>Ga0209253_10003524_pt1 | contig 13769 bp, 14 predicted proteins | sample FrelakmetBRP12BR_FD_187145 | JGI IMG/M metagenome (GOLD analysis project Ga0209253, IMG submission 187145) | Freshwater lake sediment microbial communities from the University of Notre Dame, USA, for methane emissions studies - BRP12 BR (SPAdes)... | ecosystem: Environmental > Aquatic >...
CGCGGATAGATTTCGTAGACGTTGGACAGCTTCCAGTCGGCAAGCCCGCCATGCGCCGCGGCGTCGATGCCGGTCTCCTCGAGCAATTCGCGGTTCGCCGTTTCGAGGAGCGTTTCGCCGGGCTCCTGGCTGCCGGTCACCGACTGCCAGTAATCCGGGGCATCCGCACGTTCGATCAACAATACGCGCAGATCGTTGGTGGCGACCAGCACCAGCGTCGAAACGGGGATCTTCGTGCCCATGCGGGACCTGTCGTTGCAGCCGCCTTTGCGGGTGCGCTCGGCCACGGCGGCCGGTCCGCCACGTGCCCCCACGCCGCCCGGCGAGGGATCAGCCGCCCCGTCGCACTTCAGTCGACGAAAACCCAGAACGGCTTGTGTCTTTCGCGCCAGTAGTCGGAGGCTTCGGCGAGAATGTCCTCGAACGTCGTCCAGTCGACGCCGTGCGCCTTCCGATAGGTACCCGCGTGCGACAGCGCGATCACGCAGCCGTTCTTGCCGAGCCAATCGCCGTCCTCGACAGAATCGGCGAGCGCATCCCAGTTGTTGCCGAAATGCTCGGGCAGCTTCAAGCCCTTCGCCAGCGCCGCCAGCAGCTCGACCTTGCTGTTGACCCCCTTCAGATCGGTCGCAAGGAAGCGCAGCTTCGCGGCCTCCGCGGCCACCGCGAGCGCGTGGGTGTCACCATGCCACGCGTGCACGCCCGCGATTTCCAGATCGTGGAGATCCGGCAGCTTCATTGGCGAATCCTCCGGAACGACCGGTAGTGGTCGTCGGTGTAGTAGCACGCTTCGGGGGCCGTTGCGGGACCCCCGCAGATCAGTCGTCGCGCCCCACGGCTCTTCACACCCGGCGTGCGGACCGTGTACTCGTGATAGTACGCCCGCGGTTTGGCCGGAAGAAGTTTTTCGCGGTTGCCGAACACGACCCCGTCGCGATCGTAGTGGAAGGGCCCCCCCTGGCCGATGAGCGCATAGACTTCCCGGGCTTCCTTTGGCAAGTCGGCGAGCGCAACCTCGGGCATGGCCTCCGGCGCCGTGCGCGCGAACGCGACCGTCGCGAGTCCGGCGAGAAGAAACAGCGCGAGCAGCGCCTGGCGCGCCGCAGATGCGATCCTGTCGCGGCGGTTCGGCACGCGCGGGTCGTTGTTCATCCGGGGAAATTCCGCTCGCGCAGACGCGCCGCCGTCAGGTTGCGGCCTTGCCGGACTCGCGGGTCCGCACCCTGATGTGCAGGTCCCGCAATTGCTCCTCGGTGACGGCGCTCGGCGCATCGACGAGCAGGTCCTGCCCGCGCTGCGTCTTGGGGAACGCGATCACGTCGCGGATCTGGTCGACGCCCGCCATCATCGCGACCAGCCGGTCGAAGCCGAACGCGATGCCGCCATGCGGCGGCGCGCCGTAGGACAGGGCGTCGAGCAGGAAACCGAATTTCTTCCGCTGGTCCTCGGCGCTGATCCTGAGCGCGCCGAACACCTTTGCCTGCACGTCCGGCTTGTGGATGCGCACGGAGCCGCCGCCGATTTCCCAGCCGTTCAGCACGACGTCGTAGGCCTTGGCGAGGGCGGCTCCGGGATCCGTCTCGAACAGATTCTCGTGACCGTCCTTGGGCGCGGTGAACGGATGATGCCGCGCTCCCCAGGTCTTCTTCTCTTCGTCGAACTCGAACATCGGAAAGTCGACGACCCACAGCGGCTTCCAGCCTGGCTCGGCGAATCCGCGGTCATGGCCGATCTTCGTCCGCAGGGCGCCGAGCGCATCGTTGACGACCTTTTCGCGGTCGGCGCTGAAGAAGATGAGGTCGCCGGTCTGCGCGTGGGTGCGCTCGAGAATGGTGCCGAGCACCCCCGCGGTGAGGAACTTGACGATCGGTGATTGCAGGCCTTCCTCGTTCGGCTTAGCCGCATCGTTGACCTTGATGTACGCGAGGCCGCCGGCGCCGTAGATCTTGGCGAACGTCGTGTAGTCGTCGATCTCCTTGCGCGTCAGCGTGCCGCCGCCCGGCACGCGCAGCGCCGCCACGCGCCCGTTCGCAAGCTCGGCCGCCGCGCGGAACACCTTGAAGTCGACGGTCTTCATGAGGTCGGTGAGTTCGGTCAGCTTGAGCGGAACGCGCAGGTCCGGCTTGTCCGATCCGTAGTCGCGCATCGCATCGGCGAACTGCATCACCGGGAACGGGTCCGGGAGTTCGACGTTCAGCGCTTCCCTGAACATCGCGCGGACCAGGCCCTCCATGATCTCGCGGATCTCGAGCTCCTCCAGGAACGACGTCTCGATGTCGATCTGCGTGAACTCGGGCTGACGGTCGGCGCGCAGGTCCTCGTCGCGGAAGCATTTGACGATCTGGTAGTAGCGGTCGAAACCCGCCATCATCAGCATCTGCTTGAAGAGCTGTGGCGATTGCGGGAGCGCGTAGAACATTCCGGCGTGGATCCGCGATGGAACGAGAAACTCGCGCGCGCCTTCGGGCGTCGACTTGTAGAGCACCGGCGTCTCGACGTCGATGAAGCCGTGCGCGTCGAGGTACCTGCGCGCAGCCATCGCCGCCCGATGGCGCAGCTTAAGGTTCTTCTGCATCTGCGGCCGGCGCAGGTCGATGACCCGATGCTGGAGGCGAACCGTCTCCGACAGGTTCTCGTCGTCGAGCTGGAAGGGTGGCGTCTGCGCGGCGTTCAGGATCTCGACGTCGTGCGCGAGCACCTCGATCTCGCCGGAGACGAGGTTCGGATTGTTGCCGCCCTCGGGACGGGACCGGACGAGTCCCGTCACGCGGATCACGAATTCGTTGCGGAGCGTTTCGGCGATGGCAAATGGGCCGACGCGATCGGGATTGAAGACGATCTGCACGAGGCCTTCGCGGTCGCGCAGATCGACGAAGATGACGCCACCATGGTCGCGGCGGCGGTGTACCCAACCCATGAGCGTCACGGTCTGGGCGAGATAGCGGCGGTCGATGCGGCCGCAGTAATCAGTGCGTTTCAATGCGTTCTCCAGCAGCGTTGCAATGGGAATCGGTCTTCGGGTTCCGGGTCAGCGGGGCAGCATCCGCGCCCGCTGCGCACCGGCGCAACGTAGCGGCGGGCCAGCCCGGTCAATTTCGGGGGTGCGCGGCGGCCGGCAGCGACGCGTGCGCCGCCTTCGGTCCGCTGCTCCGGCGCCGCGGGGCGACGACGCCCATCGAGATGATGTACTTGAGAGCGTCGTCGACGGACATTTCCAGCTCGCGCACTGCGCTTTTCGGGACCATCACGAAGTAGCCGCCGGTCGGGTTCGGCGTGGTCGGCACATACACGCTGACGTGCTCGCCCGAGAGATGATCGACGACCGCATCGGCCGGCGCGCCCGTCAGGAACGCGATGGTCCAGCACCCAGGCCGCGGGAACTCGACCAGCAGCGCCTTGCGGAAGGCCGTGCCCTTGTCGGACAGAACGGTGTCGCTGACCTGCTTGACCGACGAATAGATCGACTTGACGAACGGGATCCGACCGAGGATGCCTTCCCACATTATGATCAGCCGCTGGCCAAAAAAATTGGCGGCGAAGACGCCGGTGCCGAGCAGAATCAGGAAACTCAGCAATACGCCAAGTCCGGGAATGCGATAGCCGATCAGCGCCTCGGGGCGCAGCGATGCGGGCACCAGCAGCAACGTCTGGTCGAGCGTGGTGACAAGGGAATTGATCACCCAGATCGTGATGCCGAGCGGCACCCAGACCAGCAGACCGGCGATCAGGTAGCGCTTCATCGTTCGTGTCGGTGTCTGTGCGCTACGTGGAGGCAGGGGGCGCACCGGCTGTCGAAGACGGAGCCTTGGCGCCGCCCGTGGCCTCGCCCTTGGTGTCACCCTTGGACTCGCTCTTGGCCTCGACTTTCGTTTCGCCCTTGGTCTCCGCTTTTGCGGCGGACTGCGCTTCGCCGCCGGTCTTGGCCGGCGCGGGCTTGCTGCCGCTGCCCTTGAAGTCCGTCGCGTACCAACCGCTGCCCTTGAGCTGAAAACCTGCCGCCGACATCAATTTGACGAGCGTGTCCGCCTTGCACGACGGGCAGGTGGTGAGCGGCGCATCGGAGAGCTTCTGCAGTGACTCGAGCTCGTGGCCGCAGGAAGAACAACGATATTCGTAGATCGGCATCGCAACCCCGTCTGTCCCGTGAACCGGCGCCAAAGCGCTTGATTAAAAAGAAAATATTATACCGCAAACGGAGAGGCATGCCGAGCCGCCCGCTGCCGCTTCGCGCCCCGGTCGATTCCATCGATACTGGCAACGAAACGCCGACCTCCAAAGTGGCATATCCTTCCAGGCTATGACGTTACGGGGAATCGGGCGCGGACGATGAGCACTGAGTGGATCTGGTGGATTGCGGCAGCGGTGCTGATCGGCGCCGAGGTCGTGACCGGGACCTTCTACCTGGTCGCCATAGGCATTGCCGTCGCACTGGGTGGTGTGGCGGCCTGGCTCGGCGCCGGCCTGCCGCTGCAGTTCGGGATCGCCGGCGTCCTTGGTGTCGCGCTTACCATCGCCGCGCACCGCTGGCGTCTGGCGCACGCGACGCCGCCGCCGCAATCCGCGCTCGACGTCGGGCAGACGGTGTACGTGCAAACGTGGAATCCGGACGGCACCGCGCGCGTCGCCTACCGGGGTTCGACCTGGGATGCGGAGCTCGCGGGTCCGGACGTGCCCCACGCCGAGACGCTCTACATTGTCGCAATGCGCGGCTCGGTCCTGGTGATCTCCGACCGCAAGCCCACGTCGTGACCCCCGCCGGACAACTGGAGGACTTCACCATGTGGATCGGTTCGTCGCTGTTCACGATCGCGCTGTTCGTCGTCGCGATCATCGTCATCGGCCGTGCGATCCGCGTGGTGCCGCAGCAGCACGCGCTGGTCATCGAGCGGCTCGGGCGCTTCTACGCCGTGCTGCAGCCGGGGCTCAATTTCGTCATCCCTTTCGTCGATCGCGTTGCCTACCGACACGACCTGCGCGAGATCCCGTTCGATGTGCCCAGTCAGATCTGCATCACCAAGGACAACACGCAGCTGCAGGTGGACGGCATCCTCTACTTCCAGGTCACCGACCCGAGGCTCGCCTCCTATGGCTCGAGCAATTTCCAGGTGGCGATCACGCAGCTCGCGCAGACCACGTTGCGCAGCGTCATCGGCCGCATGGAACTCGACCGGACCTTCGAGGAACGCGAACACATCAACGGCCTCGTCGTCGCCGCGCTCGACCTGGCGGCAGGCAACTGGGGCGTCAAGGTGCTCCGCTACGAGATCAAGGACCTGACGCCGCCGAAGGAAATCCTGCACGCGATGCAGGCGCAGATCACCGCCGAGCGCGAGAAGCGCGCGGTGATCGCGACGTCGGAAGGCAAGCAGCAGGAGCAGATCAACCTCGCAGCCGGCGCGCGCGCCGCGGCGATCGCGCAGTCCGAAGGGGTCAAGCAGGCCGAGATCAACCAGGCGCAGGGCCACGCGGCTGCGCTCCTCGCCATTGCGGAGGCGAACGCGAAGGCGATCCGGCAGGTGGCCGAGGCGATCGAGTCGCCGGGCGGCTTGCAGGCCGTGAATCTGAAGGTCGCGGAGCAGTACGTTGGCGCCTTCGCGAACATCGCCAAGACCAACAACACCGTGATCGTTCCCGCGAACCTCGCGGATCTCGCGGGGCTGATCACGGCGGCGATGACGGTGTTCAAGGCGCAGGCCAAATAGGGAGACGCGGAACATGCAACTGAAGGGCAGCACATTCATCGTCACCGGCGGCGCGTCGGGACTGGGCGGGGCGACGGCGCGGATGATCGTCGCCGGCGGGGGCAACGCGGTGATCGCCGACCTGAAGGAAAGCGAAGGTCACGCGCTGGCGAAAGAGCTCGGCGCGAGCGCGCGGTTCGTGCGCACCGACGTCACCGACGAGGCGAGCGCGGAGGCCGCGGTCGCTGCGGCGGTCGCTGGTTATGGACGTGTCGACGGGCTCGTCAACTGCGCGGGTATCGTCTACGGCGAGAAGGTCGTCGGCAAGGAGGGCCCGCACTCGCTCGCTGGTTTCGTCCGCACGATCAACATCAACCTCATCGGCACGTTCAACGTGGCGCGCCTCGCCGCGGCGTCGATGGCCGGGAACGCGCCCAACGTCGAGGGCGAGCGCGGCGTCATCGTGAACACCGCTTCGGTGGCCGCCTTCGACGGTCAGATCGGGCAAGCCGCGTACAGTGCGTCGAAGGCGGGCGTGGCCGGGATGACATTGCCGATGGCGCGCGACCTCGCGCGGAACGGCATTCGCGTGATGACGATCGCACCAGGCATCTTCGAGACGCCGATGGTCGGGCAGATACCGGCTGACATCGCCGAGGCGCTCGGCAAGATGGTCCCGTTCCCGCCGCGCCTCGGGCGGCCTTCCGAGTTCGCGTCGCTGGTGCGCGAGATCGTCCAGAACGTGATGCTGAACGGCGAGGTGATCCGGCTCGACGGCGCCATTCGCATGGCGCCGAAGTAAGGCAACCGGCTGGCCGCGCAAATCGCGCGCCGCCGGTTCGGCCGTCGCTGCGCCGTGCCTCAGTGCCCGCCCGTCGGGCACCGACTGCCCCTGTGGGGGGGGGCAGCGAACGAAGTGAGCGTGGGGGCGCTTCCTCAGTCGCGACGGATCAGAACGATCGCCGCGGCCATCATCGCGACATAGAAGACGAATGTCCACGACGGAATCGCGAGGCCGAGGAAATACCATCCGGCCTCCGCGCATTCGCCGCTGCCCTTGAACACCTTGGACAGGACCTCGGTCAGCGGCAGCGTCTCGAGCATGTAGTTGAGCCCCATCCCGCACGCCGGAACTTCGCCCTTCGGCAGCGACTGGATCCACACGTGACGCATTGCGGTCACCGCGCCGAAAAGGCCGATGACCAGCGTCAGGCCGGCGTAGACGGCCGCGCCGAGGCGCCCCGGGTTGTGGACGCCTGCGATCAGGAATACGACGCCGATGGCGATCACGGCCATGCGCTGCAGCGAGCACAACGGACACGGGTCGAGACCCAGCCCGTATTGCAGCCAGAGGGCCCAGCCCATCAGCGCGGCGCAGGTAAGGGCGCCGAGCAGGTAGGCGGGCCTGCGCGGCGGCAGCACGATCAACCCGATCGACGTGACGCCGATCGTCATCACCAGCATGCGCCAGGAGGTCATCCCCAGCGACGGTGAATCGCCCAGCATCTTGATCAGCGCCTCCTGCGCGAGCAGGACGAGCGCGAGCGTGAGACCCGCCCACGGCCATGGGACGGCGGCATAGCGCATCATCGTGTCGATTTCTCCAACGCCTGGTCCAAGTCCCACAGTATATCGTCGAGCGCCTCGAGCCCGACCGACAGCCGGATCATCTCGGGATTGACGCCCGCGGCGCGCTGCTCATCGTCGGACAGTTGCCGGTGCGTTGTCGAAGCCGGGTGGATGACGAGCGTCTTCGCGTCGCCGACGTTCGCGAGGTGCGAGAGAAACTGCACGCCCTCGATCAGGCGCTCGCCGGCCGGGGCGCCGCCGCGCACGCCGAAGGTGAGTATGCCGCCGGCGCCGCGGGGCAGGTACCGGCGTGCCAGGGGCTCGTAGCGATTGCCCGGCAGCAGCGGGTAATTGACCCACTCGACCGCCGGGTGCGCGGCGAGGTGTCGCGCCACGGCCAGCGCCGACTCACAGTGCCGCGGCATGCGGAGGTGCAGCGTTTCGACGCCCTGCAGCAGCAGGAACGCCGACAGCGGAGCGAGCGTGGGGCCGAGCGTGCGCATCGTCTCCATTCGCGCCTTCATCGTGAAGCCGAAGTCGCCGAACGTCTCGAAGAAGCGGACGCCGTGGTAGCCGCGCGATGGCTCGGTCATCTGCGGGAACTTGCCGTTGTCCCACGGGAACCGGCCCGACTCCACGACAACTCCGCCCATCGTCGTGCCATGACCGCCGAGGTACTTGGTCACCGAATGGATGACGATGTCGGCGCCGTGCTCGAACGGGCGGCACAGATAAGGGGACGCGAGCGTGTTGTCGATCACGAGCGGCACGCCGGCGCCGTGCGCGACGTCGGCGAGCGCCGCGATGTCGCAGACGTTCAGCTGCGGATTGCCGATCGTCTCGGCGTAGACCGCCTTGGTGCGCGGCGTGAGGGCGCCGCGGAAGGCGTCGGGGTCGTCGGCATCGACGAACGTCGCGTCGATGCCGAACTGCGCGAACGTGACGGCCAGTTGCGAATAGGTGCCGCCGTAGAGGGTGCGCGCCGCGACGATGTGATCGCCGGCGCGGCAGAGAGTGAGCAGCGCGACCATCTGCGCCGCCATCCCGGTGGCGGCCGCGAGTGCCGCGCGCCCGCCTTCCAGCGCCGCGATGCGTTCCTCCAGGGCGGCGACCGTCGGATTGGAAATCCGCGAGTAGACGTTGCCGAAAGTCTGCAGGTTGAACAGGCTCGCCGCGTGGTCCGCGCTGTCGAACACGAACGACGTCGTCTGGTAGATCGGCAGCGCGCGCGCGCCGGTCGCGGCGTCCGGGATCTGGCCGGCGTGCAGGCACAGCGTATCGAAGCCGAATTCCCGGTCAGCCACGGGTGCCCCGCATGTTCGACGCGACGGAATTCATGCGGGCCGCCTCGCGGAGATCACGCCGGTGTTCACGCCCGCCCAGTTGAGCCCACCCATGATCCGCGCGTGCTCGATCTTGACGCAGTGGTCTTCCACCACGTCGAGCCCCGCGTCGGCCGCGATCGTCAAAGCCTCGCCGCTGTGGATTCCCAGCTGCATCCAGAGCACCTTCGCGCCCTTGGCCACGGTCTCGCGCGCGAGCGCCGGCATCTCTTCCGGTTTGCGGAAGCAGTCGACGATGTCGACCGGCTCGGGAATCGCGGCGATGCTCGGGTAGCACCTTTCGCCGAGCACTTCGCCGTAGTTCGGGTTGACCGGGATCACGCGGTAGCCGTGTTCCTGCATGTACTTCGCCGCGAAGTAGCTGGGGCGATACCAGTTCGCCGACAGGCCGACGACCGCGATGACCCGGGATTGCTTGAGGATCCGGCGCAGCCCCGCGATGTCGTCGACCCGGCTCACGCTAACGCGGCCACGTCGGATAATCGCCGGGGGACAGGGTAGTACAGCGCCCGCGGAAGAACGCGTTCGAGCAGCCCCGGAAGTAGTCGCCCTCGCAAGACGTGATGTTGGCGCCGAGCGCGGGCAAGGTTGCCGCAAGTCGGGCCGGCGCCAGCAAGCGGTACAGCGTGGATTTCATTGGACCAGACCCCTCAATTGGGCAGAACGGATTCGACCCGGTCGACGCCGGCGCGTCCCGGATTCTAGCCGATGTCGCGGCGCCGCCCGGCCTGCAGCCGCATACGGGGTGCGCGAACTCGCCGGCGATCTCTTTTCACGGAGGGTCACGCTGTGCGGCATGAGGGGTGGCCCCTTGGCGTTGGTTTATGACGGTGGCCGCTGTGACACCCGCCGCGCCACGGAACCGAATGGCCTGGATGATCGCCGCGGCCTTGTGCCACCGCGGGGGGCCGGGACTCGGCGTTGCGCGGCGTGGCGTCCGGGTTTGCGGACCGCGACGATGGCTGGCGGGTGTCCGGTTGCCGAGGGAGCTCGTCAGCAGGCGACTCAGGCCTGATCCTTGCTTCAATCGTCCGGAATGCAGGGAATCCCTGGGCAAACGAACGATTTCGACCCGGAAACGGTGGTGTGACGCGGGTTTCCGCACGCCCTGTTCCCGGAAGACCGTTTGCCCTTCGACAAAAGCGAGCGCGGCATGCCCTTTACACGATCGCTTACGCGGCTTGCGCTTGCCACCGTCACCCTTCGGGCGCCATCGCGGGATCGACCGGAGAGCCTGCCGTCGCTGTCGCAGCGCAAGCTCAACGCGCTCGGTCTTCCGGTAGCCTACGTCGACTGCAGCCGGCGCTATCGTTTTGTCAACAAGGCCTTTCTCGAATGGACCGGGTTGCCCTATGCCGGCGTGATCGGTCGCGAGGTCCGGGAGGTTGACGGCAGCGAGGCCTATTCCCTGTTCGAGGCCTACGTCGACGCCGCGCTCGCGGGCGAGCAGACGGGATACGAGCGACAGCTTGCCGCGCCGGGGCACCCGTCGTTCTGGATTCGCGTCGATTACTCCCCCGATCGCGGGTCGGACGGGGACGTCCGCGGCTTTCTCGTCACTTACACCGACGTCGACCAGCTGAAGCGGCTGGAGCTCGAGGCGGGCTGGCGCGAGCACCGTCTGCGCCTCGTCACCGACAGTGTCGGCTCGCCGATCATCCATTTCGACCGGCAGCTCAAGATCCGGTTCGCGAACAAGCCGTTCGGCCGCTGGATCGGCATCGCGCCCGACGACCTGCTCGGTCGCGGCGTGCAGGAGCTGATCGCCGGCGGCACGTTCGCGGAGATGGACGATCACATCGAACGCGCCTTCGGGGGCGCGAAGGTCTCGTTCGAGCGCCGTGAACGCAAGGCGACCGGCGAGCTGCGGTGGGTTCGCATCACGCTGTTCCCCGATTGTGCGATCGGCGGTCACGTGAGCGGCGTCTTTGCCGTGATGACTGACATCGAGGACGACATCGCCGTTCGGGACGCGTTGAAGGCGCAGGAAGTGCAGTTACGCCTCTTCGCCGACAACATCCCCGGTCCGATCGCCTACCTCGACCGCGCGTCGACGTACACGTTCGTCAATCAGGCGTTCGCGGACTGGGCCGCCCGGCCGCAGGACGAGATCTACGGCCGGACGCCATTCGAAGTGCTGGCCCCCGATGTCGCATCGTTCCTGCGCCCGATCCTCGAGCGTGCGCTCGGCGGCGAGCACGTGGAGTACGAGCGGGTCGGCAGCATGCCGGACGGCGAACAGCGCTGGGTGCACGGGCGCGTCGCGCCGGACCTCGACGCGGTCGGCAAGCTGCGCGGTCTCTACTGCACCGAGTACGACATCCACGACCTCAAGCGCACGGAGCAGGCGCTTCGCCGTGCGAACTGGATGCTGTCGTCGCACATCAACAACACGCCGCTCGCCGTGCTGGAGTGGGATCGCGATTTCCAGCTGGTCCGATGGTCGCCGCAGGCGGAGCACATCTTCGGCTGGCGCGCCGACGAAGTGCTCGGGATGCCGATCGACGGCAATCCACTGCTCCACGAGGCGGACCGGGGCGCCGTCGCGGAGCTCCTCGCCCGCCTGATGAGCGGCGAAGAGCCGCGGGCGACCGGCCAGACACGCAACAACCGCAAGGACGGGGAGACGATCTGGTGTGAGTGGTACCACTCCTGCCTGCAGGACGACGACGGAAACATCGTCTCCATCCTCTCGTTCGTGCAGGATGTCTCGCCGCGCGTGCGTGCCGAGGAGCGGCTGCAGTACATGGCGACACGCGATGCTTTGACCGGGCTGCCGAACCGGCTCCTGCTCCATGAGCGCCTCTCCCAGGCGACGGCGCAGGCGAAGCGCAGCGGACGCCGCGTCGGCGTGCTGTTCATCGACCTCGATCGCTTCAAGAACGTCAACGACACGCTGGGCCACCGCATCGGCGACGAGCTCCTCAAGGCGGTGAGCAGCGCACTGGCCGCGGCGTTGCGTGAAACCGACCTGCTCGCTCGTCTCGGGGGCGACGAATTCATGGTCATCGTCGAGGATTTCGACGACTCGACGATGCTGGGCAACGTCGCGCAGAAGCTGCTCGACGCGGTCTCGCAGCCGTTCCGGATCGAGGAGCACGAGCTCTACGTGACCTCGTCGATCGGCATCAGCATCTATCCCGACGATTCCGACGATCCCGACGAGCTGCTGAAGCACGCCGACGTCGCGATGTACCGGTCGAAGGAGCTCGGGCGCAACACCTACCAGTTCCTCGATGCCGACCTCGCGCTGCACCGCGTGCGGCAGCACACGCTCGAGCAGGCGCTGCGCGTCGCGCTGAAGGAAGACGTGCTGCAGCTGCACTACCAGCCGATCGTGAAGCTCGCCGACGGGGCGGTTGTCGGTGCCGAGGCGCTGCTGCGGTGGAACGACGAGGAACACGGCACGATTTCGCCCAAGGTCTTCATCGCGCTCGCCGAGGAATCCGGCCTGATCCATGCGCTGGGCGACTGGGTGCTGAAATCGGCCGCCACCCAGTGTGCGGCCTGGCGGCGGGCCGGCCTTGCGCTGACCGTTTCGGTGAACCTCTCGGCGCGGCAGTTCTATCGGGACGGCATGGCGCACCGGATAGCGCAGATCGTGCGCAGCGCCGGCTGCGAGCCGTCGTGGATCGAGCTCGAAGTGACCGAGACGAGCCTGCTGCACGACATCGATGCGATTCGCAGATCGCTCCACCTGCTGCGCGACGAGGGCTTCACCGTCGCGATCGACGACTTCGGCACCGGGTACTCGTCGCTCACGCACCTCAAGCACTTCCCGATCGACACGCTCAAGATCGACATCTCGTTCATTGCCGACCTCGAGACCGATCCCGGGGACGCCGCGATCACCGAGGCGATCATTGGGCTCGCGCGCGGATTGGGGCTGACGACCATTGCCGAGGGCGTCGGCACGCAGGTGCAGCTCGATTTCCTTGCGGCCCGCGGCTGCGACTGTTTCCAGGGCTATTGGGTGAGCCGGCCGCTGCCCGCCGACGAGTTCGAGCGCTTCGTGCGGGCGGGGGCGGGTAATCCCGCACCGAGCCGCGCGGCGCTACAGCGTTGCGAGCCAGCGTAGCAGCGGCTTCGCCGCGGTCTCCCACTTCCGCTCGAGCATCAGCATGTGCGCCAGTTCAGGCACGATCGTCGCATCGACGTCGTGGTGGCGGGCCGTCGCGCGAACATCGTCCGGCGACGCGATGCGATCGCCATCGGCGCCCAGGACGAACAGCGGAACGCCCCGGCGCTCCGGCAGCTGCCAGTGCATCCGCAGCGAGAGATCGAGCAGCACCCGAGGTGATTCGATGCAGAGATGGGCGGTCGCCTCGGCGAGCACTTCCGGCGCGACGTCGTCGCTGAAATAGAACGGGCGCAGCGCATCGAGCACGTGCCGGGTCAGCCGGGCCGGGTCGAATTGCGCAAGTCGGATCAGGCTGTCCGGACGCTCGGCGGCGAGTCGCGCCGCCATCGGCAGGAGTCCCGACGGCGGCACGGGCGAAAGCAGCGCGGCTGCGCGCACCGGGCGCGTTGCCATCAGCCGCTCGACGACGGACGCGCCCATCGAATGCCCGATCAACACCGGCGACGATGGCAGGCCCGCGGCGACGTGCTCGACGTCGGCGGCGAAGTCGTCGAGACCCGTGACGAACAATGTCTCGCGGCCGTGCGAGGCGCCGTGGCCGCGCAGCGACAGCGAATAGGCCGCGTATCCGCGTTGCGCGAACCACGGCATGAAGTTCGGCTCCCAGCACCACCCGTCGATATAACCGCCATGCACGAACAGCAACGGCGGCTTGCGGCCGTTGCCGTTGCCTCGCGCCGGGAGACAGGAGCGCAGTTCGAGGTTCGTCTCGATGGGCAGCATGGGCGATCGAAGGCTGGGTAGGAGGCAGTGGCGGACATTCAGGCGTGGACGGAAGCGCCGGCTGGCGATCGTGCTAGGATTCGCGCCCATCCCATGGCCACGCCCAAGAGTGCCGCCATTCTGCCAGATCCGGCCGCGCCGCTCGCGTATGACGCCGGCTGCCGGCGCTGCGCGCGGCTCGTCGCGTTCCTCGACCACGTGCGCGCGGCGAATCCCGGCTACTTCTGTCGCCCGGTTCCGCCGTTCGGCGCCGCCGACGCTGCGCTCGTCCGCCCGCACGACGCCGGTGACACAGAGCGACGACTCCTGGCC
>Ga0209253_10003525_pt1 | contig 13768 bp, 9 predicted proteins | sample FrelakmetBRP12BR_FD_187145 | JGI IMG/M metagenome (GOLD analysis project Ga0209253, IMG submission 187145) | Freshwater lake sediment microbial communities from the University of Notre Dame, USA, for methane emissions studies - BRP12 BR (SPAdes)... | ecosystem: Environmental > Aquatic >...
AAACGTCATCGAGTTCATACAGCTCTGGATCTCGTTGATCATCATGCTTGTGCTGACCGCCCTGACGATCGTCTCCTCTGAAACGGCGACCATACGTCCGAAGAATCCCGCGGCCGGTCAGGCGATCGAACTCTCGATCGAGCGATCTCTCACGTAAACGACCGAACCCATGCCGCCCATCGACATCACGGACAAAATCGGCTTCGCGCTCCTCAAGAAGGGGGTCATCGACTATGAGACCCTCGAGAAATCCCTGAAAATCAAGGACGGGGAGGACAAGAAAAACCGCCGGAACCTCGGACAGATTCTTGTGAACGATTTCGGCGCGGATCACGACGCGGTCTTCCGTGAAGTGGCGGACCTGTACGCATTCCGCGAAGTCTATCTTGCCGACGAAGCATTGGACAACGGGCGTGTGGAGTTCATCAAGAAATATGTGGACGGCCTTCCCCAGAATGTCCGCGACATGGTGGTCCAGTCCCGGATGCTTCCGCTCCGCTACGATGAGAAACAGCCGGACAAACTGATCATTGTTGCCGCGGATCCGACGGATCGCCGCATTCCGCTGATCGCACGCGAATTCGGTGCGAAGAAGTATGAAGTGGCCTACTGCCGCCTGAAAGATCTGCAGAACCTGCTCGAGCAGGTCATTCCTCCGCAGAATGAATTTCTGAAACTCCTGGAGGACTCCCGGGTCGGCATCCAGGTGAAAGAGGAGGACGACGAGAACGCCCTCGATGAGGACGCGCTCGAAGCCGAAATCAGCAAGAGCGCCCTCGTGAACCTGGTGGAAGGCGCTCTGGTGGAGGCCGTGCGCACGGGCGCCAGCGACGTACACATCATCGCCAAGGAGGGGAACCGGACGGAATTCTGGTTCCGCACCGACGGCAACCTGAAGCTCTGGCATGTCCAGGAAAAGACCATGCCGGAAGCGGTGGCGGCCGTGGTGAAGGACCGGTCAAAGAACGTGGACCGGTTCGAGCGTGAGGCGTCGCAGGACGGCTTCATCCAGCGATTGATCGACGACCACATGATCCGTTTCCGCGTCTCCATCATGCCTATCGTGGGGGTGGAGTTCCGGCACAAATACGAAAGCATCGTCATCCGCGTGCTGGACGACCGGAAGGTCATCACCGACCTCAGCAAGCTGGGGCTGCAGGGTCCGGCGCGGCAGTTCTTCCATCAGGCGATCGCGAAGCCCCAGGGTATCGTGATTCTCACGGGGCCGACCGGGAGCGGCAAGAGCACCACCCTGATCGCCGCCCTGCATCAGGTGATCGACCCGACGGTGAATGTGCTGACCGTGGAGGATCCGGTGGAATACATTATCCGGGGCGCACGGCAGCTGCGCATCAGCCCGAAGATGAATTTCGACCAGGCCATCCGCGGGATTCTGCGCCACGATCCCGATATCGTTCTGGTGGGCGAAATGCGCGACAAAGCCACGGCGGAAATCGCCGTGAAGCTCGCCAACACGGGTCACCTGACATTCTCCACACTCCACACCAACGACGCACCCAGCGCGGTAGCCCGTTTGTACAAGATGGGGGTCGAACCCTTCCTGATCGCGTACGCCATCAACATCATCGTGGCCCAGCGCCTCGTGCGCACGTTGTGCAAGCAGTGCAAACGGCCGCTGGAAAAGGCCCAGATCGACCGGGACGTCTACCTCAAGTTCGGGTTTGTTGAAGCAGACCTTGAACAATGCACAATCTACGAAGCAAGTGGCTGCGACAAGTGCAACGGCGGTTACAAGGGACGGGCGGCGATCCACGAGGCCCTCTACTTCACCAGGGAAATCCGCAACATGATCGCCAAATCGGGTTCAGATGTGGACGAGGACAGCATACGCGAACAGGCGATGAAAGACGGCATGTGGACGCTCCGCCGTTCGGGTATTGAACGCATCAAACAGGGAGAAACCACCCTGGAAGAAATCGCATCAGCCACAACGGACGATTAACTCATGGGACTCGGACAGTCATTGCTCGGCGTGCTGGCTCTCGGCCTTCTGGGCACGGTGATTATGATGATGAACACCAACACCCTGGACAGCGGATCGTCGGTGGAGACGACCGAATATATCATCATGGGGACGTCGCTCGGTATCTCGCAGCTGGAGAGGGCATCCGGCAAGGCGTTCGACGAGAACACCGTTTCCTCCGACATCGGCAGTGTCACCTCCCTCACATCGGCGCTCGGAAAGGAAAGCGGGGAAACGGAAGCCACCTTTGACGACTTTGACGACTACAACGGGTTCACCAAGCAGGTGAATGGCGACACCGTCAATTTCCGGTCGGCGGATTTTCTTGTCCGCGATTCGGTCGATTACGTCTCGATCTCCGGAAACGCCGTGGCGAAGTCGGCGTCGCGCACCTATCATAAACGTCTGCGCGTGTGGGTGTCCAGTCCGTTCATGCGCGACACGCTGCAGTTTTCATCGGTGTACAGCTACTGGTTCTTTCGATAACATTACGAGGGGGAGGATCCCACTATGGGATCACAGGTGATCATCGATCTGATCGGCTCCATGATACTGTTCGGCTGGCTGCTCCTGACATCTCTCCGGGTCAGCACGGCAAACGCCGAGAATATGCAGACCTACGGCGGGGAGCTGCTGGTCCAGGAAAACCTGGTGGAGATCACCAAGCTCCTGGAGTATGACTTCCGGAAGATCGGTTTCTGTCTTGAGCCGAACAAAATACCCGATCCGACGAAGTCCATCGTGCTCGCGGATTCCACGCGCATCAAGTTTCTGAGTGATGTGGATATGACGGGCACGGGACCGGACGGGAACATCGACAGCATCTACTACTACCTCGGTCCGACGAGTGAACTGGCATCAACACAGAACCCCCGTGACCGCCTTCTGTACAGGGTGATCAATGCCCAGACGGCGAAGGGGTCAAATCTCGGGGTGACGCAGTTCAAGCTGGCCTATTTCGACGCGCAGGGGAATACGCTCTCTTGTCCGGTCACCGGGCTGAGTCTGCAGAAGATACAGACCATTCAGATTTCGTTGATCCTGGAAAATGTCACGGCGTCGGAGCTGGTGGAAACCGCGCCCATCAATATGCAGTTTTCATCCGCGTTCTGGCAGCAAATGCGTCTGTCATCGCGCAACTATCGCAACCGGTGAGGGGGGACCTCCATGGGAAAAGCATCGATTCTTCTTGTGATCGGGTACAGTTCGTTGCTGTTGATGAGCGGCGTCATGATGTCCGACATGAGCGTCTCGGCGTACGACAATGCCATGCACTACTACGAAGGGATTGTGGGCCGCAACATTGCGGTGACGGGCGCCAACATGGCGGCGAACCATATCTTCCTCTACCCGCCGCTCATCGCGGGTAACGCCTGGTTTTCCGGATACGCCACGCCGGTGCAATTCGGCGGGGGGAGCTTTGTGGTGACGGTGGACTCCACCAGCAGTGTGGATCCCAATACGGGGGATCCGCGCCTCACGCTGAAGTCGACGGCGACCTATCACGACAGCACCACCACCGTCCTGGTGATACTCCGGCCGAGCAATTTTGCCAAATTCGCAGTCTACGCGGGAACATCGGCGGCCAACGTCTACTGGGCCACCTACGACTCCATTTTCGGTCCCGTCCACGTGCAGGGCACCCTGAGAACCCACGGATATCCCTTCTTCGGGGGAAAGGTCACCACGAAAAACGGCGTGGACAGCACCTCATGGGCCGGCCATCCGATTTTCAATGCCGGTGTCGAGACCGGCGTCAATATTCCGCTGAACAAGAACTACCAGCGGTTGCGGGACAAAGCCGCAACAGGCGGGAAGCTGTTTACCGGCAACGGAGACCTCTTTCTGAAATTCAAGGGGGACTCCATCTCCTGGCGCCGCGGGTCAAATCCGGATACCACGTCCTTGCTCTCTACCTTCGCTCCGAATGGTGCGATCGTGCTCAATAACAGCAACGGCGTGCTCCATGTGGAGGGTACAGTCAAAGGGCGGTATACCGTCGGGTCCCTCGATACCACATCTTCGTCCAGAGGGAAGATCATGATCGACAACGACATCCGGTATCAGACCGATCCCCGGGTCGCGACCTCGACGGACATGCTGGGTATCGTCGCCCACAACAACATCACGATCAAAGACAACACCGCAACCAGCGGAACGAGCAACTTCACCGTCCATGCGGCACTCTTCAGCTACCTGAGCGCCATTGACGTTGAGAACCTGAACAGCCGCCCTCTGGGGACGCTCTACTCGTTTGGCGGGTGGACCGTCCAGGATATTCATGCCACCACCAATTCCAGTATCACCAAGGGGCTGTCGGTGAACATCCAGTTTGACGAGCGTTTCCGGACGTCGGCGCCGCCGCATTTCCCGACGACCAACGCCTATGAAATACTGGCCTGGTATGAGTAATGCGTAATATTCGCGTGCTGGCGATTATTGGCCTCCCCCGGAGTTCCGGGCTGCGGGAGGCTTCCCGAATCCACCGGCACGGGGCATTCGGCGGTTTTTCCGGGGTGGCACAGGGATTGAGATAGGGTACGGAAGATATGCGGAAATCAGGGAGAGAATGGAAACAGCCATAAAGACATTGCAGGAAATTGCCGCCTCTATTCCGGAGACTTCTCCGGGGATGGAACGGCAAATGCTCATCGGTGACCTGATTTCCCGTCAATCCCCGGCGGAGAGAACCGCCGTGCGGACGCTGATGGACACGTACCTCCTGCGCATGTCGCGTATCAACGCCTCGGACATCGATGTAGGAGGCTTTGGCACCTCCGGCCATGTCTGGTACAGGATCTACGGCGAAAAGCGTCCCTGCAAAGAACTGGGCAAATTCTCTCTGGATGAGTTGAATGTCCTGATCCAGAGTATCCTTATCGAGCGGCAAAGGCTGTTTCTGTACGAGAACAGAAATCTGGATTTCTCCTACAGCATTCTTGAGAGCGAGAAGATGTTCCGGTTCCGGGCCAACGTGTGTTTCGACCTGGACCATATGGCGCTCAACATGCGGGCGATCAACAATGTCATCCGCCCGTACAAGGCTCTGGAACTCCATCCCAACGTCACTCGTGTATTGAGTCTGGGGCACACCACCCAGGGCCTGAACCTGATCACGGGCATTACGGGGTCGGGGAAGAGCTCAACGCTGGACAGTATCATTGATGCGAACAACCACACGGTGGACGGTCATATCGTGGTCATTGCATCGCCGGTCGAGTATGTTCACAATCCGGACCGGTGTATCATCCGGCATCGTGAAGTGGGCAGGGATGTGCTGTCGTTCCGTGAGGGTGCCATACAGGCTCTGCGCCAGGATCCGGACATCATCGTGATAGGCGAGATGCGCGATCCGGACACCATCATGACGGCCCTGGAAATCACGGACAGCGGTCACAAGGTTTTTTCAACATTGCACACCGCATCGGCGGTGGAGACCATCGACCGGATTATCGGCGAGGTCCCGCCGATTGAACAGGATCGTGTGCGGTTCCGTCTGGCCGACACCCTCACCTGCGTGATGTCGCAGAAGCTGGTCCCGAGTCTGGACGGCAAGATCGCCCTTGCAAAAGAGTTGCTGGTGATCACCCCGTCGGTGCGGGCGGCGATCAAGAACAACAACACCGGGGAAATCTATCAGATGATGGCCGAGGGGATGGATCTGGGGATGATGACCCTGGAGCAGGATCTGAAGCGGTTGTACATGGCGAAGCGGATTTCGCTGGAAAACGCGCTGGTCGCCGCCAACAACAAGCGGCGCTTCCAGCAACTTTTGAACATGTCCGCGACAGGCGACTGAGCGGAGTGCGAGAGTATTCACAACGGAACGAGGACGTATCATGGCGACGGCGATGACAGGGCGTGGAAAGACCGTACTGGGATTGTTCGTGGACGGGCTGGATATCAAGCTTGCCCACCTGGCCGTTCACAAAAGACATGTTGTCATCGAGGAGCTGAAGTCCGCCACGCTTGTGGCGAAGATACACGATCGCAAGCTGGTGGAGGAGAATGTGGGTGCGCTGGTGGACAGTACCGACGCATTCAGCATTCCGTCCTCCCCGCCGCCGGAAGCCGCGCCGGAAACGGTCAAAGAAGACAACAACGCGGTGCTCCTTGGCCTGATTGCCAACTATCCGCGCAGCAAGTATACGCTGACCTACAGCCTTGCGGAGCCGGCGATCTACTATCATGTTCTCGAGAGTGACTTCGGGCTGAAGGGGAAGCGCCTCACCGACCGGATTCTTGCGGAACTGAAAAACACCCGGGCTTTTCAGCCCGCACCGGATGCCGTGGGGTCGATCCGCACGGACGACGGAAACCTGCTCTGCATTGTTCGCGAGGATGGGCTGAGCCTGATCAACGCGCTCGACAACATCAAAGGATTCATCGGCAACCGTCTGCCGGTCATCTCCGCGATCGACAGCGCCGATGTTTCGCTGATGAACCTTGTCCGGGCCAATTACATGCTGGAACCACAGGACGTGACCGTGGTGATCTATGTCGGCGCGGAATTCACGCGTTTGATCTTCATGCGGGGCGCACACTTCCACCAGTTTGCCCCGATCATCGGCGAGGGGTACGATTCGCCGAATCTGCAGAATACGGTGTACAGCCGGTTGTTGCTTGAACAGGACAACCTGGCGATTCCGCATATCCGCCGGATTGTCCTGGCCGGCGAATGCAAGCGCATCGGATTCCAGGAGTTCCTGAGCCAGCAGCTCCCGGATCAGGAAGTGGAATACCTCGGGACGCCGCGTCTGGATGCGAGCAAGCTGAGTGCCGAACAACAGGACCTGATTTCCGAGTACGCCGTTCCCATCGGTGCAGCGTTAAAAGTCCTGGACCAGAGGAACACGGATCTGTATCAGGTGAACCTGCTGCCCGCATCCGTCCGCGAGGGACAGCGTGTCTTTAAACTTGCCTGGCACGGGTACGCGCTCCTCTTGATGCTGTTCATGAGCACGCTCCTGTTCACCTGGCAGATCGCGCAAAAGTCGAGAGAGATCCGCGATCTCCGGGACGTGCTCACGCTGAAGGAAAGTCAGCGCGCCGAAAACATGACCCTGGCGAATTCCATTCAGGGACTGGAGGATCAGCTGACGCGGTACAAGACCTCCATGGCGCTCTACGACAGCCTGGTGCCGGGCGCCGAACGCTGGAGCAAGGTCCTGACGCAGGTCAGTCATGGTGTGGAAGATCTCAATTCCATCTGGCTCACCGATATGACAGCGAGCCCGGCCGGTGATATGATGATGAACGGGTTTACCACCTACCGGACCCGTATTCCCCGGCTGTCCACGCTCTTCGATGAGGCATTACTGGAAGAGGTGAATGTGCAGGAGATACGCAAGCAAACGGTCTACAAGTACCGGATCAAGGTGCCTAACCCGGCGGTGTCCACGCAGTAACAGCAGACCGAAAGGAGAGACGTCGTGTCGTACAAAATCCGCAACAGCATCGTACTCGGAGTCCTGCTGTTCCTCATTTTCGCGGTCGGAACGTACATCCGTGCGTTCAACCTCCCGAAAAAGGTGAAGCAGGTCGAGATCGAGATCAAGAAAATCGACGAGGAATTGCAGAATACACCGAACCTCGTCAACCAGTTCAACGATCTCAGCGCCACACTGACGGACACACAGAAACGCTGGGAGGGCCGCAACAAGGACATCCCCCCCACCGACGTGTCGTCCCAGAGTTACGCGTATTTCAGCCGCCTGATCGACCTCAGCGGCGAAGTGAAGCTGGACATGGTCTATACGGGCAGCACGAACCTCGGGACGTACGGCTACAACACGTACGTGCTGAAGGGCGAGGCCCCGTTCGATAACCTGTACCGGTTCATCTGGTATCTCGAGAATGACCGCCGCCTGTACAAGATCCAGCAAATCTCGTTGAGGGGATTGGAAGTGGCGCCGACGGACAAGGAGGAGGGGAAAGTCGTTGTTCCGTTTGACATGACGGTGCACGCCTACTTCTCGTCGGTGTCGGAACTCTCCAGCTCGCTGGGAGAACGATCGATAGCCCCGAACACCCTCGCGGTCGATCCGTTTACCCCGGTCATTTCCGCAGGCCTCCCGGCCAATCTCCATGACCTGCTTGAAGTGGAACGTTCCGATCTGAAGGCGGTCATCCCGGGCAAAGCATTCGTCCTGGATCAGTCGAACGGTATCCGGACGATGCAGGAAGGCGATGAGGTCTACCTGGGGTATGTCACCCGGATCAATCCGGAAGAGGGGCGGATGGAATGTACGTTGAACAAGGGCGGCATCATCGAGAAAGTGGAGTTGAGTATCCGGTTCGGACCTCAGCCCAAGGGAAAGACACCATAGCAACGAGGAGAGCATGAAAGCACGTGTAGCAGTCTTGATATTCGCCCTGTTGTGGGTGGCAGGGCCATCCGTCCACGCCCAGGGCAGCCCGGCCGAGCGGAAAGCACTCAGGGAGTATAAATCCCCGGAGGAGCAGGTCTCCATTGCCCCGTCGACCCCGCTGGACAAAGCCCTGATCGCGATCAGCGAAGTCAGCAAGAAACAGGTGGGGAAGATCATCATCGACACCGAGCGCCGGAGTATGCCCATCAATGTGGACATCCAGGGATTCCAGTGGCGCGAGGCGCTCGAGGTCATTTGCCGGAAGAACGCGCTGACCTTCAGCGAGTTCGACACGTATATCCAGGTCGTCAGCGCACCTTCCGGCGAGCAGTCCAGCGGTCCGATCGTCTCCGGCAGGCCGGTGAGCGGCGGGGGGCCCATCAACACGGATATTCTGAAAGAACTTGCGACATTCAGGAGCCGCGAAATCAAGATCTCGGGGTTCTTCCTCGAAGTCAACCTGTCCCGGCTCGAAGAGGTCGGGATCGACTGGACGTTCATGAAGAGCGGATCGGGAGCCACGGTCGGGGCGAACTTTAACGGCGCGGAACAGGTCAGCAACTCCATCTTCAAGGTCGATGTGACGCCGAAAGTCTCGTTCGCGAACATGACCTTTGTGGCCAAAATGTTCTCGGACTTCAATCTCGGGGAAATTCTCTCGGGTCCGACCCTGATCGTCCGGTCGGGAGAAGAAGGCCGGATCCAGGTCGGGCAGGACTTCTCCATCCGGGAGAGGGACTTTGCGGGGAACCTGATCGACAAGTTCTACAGCGCGGGTACCATCATCAAGGTCCATCCGCAGGTGATCGTGGAACAGGGCGTACCCTTCATCCACGTGAATGTGGATGTGGAGCGGAGCAACGTGACGCCGGGGCCGGTGAGTACCATCATCAACAAAACCCAGGCACAGACCAATCTGCTGCTGCTCGACGGTGAAGAGACCATTATCGGAGGCCTCTACAACAACGAGGTGAACACCGTCCGGACCGGGGTTCCTTTCCTGAAGGACCTCCCGTGGTACATCTTCGGGCTGCGGTACCTCTTCGGCTATGAGAAGGAAGAGATCAACAAGAAAGAGTTGGTGATTCTGCTGAAGGCCGAGCTCGTGCCGACACTGCAGGAACGGATCACGCAGAAGACCAAGTTTGAAGACAAGATCGGCGAATGGCGGGAGAAACAGGTCAAACGCGCCGACAATTTCATGCGAGACAACACCAGAAGATAGCGGTGCAACAGTCACAAGTGTGAGAGGAAAATCGATGGGACGCATACAACCATGGTTGGTCATTGCGGGGGTGATGTGCCTGACCCTGGCGCTGACGGGATGCACCAAGGACGAATCCGCGGCCTCGCAAGGGGAAGCGGTGGTCAACGGCATTGTGACCGATGCGTTGACAGGAGGGTATCTCGTGGAGGTCGCCGTCCAGGCCCAGAGCGTGACCGGCGGCCTCACGGAGACGGTCACGGATACCAAAGGGAGTTTTCGCATCGTGTTCCAGATCGACAGCACGGGAGTGGCGACGTTCACCCTCCGGAAGACCGGCTATCGTGACACCTCGCTGGTGGTGCTGCTCCGTTCAGGGAACGTGGCGGTCATCAACATCTCCATGACGCCGAAATCCGCTATTGTTCCTCCCGGCGGTAGCTCGGGGGTAGCGCAGACCATTGCGTTCCTGGGTGCATCGCCGTCGGAAGTTTCCGTGTACGGCGTCGGAGGAAAGGAAACATCGGTCCTTTCGTGGGAGGTGCGCGATTCGCTCGGTCTGGCGATCGATGCCGCCCACGCGGTACAGCTCCTGTTCTCATCGGTGAACGGCCCGGGAGGGGGCGAGTACATCTCCCCGCCGGATGTCAAGACGAATCAGGTCGGCCAGGCGTATGCAACATTCAACGCCGGGACAAAATCCGGGGTCGTGCAGGTCATCGCGACCGCCACGGTCGGGAGCAGGACCCTGACATCAAGTCCGGTGCGTCTGGTGATCAACGGGGGATTCCCGGTTCAGTCGCACTTCTCGATAGCGCCAGTCCTCCACAACTTCCCGGCACTGGGATGGCTGGGGAAAACCAATGGCATCACGGTACTGCTCGGTGACAAATACAGCAATCCGGTTGCACCGGGGACAGCCGTCTACTTCCGCAGCAGCGCGGGGGTGGTGCAGCCCACGGTCTTCACAAACAAGGACGGGTTTGGCACAGTGACGCTGTACAGCGGCAACCCCGAGCCGTTGGGCAGTTATGCGGCACCCGGCCAGGGAGACGGATACCATTATGTTGTTGCACGGACTCTCGGCCAGGGCGGTGTGGCTGTGGAGGACAGCACGCTGATCCTCTGGAGCGGTCCGGGTCAGATCGGCAATGTCAACCCGGTGAGCTTCGATATCGCGAACGCAGGATCGCTGAGCTTCAGCTTCCGTGTCTCGGACGCTCTCGGGCATCCGCTGGCCGCCGGGACGACCATTACGGTGACCGCGACCATTCCGCCACCTCCCACCCAGGGCACGCAGCAGAATCAGGTGATCGTGCTGTTCGGCGCGAGCGGAACGATTGTCCTCCCCGACCTGCTGTCTGCGGGGTCCGGCAGGACGGATTTCACGATGGTGCTCAAGGATGGAACGTGGAGCATCACCGACCCGACACCGGTCAGCCTGACCATCACCGTCACCGGACCGAACACCCCCGGCGCCTTGAGCTACACCTTTGGCGGGATTGTGCGTTAGCGATTCCGTCCATATGCGGTTTCCCTGACGGCCCCCGCACACTCTGCGGGGGCCGTTTGGTTGCATTTCCACCGGGATGTTTGTAGTTTCAACGCGTGCACAATCGTATCGTCATCCGCGGCGCCCGGGTGCATAACCTGAAGAACGTCGACCTCGAACTCCCACGCAATACGTTCATCGTGTTCACCGGCGTAAGCGGTTCGGGGAAGTCCAGCCTGGCCTTCGACACCATCTACGCCGAGGGGCAGCGCCGCTACGTCGAGAGTCTCTCCTCCTACGCACGTCAGTTTCTTGAACGGATGGACAAGCCGGACGTGGACCTGATCCAGGGCATCAGTCCGGCGATGGCCATCGAACAGAAAACCAACACGCGCAATCCCCGTTCGACTGTCGGTACATCCACGGAAATCTATGATTATCTCCGGCTGCTCTACGCGCGGGTCGGACGCACCTTCTGCCGGCAATGCGGAAAACAGGTGGAACGGGATTCAGTGCAGACCGTCCTTGACACGCTGAAGTGCGAGCAGGAGGTTCAGACCGACGGGGTGCGTTTTTCGGTCACCTTTCCCCTTCCGCTGCATGAGGGAGAATCGTTGGACAAGGCCCTCGGCAACCTGAAGAAGGAAGGGTTTTTCCGCGTCCTCATCGGCGAAACCATGGTTGACCTGCACGAGGGAACCATTCCCCCCCGCACCGGAGCCGGCGACGTGGATGTGCTTGTGGACCGTCTGATCTACCGCGCGGGCGAGGAGACCACCCGTATCGCCGATTCGCTCGAAACCGCGTTTGTTTCCGGCAACGGGAAGGCCGTCCTTGTTCTTGCCGGGTCGGGGCGCCGGCTGAACTTCAACAGGAACTTTGCATGCAGTGACTGTCACATTTCCTACGAAGAACCCGACCCCAGGCTGTTCTCCTTCAACAACCCGTTCGGAGCCTGCCCGGAATGCCAGGGCTTCGGGCGTGCAATGGGCATCGACATGGATCTTGTTGTCCCGAACAGGGACCGTTCCCTCCGGGAGGGCGCCATTGCTCCCTGGACCACACCCAAGTTCAAGGAATACCTCCGTGCGTTGCTGCGTGTTGCACCCCGTGCGAAGGTCCGCGTGGATGTGCCCTTCCATCAGCTCACACCGGATGAACTGCAGGTGATCCATCAGGGGTTTGAAGACTTCGGCGGCATCAGGGATTTTTTCGCACATGTCGAAAAGAAGGCCTACAAGATTTACTATCGCGTCCTGCTCAGCCGTTACCGTGCGTACACCACCTGTCCTGTGTGTGACGGCACCCGGTTGCGCCCGGCCGCGCTGGACGTGCGGATCAACGGGCAGCGCCTTCCCGATGTCGTTCACATGACGATCACCGGGGCACGGAACTTCGTGGCTTCGCTTCCGCTGACGCCGTTCGAACGGGATGTGGCCCGCCGGATCCTGGAGGAATTGAACCGCCGGCTCGCGTATCTGGACAATGTCGGCATCGGCTATCTTACGCTGGACCGTCTCTCCAGCACGCTCTCCGGGGGCGAATCGCAGCGGATCAATCTGGCGACATCGCTGGGCTCGTCGCTGGTCGGTGCCGTGTATGTGCTCGATGAACCGAGTATCGGACTGCATCCGCGGGACAACGGGAAGCTGATTGCCATCCTCCATGCTCTGCGCGCCGTCGGCAACACGGTTATTGTGGTCGAACATGATGCCGACATGATGCGTGCGAGCGACCGGATCGTCGATCTGGGTCCGGGTGCGGGCGAACAGGGGGGAGAGGTGGTCTTCAACGGCACCTATGCGGAAATCCTGGAGCATCCGCAATCCTTGACGGGAGCGTATCTTTCAGGCCGGAAGGCGATCCCTGTGCCCGGCGAACGCCGTGTTTCGCAAGGGGGGGTGCTGCGCATCCTCGGAGCATCGGAACACAATCTCAAGGATGTAGATGTGGACATCCCGCTGCACATGCTGGTCTGTTGTACCGGTGTCAGCGGAAGCGGGAAGAGCACGCTGGTCCACGACGTGCTGTATAACGGTGTACGCCGTCTGCTGGGTGAAGGAGGTGTCAAGGCCGGCAGGCACCGCGCCCTGAAGGGCTTCGAACAGATCAGTGCGGTGGAGATGGTCGATCAATCGCCGATCGGCAGGACGCCCCGTTCCAACCCCGTCACCTATATCCATGTATTCGACGCAATCCGCAATCTGTTTGCCCTTACGCCCGCGGCGCGCGTCCACGGCTTGAAACCCGGCGCCTTTTCCTTCAATGTGCCCGGCGGCCGTTGCGATGCGTGTGAGGGAGATGGAGTCGTTACGGTGGAAATGCAGTTTCTGGCCGACCTGTACCTTACCTGCGACGTCTGCAAGGGGACGCGATACAAGAAAGAGATCCTGGAGATTCGCTACCGGGGGAAAAATATCGACGACGTGCTCGGACTTACCGTGGACAACGCAATCCACTTCTTCGGTCAGGAAGGGTCGGGCAGAAAGGTCGCCGAGCGGCTGAAGGTGTTGAGGGACGTCGGTCTTGGCTACATACGCCTGGGGCAGGCGGCCACTTCCTTATCGGGAGGGGAAGCCCAGCGCATCAAACTCGCAGCACATCTCGCGGCACCGGCGGCGGACAGGCATACGCTGTTCATCTTCGACGAGCCGACGACGGGGTTACACTTTGACGATATCGCCAAACTCCTCCGCTGCTTCAACGCCCTGATCGAT
>Ga0209253_10003526_pt1 | contig 13767 bp, 7 predicted proteins | sample FrelakmetBRP12BR_FD_187145 | JGI IMG/M metagenome (GOLD analysis project Ga0209253, IMG submission 187145) | Freshwater lake sediment microbial communities from the University of Notre Dame, USA, for methane emissions studies - BRP12 BR (SPAdes)... | ecosystem: Environmental > Aquatic >...
GGTCGAGTTCGGCAAGACGAGTGCCGGCGCGCGTCTCGCCGCGCTCTCGGAGCTGAGCTTCGTCGAGATGCTGGGCGAGTATGGCTTCGAAGATCCGCGCGTACGCATGGCCCTGCTCTCGCTGCCGGCGATGTGGGGCCTGCACCTGGAAGCCCCCCTCGGCTACCTCTACCCGCTCTATCTGTGCCGCATGCTCTCGGCCAGCCTCGTGAAGGGCGGATCACACCGGCTCTCCTCCGCCCTCTACCGCTCGCTGCTGCGCAGCGGAGGCGAGGTTCTGGATCAGTGCGAAGCGTCGCGCATCGTGCTGCGCGACGGCGCAGCCGTTGGTGTAGAGACCAGGGACGGCCGGCGCTTCGAGGCTCGCGCCGTCGTCTCGACCCTAGACCCGGAGCAGACGTTCCTTCGGCTGCTGGACGAGGAGGCCCTGCCCGGCGAGCTGGGGCCGGCCGTGCACGCGTGGGAATGGGAGGAGCGCACGATGTTCGGGCTCCACCTCGGCCTGCGGGGCGGCGTCATGTGGAAGGGTGCGGAGCCGCGGACCTCCGACGCGATGATCGTGTTCTGCGGCCTCGAGACCGAAGACGAGCTGGTGGAACACCTGCGCCGTCTCGATGCGGGGCAAGAGCGCGAGTGCGCCTGGCTACACGTCACGGTCCCCACGCGTTTCGACGCCAGCATGGCCCCTGCCGGCCAGGATCTGCTGCGGGCGGAGGCCGTGGTCCGATACGACGCGTCGTGGAGGGAGCAGGGCGCAGCCTTTGCTGACTCTTGCATCCGGCTGCTGCAGCAATACGCCGAGCTCGGCGAGATCGTCTTCCGCCGCCATACCACGCCGCTCGACATCGAGGCGAGGCTCACCACGATGAAGCGGGGCTCGATCAAGCACGGCGCCTACACGCCGCTGCAGATGGGCTACCTGCGTCCGAACGATCTCTGCTCGCGCAGCGAGACGCCGATTCGGGGCCTCTTCGTGGGCGGGGCGTCGACCTATCCCGGCGGCATGATTCTCGGCGGCCCCGGCTTCCTCGCGGCCGGTGTTGCCAACGAGTTCCTCGCGGGACGCTGACCCATCGGCCGGGCATGCGCCCGCCCGCCCTCAGCTCGCGCCGGAATGGCTGTCGTTCATGCCGTACTTCGGGAAGGGCCCCCAGAAGCCGTGCTCGTGCAGGCCGTAGCCGACAGTGCCATCGCTCTTCTCGAAGCGGGCCACATGATCCACCACGCCGTACTGCCCGAGGCCGGCGATCTCGGCAACGTCTCGAACCAGCCCCTGCACCACGAGCTCGCCCTGGTACATGCCGTGGCGCCAATCGGCCTCCATGCCGTAGCCCGTTCCCACCGCAATGTACGCCGTCAGCAGGGGCGTGGCTCTCACGCTGAAGCCCCCGCCCGGCGCCTGCGGGAAGTGCAGCACCGAGCGCTCGATCATGCGTTTTCCGGGCGTGAGCACGTGTTCGTACTCGGGTCGGCCTAGCCACTCCGGCAGGCGCGCGGGGTCGTTCCAGATGCGCACCGCCTCCTCGATCGCCCGCTCCCCGGTGGGAGTCTCGTTCAGGATGTAGAGCACGGAGTGGTCTGCGAACTGCATCGGCGAGTAGTTCCACATGCCCGCGATCTGGCCCTCGCCCTGCCGGATGCCGGGATGCTCCTGCTCCCCGACGGGCCGGATCCCCCAGGAGCGGTCGCGGGTGCCCCACCAGCGGCCGGGCGTCACCCGGAAGCTCTCGCCCTCCACCTCGAGCGAGCCCGTCCAGGTTCCGGTTTGCGCGAATCGCTGGGTGTCGAAGACGACCCGGCCATATTTGCGCGAAACCTGCCGCGGCTCGAGAAATGCCGGGATGGCCCCCTGCCACGTGAGATCGCAGGCGATGCTGTGCTCGCTCGGGTCGAGTACGAACCTCAGCCGCTTCAAACCTTCGATGACCTCCACCCGAAAGGGACCGACGCTGGTGTCCATGCGGTCCCCGAGCACCCGTGAGGAGCGCACGACGTGATGCTTCCCCTTGCAGGTCACGCAGGCAAAGGCGTCCTGAACGGCCAGGTTCGGATACTGGCCGAGCCCCATCACCATGAACAGCGTCTCATCGCAAGCATGCAGGTTGAAGTAGTAGCGGTCGTAGAAGTTGCGATCGCTCGTCCCGACGTGCCGGATCACCTCGGTGATCTGGTGGAGCGGATGATCGTCCATGGAAGAGAGCATGAAGCCTCCCAGGTGGCTAGATCGCGGCGCGGGCCCGGTGCTCGCGGACGACCATGTCCGCGACGCGAACGCCCGAGTCTGCCGCCTGGTGGGTTCCGCAGCCGTAGCCGCCGGCATCGCAGCCCACGAGGTAGAGGCCGCGAACCGGGGTGCGGGCGTCGGGCTTGTGCCGGCCACATTGCCCCACGATCTGCGCGAGCCCGACGCACTCGCCGCCCTGGCCGGGCACCGCGCGGTCACGCGTGAGGGAGGAGACGTCGGCTCCGAGGTAACGGTCGACCGACTCGATGCAGCCCTCGAGGCCCGGCCACAGGCGCCGAACGTTCGCATCGAGGTGGGCGAGGAGCGCGTCCCCATGGGCGAAGTCCGGGTCGGGCGTGCAGATCGTCCCGATCAGCGCGCACTGCTTGCCCGCGGGCGCAAGGCTCGGGTCATACACGGACGGCACGATGCCAAACACCAGCAGGTCCTCGGGAAACTTGCCCGCCTTGATCTCCGCGAGCCGCGCGGCGTGCAGGTAGTTGTCGTCGGAGAATGAGATGTACATGGCATGCTCGAAAAATGGTCTGTCGAGGAAGTACCGCAGCCCGATGATCGCCCACGACGGAACGAGGCCGCGTACCCGCGAGAGATAATCGCGGCCGAAGTGCTCCTCGCCCGCGAGCCGCAGCACCGTGGGCTGGATGCCGGCGTTGCTCACCACGATCGGCGCCTCGAAGGTCCCCTGGTCGGTCACGACTCCAGTCACAGCTCCATCGGAGACGCTGATGCGCTCGACGCGCGTACGCAGCAGCACGCGCCCACCGAAGCGCTCGACGGCCTGGCAGAACACCTCCGCCATGCGTCCGAAGCCGCCCGCGTGATAGCGGCCCGCGCCTCCGCGTGCGAAATCCTGAAGCGTGCGTACTGCCTCGCTCGCCGCCACCAGGTCGAGCGGTACCACGAAGACGATGTTGATCCACATGCCCCAGTAGGAGATCACGCTCTGGGGCAGGCGGTAGCGCGCCAGCAGATCGGCAAAAGAACACTCGTCGAGCGCGTCGATCTCGTGCGCAGGCATCCCGAGCAGGTCCATGAGGACGCGCGCCGCCTCGGCGAAATCTGCTTCTCCGAGCGCCAGCAGCTCGGGGAGCGCCAGCGGATTCGCGTCCTCGGGCCGTGCCGAGCCCACACTTTTGGCCCACTCGCCGTCCGCTCGGCGATAGAGCAGGACACTCTTCTGCTTCGGCGCGAGGATTTCGACCTCGCTGGCGAGGCCGAGCTCGTCGAGGACGCGCGAGAACTGCGAGCCGATCGCGGGCCCGCCGGCGATCGGCCAGAGCTCGTAGCGGAAGCCTCGCTTCGAGACCGTCATCGCCTTGCCTCCCGGAAGCGAGTTCTTGTCCAGCACGAGCACGCGCAGCCCTCGCCGCGCGAGCAGCGCCGCGCAGGTCGCTCCTCCCATCCCCGCCCCCACCACGATCGCGTCGTACCGCTCTGCCATCGCCTCTCCTCTTCCGCCCCAGGCCGGCCAGGCCTCCAGCGGCCCCATGGCTCAGCATAAAGAATTTCTTTACGATGTGCCGAAATCTTCCCCGGGGCGGCGCAGGAGGCGGCAGATGGGTGACACGGTGCAGCGGGCTTTCCGTGTGGCGGGCTGCGACCTCGGCAAGGCTGCCGCGAAGCTGGTGGTGCTCTCGGTGGAGGGAGGCAGGGTTCGGGTCGAGCGGCGCGACTGCATCCCGCACGACGGCCGGCCGGCGGAGACCCTCTCCGCCTGGTACCGCGAGGCGGGCATCGCGGCCTGCGACGCCCTCGGCGCCACGGGCCTTCACGCCGACGAGCTGCGCGCGCCCGTCGTGAGCGGTCTTCCGGAGGATGCCTGTCTTACGGCCGCGATCGAAGCACTCCCGGAGCTGCAGGGCCCCCTCAACCTCGTCAGCGTCGGCGCGCGCGGCTACAGCGTCCTCACACGAGACCATACGGGCCGTACGCAGGCCGTCGGCAACGAAAAGTGCTCGTCGGGCACCGGGGAAACCATGGTCCGCATCGCCGGGCGCTTCGGGCTCAGCGTCGAGCAGGCCGATGCCCTCGCGCTCGGCGCAAGCGACACCATCCCCATCACGGCGCGCTGCTCGGTCTTCGCCAAGAGCGAGATGACGCACTTCGGAAACCAGGGCCGTCCGGCCGACGCCCTCTTCCGCGGCTACTTCGGCTCGGTCGCGCGCTACGTGGCGGCGCTGCTGGCGCGCGCGCGAGTGGACGGCCCCGTGTATGCCATTGGCGGCTGCGCGCGCCTCGGCACCCTCGTCGCGGCCCTCGGCGACGCCCTCGGCACCCAGGTGAGCGTGCCGGAGTCGTTCCTCTTCCTCGAAGCGATTGGCGCCGCGCTGCTGGCAGCCGAGCAGTGCCAGGGCGAGGCGCTGGCGCAGCTGCCCGAGGATCCGGCGTCATTTCTCTCCCCTACGCGCGCACGCTTCACCGTATTGAGCCCCGCCAGCACGTGGAAGGACCGCGTGCAACAGCTCGAAGCAGCTCCCGTTGCGGATGGCGCGGACCGCGCACCCAGCGTGCTCGGGCTCGATCTCGGCTCGACGGGCAGCAAGGCCGTCCTGACCTCGATCGAGACGGGCGAGCTCGTGATCGACGTCTACGACCGCACCCAGGGCAACCCGGTGGATGCCGTGCAGCGCCTGGTCCGCGCCATCCTCGCGCGCACCACTCCCGACGTGCGCGCCATCGCCCTCACCGGCTCGGGCCGCGAGGCGGCGGCCACCGTGATACGCGCCGCCTTCCCGGAGGCCGCGGACCGCATCGCGACGCTCAACGAGATCGTCGCGCACGCAACGGCTGCCATTCGCTGCGACGAGCGGGGTGGCGAGAGCATCTCCGTGGTCGAGATCGGAGGACAGGACGCGAAGTTCATCCAGATCGAAGGAGGTCGGATCGTCGAAAGCGACATGAACAAGGCGTGCTCGGCGGGCACGGGCTCGTTCCTCGAGGAGCAGGCGCACTTTTACGGCATCGAGGACATCGGCGAGTTCACGCGGCTTGCGATGAGCGCGACACGACCGCCGGAGCTCGGGCAGATGTGCACCGTCTTCGTCGCGGATGCCGCCGCCGAAGCCCACAACGAGGGCTTCGAGGTCCATGATCTCTTCGCCGGCTTCCAGTACTCGGTGATCCACAACTACATCAACCGCGTGAAGGGGCAGCGCACCTTCGGGCAGCGGATCTTCTTCCAGGGCAAGCCGGCCTCGGGAACCTCGCTCGCCTGGACACTGGCGGCCGTCACCGGCCGCGAGGTGGTGGTGCCGCCCAACCCGGGCGCCATGGGCGCCTGGGGCATCGGCCTTTGCGCCCTCGACGAGCTCGGAGCCGTTGCTCTCAAGGAGGCGCCCGCTCTCGACCTCGGCCGCGTGCTGGGCGCCGAGGTCGTGGACAAGAGCGAGTTCCAGTGCCGTGACCGCCAGTGCGCCACGCTCTGCACCATCGCGCGCACGCGTGTCGCCGTCTCCGGCAGCGAAGAAACGGTGCTCTCCGGGGGCGCGTGCCCCAAGTACGAGGTGGCATCCGGCGTGCGGACGAAGCTCCCGAAAGAGGCGCCCTCGGCCTTCGACGAGTACGAGGCGCTGCTGGCTCCTCACCTCGCCGGGCGCCCCGGTGACCGCGTGATCGGCATCCCCATGGCCGGCGCCTGCTTCGGCTACGTGCCGTGGCTGGTCGAGTTCGTGGCCGGCCTCGGCTTCGGCGTGCGCGTGCTCAAGCCCGACGGCCAGTCGCTCTCCCGGGGCGAGGAGCGCTGCTACTCATACGACGCCTGCGCACCCACGAAGGCGGCCCACGGCATCCTCGACGCGGGCGTAGACCGGGTCTTCTTTCCGAAGATCCTCACCACGGACAGCGAGGCGGGCGGCTGCGGGCGCACCTGCGCCGTGGAGCAGGCGCAGCCCGAAATGGCCGGGGCGGCGCTGCGGGCGCGCGGCCGCACGCTCGATGTCGTGAGCCCCGTGCTCTCCTTCGACGCCGGCATGCAGAGCCGGGCCTTCGCAAAGGAGCTGCTCGCTGCCGCACGCGCGCTGCTCGGCACCGAACCCGACCGCGCGCGGGTCGCGGCCGCGGGCCGCGCCGCCGCGCAGGCCCAGGTGCGGCATCAGGAGGCGCTGCTCGGGATCGGAAGGCGTGCCCTCGACTACGGACGCGCGGTAGGCCTGCCGGTGGTTCCCGTCTGCGGACCGCTGCACGTGATCCATGATCCGGTGATCAACGCCGGCATCCCGCGCCTGCTGCGCGAGAACGGCGTGCTGCCGCTGCCGATGGACTGCTTCCCGGTTCCCGCGGACGTCCACGCTCTGCCCCGCATGCCGTGGTCGGATACTCGGGCGGCGCTGCGCACGGCGCTCGCTGCCCGGCAGCGAGGGGACGCCTACCCGCTGCTGCTGTCGTCGTTCGGCTGCAATCCTGCCTCCTTCGGAGAGCAGCTCTTCACGGCGCTGCTCGAGGGTCATCCGCATACCACGCTCGAGAGCGACGGACACGGCGGAACGGCGGGCTACACCACGCGGGTTGAGGCTTTCTTGCACACGGTACGGCGTCACGACGGGCGTCCGACGTCTGCGCCGGCCTCGCGCCTGCGGATGCTCGAGCCGCTTCCGAACCCGCCCCTCTCGCGCGACGACGCGCGCCAGTTCGTGGTGCCCAGCATCGGCGAGCCCTACTCGCGGATGATGGCCGCGAACTTCCGGGCCTTCGGTCTCGACGCGATCTCCCCCGGACCCTCGGACGCGGAACGTCTGCGCGCCGGCCGCCGCGACTGCTCGGGCAAGGAGTGCATCCCCTACCAGCTCATCTGGGGCGGATTCCGACATCACCTCGACGGCAGCGACGACGAACGTAGCCGCGTGCTGGTACAGGTGACCGGGCAGGGCGTTTGCCGCAACTGCATGTTTTCGGTGAAGGACCAGCTCTCCCTCGAGCGCCTCGGCCTCAGCGACAGCGTCACGCTGCGCGACATCCAGGCCGAGCACTCGCTCGGCCCGTCGTTCCTCGGGCGCACGGGCATCTCGTCCACGGTGAGCGACATCCTCACGCAGCTCGCCGCCTACCATCGCGCCCTCGAAGGAGCAAGCGGCGAGGTGGACCATCTCCACGCCGGTTTCTGCGAGGAGTTCGAGAAGCTCGCCGAAACAAAGCCCTTCCAGGGTCTGTTCGCCGGCGTGCGGGATAGCGCCCGCTACGGGCGGGCGCTGGGGGATCTCGTCGAGCGCGCCGCCGCCGTTTACGCGGCGCTGGGCGAGCGAGCGCCGCGCAATCCGCAACGACGGACCGTTTTCCTCGCAGGCGACATCGCCGTCAAGATGGACGAGTTCGCCAACGACGGCATCGCGCGGCGTCTTGCCGAGCGGGGCCTGAAGGTGGCGATCGAGCCCTCCCAGGCCCTGCTCGAATACGCCTCGACCGAGGCGCCGGGCGAGATCGCACGCACGGCCGAAGGCCGCGCACGCACACTCGTGGCCATCGGCATGCGGCGGATGAGACGCAAGCAGTACGACCGGGTGCGAAAGCTTCATCCGTGGATTCCGGACGGTGCGACGGCACCGATCCTCGCCGAGAGTGATCGCGTGTTGGGGCGCCATCCGCGCGGCGAGGCGCCGGTCACCATCGGCAGCGTGCTTCACTACTGGAAGCAGCGCCTCTGCGACGGCGCCATCGTCGTCAGCCCCTGGGGCTGCGGCCCGGCGCTGGTGAGCGAGAGCATCCTGCGGCACCAGACCGAGATCCCCCTGCTCTTCGTGTATAACGACGGCTCGCCCATCGACGAGCGGCGCCTCAACGCCTTCGCCTTCCGGCTGCGCCGGGAGCCGGCGCGCGCTTCATGACGCGCGGCAGGGCGCGACGCGAGCCGGAGGCGACGCGCGACCGCCTGCTCGATGCGGCGGCCCGGGTTTTCCTCGAGTCCGGCTACGACGGCGCACGCGTGGTGGACATCGCACGCGAGGCGGGCGTCACCACGGGGGCCATCTACGCGCACTTCCGTGACAAGACGGATCTGCTCGTGAAGGCGCTCGGCGCTCGTGGGGTCGAGCCTGCGAGCAATGTGCTGCTGACCGACACCGAGGTTCCCGTGGCCAGCATGCTGCGGACGCTCGGCCAGATCGCGATCGAGGGCGAGCTCCATCCCACGGAGGTGCTGCTGCTCGATGCCGCCGCGGCGGCGCGGCGAGAGGGCGAGCTGCGCGAGCAGCTCACGAACGTCATCGGCCATCACGCGTCCGGGCTGGCCGCGATGGTCGAGCGGGCCCGCGCGGCGAGCGTCGTTTCGAGCGATGTCTCCACCGCGGCCGTCGTGCGCTTCCTGCTGATGCTCGAGTTCGGCTCGATCGTCACGCGCACACTCGGCATCGCGCCGCCAGACCCGAAGGAGTGGATGCGCCTCATCGGCCGGCTGCTGGAGGGCGTCGCGCCGCGGCCTGCTACGGCTTCCCGGCGGCGGCCTCGCGGTCCCACGTCCGCGGCGAGACGCCGTCGCGCTTGAGCGCGGCCTTCTGGATGCGGTGGGTCTCGGTCTTGGGCAGTGCGTCGCGAATCTCGACGTAGCGGGGCACCATGAACCCCGCCATGCGCCCCTCGCAGTGGCGGACGAGATCCGCGGGCTCGAGCACGTGCCCTTCCTTCGGGACCACCACGGCCATCACCTCGTCCTCGCCCAGCTCCGACGGAACGCCGAACACGGCCGACTCGAGCACGGCCGAGTGGGCATTGATCTCGCGCTCCACCTCCCAGGACGAGATATTCTCGCCTCGCCGTCGCATCGAGTCGGTCTTGCGGTCGACGAAGTAGAGATTGCCCTGCTCGTCGGCGCTGACGAGGTCGCCGGTGCGCAGCCAGCCATCGCGCACCTTCTCCTCGCTCGCCGCCTCGTTCTTGTAGTACTCGACGCGGCGCCGCTTGGGGTCGTCGATCCGGAACCAGAGCTCGCCGGGCCTGCCGGGCGGCGCGTCGCTCCCGTCTTCGTCCACGATCCTGTACGCCATCGAAGGCTTGCCGATCGAGCCCTTCGGCGACTGGCCGAAGTTGAAGACGGCGAAGCCCGCGCCGTCGACGGCTGCATAGCCCTCGATGATGCGCACGCCGAAGCGCTCCTCGAAGGCGGCCCACACCGAGGCGGGACAGGCCGCGCTGAAGACGACGCGCACGGGATTCTCAGCGTCGTTCGGCCGCTCGGGCTGCTTCATGAGGATCGGAATCATGGCTCCGAGCGCGTTGAATGTGGTGACGCCGTAGCGGCGGAGCTCGTCCCAGAAGCGGCTCGCGGAAAAGCGGCGTGAGAGCACCATCTGGCGGCCGCAGACCAATGAGCGGATCGACGTGAGGCTGAGCGCGTTGGCGTGGAACAGGGGCAGACACGTGTAGAGCACGTCGTCCGGCGCGAGCGCCGCGCCGAACAGGCGGATGCCCGCGATCGTGCCCGGGTCGTAGCGGTTCACGACGCCCTTCGGTGCCCCCGTCGTTCCCGAGGTGTACAGCAGCGAGGAGATCCCTCCCGGCGTGATCTCGACGCCGGGGCTCGTCACGGGCGCCGCCATCAGCTCGGCGAGGGTTCGCCAGCCCTCGGGCGGACGAAAGTCCGCCGGCGCATCGGTTGTATTGGTCGTATCGACCACGATCTCGCGCAGCTTCGGAAGAGCCGGCCGCAGGGCCGCCACGGCCGGGACGTAGTCGGGATGGGTAACGAGGACCACCGCATCCGAGTGGTCGAGGACGTGGCGCAGCCCCTCTCCTTTGAGCGCCACGTTCACCGGCACGGCGTATGCGCCGAGCTTCTGCGTCGCGAAGTAGCTGAAGAGCCACTCCGGCGAGTTCGGCATCATGATCGCGACGCCCACCCCCGGCGCTACGCCCAGGCGGGCTAGACCGTTCGCGGTGCGGTTCACGCAGCGGTCGAGCTCCGCAAACGAGAGCGTGCGGCCTTCGAAGCGAAGGAAGGGCTGCTCGCCGAGCGCGGCGGCTTGCGCCTCGAGCACCGCTGCGAGCGTCGTGGGCTCCGCGCTCAAGACGTCCGGCCGGCCGCTCCGGGAGGCCCCTCGAGCACGTGGATCGCGACGGCCGCCTCCCCGGTGCCGAGGAAGCCCCCGCCGTTCTCCGTGAGCCCGATGCGAGCACCGCGCACCTGTCGTTCTCCGGCCTCGTGCCGGAGCTGCATCACGATCTCGGCGATCTGCGCAAGGCCCGTAGCGCCGATCGGATGCCCGCGGCATTCGAGGCCGCCGCTGGGATTGATGGGCCGCGCGCCGCCGAGCGCCGTGGCATGCGACGCGGCGTAGGGTCCGCCCTCTCCTTCCTTGCAGAAGCCGAGGGATTCGGTCTGCGACAGCTCGCCGAAGGCGGTGGCGTCATGAACCTCCGCCGTGTCGATGTCCTCGGGCCCGAGCCCCGCCATGGCATAGGCGCGCTCGGCTGCGCGCCGGCTCTGGCCACCTTTCTGGCTCGCCGACACCAGCACCGACGCCCGCACGCGTACGGGCCGCGCACCCGGGAAGCGTGCCAGCGCATCGCCCGCAACCAGAATGGCGGCAGCGGCGCCGTCGCCCAGGGGCGAGCACATGGCGCGCGTGAGGGGGAACGCGATGAGCCGATCCGCCAGCACCTCCTCCACCGTCATGGGGCGGCGGTACTGGGCGTCGGGGTTGAGCGCGCCATGCCGGTGGTTCTTGGCCGCGATCACCGCGAGTTGCTCCTGCGTCGTGCCATGGCGCTCCATGTGGGCACGGGCGCCACGGGCGTAGAGGTCCATGAAGGGGCTGTGCGTGCCACCGCTCTCTCCAGCCGCCGGGCTCCCGCCCCTCTCGATTTCCCCACGCTTCGCCTCCGCGTCAACCCGGAGCTGCGCGATCATGCGCTGCGTCACCTCGACGTCGGTGCCGGCGAGGAAGCTCTCGAAGCCCTTCTTCCGCGCCTCGGCGTCGGCGTTCTTTGCCACGAACGACTTCTCGGCGCCGATCGCCAGCGCCACGTCGTAGGCGCCGGACGCGATGCCAAGGAAGGCGCCATGGAAGGCCGAGGCGCCACCCGCACAGGCGTTCTCGACGTTCATCACCGGGATCTCCTCGAAGCCGAGGGGCGCGAGCGCCACCTGCCCGCGAATGCAGTGCTGGCCGGTCTGCATGCCCCAGCCTGCATTGCTCATCCAGGCCGCCTCGATCTGATCCTGCCGGATCGGGCCGTCACGCAGCAGGTTGCCCATCACGCCCGCGACCAGATCCTTGATGCCCTTCTCGGGATACTTCCCGAAGGGGATCATGCCCACCGCCACGACGAACACGTCTCGCATCCTGCGCTCCTTCGCGGCGTCGCCGCTCTACAGCCGCTCGGCTCCGACCAGGCTCAACAGATCGTTGCAGCCGTCCTCGATCATCGAGGCACGGGCGTCGCGCAGCAGTTTCTCGACCGGATACTCGCGCGCGAGGCCATTGCCTCCGTAGATCTGCACGGCGCCGCTCGCGACTTCGAAGGCCGTGTTGGTGGACGTCACCTTCGAGGCGATCGCGTACTGGAGCTGCGGGCTCGGGCTCACCGTGTTGTGCACGACCACGCGCCGGTTGAGCGAGCGCGCGGCCTCGACCTTGCGGAACATCTCGAACAGACGCGCCTTCACGCTCTGGTGCTGGATGATCGGCACCCCCCCCTGCACGCGCTCCTTCGCATAGGCGATGGCATGCTCGAGTGCCGCACGGGCGAGGCCCACGAAGCAGCTCCCCATCCCGCCATTGGCCATGCAGAGCACCCGATCGGCTGCGATCGCGTAGAGCTCGGGCCCGAGCACCATGCAGTGGGCCGGCACCCGCAGGCCGTCGAAGAAGATCTCGCCCTGGTTGAGCGCGCGCTGGCCGACCTTGTCGAGGGGCTTGCCGCGCGAGACGCCCTTCTCGTCGAGGGGCACCACGAAGACGCCGCTCCCGGTCTTGCCAGCGCCCATGTCCACCGCACAGAACAGAGCAGCCGCCGTGGCGATGTTGCCGTTCGAGACCCAGGCCGCCTTCTGGCCGGTGATGACGAAGGAGTCCCCATCCTTGCGGGCGATGCAGTTGGTCCGCGTGGACGACGGCGCGCCAAGCTTGTGCTCGAAGTCGATCATGTCACTGCCGTGGTCGGGCTCGGTGATGGCCCAGCAGCCGACGACCTCCGGCCCGGCGAAGCGTTCGATCAGCTCCTTGTTCCCGGACATCATGGCCATCGTGCGCGGGAAACCGGCGACGCCGAAGCTGATGGCGAGGCCGGAGTCTCCCCAGCCGAGCTCCTCACTGATCATGGCACCGAGACGCGCACGACGCGCCGCCTCGAGCGGGCCGGCCGGATCGCGTACCTCCTCGAGCCCGAGCTCGCGGTAGCGCCGGTAGGCCTCCCACAACGGCGAGGCCTTTGCGATCGCGTCTGCCGGGTCGGCCATGCGGTCGAGCTGCGCGCCGATCGGGCGCATCACCTCTGCTGCAAACTTGCGAACGGCATCGAGGATCGCGCGCTCCTCGTCGCCGAGATCGAGATCGAGCTCCACCAGACCCATGGCGTCTCCTCCGGAGGACAAACGAGTGATGATCGCGAGGCCGGGCCCCATGATCTACGGGGCCTGGGTCTTCGGCAAGTCGCCCGACGGGTCGGGGGAAGCTGGGCTCCCGCCTCTGATGCCTACGACTGGATCACGAGCTTCGAGAGGCTGGTCTTGCGCAGATTCGTGCGCTGGATGGTCCGCACCAGCTCGGCCACCTTTTCGGTGTCGGTCTCGAACGGGTTGTTGCAGATCACGCGCACGTTGAGCAGGTTGCCGAGGCGGATGTTCGACCAGTCGAGGTCGTACTGGATCGAGTTCTGACGTGCGAGCTTGATGAACTCGCCGCGCATCTTGGCTCGCGTGTCCGGCGGGGGCTCGGTCTTGGCCTTGAGGACCTCGTCGTCCTCGAGCACGCGCTCCACGGCGCCCCTGCGCTCGAGCAGCGAGTAGAGCCCCCGGTCCAGCCGGATGTCGTGGTACTGCAGGTCGAGCATGAAGACCCGCGGATCGCTCCAGGTCGTGCCACGCTTCTCGAGATAGCTCTCGATCATGCGGCGCTTGATCACCCAGTCGATCTCGCGCGCAAGCCGATTCGGATCATCATCCAGGCAGTCGAGGACGTACTGCCACTTGCCGACGATGTCCTTGAGCTGGTCGCTCACGGGGTATTGCTCGATGTACTTCTGCGCCATCTCGCAGTACTCGCGCTGAATCTCGATGGGGGAGTACTCGCGTCCATTGTCGAGCCGCAGCCGCCGCTTGCAGCTGACGTCGTAGCTGATGTCCTTGATGGCCTTCACGGGATTGCGGAGCGTGAAGTCCTTGTTGATGTAGTTGTCCTCGATCATCTGGAGCACGATGGCGCAAGTACCGACCTTCAGGAGGTTCGTGTACTCACTCATGTTGGAGTCGCCCACGATTACGTGCAGCCGCCGATACTTCTCGCGGTCGGCGTGGGGCTCGTCACGGGTGTTGATGATCGACCGGTCGTTGGTCGTGGTACCCGAGATCTTCTGATAGATGTGCTGGGCACGCTGGC
>Ga0209253_10003527_pt1 | contig 13765 bp, 14 predicted proteins | sample FrelakmetBRP12BR_FD_187145 | JGI IMG/M metagenome (GOLD analysis project Ga0209253, IMG submission 187145) | Freshwater lake sediment microbial communities from the University of Notre Dame, USA, for methane emissions studies - BRP12 BR (SPAdes)... | ecosystem: Environmental > Aquatic >...
GGAAAGGACCAGCACCACCCCTGCGACGAGCAGGCCGATCGCGAGGTACCGCTGCTTTTGCGGCGACATGCGGGCCGCGAATTCGGGCGTCATGGCTTCTTCCCCGATCCGCCACCGCTCTTGCCCGCGTCCGCCGGCGGCGGCGCGACCGTCGGTGGTGCGGTCGCGTCGACCGCCTTGGCGCGCAGCGCCGAAGGCGGCGTGGCGGCCGCCGTCGTCGGGGCCGGCGCGGGCATTGTCGCCTGCGCGGGCTGCGCCGGTGCGGTTGCCGCGGCAGGCGCAGCAGGCGCGGCACCCGACGTCGGTGCGGGCATGCCCGCGGGTGTCGACGGCGCGCCGGGTGCGGACGGCGTGGCAGGTGCCGACGACGTCGCAGGAGTGGACGCACTGCCGGGCGCGGGTAGCGGGTTGGCGGGAGTTTCGGGCGCGCCGGCGGCGGGTGCCGCGCCCGGAGCAGGCACTGCGCCGTCGGCAGGCTTGTCGGAGACGACCAGCGCGAGGCGCTCCGGCGGCGTGCGCGGTTTCAGCTGCGCGCCCAGGTCGAAGATCTCGCCCGGGCCCGGCTGGATCTTGGTCGTTGGCCCGCGTTGCGCGGCCTGCGCGAAGAGCTGCGACTCCTCGAGGAGCTGGACGAGCCGGCCTGCGTTGGCGGTTTCGCCGCGGACCAGCAGGTCGCGCTGCGTCTCCTTGCCCTTCGCGAGGCTCTTCAACTCGAACTGCGTAAGCCAGGTGTCGTCGGGCAGCAGCTTGCTGACCGTGTCGACGACCGCGAGCGCGCCGGGAAACGCGTACTTGCGCTCCAGCGCGGTGTTGTAGTCGGCCACGCGCGTGTCGAGTTCGATGCGCAGCGTCTCGGAGATCGCGGCGCGCGCGCGCGCCTGATCGGCCAGCGTGCGCAATTCCTTGGCGTACTCGCGTTTCTGCCAGAGCGGGATCGCGACCGCCGCCAGCGAAAGCGCGACGAGCAGCGCGAGCGGCAGCCAGAATTGCCAGCGCGTCCATACGCTCTTGCGCGTGCGCAGTTCCCGCGGGAGCAGGTTGAGGCGCGACGTCGCGGCGGCCGCGGGCGGCTCGGGCACGACGGCGGCCACTTCGCATCCCCAAGCGGCGACGTGCTTGAGCGCGGGATCGAGCACGACGCGGCGCACGGCCGCGAGATCGACGGTGATCGTTCCGCGCGCGGCATTGCGTTCGGCGACGACGGCGTCGAAATAGAGTTCCTCGGGCTTGAACGGCGTGTGCCGGTCGAGGTCGTACGCGAGCGCCTGCTTCACGTCTTCCTCGACGGCCGCCGGCAGCACCACCTTCTTGCGCAGCACGTCGCGCGCTGGCACGCCCAAAACGATGCGCCCGGCGCCGGCGGGCCCCCCGTAGACCATGCGCGCGATCGGCGCCAGCGCCGCACGCCCGGCGGCGGCCACGCCCGCGGCGTCGCCGGTGAGCGCGATCGTCGTCACCGGCGCCATCGCGGCGCGACCGCCTTCCAGCGACGGTCGCCAGAGCGTCGCATGGTCGCCCTCGAAGACGACGACCGGACGCATGCGGCGGCGCTCGAGCGCGGCGCGCGGCGCGGCCGGCACGAGCGGGTCGAGCTGCCGGGCCCACCATTCCCAGAAGCCGGACACGCCGAGCCGGCGCGCCGCGTCGTGCAGGCGCGCGGAGAACCGGGGCAACGTCAGTTCACGTTCGGCCATTGGGAAGTCTGCTGTCTTGTTGTCCGGCGGGCGCTTCGGGCGCGAGCGCGGCGGGTGCGGCCACCGTGACGCCATCCTGCCACGATAACGTGAGCAGCGGCCGGCGCGCGTCTCCCGAGGGTCGCACGACTGCTTCGCGGGCGAAGGTTACACCATCGGGCACGCGTGCCTCGGCGCGGATGCGCCAGACGGGCACCGCGCCCGCGGCGAAGCCGGACGCGGGAGGAAACGGCGGCACGGGCAGCTTCGCCGCCAGTGCTTCGGCGCGCTGTGTGACGTACGCGTCGACGGCCTCGGGCGTCGCACTCGGCAGCGCGAGCAGCACGTCGCGCGTCGCGGTCATCGCATTGATGCCGGGCTGCCGTGAGTTGACGGTCACGCTGCCGGCGACGCGCGCGTAGATCGCGGGGGTCATGCCCAGCACGCGCGCGAGTTCGCTCACGGTCTCGAACGGCATGTTCGCGGGCTTCTGCTTCAGTCCCGCCATCTTGTAGTCGGCCTCCTCGGCGCCGTTCGGCCGCTTCACGTCGTCGGGGTCGCGCCAGTCCTGGATGGCGTCGACGATCTTCGCCGTCGCGTCCGGATCCGCGCCGCCGACCTTTTCGATCAGTCCCTTGAGGAGCGCGTCCGGCGCGGAGTTCAAATCGATCTTCGCGGATTCGTCGACCGCCGACGCGACGATCTGCACGTCGCCGTCGCGCCACGCGCGGGGCTGCCCGTCGCTTCCCCAGGAAGTCGGATAGCGCGGGCGCGCGAGCTCGAACGCCATGCGCTCCACTGCCCCGTTGGCCGCCGCGCGCGCCTGCGCGAGCGACAGCGCGTTGCGCGCCGACATCGCCTCGCTGCGCATCGCGAACGCGAAGCCGCCGGCGATCACCGTGAGCATGATCGTGATCCAGAGCACGATGATGAGCGCGATGCCGCGCTCCCCGCGACGCGGCGCCGCGGGTGCCGGGATGCGCGTCGGCGCCGTCATACGCCCACGCACTGCACGCGCACCGTGTCCCACGCGCGGCATCCCGCTTCCGGCGCCGCGCGCGGCGCGACGACGAGCGGCGGCCACGGCGGGCCCTCGCGCGGCTTGACCTCGACGCGGATCAGGATCGGCAGGAGCTGCGAATCGTCCCAGCGGCTGCGCCACGTCGGCGCGACGTCGTACGTGGCACCGCGGTCGCGGCCGAAGTACGAGAACTCGACTTCCTTGATGCCGTCCGCGAGGACCGAAAGCTCGGCGCCGTCGAATGTCGGCAGCGACAGCGCATCGAGGTCCGGGATGATGCGTTCGAGCACGAGCGCGGTCTCGCGCTTGCCGGGTACCGGCGCGACGGCGAGCCGGTAGTACCACATGCCGCCCAGCCCGACGCGGCCGGGCAGCGGCGCCGCGAAGCGCACGTCGTCGCGGCCGCCACCGAACAGCAGCGGGAATTCGAGGATCTTGCGCATCCGCTGCGGATGCTGCGATTCGAGCTGCGCGCGCAGGTACTCGCCGGCCAGGCGCATGCCCGACGTCGCCTCGGCCTTCGCGTCGCCGGCGTCCGTGCTGCGGCCCGCGAGCCGCAGCGTGCCTGCGAGCACCGCGGACATGAGGGCGAGCAGCGACAGCGCGATCAGCAGCTCGATCAGCGTGAATCCGCGGACGCGCGCGCCCGTCATGCCGGGTTCCTCGGGCCGAGCTTGATCGTCGCGAGCGACAGCGACCGCTCGCGGCCGTCCGCGCCCGTGAACCTGACGTCGACCGACACGCGATACATCCGCATCGCGAGCGTCTCGGAGGCCTTCTCGAGGTCCGGGTCCACGTCGGTCGCGTCATGCGGCGCCACCCGCGTCTCCCACCGCACATGGCCGGAAGCGTCGGCCCCGCGCTCGGACGTTTCGCGCAGCGGCTGTGCGGCTGCCGCGAGCTCGAGCTGCGACTCCGCGACGAGCAGCGCGCGGCTGTACTCTTCGGAGGCGGACGCGTTCGCGAGCGCCGCGGAGAAGAGCTGGAACAGCGCGGTGGCAACGAGCGCGAGGATCACGAAGGCCGCGAGCACCTCGATGAGCGAAAAGCCTCCCATGCGTCCCCGCGTGCGCAGCACGGCGCGCGCGCGGACGCCGCGGAGCACGGTGCGGTGCCCCGGTGCGGATGGGAAGCGGGCTGCGCGATTCACGTGAGGATCAGTCGAGGATCGCGACGCGGCCGGTGAGCCAGTCGACGTCGACTTCGTACTTGCGATCGCCCGACGCGACGGTGATGCGGCCGCCGTTGCTGCCGCCGTCCGGGTAGAAGCGGATCGAGCCGACCTTGTCGTCGACGAGGTCCTTCTGCGCGGTGAAGAGCTTCAGCTCGACGCCGCGCGGCAGCGCGTGCTCGGCCGGGTCGCGGTCGACCTTGAAGCGCGCGCCCGCGACGTCGAGCACGAGGAACGTCTCGCGGCGCTGCGACAGCGCTTCGCTCCGCGCGAGCCGCAGGCCGGCCGCGAGCTGCCGCGCCGCGCTGCGCAGTTCGATGTTGGACACGCCGCTGCCGAGCATCGGGATCACGACGGCGGTGACGAGCGCCATGATCATCAGCACGATGATGAGCTCGAGCAGCGACACGCCCGCCGCACGGCGACGCCCGGCACCGGAGGCATTCAGCCCGCATGCGCGAGCTACTGAACGGCGCGCGAAGCGCGCGAATGATCGGCTCGCTTCGTGGCCTCTTCCGCGGGCAAGGCGCCCGGCCGCCCGAAGGCTTGCCCGCTGACTTCTTTCGGCGACAAGTCGCACGCTGGACGGCAACATCGTCCAGCGTGCGACTTGTCGCCGTCCGTCAGTTCGTGACGTCCTTGTTCGGACCATCGCCGCCTTCCTTGGCGTCGGCGCCGTACGACAGGATGTCGAATGGCCCCTTCGCGCCGGGCGACGTGTACTTGTACTCGTTGCCCCACGGATCCTTGGGGATCGTCCCGTTCTTCCAGTACGGTCCGTTCCAGTTCGCCACCCCCGAGGGCGCGGTGATGAGCGCCTGCAGGCCTTCCTGCGTGGTCGGATAGCGGCCCGTCTCCAGCTTGTAGAGGTCGAGCGTCTGCACGATCTGGTTGATCTCGATCTTGGCGGCATCGCTCTTCGCCTTCTCGCCCTTGCCCAAGAAGTTGCCGCCGACGATGCCCATCACGATCCCGATCAGCACGAGCACGACCAGGATCTCGATCAGCGTCATGCCGCGCATTGCGCGGCGCATTCCGTTCCCGTGGTTCATCTTCCCGTTTCCTTGTTGTGTATCGTTGCCGCCGGCTTGCGGCGCCCCGCGGCGGGCCCGCCATTGCATATGACGCGCAATCAGACGACGAGTTCGCTCATCCCCATCACGCCCAGCAGGATCGAGAACACGATTCCGCCGATCAGCACCGCCAGCCCGAGGATGAGCGCCGGCTCGAGCACCGCCAGGAACCGCTTGATCGCCAGCTGCACCTCGCGGTCGTAGACATCCGCGACGCGCGTCAGCATCTCCTCCAGCCGCCCGGATTCTTCGCCGACCAGGATCATCTGCGACGCGAGCCGCGGATACAGGCCCGTGTCGGCGAGCGGCCGGCCGAAACCCTTGCCTTCGCGGAGCTTCGCGATCACGCCGTCGAGCGCGTTCGCCATCACCGTGTTCGTCATCGTTTCCTTCACGATCGCGAGCCCGGACAGCAGCGTGACCCCGTTGCCGAGCAGCGTCGACAGCGTGCGCCCGAAGCGCGCCGTCTCGACCTTCGCAATGAGGTCGCCCAGCAGCGGCGCGTCCAGCAGCCGCCGGTCGCGCTTCGCGCGGATCGCGGGGTCGAGCCCCCGCCTGCGGTACCACATGAACGACAGGAACCCGAGGCCCAGGACCGCCCACCACCACGCGCGCATGAACTTGCCGACGGCGACCACGACGAGCGTGGGCAGCGGCAGCGCGCGTCCCGCCTGCGCGAACGTCGTCTCGAACTGCGGCACCACCCACACCAGCAGCAGCGCGACCGAAACGACGGCGACCCCGACGAGGATCACCGGATAGATGAGCGCCGACTTCACCGATTCGCGCAGTTCCTTGTTGCGCTCCATCGTGTCCGACAGCCGCTGCAGCACGACGCCGAGCGCGCCGCCCGCCTCGCCCGCGCGCACGATGTTCACGTAGAAGCGCGAGAAGACGTCGCGGCGCGCGTCGAGCGCCTGCGACAGCGCCTTGCCGCCGCGCACGTCGTCGCGCACCGCCTGCAGCAGCGCGGCGACGACGGGCGTGGGCGCGAGGCCGATCAGGATCTCGAGCGCGCGGTCGAGCGGCAGCCCCGCGCGCAGCAGCGTCGCGAGTTCGCGCGTGACCGCGAGCAACTGGTCGCGCGTGACGGTCTTCGCCTCGAAGTACCGGCGGCGCTGGCGGCGCCTGCCCTCCTGCGCGCCGCCCGCCGCGGCGGCGCCCGCCGCGTGCGCGATCTGCATCGGCATCAGGCCCTGGTCGCGCAGGCGGCCGACGATCTCGCCCTCGTTCGCGGCGTCGAGCTCGCCGACGGCGACCTCGCCCGCCGGATTGACCGCACGGTAACGATAGACGGGCATCGCGCGGGGCCCTTGCTTCCTAGCCTTCGCGCGTGACGCGAAGGACTTCCTCGAAGGTCGTCTGCCCGGCGAGCGCCTTGCGCATGCCGTCCTCGTACATCGACACCATGCCCTCGCGCTGCGCCTCGGCCTTCAACTCGTTCGACGTCGCGTGCTTCATCACCAGACTGCGCAGCGGATCGGTCATCGGCAGCATCTCGAGGATGCAGAAGCGTCCCATGTACCCGGTCTGGCTGCACTGCGCGCAGCCCTTCGCGTGGTACAGCGTGACGTCGTCCTCTTTCGTGAAGCGCCGCAACCCCAGCTGGTCGACCATCTCGGGCAACGCCGTGTACGGCTCCTTGCAGTGCGGGCACAGCTTGCGCACGAGGCGCTGCGCGAGGATGCCGATGACCGTGGACGTCAGCAGGTAGTCGTCGACGCCCATGTCGAGGAGCCGGTTCACCGTGGACGCGGCGTCGTTCGTGTGGACGGTCGACAGCACGAGGTGGCCCGTCAGCGCCGACTGCACGGCGATCTGCGCGGTCTCCAGGTCGCGGATCTCGCCGATCATGATGACGTCCGGGTCCTGCCGGACGATCGAGCGCAGCGCGTTCGCGAACGTGAGGTCGATCTGCGGTTTCACCTGGATCTGGTTGATGCCGACCATCTGGTACTCGACGGGGTCCTCGACGGTGAGGATCTTCACGTCGGGCTGGTTCAGGCGGTCGAGCGCCGTATAGAGCGTCGTTGTCTTGCCGGAGCCGGTCGGGCCCGTGACGAGCAGCACGCCATGCGGCTGCATCAGCACGTCGATGAATGCGGCCAGCGTGTCGTCGGCGAAGCCCAGTTTGTGGAAGTCGAGCGCGACGCCGCCCTTGTCGAGGATCCGCATCACGACCGACTCGCCGTGCATCGTCGGCACCGTCGACACGCGCAGGTCGATCTCCTTGCCCTGCACGCGCAGCCGGATGCGGCCGTCCTGCGGCAGCCGGCGCTCGGCGATGTCCAGGTTCGCCATGATCTTGATCCGCGAGATCACGGCGGCGGCGAGGCGCTTCGGCGGGGATTCGACGTCGTGCAGCACGCCGTCGACGCGATAGCGGACCGCGAGGCGGTTCTCGAACGGCTCGACGTGGATGTCGGAGGCGCGCATGTCGAGCGCGTTGGTGATGAGGAGGCTGACGAGGCGGATGACCGGCGCTTCGGACGCCAGGTCCTTCAGCTGCTGCACGTCGGCGTCGAACGCGAGGTCGTCCACGCGCGTCTCGACGTCGCCGATCACCTGGCTCTGCGCCGACTTGCCGGTGCCGTACAGGCGCTCCAGCGCAGCCTCGAGCTCGGTCGGGATCGCGACCATTGGCCGGACCGTGCGCCCCGTCACCATCTGGAATGCGCCGATCGTGTAGTCGTCGGTCGGGTCCGCCATCGCGAGCGCCACCTCGACGTCGTCCTCGGACAGCGGCAGCGCGCGTGTTTCGCGCAGGAACCGCGTGCTGACCATCTCCTCGAGGATCGGAAACTCCGGGTAGCTTCCCGCGTCGACCAGCGGCAGCTCGAGCTGTGCCGCCAGCGCTTCGGCGACGTCGCGCTGCGCGACCACGCCCAACGTCACGAGCAGCGCGCCCAGCCTTTCGCCGGACTCCTGCTGCAGGCGCAGCGCGCGCTCGAGCGTCGCCGCGTCGAGCTTGCCGCGCTCGATCAGGATGTCGCCGATGCGTTTGCGAACAGGAGTGTCCAATGGTGGAAGGGCCTGAAATTAAAGGAGAAAGCGAGCCATCATAGCACGGCACCGGGCCGGACGCAGCGAGGAAAGCTTTGTAAGACAAGGTGTTACGGCGATTAGTTGCGTCTTGTCTGTCGTCCGGCGGCGACGGCTGCCCGGAAGCCGCCCGACGTCGACCCGGCCGCGGCGCTGCCAGTCCCGCGCCCGTCAGGCGTCGTCGAGCGAACGCCGAAAGCACTTGTGGAGCAGGCGCGACGGCGCGCGATCGGCGAGCACCGTACGCGCGGCATCGTCCAGCGCCGTCACGCCCTCCTCGCTGAGCCGGCCCGTCAGCGCGAGCGGCGACAACCGCGCACGATGCAGGATCTCGTCCGAATACGCATTGCCGATGCCGCTGAACAGGCGCGGATCGGTGAGCGCGCGCTTGACCGTGTGATGCTCGCTGCGCAATCGCGGCGCGAACGCGGCGCGGTCCGCCGCCAGCACGTCAAGGCTGCCCGCGTCAGCCGGCCGCGAACGCGCCTTCCGCCGCCCGGATCGTCGCGGCGATGTCGTGGGCCGAATGCGCGGACGACACGAAGCCGGCCTCGTAGGCCGACGGCGCGAGGTAGACGCCCGCCGCGAGCATCGCGTGGAAGAAGCGGTTGAAGCGTTCCTTGTCGCAGGCCATCACCGTGTCGTACGAGTCGGGGACGGTCGGCGAGAAGTAGAGTCCGAACATGCCGCCGACCGCCTGCGCGGAAAACGGAACGCCGGCGCGGCGAGCGGCCGCGGCCATTCCGTCGGTGAACGCGCGCGTCGACGCCGCGAGCGCGTCGTAGAAGCCGGGGGCTTCCGTCAGTGCGAGCGTCGCGAGTCCCGCGGCGACGGCGACCGGATTCCCGGACAGCGTCCCTGCCTGGTACACGGGGCCGAGAGGCGCGATCTTTTCCATGATCGTGCGCTTGCCGCCGAATGCGCCGACGGGCATGCCGCCGCCGATGACCTTGCCGAGCGTCGTCAGGTCGGGCGTGATGCCCATCAGGCCCTGCACGCCCTGCGGATGCACGCGGAATCCCGTCATCACCTCGTCGAAGATCAGCACGGCGCCGTGGCGGTCGCACAGCGCGCGCAGTCCTTCGAGGAACCCGGGCTTCGGCATGACGAGATTCATGTTGCCGGCGATCGGCTCGACGATGATCGCGGCGATCGCATCGCCGTCGGCTTTGAACGCGGCGGTGACGGCTTCGAGGTCGTTGTAGGGCGTGACGATCGTCTCGCCCGCGATCGCCGGCGGCACGCCCGCGGACGACGGCTGCCCGAACGTGAGCGCGCCGGAGCCCGCCTTCACGAGGAGGCTGTCGCCGTGCCCGTGATAGCAACCCTCGAACTTGAGGATCTTGGAGCGGCCGGTGTGGCCGCGCGCGAGGCGCAGCGCCGACATCGTCGCTTCGGTGCCGGACGACACGAGGCGCACCATCTCGATCGACGGCAGCCTGTGCACGAGCGTCTCCGCCATCACGATCTCGCTCTCGGTCGGCGCGCCGAACGACAGTCCGTGCACGGCCGATTCCTGCACGGCGCGCACGACGTCGGGATGCGCGTGGCCGACGATCGCCGGCCCCCACGAGCCGACATAGTCGATGTAGCGCTTGCCGTCGGCGTCCCACGCGTAGGCGCCCTGCCCGCGCGTGAAGAAGCGCGGCGTGCCGCCGACCGAGCGGAACGCGCGGACCGGCGAGTTGACGCCTGCGGGAATCGTGCGCTGTGCGCGGGCAAAGAGTTCTTCGTTGCGGGTCATGTCAGTACCCCCACGCTTGCGGCTGCGCCGCTGCGCTGCCCCCGGAGGGGGCGCAATTCGTATCTTGGGACGGCCCGACGATACTCATGGTTGTAGCCTGTTCAGTTGGTGGAATCGAAGCACGCGGCAATGGCCGCGGACGCGCGCGTCACGTCGGCCAGGTCGTCGTGCGCGAAGACGGCGGAGATCACGGCGACGGCATCGGCGCCCGCCGCGGCCAGCAGCCGCGCGTTGTCCACGGTGATGCCGCCGATCGCGACGACGGGCACGCCAAGGGATTTCGCCTGCGCGAGCAGCGCGACGTCCGCGCGCCGCGCGCCGGGCTTCACCTGCGACGGGAAGAAGCTGCCGAACGCCACGTAGTCGGCCCCCTGTGCGACGACCTGGCGCGCGCGTCCGAGGTTGTCGTAGCACGACACGCCGATCATCTTGGCGTCGCCGACGATCGCGCGGGCCGCGCCCAGGTTGCCGTCGTCCTCGCCGAGATGGACGCCCGCCGCGTCGACCTCGCGCGCGAGCCACGGATCGTCGTTGACGATCAGCAGGACGCCGCGGCCCACGCAAAGGCGTGCGAGCTGCGCCGCCTGCGCGTGGCGCACCTGCGCGGACGCCGTCTTGTTCCGGTACTGGATCGCGTTGGCGCCGCCCGCCATCGCGGCCTCGACCAGCGCGAGCAGGCGCGCGGTGTCGGGCTCGTCCGGCGTCACCGCGTACAGGCCGCAGAGGCGGGCCTTGCGCGCCATCGGACGCGCCGCCCGCTCAGTGACTGCCGCGGACATCGGCTGCGCGCGGGGCTACCGGCTCGTCGCCACGCGCGTCGGATTCCTCGCGCGCCCAGAAGAGCCGGTCCGGCAGGAACTGTCCCATGCCCGGACGGTAGGCCTTCTTGAGCGTCTGCCACGTGTATTCCTGCGCCTCGCGGACCGCTTCGGGCAGGTCGAGCCCGTTGGCGAGCATCGCGGCGATCGCCGACGCAAGCGTGCAGCCCGAGCCGTGAAACGTGCCGGGCAGGCGCGGCCAGCTGTCGGTGCGCACGACGCCGGACTTGCCGTAGAGCGTGTTGTGGACCTGCGGCGTGTTCTCGTGCGTGCCGGTGACGAGCACGTACTCGCAGCCCGTTTCGATCAGGCGTGCCGCGCAGGCGCCGAGCGGACGCTCCTCGTCGTCCTCTCCCTCAGCGAGCCGCCGCACCTCGAGGCTGTTGGGCGTGAGGATCGTCGTCTGCGGCAGCAGGAGCTCGCGCAGCGCGTGCGTCATCTCGTCGTTGGCGAGTTCGTCGCCGCGGCCGGACGCCAGCACCGGGTCGAGGATCAGCGGCACGTCGGGATAGTCGGACACGATCTCCGCGATCGCGGCGATGTTCTCGACGCTTCCGAGCACGCCGATCTTGAACGCGTCGACCGGCATGTCCTCGAGCAGGCAGCGCGCCTGGTCGGCGACCCAGTCGGCGTCGATCGCGAGCACGCCCTCGACGCCGAGCGAATCCTGCACGGTGATCGCCGTGATCACCGACAGCGGATGGCACCCCATGCTGGCAAGCGTCAGCAGGTCGGCCTGCATGCCGGCGCCGCCGGACGGGTCCGAAGCGGCGAACGTGAGCACGAGAGGCGGGAATCCGGGTTCGGTATCGGGCATTGGGATCTGCGCGGGTGGGAGGGAAGGAGCAGCAAGGCGAAACGATGAGCGCGTGACGATGAACACGTGGGCAGTCGAAGCCGCCCGGCGCGTCCGGCGGTGCCAGACTGCGCCGTCGCTTGTCCACCCGTGCACGTCGTCGCTTCCCGGAGCGCCGAAGCCGCGGACGACGCGAGCAAGCTACAATTGCCCCAGTTTACTCCAGTGCTCCGCACCCGTTCCCGATGAAAAAATACATGTGCCTCATCTGCGGCTGGATCTACGACGAGGCCTCCGGCGCGCCGGACGAAGGCATCGCACCGGGCACGCGCTGGGAGGACGTGCCGCCCAACTGGACCTGCCCGGAATGCGGCGCGCGCAAGGAAGACTTCGAGATGATCGAGTTCTGACGATGCGCATCCTGCACACGATGCTGCGCGTCGGCGACCTCGCGCGGTCGACCGCGTTCTACACCGATGTGCTGGGCATGCGCCTCCTGCGCACGTCCGACCGCCCCGAGCAGAAGTACACATGCGCGTTCGTCGGCTATGCCGACGACCCCTCCGGCGCCGAGATCGAGCTCACGTACAACTACGGCGTCGAGCGCTACGAGTTGGGCACCGGGTACGGGCACATCGCGATCGCGGTGCCGGATGCCGCGGACGCCTGCGCGCGGGTGCGCGCGCGGGGCGGCAACGTCACGCGCGACGCGGGACCGGTGAAGGGCGGCACGACCGTCATCGCGTTCGTGCGGGATCCCGACGGCTACGTCATTGAATTGATCGAGCGGCGCGCTTAGCGGCGCGGTCGTTGCATTCGGCGCCGTGCGCATGCCGGGGGCGCGTCCGCCGTGCGCGATGGAGCGTCGCCTCCGGCGACGTTCATCCCGTACAGCGGCTCGCGATCCCCCGCCGTCGTTGCATCGATCTACGGCGCCCGCGCTCCGTTCGCCGCCTCTTCGCGCATCCGCTCGCGATGTACGGCCGTTCGTGCGTCGATCTACTGCACCCGCACTATGTTCGCCGCCTCCTCGAGCAACCGCTCGAACGCGCGGGTGAACGTGGCGGTGTCGAAGAGCGGCAGCGTACTTCTTCCCGCTTCCAGATGGCGCCGGTAGTGGGCGAGCCGCGCACGGTCGGCGCACAGCGCCTGCAGCGCGCGCGCGTAGTGGTGCAGCGATTCCGTCACGAGCTCCGGCAGCCCCACGGCGTGGCAGAGACTCGTTCCGACGCGCCCGGCGAACGTGCCGCCGCGGCACGTGAGGAGCGGCACGCCCGCCCACAGCGCATCGCTGCCCGTCGTATGCGAGCCGTAGGGGAGCACGTCGAGCGCCAAGTCCGCGCATGCGAGCCGCGCGAGGTGCTCGGCCTGCGGCACGACCGGCGCGAACACGATGCGGTCGGCGGCGACACCGACCCGCGCGGCGCGTGCCAGCAGGTTCCGCCGCGCGAGCGCGTGCGGCACCGTGAGCCACAGCACGGCGTCAGGGTGTTCGCGCAGTGCATCGAACCACGCCGACGTGACCGGCTCGGTGAGCTTGTAGGCCTGGTTGAACGACACGAGCACGAGCGCGCGCTCCGGCAGCCCGAGTGCGCCGCGCGCGGCAGGCGCAGGCAGCGGCCGGCGGCTGTCGTTCACCTGGTAGCAGACCGGCAGCCGCAGCACCGTTTCGGCGAATTCCGCCTCGGTGCCCGGCGGCGCCACGATGTGATCGGCGACCAGCGCGTCGACGGCGCCGTACGCGAGCGTCCCCGGGAATCCCAGGTAGTGGATCTGCACGGGCGCGGGCCGCCGCGCAAGGGTCTCGATGCGCCCGCCGTGCGTGTGGCCCTTCAGGTCGACCAGGACATCGAGCGCGTCTGCGGCGATGCGCTGCGCGGCCTCGTCATCGGACAGCGCATCCACGTCGCGCCAATGCTCGAACGCAGCGCGCAGGCGCCGTCGCATCGCGCTGCCGTCGTCGCGGTCCGCCGCGTACGCGAACGCCTCGATGCGCGCGCGGTCGTGGGCCTCGAAGAGGCCCGCGGCCAGGTGCGCGGTCGCGTGATCGTGCAGGTCGGACGACAGGTACCCGACGCGCAGGCGGTCGCCGCGCCGGCCGATCGTCGGCACCGCGGCAGGCGCGGGCAGCGCCGCGCGCGCCCAGCCGCCGATGGCGGCGCGCTGCACGGCGGGATCGGCGAGCAGCGCGACCGCCATCATCGGCGAGCACGCGAAGTCCGCGGGCGCGGCCTCGTAGCGCGCGACCAGCGCGCGTTCGGCGTCGCCCGCGCGGTCCCACTCGCAGGCATACCGGGCAGCCATCGCCAAGTGCGCGTGCGCGGCGGACGACGCGGGCGCGACCGCCGCCGCCCGCGCGAACGCGTCGATGGCCCGCGCGAGGAAGTCAGCCGGCTCCACTGACGGCGCTGGTGCCGCATGCGCGCG
>Ga0209253_10003528_pt1 | contig 13764 bp, 11 predicted proteins | sample FrelakmetBRP12BR_FD_187145 | JGI IMG/M metagenome (GOLD analysis project Ga0209253, IMG submission 187145) | Freshwater lake sediment microbial communities from the University of Notre Dame, USA, for methane emissions studies - BRP12 BR (SPAdes)... | ecosystem: Environmental > Aquatic >...
CGATCACTTTGCTGAAAGCTTCTTGTTCTTTAGACAGGGAGGCTGAAGCCTCCCCTACCCATCTTAGAATCTCAGATCTGAAAAACAGGACATTTCTATTTTGGCTTGACAAGCCGAAAAGGGTTCTTGACAATTCCCCTAAAACGGATAAAATTTGAAAATTTGCAAAGGGAGAGATCTTTGAAATCATTGGTCACTGGAGCCACAGGTTTTATTGGAAGCCATCTCGTGGAGGCTCTCTTACAACGAGGGGATCAAGTCCGATGCCTCGTCCGGAACTTGAGCGATTTGAAGTGGTTGGAAGGTCTGTCCATTGAAGTGGTTCAGGGTAATTGTAATGACAAAGGTTCCTTGAAAGCTGCTGTTGCAGGAGTGGATCAGTTATTCCATCTGGCAGGCGTGACCAAGGCTCTTGATGAAAAAGCTTATTTTGAAGTCAATGCCTATGGAACGCAAAACCTCGTCCATGCCTGCCTTGAGGATAATCCTTCTCTCCAAAAATTCATTTATCTTTCAAGCCAGGCTGCAGCAGGACCTTGCCAGAATGGGGGGCAGAAGAAAGAGACAGATCTGTGCGAACCTGTCTCTCCTTACGGCCAGAGCAAACGGATGGGAGAGGACCTGGCCCTCGCCCATGCACACGAATTGCCGCTGCTCGTCCTCCGCCCTTCTGCAGTCTATGGTCCGAGAGATCGGGATATCTACACTTTCTTCAAACTCCTCTCCAAAAAGATCAAACCTTGTTTCTACAGCCAGGAGCAACGCATCAGCTTATGTTTTGTCGAGGATATTATCCAAGCCATCCTCCTGGCTTCTGAAAAGAAAGAAGGGAGCGGAGAAATATTCTTCCTCTCCGACGGGCAGGATTATCTAATGGAGGAAGTCAGCGATATTTTCGCCTCCGCCATGGGGGTGAATCCGGTCTGTATCCGACTTCCAGAATGGATGATATACGGAGTGGCTTCTCTATCTGAATATCTCTCCAAGCTTACGGGGAAACCTGCTCTCCTCAATCGAGGGAAGGTCGAAGAGATGGTTCAGAAAAACTGGGTCTGTGATATCACAAAAGCCAGAACGGTTTTGGGTTTCAAACCCCTTGTCTCTCTTGCCGAGGGAGCTCGATTGACCTTTGAATGGTACAAAAAAGAGAATTGGCTCTAGCTAAGAAAACGAGGTGGCCTATGGACGTCTTTGAAAAATGCGACAAGGTCAATCAACAAATTAGAGAGGTGGTTGAAAGGGGTTACTATTTTTACTTCCGCAAGCTCGAATCGCCCCAAGATGCCGAGGTGGTGGTGAATGGAAAAAGAGTGATCATGATTGGCTCGAACAATTACCTCGGTCTAACGAACCACCCTCGCGTCAAGCAGGCTGCCATCAAAGCCATTGAAAAGTTCGGATGTGGTTGTGCCGGGTCGAGATTTCTCAACGGGACGCTTGAAATCCACGTTGAACTCGAAAACAAACTGGCCCGCTTTTTTCGCAAGGAAGCAGCCCTCGTCTTTGCCACTGGGTACCAAACCAATCTGGGAGCCATTTCGGCTCTGGTGGGACGAAATGATGTGGCGATCATTGATAAATACGATCATGCGAGCATCATCGATGGGTGTCGTCTCTCTTTTGGAAAGGTGAAGAAATATCGACATAACGACATGAAGGATCTGGCACGTACCCTCGAAGCAACCAAAGACAAAGGGAAATTGATTATCGTCGATGGCGTCTTCAGCATGGAGGGTGATATCGCAGACCTCCCGAATATCGTCAAATTGGCCAAGACTTATGGGGCCAGGGTGATGGTAGATGACGCGCATGCTGTGGGCGTTCTGGGAGAAGGTGGGAGAGGGACTGCTGAACATTTCGGTTTGGAACATGAAGTCGACCTCATGATGGGGACCTATAGCAAATCACTCGCTGCCATCGGTGGGTTTGTTGTGGGGGCACAAGATGTCATTAATTTTATCAAACATACTGGCCGCTCCATGATCTTCAGTGCCAGCCTTCCACCCGCTCTCGTGGCGTCCGTAAGTGAAGCCCTTGACATCATCGAGGAAGAGCCGCAGCTCAGGACCCAGCTCTGGAAGAATACTCATAGAATGCTCAAAGGTTACAAAGAGCTCGGCTATGATACGGGCACAAGCGAAACCCCCATCGTGCCGGTTATCATCAAGGACAACTGGAAAACCTACGAGATGTGCAAACGTCTCTTTGAAGAGGGTGTCTTTGTCAATCCAGTCGTCAGCCCTGCGGTGCCTCCCGGAAGAGAACTGCTCCGCACGAGTTATATGGCCACCCATACCGAAGCCCAGCTGAATCAAGTTCTGGAGGCCTTCCAAAAGGTGGGAAAAGAGATGGGACTGATCTGACGGATATCGATCGAATGTCAAAACAGGAACTCCATATTGAAGAGGTAAGAAATCGTCAGGATTTGATGACTTTTATCCGATTTCCCTGGAGGATTTATCAGGGAGATCGCTACTGGGTCCCCCCCCTCATCAAAGATCAACTTCAGAAATTTAGCCCAAACCATCCTTTCCGTTCTCATTCAGAGATGACCCTCCTTCTCGCCTACCGAGGAGAGGAAGTCACGGGAAGGATTGCAGGAATCATCGACCACAGCTTCATAGAGCTCCATCAGGAGAAGACGGGTTTCTTCGGATTCTTCGAATCAATTCAGGACTCTCAGGTAACCGGACTCCTTCTGTCCAGCGTGAAAGACTGGCTCAGGGGGCATGGGATGGAGAAGATGATCGGACCGATGAATCCCTCCACCAATGATGAATGTGGCCTCCTGATCGATGGGTTCGATTCCTCTCCTCGCCTCATGATGCCTTACAACCCTTCCTACTTTCCTTCCCTGTTAGAAGGGTTTGGATTGACGAAGGCAATGGACCTCTACGCCTATTGGCTGGATCAATCTTTTTTCCTTTTTGATCGTCTGGACCGTATCACGGAAAGGTTAAAAAAAAGGGAACCTCAGCTTTGGGTCCGCCCCCTCAATCTTCGTGATTTTGATCATGAGTTAAAGATTATCAAAGAGATATATAATCAGGCCTGGAGCAAGAACTGGGGATTCGTCCCTATGACAGAGGAGGAGATCGATGATCTGGCAAAAAATTTGAAGCCCCTGGTGGTCCCCGATTTAGTCCTTTTTGCCTATTGGCAGGATGAACCAGTCGGGTTTTCGGTCTCCCTTCCAGATTATAACGAAGTCCTCAAGCGATTGAACGGGAAATTGGGTCTCCTGGGGCTTCTTAAATTTTTCTATTTTTCGAAGAAGATTCACGCCGTACGAATTATGCTTCTGGGAGTGAAGCATGCCTTCCAAAAGAGAGGGGTGGAGGGGCTTCTCTATTATGAGACCTTTAAAAGAGGAATTAATAAAGGTTATTTCCGCGGGGAATGTTCCTGGATTCTTGAGGATAATCTCCTGATGCAGCGTGGCATTGAAGCCATGGGAGGAAAACGTTATAAAACCTATCGGGTTTATGAAATGCCTCTCTGAAAGGACTGAGTAATGAGCTATGAGGGATGAGTAGAGCGACCCAAAGGACATTAGCTCAGTCCTCAGAACTCAGCACTCATCACTCTCTTTTGGGGTTCCACCCTCTGTACAATCGAGGAGCGATGATCAAGCATGCGATGGCAAAGGCAACACCGGCAATAACATCAACGACATAGTGGTACCTTAGATAGACCGTCGAGAGGATTAGCCCGCAGATGATTGGGAAAAAAACATAAAAAAGCAATTTTTCGTAGCGGTAGGTCAGATAAAGGACCATGAGGACGATCTGAGTATGGCCACTGGGCATGCAATCGCGCTGATTATGTTCCAGGGCATTTAAAGTATCTCTCACAAAATCGGTGATCCAAGTTCCTTCCAACGGTACAGAGTGAAATGAGGTCAAGGTAAATCGGGGTCCAATAGCTGGAAAGAGAATATACCCGACAAAGGAGGCATAGTATCCAAAGGTTAACACAAAAATCGATTCATTGAATTCCAGCTTTCGGTTCTTTATGTAAAGGACGACAAGGAGGGTGAGGGGAAGGAAATAGTAACTTAAATAGGCCAAGGACATGATATCCGTAAACCAGGGAACGATCCACCTCTCCATCCACACCGTGGGATGCACGCCAAACAGGAAGAGGTCGATCTGTATCAACCAGGAGTCGATATCCGGCTGGAGATACTGAATCAGATCACCGAGCGACTCGTAAATAAGAATGATGAATATCAACGGTGAGAAAGCGTTGAAGAAGGTATCTCCTTTCCCCTTGCGATCAGAGGATATTTTTAGGACGAAGAGAAGGGCCATCAACATCAGGGTGCGGAGGAGGAGGGATTGCCAGAGCGGAATGTGCCCTTTAAAGATGAGTGTGACGAGAATCAATCCGATTAAAAAGAAAAAGGTCAGTCCGTGAATGGGAGAAATTTTTCTCATAGGTGAAAAAACTTTATATATTAGGTATAAAGAAAAATCAACCCTTCGACTCTCCCCGGTCTAATCCTTCGACTGCGCTCAGGACAAGCACCCGGGGTTTGGCGCCACCGAAGTATCAAGGAATCAAAACCATCTGATGGTTCAAACCGTTCAGGAGGAGTGGGCATGCGGTATTCGCAGTATTTTCTTCCGACTCTGAAAGAGGTTCCTTCTGAGGCCGAAGTTCCCAGCCACCAGCTCATGTTGCGGACAGGGATGATCCGGAAACTGGCTTCGGGGATCTATTCCTATCTTCCTTTTGGGCTCCGGGCTATTCAAAAGGTGGAGTCTATCGTCCGGGAAGAGATGAACCGGGCGGGTGCCATTGAAGTCTTGCTTCCTTTTGTCCAGCCCGCGGAGATCTGGCAGGAGAGCCACCGATGGGAGGAATATGGGAAGGAACTCTTAAGATTTCAAGATCGCCACAACCGGGACTGTTGTCTGGGGCCGACCCATGAGGAGGTGATCACCGATATCGCTCGGAAGGAGATCCGGTCCTATCGCCAGATGCCCCTCAACCTCTACCAGATCCAGACCAAATTCCGGGATGAGATCCGGCCCCGATTTGGTGTAATGCGGGCCCGTGAATTCATCATGAAAGATGCCTATAGTTATGACGTTGACGAAAAAGGGCTGGATATAAGTTATCACAAGATGGTGGAAGCCTATAAACGCATTTTCACGCGCTGTGGTTTAAGATTCAAGATGGTCGAGGCCGAATCGGGTGTGATTGGAGGCTCTTATTCCCACGAATTCATGGTCCTGGCCGAAACAGGAGAGGAAACGATTGTCAGTTGCACGCGGTGCTCCTATGGAGCAAATATTGAAAAGGCAGATTTTAGAAGAGTAGAATCCAAAGGACCTCTCCAAGATAAAGGGAGCTTCAAACCCGTTCAAAAAGTCCTTACCCCTGACCAGCGAACGGTGGAAGAGGTTACCCGGTTCCTCCATGTTCAGCCACAGGACTTAGTGAAAACCCTGATTTTCGAAACTGAAAGAGGATGTATTGCTGCACTGGTCCGGGGAGATCACGAAATCAGCGAAAAAAAATTAAAAACTATCTTACAGACGGAGAATCTCCAACTGGCGGGAGAAATGACGGTTGAGGAAATCACCCATGCTCCAAAAGGGTTTGCAGGGCCTGTCGGGATCTCAATTCCCATGATGGCTGACCTGGATATTCAGCGGATGATCAACTTCGTCACCGGCGCCAATGAGAAAGATGCCCATCTCATGAATGTCAACACCGGTCGAGACTTTCAAATCACCCAATTTGTTGATCTCAGGAGATTTCACCCAGGAGACCTCTGTCCCTTCTGCGGAGGAGAGACAAGGTTAGACAAAGGGATCGAGGTCGGCCACACCTTCAAACTCGGAACCAAATATAGCAACACGATGGGCGCCACCTATTTGGATGACCAAGGTAAAGAAAAAGAGATCGTGATGGGGTGTTATGGGATTGGCATTGGGAGAACGGTAGCCGCAGCGATTGAGCAGTATTATGACGAAAATGGGATCGTCTTTCCAATACCCATCGCTCCCTTTCAGATCCTCATTCTTCCCGTTAACATCAAAATCGACCTTTTAAGAGAGAGCGCGGACCAGCTCTATCAGACCCTGATCAAGGAGAGGATAGAAGTCCTGTATGACGACCGGGAAGAAACTCCAGGAGTCAAATTCAAGGATGCCGATCTCATCGGGATTCCCTTGAGGGTGACTTTAGGTGAGAAGAATTTAAAAAAGGGTCTGGTCGAGATCAAAAATAGAAGAACCGGAGAAATCCTTCTCCTGAAGAAGGAGGAGGTGATATCGAAGATTAAAGAAATGATCGTTCAAGAGGGTGAGGCTGTCGTTCCAAATCTTTCTTGAATCACGCGATTGAAGCGTGGCCGATAGATTAGTTCAAAGGTCTCCTCCTTTCCAGGAAAAAAAGCGCAGGCCACGCGTTTCACATCTTCCACCACCTTCAACGCCTCTCCGAGGGAAACATCGTCCTGCTGGATCGAAAGGATGGAAAAATCGACTAGAAATCGGAGGTACCGGATCTTTCGGTTCTCCTGTATCACTTCTTCTGAATTCCCCATTTCCATCTTCTTCACCAATAAGTCTTTCCCACTTTTTATAACAGGGGGGTTATCCTTTGTAAAGAGTAAGAAAATCGACCACAATGGGTCCCCAGAAAGTTGGGAAGACCCGCATTCTAAAGTTATGGAGTCTCACCTGCCCATGCCGAAAGGGACTTTTCCAGAGGTTTCAAAATTATTCATTGACAGCTTCTTTCAAACCTTTATATGATAAGGCCATTCCATTACGGGGAAAGTCCTTATGAGCCCTCCTCCTAGCAAAGATCCCAAGGAAAAGATCATTTTTGCCCTCGATGTTGAACACTTCTCAGAGGCCCAGCGCTGGGTTAACCTCCTGAAAGACCATATCGGAATGTTTAAAGTTGGGAAGCAACTCTTCACGCATGCTGGCCCCAAGGTTATCGATATGATCCGGAAAAAGGGCCAAAAGGCTTTTCTTGACCTCAAATATCATGACATTCCAAATACGGTGGCCAAGGCGGCAGAGGAAGCGACGAAATTGGAAGTCTCCATGTTTAACCTCCATGCTTTAGGTGGGCTGGACATGATGAAGAAGACGGTGGAGACCTCCAGGGCCACAGCCAAAGAGCTCGGCATCACCAGACCCCTCATCCTTGCCGTCACCGTACTCACCAGCATGGATGAGGATGGGATAAAAGAGGTGGGGATTCAGGGTCCTCTTATGGAAGAGGTAGGACGCCTCGCCTTCCTCTCCATGAAGGCAGGAGTAGATGGGGTGGTGGCGTCCCCAAAGGAGATCGGGATCATCCGGGAGCGATGTGGAGAAAAATTTCTAATCGTCACTCCTGGGATTCGTCTTCCCTCAGAAAAGAAAGATGACCAGAAAAGGACCCTTTCCCCGAGGGAAGCCATCTCCGCCGGGGCGGACTACCTTGTCATCGGTCGTCCAATCAAGGAAGCCAAAGATCCCTTAGAAGCCGTCCAAAAGATTATTGAAGACATCTCTTGATTATGAAATCCGAAACTCGAATATCGAAATCCGAAACAAATTCAAAATTCTAATTTCCCAATGACCTAAACTTTGCTTATTGCTTGTTTTAAATTTTCGATTTTGGTTATTTGACATTGTTTCGAGTTTCGAATTTCGTGCTTCGGATTTTCCAACAACCTATGTCTCAAATCATCTATGGGATTCATCCAGTTGAGGAAGCTTTAAAATCGCCCCACATTCAACCCGAGAAGATTCTGATTGCCACGCAGAAACCGACTCCCCCATTTCAATCCATCCTTCACCTGGCCAGCCAAAGACAGATTCCGGTCATTTATACCCAGAAGGAAACTCTTGAACAAATGACCAGGGGCGGCCTCCATCAAAATATTGTCGCCATCACAAAAGAAATCTCTTACGTAGATCTGGAAGAAATTCTCTTTCGTTTGAAGGAAAAGACGACCAAAGCCCTCTTTCTCATTCTGGATGGAATTCAGGATCCTCAAAATTTTGGATCCCTCATTCGCACGGCGCTGGGATGTGGCGTACACGGGATCATCATCCCAAAGGACAGGGCTGTAGGAATCACACCCACCGTGATCAAAGCCTCGGCAGGAGCCACGGCCCATCTGCCTATCGCTAAAGTGACCAACCTTTCAAGGACCATCGAAGCCCTACAGAAAGTCGGGATCTGGGTGTACGGTGCCTCAGGGGAGGCAAAAGAAGAGATCTATGAACTCGATCTAAGCATGGACGTTGCGATCGTCATCGGTGCAGAAGGAAAAGGAATCCGCCCTTTAGTAAAGAAAAAATGCGACCGCCTTTTCTCCATTCCAATGAAAGGGCCCCTCACCTCTTTCAATGCCTCTGTCTCAGGTGGGATGATCCTTTATGAAGTGATGCGACAACGTGATGTTCATCATAATCCCAACTTGTAGGGAACGCATATATGCGTTCCCTACGCAGGAATGGAAGGATTTGGAGAAGACAAATGATCAGCCTCCAAAGACCCGGACGAAATCCCCTAGAGATTGAGTTCATCCTTCTCACCTTCGAGGGAACCCTTGCCACAGACCGCCGGATCCATCCTAAGGCAAAGGATAAGCTCAACCTCCTATCCAAACGAACGAACATTTATATTCTGACTCGAGGAAATAAGGACGTCGTATCAGAGGTCTTGAAAAAGGTGAAAGCAGAGGTCATTTATTTAACAGAAGGGGAGGTATCCCAAGGGAAATTGGATTTGTTGCGACAGGTGGGGGCGGCAAGGACTGTTGCCATTGGAAATGGAGCAGATGACGCAGCGATGATTGAGGAGGCTGGCCTCGGTATCTGTGTTATGGGTATGGAAGGGACTTCGGGAGAGGCCATAAAAAAGGCGGATGTCGTATTTACCGACATCCTCCATGCCCTTGACTTTTTACTAAAACCCCTGCGTCATAGGGCAGCCCTTGGCCTTTAATAGATCATTGCAAAATATAAAGTTAGCACTGCAAAATTAACATTGACAAACGAATTGAGAAAAATCTGATATCCTGATTTCGTCATATCCTAACCTTTTGCTCTCCCCATCTCCTTATCTCCCCCTCTCCCTATCTGCCCTTTCAAGACCGGTAGGAGGCATTGATCTTTACGTAGTCGAGGGAGAGGTCAGTTGTGAAGACAGAGAATTCGCCTTTTCCCTGATGGAGGTGAACTGTCACCTTAAAAGATTTATTTTTAATAACCTCGGCAGCCTTTTCTTCCAGTTGGCCACCTACTCCCACTCCATTTTTCACGATGGGCATCCTGTCAAAGAAAACGTCAATTCGATTCGGGTCTATCCGAATTCCTGAATGTCCGATGGCGCATAAGATCCTTCCCCAATTCGCATCCATTCCAAAAAAAGCAGTCTTTACCAGCGGAGAATGGGCAATGGCATAAGCGGCCAATTTGGCATCCTCTCGGTTTCGTGCCCCTTTCACACAAATCTCGACAAATTTCGTCGCTCCCTCCCCATCCCTGACTACACTCTTCGCCAAATTCTGGCAGACCTCCAGAAGCCTCAACTGAAAGAGCGCTCCGTCTCGATCCATTCTGTTTATCGGCGGGTGACCAGACTTTCCATTCGCTAATAGTAGTACGGTATCATTCGTGCTGGTCTCACCATCAATCGTGATTCGGTTATAGGAGAACTCTGCCACTTCATCCAATATTTGCTGAAGGAGGGGAGCTTTAATATTCGCATCGGTAACGAGAAAAGAGAGCATGGTGGCCAGGTTCGGGCGAATCATCCCCGCCCCCTTTACCATCCCGCAAATTCTAACGCTTTTCCCCTTAATCCGGAAGTTGACCATTTCGACCTTGGGAAAGGTATCGGTCGTCATGATAGCTTCGACGGTATCCATCCAGCCGTCCGGAGAGAGAGCATTGATTAACCTGGGAATTCCTTCTTCGATTTTTTCCATAGGAAGAGGAATTCCGATAACACCCGTCGAGGAGGGGATTATTAATGTCTCCTCAGTTCCTAATCCTTTCGCCACCCAAGAGGAGGTCTTTTTTGCATCATCCAGCCCTCGGCTTCCAGTACACGCATTGGCATTCCCGCTATTGATGATCACGGCCTGACAGAGTCCCCTTTTGATCCTTTTCATCCCTAGTTGAATAGGAGCCGCCTTCACCGCATTGGTAGTAAAGAGTCCAGCCACCTGGGCTGGGACTTGAGAGTAGATCAAGCCCAGATCTCTTTTTCCGTCTTTCTTGATTCCTGCTGAAATCCCCGAGAAGAGAAAACCAGGTACCTTGAAATCAAGTGGTCTCATCTCACAGCCTCGCCTCTAATCCTTTTATCAACTGCAGTATGAACTTGGCAAAATATTGAATGATGGTTTGACCTAATGCTAAATGCCAAAGTTCAAATGTCAAATGAATGGCAAAATGATTCAATGTCAAAAGCCTTCTTGTTAGACTTTATGATTTGAGCTTTGGATTTGATTTGAACTTTGAGCTTTGACATTTGGAATTTCTAATCTTAGGCTCTTGCCTGCATTTCTTTAGGGAGGCAGCATTTTTTGTACTTCTTCCCGCTCCCGCAGGGGCACGGATCATTCCGGCCCACCTTCTTTCCATCTCGGCGTACGGTCACACCCTTTCCACTCTCGGTCTCTCCGCCTGCGGTGACAGCAGGTTCTGCTCCGCGGCTCAGGAAAAAGGTTTGCTTTCTGGGCAACTTCATCTCTTTGACTTCTTCATCCCTGGCGATTTGAACAGCAAAGAGCTTTTCGATCGTATCCTTCTTAATGCGGTCTAACATGTCAAGAAACATTTGATAGGCTTCTTTTTGATATTCAATGCGCGGGTCTTTCTGGGCATACCCTCGTAATCCGATCCCTTCCTTCAACTGATCGATGGCAAAGAGATGATCCTTCCAGTGATGATCGACCGATTGCAGCATGATCACTTTTTCCAGGTATCGAAGCGTGCCTTCGCCAAATTCTTCCTCCTTCTTCTGGTAAATACCCTTTCCTTCCTGCAGAATCATCTCTTTTAAACGATCCCGGTTCAGCCCGTCCTTCTCTTCAAAGACGGGCGTCCATCGGAAAGAGAACTGCTGATAGACGGCGTCGGCAAGTCCCTTCAGGTCCCAATCCTCTGGGTGGACCTTTTCATCTGCATAGAGATCGACAAGCCCTTCTGTCTGTTCCTCAATCATCTCCATGACAGATTCCTTCAAATTGTCACTCCCCAGAACTTCTCTTCTCTGAGAGTAAATGACCTCTCTCTGCTGGTTCATGACATTGTCATACTCCAGAAGGTGCTTCCGGATCTCAAAATTATGGGCCTCCACCCTCCTCTGGGCATTTTCGATAGCTTTGGTGACAAGACTATGTTCGATAGGTTGGTCTTCCTCAATTCCCAATCGATCCATGATGCTGGAGATTCTCTCGGAGCCAAAAATTCTTAAGAGGTCATCCTCGAGAGAGAGATAAAAGCGGGAAGACCCTGGATCACCTTGCCTTCCGGACCGGCCCCTTAATTGATTGTCGATACGCCGGGCTTCATGCCTTTCGGTTCCAATGACATGAAGGCCTCCCAACTGGACCACGCCCTCCTTATCCTTTTGAACAATAGTAAGAGCCTTCTCATGGGCTTTCTTCATCGCCTCTTCTGTGGGCTCTCCTTCAACCATAGTATTGGACAAGAATCTTGGATTCCCACCCAGGAGGATATCCGTCCCCCTTCCTGCCATATTGGTTGAGAGCGTGACGGCGGCCCCCCTTCCCGCCTGGGCGATGATCTCAGCCTCTCGCTCATGATGTTTGGCATTGAGAACATTATGGGGAATCCCCCGCTTCTTCAACATCTGGCTCAATCGCTCTGACTTCTCGATGGAAATCGTCCCGACCAGTGCCGGACGCCCCATTCGATGGAGTTCTTCAATCTCGCGGACAACCGCACGGAACTTCTCGTTCTCCGTTTTATAGATGACATCGGAATGATTCGTTCGGATCAACGGCATGTTGGTAGGAATGACCACCACGTCGAGATTGTAAGTCTTACGAAATTCAGCTGCCTCCGTGTCCGCCGTACCCGTCATCCCTGCCAATTTCTTATACATCCGAAAGTAGTTCTGAAAGGTGATCGTGGCCAGGGTTTGATTCTCGTTTTCTATTCGAACATTCTCTTTCGCTTCCACCGCCTGATGGAGGCCATCGCTCCACCTCCTCCCGGGCATGAGCCTCCCGGTAAATTCATCTACGATCACCACCTCGCCTTCCTTCACCACATAGTCCACATCCTTTTTGAATAAGGTATGGGCTCTCAAACCTTGATTCACATGATGGAGGGTCTCGATATTTCTGGGGTCATAGAGATTCTCAACATGAAGTAACTTTTCGACATGACCGACGCCCTCTTCCGTCAGAAAGGCTGCGTGGCTCTTCTCCTCCAACTGAAAATCCTTTCCCTGTTTCAGGGAGGGGATGATGCGGTTGATCTTATAATACTTATCCGTGGACTCCTCTGCCGGGCCGGAGATGATCAGGGGGGTCCTCGCCTCATCGATCAGGATGCTATCCACCTCATCGACAATGGCATAGTTCAAATCCCTCTGGACATAATCTTCGATGCTGAACTTCATGTTGTCCCGGAGGTAATCAAACCCGAATTCATTGTTCGTCCCGTAGGCGATATCACAACCGTAGGCCTTCTTTCTCTCCTGGTCATTTAACTCATGGAGGATCACTCCCACCGAGAGGCCTAGAAACCGGTAGATCGCTCCCATCCATTCACTATCTCTTTTCGCCAGGTAGTCATTCACCGTCACAATATGGACGCCTTCCCCCTTGAGCCCGTTCAAATAAGCAGGAAGGGTGGACACCAAGGTTTTACCTTCTCCAGTCGCCATTTCGGAAATCTTGCCTTCGTGAAGGACAATCCCTCCGATGAGCTGCACATCGTAGTGCCGCTCACCCAGCGTCCTTCTGGCTGCCTCTCGAACGACAGCGAAAGCCTCAGGGAGGATCTCCTCCAGTGATTCCCCTCGATCGATCCGTTCTTTTAATTCCGAGGTTTTGGCCCGGAGTTGATCATCCGTCAAAGGCCGCACCTGGGGCTCCAGTGCATTGATCCGTTGAATCATCGGTCGGATCCTCTTCAACTCCCTCTCGTTCTTACTTCCCACAATCTTCTTGATCAGTGTTCCAATCATGAAATCCTTCACCCGATCATTGGAATGATGGAATATTGGAAGGGTGGAATAATGGGTGAGATTCGACAAACCCAATATTCCATTCATCCATTATTCCAGAAAATTATATAACTTAAGAGATTTTGTTTCAACTAACAAAAAAGCCCGACAAAGAAAACCTTTATCGGGCTTTACTCTTTTTAAAATTCTTAACGATCCGTGCCCAGGAAACTAATTCAAAATATATCGCGCGGGGTTGATCGGAACGCCATTAATCTTAACTTCATAGTGGAGATGAGGACCCGTTGTCTTTCCGGTCATTCCCACCTCCGCGATCTTATCTCCCCGTTTCACCCTCTGCCCAACCCTCACCAGTACCTTGCTCAGATGGCTGTAACGCGACGTCATGCCAAAGCCGTGGAAGAGCACCACGACCTTCCCATGAGCAATATCATTCCCAACATCTGAAACGATTCCATTCGCGGAAGCGATCACAGGGGTTCCCAGCCGATTTGAAACATCAAGACCCTCATGCATCTGGGTTAAACCCGTAAACGGATTTGTACGATAGCCGAAACCCGATGT
>Ga0209253_10003529_pt1 | contig 13759 bp, 9 predicted proteins | sample FrelakmetBRP12BR_FD_187145 | JGI IMG/M metagenome (GOLD analysis project Ga0209253, IMG submission 187145) | Freshwater lake sediment microbial communities from the University of Notre Dame, USA, for methane emissions studies - BRP12 BR (SPAdes)... | ecosystem: Environmental > Aquatic >...
CGTACTCCGGGCGAGCAAGCGCAGGCGACGAATGTCGCCCGGCGACAGCTCGGGGCCACGGGCGGCCGAGGAACGGCTCACCCGCCGCGCCACCTCCGGCGAGAGCACGCACAGCAGCGCGAGGGGGACCGTCACGGGGAGCGCGACGGGATGCAGGCGGCGCATGCGGCACCGCTGATCCTGCTCGCCCAGACCCGCCAGTCCGATCGCGACAAGGCCCCGCCGACGCCGACGCCCTGCACCGCGAGGCGCTCGAGCAGGCGAGCATCGAGCGGCAGGAGGTTGCGGCGAAGCAGTCGGCCAAGATCATCGCGCTCATCGAGCAGAACACGAAGCTCACCCAGGTCACCCAGGAGCTGAGTCAGGGCATCAAGCAGCTCATCGACGAGATCCACCGCAAGGTGCTCTCGGTGTAGCTGAGCGTCAGAAGATGTCGAAAAGACGGCCGAGCTTGCCGCGGAGGTCGTCCATGTTGTCGCCGATCAGCCCGAACGGCACCTCGCCCACCGGCCGAAACGCGCTGTGCGCGAGCGGGTCGCGCGCGGCGATGCGGGCAACGTCGACGGGTGGGATACCTTCCCCGAACCGCGCGTGGTTCCCTGGACGCCGGCAAGACTCCCGCGTGCAGCATTCCGCTTACCCCTGCCCCGCCACCCGCCGAGGCTCGATCACGTAGATCACCCGCACTCCCTCGGGGCTTGGTGTGTCTACTTGGTGACGATCGAGGGCGCGGACGAGCGTCGGAATCTCGACGGCGAAGCGGTCAACGCGATTCCGAGGGTGGGTTCGGACACATTGCCGAGAATCGGACGGGGGTGGTCATGCCACAGCCCGTCAGCGCCTCACCTGGGACAGCGGGTCGCCCCCAGATCGTCCTGGGGCGATGGTTCCTCAGGACTTGCGCGTAGCCTCGGGGTTCAGAGTCTAGGCCCCGCCCCCCTGGTCGCGTGCCACACCGCCATCACCGCCACTCGGTCCTCCTCGACGAGGTAGTAGACGTGATACCGCGTGCGTGGCAAGAGGACCCGCCGTAGGTCTCGGCGGTGACCGCCCACGTAGATCGTCCCGGCCGAGGGCGCGGTCGCCAAGCGTTCCAAGGCAGCACCGAACTCGTCGAGGAACAGGTCCGGAGCGCTCAGGCGCTCGCGGTGCCACCACTCGTCGATCCGCCCCACCTGTTCGAGTGCCGTGGGAACCACCACGACCTCGACGCGCTTCATCGACCGCGGAGCTCGCGCACCCTGGTGAGGGCGTCGGCGGCGGGGATCTCGTTCCCAGCCTCCAGCTCGACCTGCGCCTTCCTCAAGGCGGCGTGAAGCCTCTCTCGCTCTGACTCATCGAGGTCATCGCCCGGATCGACGACGGCGAGATCGACCTCCGCCCCATCAGGCAGGTCGATGGTTTCTTCAACGATCAGATGGCCGCCCCGCACCTTGGCCTTGAGGGTCAGTGTCACGGGGGGGAAGGTAGCATCAGCACCTCTGAGTCGCCACAGGACGTGAAGGGGACGCACCGCCCGTTCCCAGGGGAGCTCGGGGAAGCGGACAGGTTGGCCGCCTTCGGGACGGATCCAGACAAAACGCGACGCAGCAGCCGGCGCATCGATTCGCGACAGGGCGGAGCCGGCCCGACGCCCCGATCCACACCTTTTGACAATACCTCCTGGCTCGATCACCAGGCGTATTATCGCGCTGGGTTTGGTGGGGCGGCGTTCGACAACCCGGACCAGCGCATCGGCGAAGATCTCGGGCTGTTCGTGGCCTACACCTTGGACATGACGCTGGGGCTGCTGAGCTCCGCGGTGACCCTGGTGTCCTTCATCGCGATTCTTGCATGGACGGCGCCTCCGTCTCCCGCGTGCCGCCCGGGACCTGGTCACGGCTGGGCCCAAGCGGCGTGAGCGCTGCCGCCGCCAGAGCCATCGCGGGAGCCTATGCCCCGCCGCCGGCGCTTGCGGACGGCGAGCCCTCCCGCGCGACCTTCGCGCCGAGCGTGACGCGGACCTCGTGTGTCCGGCCATCGTCACGCCGGGGCACGAAGCCGTCGGGCAGCGTCTCTCCGTCGAGCGCGATGCGCGCGACCCCTCGGGTCACGCCGAGCGGGTTGTCCACCTCGATGCGATACGTCGTGCCGCGGTCGCGGACCACGATCTCGAAGTGCGCCCACGTGCGCGGAACGCAAGGATCGAGCCGCCAACCCGCCGCCTCGCGATGCAGGCCGAGGAGCCGTTCGACCCCGAAGCGCCACGCCCAGCCGGCTGCGCCGGTGTACCAGGTCCAGCCGCCGCGCCCGCGGTGCGGGGGCACGCCGCAGATGTCAGCGGCGATCGCATAGGGCTCCACCCGGTACCGCGCGCAGTGCTCGGCGCCGAGGGCGTGCCGGAGGGGCAGCAGCCGCTGGAACAGCGTGGCGGCGAGATCGCCCTCGCCGATCTCCGCGAGCGCCCACAGCACCCACACGGCCGCGTGTGTGTACTGGCCACCGTTCTCTCGCACGCCCGGCGGGTACGAGCGGATGTAGCCAGGGTCCTCGGCGGAGCCGTCGAAGGGCGGCGCGAGCAGCAGGACGAGGCCATCCTCCTCGCTCACCAGGCGCTCGGTCACCGCGCGCATCGCCGTCGCGGCACGCGCCGGGTCCGCGGATCCGGAGAGCACGGCCCAGGACTGCGCGACGGAGTCGATCTGGCACTCCGTGCTCTGGCTCGAGCCGAGCGGGCGGCCGTCGTCGTACCAGCCGCGACGGTACCAGCGCCCGTCCCACGCACTCGCCTCGATCCGCGAGGCGAGATCGGCGGCCTGGCGGCGGAGGTCCGCCGCACGCGCCGGCTCTCCCCTGCGCTCGCAGAGCGGAGCAAAGCGCTGCAGCGCGGCGCAGAGGAACCAGCCGAGCCACACGCTCTCACCCTGGCCAGCCGCGCCCACCCGGTTCATCCCGTCGTTCCAGTCCCCCGATCCGAAGAGCGGAAGACCGCGCTCGCCGGCGGTGGACGCCCGAGCGAGCGCGCGTAGGCAGTGGTCGTAGAGCGAGGCGTGCTCGCTCCCGATGCGGTAGCGGTCGTACCGTTCGAGCTCGCCGGGCCCGAGCGGTGCGCCGGCGAGAAACGGCACCTCCTCCGCGAGCGCCGCGACGTCGCCGGTCGCCTCGACGTAGAGCGCCGTCACGAACGGCAGCCAGACGAGATCGTCGGCGCAGCGGGTGCGGATCCCCGTGTCCAGTGGCGGGTGCCACCAGTGCAGCACGTCGCCCTCGGAGAACTGGTGCCGCGCCGACTCGAGGAGGTGGGCACGCGCCATCCCGGGCGCGGCGTGCACGAGCGCCGCCAGGTCCTGGAGCTGATCACGGAACCCGAACGCCCCGCTCGACTGGTAATAGCCGGTCCGGCCGAGGATCCGGCTGCCGACCGCCTGATAGAGCAGCCAGCGATTCAGCATCACGTCGACGGCAGGGTCGGGTGTCCGCACCTGCACCGCGCCGAGCAGCTCGTTCCAGTGCCGATCGATGGCCGAGAGCGCCGCCTCGACTACGTCGGGGTCTCGGTAGCGTGCCACGAGCTCGAGCGCCTCGCGTCGGCTCGCGGCCTGCCCGAGCAGGAAGTGCACGTCCTTCGTCTCGCCCGCGGCGAGATCGACGTGCACCTGCAGCGCGGCGCAGGGATCGAGGCCGGCCTGGACGGCGCGCGCGAGCCCGATCCGCGTGAGCGCAGCAGGCGCGGCGCGGGTCCCGCGGCGCCCGAGGAACTCGGCGCGATCGGCCGTGAGCCCGTGCAGCCGAGTGCTCGCAGCTGCGAAGGCAACCCGGTCGCCGAACCCCTCGTTCCAGGGATTCTGCGCCAGCAGGACCTCCAGCGCCGCATCGAACTCCGGCACGACGAACGCCTGGTTCGCATCGCGAAGCGTTCCGAGGACCCACTCGGCGTAGGACGTCACGGTGATCCGTCGCGGCCGCTGGAGGCCGTTGGTGAGGCGGAGATGGAGGATCTTCACCGGGTCGGCCACGGGCACGAACATCTGCAGGCGCTGGTGGAGGCCGTGGCTCGCGTGCGTGAAGGTCGTCCGGCCCGCGCCGTGGACGACCTGGTAGGCGGCGGGGCCCGGAGCGGGCAGCGGCGTGGCCGACCACACCGCGCCGGTCTCCTCGTCGCGCAGGTAGATCGTCTCGCCGGGCTCGTCGGCGATCGGGTCGTTCCGCCACGGCGTGAGCCGGTTCTCGTAGCTGTTCTCGGCCCAGGTGTACCCGCCACCCGACTCGGAGACGACGAAACCGAAGCGCGGGTTCGCGATCACGTTCACCCATGGTGCCGGCGTCGTCTGCCCGGGCTCGAGATGGATCACATACTCGTTCCCCTCCGGGCTGAAGCCGCCGATACCGTTGTCGAACAGCAGCCAGTCTGGGCGGGCGAGGCGGAGCGACGGCGGCGCCTGTGCCACGCTCGACCCCAGGGGCGGCAGCGGCACCGGCGGTGGTGGGGCCGCGTCGAGCTGTGTCGCGATGCTGCCCGCATCGCCGCGCAGGACCACGCGGGCTGCTGCGAGCAGCAGCGTGCGCTCGGCCTCGCTCACCTGGTCGTCGTGGACCACGAACAATCCGGCGGAGGCGCCCGCGAGGCCGCGGAAGCCCGCGTCCGCAAGGACGCGAGAGAGCTGCTCCTCGACGTCCGCGAGGTAGCTCGACGGCCACTCGCTCGAGACCACGAGGTCCACGCGGAGGCCGGCCTTACGCCAGAGCCCATGTGCCCGGACGATCTCCTCCACGAGCCCGAGCTCGTGCACGTCGTGCACCCGGACGAGCACGATGGGATGATCGCCGGAGATGCCGTGGCGCCAGAGGGCGGACTGCCCGAGCCGGTTCCGCGCCAGCACGCCGCCAGGCGCCCGGAGCGAGGCGTGCGGCTGGAGCACGAGCGCGAGCAGCCGCGCAGCCCCCTGCAGCCGCGCCGAGTCGAGTCCAAGCACGGAGAGCTCGCGCTCTACGACCGAGGCCGCCGCCTCGAACACCCACCCGACGGCCGTCGGCGACGCGTAGCGCTCGGCGATGGCGAGTGCGCGCTCGCGGGACTCCGCCACCACAGTGACCCAGGCGCACCGCACCGTGCGCCCGGGTGGCAGGTCCACGGTGGCCGACAGCGCGAAGACCGGATCGAGCGGCGCGTGTCGCTCCTGCTGCCCAGCGGGGTGACGTTCCATGCCGAGCCACGCGGGGCGGCGCGCGCTGCGGCCGCGGCCGAGGAAGCGCTCCCGCGTCGTCTCCCACCCCGCCAGCCTGGCCCCGTCGCGCGGCAGCACCAGCTGGTGGACCAGGGAAGGTGATGCCTCGGTCGCGGTGCGCGGTCGGCGCCGGAAGACCAGCGTCCGCCCGCCGTCCAGCACCTCGCTCTCGACGAACAGCTTGCTGAAGGCAGGATGGCGCTGGTCCGCTGCAGCATCGCCGAGGACGACCTCCCCGTAGCTCGTGAGGATCACCCGCCGCCGCCCGCGTCCCTCGTTGGTGAGGACGACCTCGCGCAGCTCCGCATCTGCGTCGGGCGCAACGACGATCCGCTGCCGCACGGCGAGGTCGCCCTCGTGGAAGCGGAACTCCGCGCAGTGCGGATGGAAGACGACCTGGCGCCGCGGCTCGCTGCCGCCGTCGTCCATCGTGGACCACAGCCGCCCCCGCGCCGGCTCCTCGACGTAGATACGGACCCCGAGCTGGTCGAGCGTGGGGTCCGGCTCCCAGCGGGTGAGCGCGAGCCCCTGCCACTGTGCGAACCCGCCGCCTCCCTCGCCGACGAGGACTGTGAGGCGGCCGTTCGACAGCAGGTGGACCTCCGGCACCGCGCCGGCGGGCGCGGGCGTCCACGGCTCGAGCCGCAGCGGCCTGGGGGGCCTGGCCACCTGGGGCTCGACGGCCGGCTGGGCGCGCTCGACCGACACCTGCGTCGGCGCGTGCTCGAAGAGCAGCACCTCCGCCACCCGCGCCAGAGGGTCGGCGTGGAACCGCCGGACGATCGCTTCGTCGCGGAGCACGTTGTCCAGCGCCGCGAGGATCATGCCCTGGTGGTGCGCCATGTACGACCGCACCACCATCCCCTCTCGCGCCGACGACACGCGCCGCGCCGTGAAGTCGATCGCCTCGTAGAGTCCATACGTCCCCAGCGCCCCGACGTCCTGGAGGCGCGTGAGGTTGCGGAGCACCGCGCCCGGGGCGAATGGGAGGGCGAGGAGTGAGGCGTACGGCGCGATGACCAGATCTTCGTCGAGCGCACGCTTGAACCCGAGAGCGGGCAGACCGAACGCCCGGTACTGGTAGTTCTGCTGGGCATCGAACTCGTAGTAGCCCGACTCCGAGATCCCCCAGGGCACGCCACGCCGGGCCGCGTACTCCATCTGCGCCCGCACCGCCGCGGCACAGCTCCTGCCGATCAGCGTTCGCTGCCCCTCGCGCAGAACGAGCGAGGGCATGAGGTACTCGAACATCGTCGCGCTCCACGAAAGGAGCGCCAAGCGACCCGCCGCGCGGCCCACCGGCCGACCGAGGGAGATCCAGTGCTCCACGGGCACGTCACCTTTCGCGATGGCCACGAAGCTCGCGAGCCGCGCCTCGGACGCCAGCAGGTCGTAGTGGTGTGCGTCCATCGTGTCGGCCGTGACGTTGAAGCCGACGGAGAAGAGACGCCGGCGGCGGTCGTAGAGGAACGCGAAATCCATGTCGGCGACGAGCCGCTCGGCGCGCGCCGCGTTCGCCGCCAGGTCCCGCAGCCGCTCCGCCGCGACATCCCGACACGCGGCGAGCGCAACGCCGAGCCGTCGTGCCCAGGCGACGTCCGCGGCCGGGCTCGCGGACGAGGCCAGGATGGCGGCCAGCGCCTCCACATCCTCCCGTACCACCTCGCAGATCGCCTCGATGCTCTCGAGGGTGACGTCGGCTCGCAGCCGATCGCGCAGCCGGTCGAGGAGAACGCCCGCGTCGGGGCGTGCGCCGGCGGCACGGATCGAGTCCGGAAGCCGCCGAAGCGCGGCAAGCCACGGCATGAGCAGGTCCGCGTCGCGACGCATGCTTTCGAGCTGCTGGATCACATGGCGCGCCCACGCGCGCAGCTCGGCGATCAGGCGGGGCTCGGGTGCGCTCGAGAGGCTGCGGATTGCCTCGACCATCGCGCGCTCGAGCGCTGGGCAGCGCGTCTCGAGGAGCTCGTCCAGCATCGCATGCCACTCGTCCGGCGCGTTCCGCACCGCCACGACGCGCGCCTCGACTGCTGCGAGGTCGGCGCGCAGTGCCTCGATGGGGCCGCGCTCGGCACCCGGCGTCTCGGGCGCGAGCGCCGCGATCGCGGCGTCGAGCGCCCCGAGCGCGTCGAGGACGCCGTCCCACCGCTGGGTGCCGAGGACCGGCGCGCTCGTCCAGCCGAGGCAGGCCTGCTTCACCACCAGGAGACACGCGGCGAGGTTGCCGCTGTCGACCGTGGAGACGTACCGCGGGAGCAGCGGCGTCAAGTCGCGCGTGTCGTACCAGTTGAGGAAGTGGCCGCGATGGCGCTCGAGCCGCTCGAGCGTCTCGAGCGTGCTTCGCAGCCGCAGGGCGGCGTCGACCAGGCCGACGTAGCCGAGATCGTGGGCTGCAATCGTGGCGAGCTGCAGCAGGCCCACGTTCGTCGGCGACGTGCGGCGCGCCAGCTCCCCCTTGGGGTCTTCCTGGAAGTGGTCCGGGGGGAGCCACTGGTCCTCGGGGCCGACGAACGTCTCGAAGAACCGCCACGTCCTCCGGGCGAGCAGGCGCAGGCGACGGATGTCGCCCGGCGACAGCTCGGGGCCACGGGCGGCCGAGAATCGGCTCACCCGCCACGCCACCTCCGGCGAGAGCACCCACAGCAGCGCGAGCGGGACCGTCACGGGGAGCGCGACGGGATGCAGGACGCTCACGGCCGCCACCACAGCGGCGGCACAGAGGGGCGCTGCCAACATCTCGCGCCACACGAGACCGTGCGTGTCGACCCGCGCCAGGCCGTGCTCCTCCTGCGCCGCGGCCGTCCACTGCAGAAGATGGCGGCGCGTCACGGCCACCCGTACGAGGGTGCGGAGGGCGGCGTCCAGGAGCACCACGGCCTCGTACGGGAGAACCACGATCTGCAGCGCCCAGATGGCGAGCGCAGACCATGGCGTGCCACCGGTCAGCATCGGGCGGAGTCCCGTGCGCACCGACGAGAGCACGGGGCTCAGGAGGTCGATCAACGCCGGCACGAGCAGCGACAGGAGGATGGGGGCCGTCCAGAGGAGCGCCGGGGCGGGGAGCCAGAGCCAGGCGACCAGCAGAAGCCCGAGAAGCGCCGGCTGGACGAGGGCTCGGCGGAGGTTGTCGGCGATCTTCCAGCGCGAGAGCGCCGAGAAGCAGGTCGGCGCCCGGCCACCCCCGGCGACGGGGACACGACGCCCGAGCCACGGGACGAGCTGCCAGTCTCCCCGCGCCCACCGGTGCAGTCGGCGCGTGCAGGAGATGTAGTGCTCCGGATACTGCTCGAAGAGCACGACGTCGGTGACGAGGCCGACGCGGCCATGGATGCCCTCGAAGAGATCGTGGCTGAGGAGCGCGCCCTCGGGGACCCGTCCCAGGTTGCTCCGCTCGAAACTCGCGACCTCGTAGATCCCCTTGCCGACGTAGATGCCCTCGCCGAACAGGTCCTGGTACACGTCGGAGACCGCCCGTGCGTAGGGGTCGAAGCCGGCACGGCTCGCGAACAGCCTCGCCAGGGGTGTCGACTCGAGCGTGGTCGGGTCGATCTCGATCCGCGGCTGCAGGACCGTGTAGCCCGCCACCACCCGGCCCGTCTGCGCATCGAGCTCGGGCCGGTTGAGGGGGTGAGCGAGCGTCCCGATCAGCCGGCGGGCCGCGTCCCGGGGCAGCCCCGTGTCGGCGTCGAGCGTGATCACGTAGCGGACGCCGGCGAGGGACGCGGCGTCCCCGACGTGCAGCAGCTGGCTCGTGTCCCGGGCGCCGAGCAGCCAGCGGTGCAGCTCCACGAGCTTCCCCCGCTTGCGCTCCCACCCCATCCAGCAGCCCTCCGTCTCGCACCACGTCCGGCCGCGGTGGAAGAGGTGGAAGGGGCCGTCGCCCTCCCGGCCGTGGCGAGCGTTCAGCGCGCGGATCCCGGCCGCGGCGCGTGCGAGCAGCTCGTCGTCGCCCGACCTCGTCTCCCCCGCGGCATCGGGGAGATCGGCGAGCAATGCGAAATGGACGTTCGGATCGCTATTGCCGAGGAATCGGATCTCGAGGGCGGCCAGCAACGACTCGATTTCCCCGGCCGTGGTGAGGAGGATTGGCACGGCAACGAGCGTCCGGGAGTCATCTGGCACCCCGTGTTGGAGGTCGAGCTTCGGCAGCAGCGTCGGCGGGAGCGCCCGGGTCACGAGCGCGTTCACCACGGAGACTGCGACCGCCATCATCGGGACGACGGCCAGGAGCATCGAGGCGAGGGCGGGCCCGAGGCCAGCCTCCCGCGCGACGAGCGCGTTCGCGAGCACCAGCTCCTGCAGCGCGAGGGCCAGCGCGATCCCACCGAGGTACGCCGGGGTCGCGTGCGCCCGCAGCCCGCGGCGCCAGCGCTCGGCGGGCGCGACCCGGGCGCCCAGGCGCTCCTCGAGCACAGGCCGTCCGTCGTCGACGAGGAAGTAGCCCACGTGCGCGCGGCGACCCGCCGGCGCTGCCTGCGCGCACCGAACGGCCTCCAGGGCGACGCGCTCCTCGCTCGCGCCTGCGCCCAGCGCGATCTCCTCCACGGCCCGGCGGTAGCGGTCGCGCGTTTCGAACTCCATCCGCGCGTAGGCGCCCGCCGGATCCCCGCGCAGGACGTGCTCGGTCTCGCTCACGCGCTCGAAGAAGTCCTTCCAGTCGAGCGTTTCGAGCGTCCGGATGCTCTGAACGCAGCTCGCCACGGTCTCGTCGTCCACCGAGACCCGGGCGGCTTCGGCGGCGGACTCCGGCGGCGTGCCCACGAGACGCCCTGCGGCATCGGCCAGTCGCTCGAGGAGCGCGAGGCGCAGGAGCGTCGGCAGCGCCCAGAGCTCGGCCATGGTGAGCGGCCGCACGCTCTGAAACTCGCGCACCGTCTCGACGAGGACCTCGGGTTCGATGCGGTACCGCGCGATGCGCCCGATCTCCTGCGCCAGCCTCCAGCCGACCGGGAGGCCCCGTTCCTCACCCGCCGCGAAGGTCGGGAGACGGGACTCGAAGGCGCGCGGGAACTCCTTGCGCACCAGACGAATCGCGCGCTGCACGATGTAGTAGTTGTCGAGCAGCCACTCGACACCGCGACCACCCGCACCGGCACGCGTGCCGTCCCTGCGCAGACGCGCGTACACGGCGTCCAGCGCGGCGCTGGGACCAGCCAGGCGGTCGACGAGGCGCCGCCGCTGCCGCACGGGAGCCGCCACCGCGGCGCGTGCCAGCGCGTGCAGCCTCCCGGCATCGGTCTGGTCACCCACTTCGGACGAGCCGAGCGGCCAACCGCTCGCAGACGCGACGCCCGACACGATGAGCGTCAGTGGTGTGCCGGATTCTCGCGCAGGCGCTCGGCGCGCGTGGACTCGCGAACCACCGCCGTCATGTCCTGGAACACGAGCACGGCGCGGCGGCTGTCCCGCAGGAACCGGCAGGCAACGGCGCCGTGCCGGTCGTGCGGATCGCCCGAGCAGCCATGCGCGGCCAGCACCGTCAGGTCTGCCCGCTCCTCGTCTGCGAGCGCCAAGAGCGACGGCACGAGGCGGCCGGAGACGAGGGGTCGCGCCCGCGCGCGTACTCCCTGCGCGAGCAGACGTTCCACCACCCCGGTGAGATACTCTCCCGCCTCCTTCCGGTTGCGTGCGGTGAGCTCCTCGGCCAGCGCACGATCCGGACCAGAGGCGACGATACGGCGCGGCAGCTCCAGGGTGGGAACCACGTGGGCGACCACCACCTCGGCGCCCGCGCCGAGCGCCAGCGCGACGCCGAGCGGGATCGTCACCTCCGCGCGCGGCGAGCAGTCCAGCGGAAGGAGCAGGCGCTCGAGGTGCCATCCCCGCGCCGGCTCGTACTCGCGGTGGGTGGGGAGGACGAGCATCGATGTGTCTGCCAGCGCAATGATGCGCTCGGCGGTTGCGCTCCGCGTCCAGGCGTTGCTCCCGCTCCCGCCGTGGCTCGCCAGGGCGATGAGGTCGCAGTCGTGTTCTCGTGCCGCCTGGAGGATCTGCTCCGCCGGCCTGCCCTGCACGATCTCCACGGCCGGCGCCAGCCCCTCCTCCGTGAGCTGCTCGCGGCGGAGCTCCAGGTAGCGCGCAATCTCGGCCCGCGTCATCTCCCACTCGAGCGGGTCGACGGGGCGGGGCGCAGCCCTCCCTCCGCGCGGGGACTCGAGCACGTGCAGGAGCGTCATGCGCGCCGCGAACACACGGCTCAACGCGACCGCGACCGGCAGGATGGCCTCGGCCAGCGGCGAGCCGTCGAGCGGTACGAGAATGTGGCTGATCGGCGCGGGCGTCGTGCTGCCCTGCCCGGCGGGCCTCAGGCCAAGCTTCGGGACATCGCCGCGCATACGGTCTTCCACCGGCCCTCCTCTCCGAACCGATCAGTCGAGCGCTCGGACGATGCCATGATGCCTCGACGGAGCGCCGCCTGCAGTGACCTCGACTACCCCTCCGGCAGCCCTGACGACAATGCATGCCCCAGGCATGATTCGACCAGGCGCGACCATGCCACATGTCGGCGGAAGGCAACAGTAGGGCGCCATTGAAGAACGCGCTCGCCCGCTCCAGGCGCGGCCCGGAGCGCAAGACAGACACATGACCCGGCAAGTCACACTAGAAGCCGAAGGCTGCGCCCACCAGGACGGCGTGGTTGCGGTCCTCGTCGGGCCCGGCCGCGAGGTGGTTCGTGACGCCAGAGAGGCTCTTGCCCTTGTTCGGCGGCCCGGGCACCCCGGCCCGCGCGCACGGGCGCTGGCAACCGCAGCGCGCCGCGGTCGCGGGTCCGTGCCGGTCAGACCTGCAGGATCCCGCGCGCCGGCGCCGGCGCCCCGGCCGCTGCGCCCCGACCCTCGCGGCACTCGGCGCAGATCCCGTAGAGCTCCATGCGGTGGCGGTGCACGACGAAGCCGAGCTGCCGGGCGATGCGATCCTGCAACTTCTCGAGGTCGTGGCTGTTGAACTCGACGATGCGGCCGCAGCGCTCGCAGATCAGGTGGTCGTGGTGCTGCTCCTCGGCGGTTGCCGGCTCGTAGCGCGCCTGGCCGTCGTCGAAGTGGCGTTCCTCGGCGAGGCCGCACTCCTTGAGCAGCTTGAGCGTGCGGTACACGGTCGCGTAGCCGACGCGCAGGTTCACCCGCTTGACGGCTGCATGCAGCTCGTCGACCGACAGGTGCTTGCCAGCCCCGAAGAACACGCGGGCGATGTCGTCGCGCTGCGCGGTCGACTTGAGCCCCCGCTCGCGCAGCACCCGCCCGAAGCGTGCGAGGCGCTCGCGGGGCTCCCGCCCCCCGCCCTCACGCCGCGTCACGCGACCGCCGTTCGAGCAGTCGCCGGAGCTCGGGCGAGACGTACTCGGTCTCGAGGTCGCGACGCGCCAGCTCGCGCACCAGCGCGTCGAGCTTCTCCTCGGCACGTGCGTGGCGGTCGAGGAAGAGCACGTCCTCGCCCCGCACCCGGCAGAGGCCGCTGCGCACACGGTAGCCGACCTCGCGCAGGAGCACCTCCTCGCGCACCGTGATGCCGAGCTTCCCTGCCAGCTCCTTCAGCTCCTCGCAGAGCGCCTCGTCGCGTCGGCCCACGGCGTCCTTGTGGCCGTCGGCCGGGAAATTTGCAAGGTGGGCAGACGCTTGCGCCCGCCGTCGCAGCGGGGGTAGCTGGCGGCATGATCAAGAGCATCCTGGTCGCACTCGACGGATCGCAGCACGCCGACGGGGCGCTGGACCATGCGCTCTGGCTCGCCGGGCGGCTCGGCGCGCGGATCGTCGGGCTCCACGTGATCGACATCGTGTCGATCGAGGGGTCGTTCCTGCACGACGTGTCGGGCTCGCTCGGCTTCGAGCCCTACCTCGACTTCTCCTCGAAGATGCGCGAGGCGCTGCATGAGCGCGGCCGCATGCTGCTCGATGCCTTCGCGGCGCGCTGCACCGAGCGCGGCGTCGCATACGACACCGCCCTGCCGATCGGCATCGTCGCCAACGAGATCTGCGATCAGGCGCGCACGGCCGATCTGGTCGTGGTCGGCCACCGCGGCGTGAACGAGCAGTTCTCCACCGGCCTGCTCGGCAGCACGACCGAGTCGGTGACCCGCAAGTCGCCCAGGCCGGTGCTGGTCTGCCCGCTGCGCTTCGTCGAACCGACCAAACCCGTCCTCGCCTACGACGGCTCGTCGCGCGCGAGCGCGGCGATGCACGCGGCGGCGGAGCTCGCGAGCACGCTCGGGCTGCCGCTGACCGTCGCCCACGTCGGGCGCGACGGCGACCCCGATGCCGAGCGCATGCTGGACGAGGCGCGGCGCTATCTCGCCTCGTGGAAGATCGAGGTGGCCGTGAAGACGCTCACCGGGCCGCCGCACCAACGCATCGTGGACCTGCTGCGGGACGGCGGCTTCGACCTCTGCTTCATCGGCGCCTACGGCCACTCGCGCATCATCGAGATGGTGCTGGGCAGCACCACCGAGTTCGTGCTGCGCAACGCGCCCTGCCCGGTCTTCCTGGCGCGCTGAGCCGCGCGGGGGGGCCCCGCGCGGTGCGCCGGCCTCGCGGCCGGCCCCAACCTCGCTACACGCCGCC
>Ga0209253_10003530_pt1 | contig 13757 bp, 11 predicted proteins | sample FrelakmetBRP12BR_FD_187145 | JGI IMG/M metagenome (GOLD analysis project Ga0209253, IMG submission 187145) | Freshwater lake sediment microbial communities from the University of Notre Dame, USA, for methane emissions studies - BRP12 BR (SPAdes)... | ecosystem: Environmental > Aquatic >...
GAGGGAAAAGAACAGCAGCAGCCGAACGAGAACCATGGCCGGGGTAAGGGAAGCGCCGATGCGTTGGTCAGGGGGTCGGGACGCCGGAGCCGCAGGGACGCAAGGCGGAACGGAGCCGGGGCGCGGCGTTGCTGCGGGTCAGGCGGGCGCGAGTTGCCAGTCCTGGAACGCGGAGGGCGCGTCGGCCTCGGCCGCGAACGTGACGATCTCGTGCGCATCGACGCGGGCCAGCAGCGCCCGCGCCAGCGCGTTGTTGAGCGCGTGCCCCGACTTGTACGCCGTGTACTGCCCGATCAGCGGGTTACCGAGCAGGTAGAGATCGCCGATGGCGTCGAGCACCTTGTGCTTGACGAACTCGTTTTCATAGCGCAGCCCCTCAGTGTTCAGGACCCGCGTCTCGTCGAGGACGACGGCGTTCTGCAGGCTGCCGCCGAGCGCCAGGCCCATCGAGCGCATGGTCTCGACGTCCTGCATGAAACCGAACGTCCGGGCTCGGGCCACTTCCTTGATGTAGGAATGCTCGGCGAAATCGATGATGACGTGCCGGTTTTCCGAACCGAAAACCGGGTGCGGGAAGTCGATGGTGAAGTCGAGCTTGAAGCCGTGGTGCGGATCGAAACGCGCCCACTTGTCCCCGTCGCGCACCTCGACCGGCGCCGTGACGCGAAGGAAGTGTTTCGGCGCGTCCTGCTCGACAATGCCCGCCGACTGCAGCAGGAACACGAACGGCCCCGCGCTCCCGTCCATGATCGGAATCTCGGGACCCGCGACATCGATGTGCAGGTTGTCGATGCCGAGACCGGCGAGCGCGGACATGACGTGCTCGACGGTCGACACGGACACGCTGCCGACTTTCAGCGTGGACGACAGCCGCGTGTCGCCGACCCGATCCGCCGTCGCCGGCAGGTCGACCGGACGCGCGAGGTCGATGCGATGGAAGATGACTCCGGTATCCGGCGGCGCCGGGCGCAGGACGAGTTCGACGCGCGCGCCCGTGTGCAGGCCCACGCCGGTCGTCCGTATCGTCGTCTTCAGTGTGCGTTGCTTCAGCATCGCGGCGTCTTCGACGCAGCCGGCAGGCTTGGCAGGCGCCGTGCCGGTGCGACGGGGTGGTCGATGGTCATGTCGACAATCTTCTCGACGGATATTGCATCGCAATAATCGGACAGTCTAGCACGCTGCCGCGGGCCCGAAAACCACGCCGGTCGGGCACTCCGCCCCGCCCGCGGCATCAACGCGCCGCGCCTCAATCCGCCTGCTTGCGCAGGAAGGCCGGAATGTCCGACGCGTCGATCGACGGCGCCGCCGAAGGTGCCGGACGCGCCCGCCGGACGACAGCCGGCTGGTCGAGGTCGTCGTAATTGATCTGCTCGACCCCCCGCGCGATCGGCTGGTTGTCGGTTCCGGTGCGGGCGACCGGGGTCTCGACGAGCTGGATGTTCGGGGCGCGCAGGGCCGCCTTGGTCGCACCGAGGCCCGTCGCGACCATCGTGACGCGCAGCCGATCGTCCATCGAGTCGTCGATCACCGTCCCGACGATCACCATCGCTTCCTCGGCGGTGAACTCCTTGATGGTGTTCATCACCTCGTGATACTCCTTCATCTTGAGGCCGGCCGACGCCGTGATGTTGACCAGCACGCCGCGCGCGCCGGCGAGATTGACGTCCTCGAGCAGCGGGCTCCGCACCGCCGCCTGGGCCGCGCTGCGGGCACGGTCCGAGCCGCTGGTCGTCGCCGATCCCATCATCGCCATGCCCACCTCGCCCATCACGGTGCGCACGTCGGCGAAGTCGACGTTGACGAGGCCGGGGTTGTTGATCACCTCGGCGATGCCCGCGACGGCGTCGTGCAGCACGTCGTTGGCGGCGGCGTAGGCGTCGAGGACGGAGACGTCCTCGCCCAGCACTTCCATCAGCTTGTCGTTCGGGATGATGATCAGCGAGTCGACGCGCTTGCCGAGCTCCTCGATCCCGGTCTGCGCCACCTTCTGGCGCTTGCCCTCGAAGAGGAACGGCCGCGTCACGACGGCCACCGTCAGGATGCCCATGCTCTTCGCCAGGTCGGCGATCACCGGCGCCGCACCGGTGCCGGTACCGCCACCCATGCCGGCGGTGATGAACAGCATGTCGGCCCCGTCGATCAGCTCGGCGATGCGGTCGCGATCCTCGTTTGCCGCGTCGCGACCAATCTCGGGCTTCGCGCCGGCACCGAGGCCGCGCGTGAGCGCGCTGCCGAGCTGGACCTGGACGCGCGCCGTCGACCGCTTCAGCGCCTGCGCGTCGGTGTTCGCGCAGATGAAGTCGACTCCGGCGAGGCCGCGGCCGATCATGTGTTCGACGGCATTGCCCCCGCAGCCCCCTACGCCGATCACCTTGATGATGGCGCCCTCGGGGGTGATCTGCTCGATGATTTCAAACATGGTGTGCTCCTTCTTCCTGTCCGGTCTGCGGTTGTTGTAGTGGAGATTGATGCCGTTCGTCGCCTGAATCGCCTGCAATGTCGCTGCTGCCGTTGTCGTCCCGTCGATTTCGCTGGATTGCGTCAGAAATTCGCCTTGAACCACTGCCTCATCCGTTCCGCCACGCCGCCGATCCCGGCGGGGGCGCGCGCGTCCTGCTCGCGCAGATACTGGTCGCGGCCCTCGATCAGCAGGCCGACCGCCGTTGCGTAGCGCGGGCTGCGCACGACGTCGGCCAGGCCGCCCACGTACGCAGGCACACCGACGCGTACCGGCAGATGGAAGACCTCCTCGCCGAGCTCGGTCATCCCGGCGAGCAGCGCGGTGCCGCCGGTGAGAACGATGCCCGAGGACAGGAGCTCCTCGAAGCCGGAGCGGCGCAGCTCGGCCTGGACGAGCGTGTAGAGTTCCTCGATCCGCGGTTCGATGACCTCGGCCAGCATCTGCCGCGACAGCTTGCGCGGGCCGCGCTCGCCAACGCCCGGAACCTCGATCACGTCGTTCGCGTTCGCGAGTTGGCGCAGCGCGCAGCCGTGGCGGATCTTGAGTTCCTCGGCGTCCTTGGTCGGCGTGCGCAGCGTCATCGCGATGTCGTTGGTCACCTGGTCGCCGGCGATGGGGATCACCGCGGTGTGCCTGATCGCTCCGTTGGCGAACACCGCGATGTCGGTGGTGCCGCCACCGATGTCCATCAGGCAGACGCCGAGCTCCTTCTCGTCGTCGTTCAGCACTGCGATCGACGAGGCGAGCGGCTGCAGGATCACGTCCCGGACCTCGAGCCCGCAGCGCCGGACGCACTTGGTGATGTTCTCGACGGCTGACACGGCGCCCGTCACGATGTGCACCTTCACCTCGAGGCGCACGCCGCTCATCCCAAGCGGCTCGCGAACGTCCTCCTGGCCGTCGATGATGAATTCCTGCGGCAGGATGTGCAGGATCTGCTGGTCGTTGGGAATGGCGATCGCCTTGGCGGTCTCGACGACGCGGTCGATGTCCGCCTGCGTCACTTCCTTTTCCTTGATCGCGACCATCCCGCTCGAATTGAGACTGCGGATGTGGCTGCCGGCGACCCCGGTGTAGACCTGGGTGATCCGGCAGTCGGCCATCAGTTCGGCCTCTTCCAGCACGCGCTGGATCGACGCCATCGTCGCCTCGATGTTGACGACGACGCCCTTCTTCAGTCCGCGCGAGGGCTGCGAGCCCATGCCGATGATGTTGAGCGCGCCGTCGGGAGCCACCTCTGCGACGATCGCGACGATCTTCGACGTGCCGATGTCGAGCCCGACGATCAGGTTCTTGCTGTCCTTCACCATCTATTCCCCGCTTCCCATGGGACTTCAGGCCGCCTTCTTCGGCGGCTTCTCCCGGAACCCCGGCACCCGCGCCGCAAAGCCGTTCCGGTAACGCAGATCGACATGCCCCACCTTCGTGCCGACGCGCGCCAGCGCGCCGATGGTGCGCCCGTAGGCGGCGACAAAACGGCCGAGGCGCGTCGACGGCTCGTCGCGCCCCAGTTCCAGCTGAAGCCGCCCCGAAGTCCCCGCGGCGGACAGAGTCCAGCCGCCGCGCTCGGACAGCCGGATGGCGGGCAGCGTCAGCGCCAGCGGAGCGAGTGCCTCGCTCCATTCGCGCCAGCGCAGCGTCACCTCGGGCGCGCGGCCCTCGGGCCCCGCGAACAAGGGCAGCTCGCCGTTCCAATCGGCGACGAAAGTCTCGCCGTCCGTGTTGACCAGCCCGGCATCGTTCCAGCGCGCGAGCGGCACGTGCTCCTCGACCGTCACTTCCAGCCGGCCGGGCCACTGCCGGCGCAGCGATACGTTGCGCACCCACGCCACCTTCTTCAGCGACTCGCGGGCGCGTGTGAGGTCCATGGTGAAGAACGTCCCGGCCAGCTCATCGCGGATCACCGCCTCGACATGCGGCGCGCTCGCGCGTTCGAGCGGCGTGGCGACGACGACCTCGCGGAAAGCTGCCCACGGCTGCCGCACCAGCCACGCGCCGGCGGACCAGACGACCGCCAGGATGGCCAGCACGACGAGCACGCCGGCGGCGATGTTGAGCTGGCGGGCGTCATCCCACATGGGCGCCCCGAAGGATGTCGACGCAGAGGTCGGGGAACGCAATGCCGGCGACGCTCGCCGCCATCGGAACCAGCGAGTGCCCGGTCATTCCGGGCGACGTGTTGACCTCGAGGAACGAGAACGTCCCGTCGGGCCGCAGGATCAGGTCCAGCCGGCCCCAGCCGGTGCAGCCGACGACGCGGAACGCCGCCAGCGCCGCGTCGCGTATCGCCTGCTCCTTCGCATGCGGCAATCCCGCCGGGCAGTGGTACCGGGTCTCGTCGGAAAAATACTTGTTGTGGTAGTCGTAGTTGCCCTGCGGTGCCTCGATCCGGATCAGCGGCAGCGCGCGGTCGCCGACGACCGCCGCGGTGAGCTCCTGCCCGGCGACGAATTCCTCGACCAGCACCAGCGGATCGTGCTCCGCCGCCGCTGCGTAGGCCTGCGCGAGCTCGCCGTGGTCGACGGACGCGACCTTGGTGAGGCCGATGGTCGAGCCCTCGCGCGCGGGCTTCACGATCAGCGGCAGTCCAAGCTCGGCGACGACGGCCATCCAATCGGTGCCGGCGTCGACGACGCGGTAGCGCGGCGTCGGCACGCCGCTCGCGAGCCAGACGAGCTTGGTGCGCCACTTGTCCATCGCCAGTGCCGACGCCATCACGCCGCTGCCGGTATACGGAATGCCCAGGGTTTCCAGCGCGCCCTGCACCGTGCCGTCCTCCCCGAAGCGCCCGTGCAGTGCGATGAAGACGCGGGCATAGCCGTCACGCTTCAGTTCCCACAGGTCCCGCTCCGCCGGGTCGAACGCGTGCGCGTCGACGCCGCGCTCGCGCAACGCTCCGAGCACGGCGTTGCCGGACAGGAACGAGATCTCGCGCTCGGAGCTCGGCCCGCCCATCAGCACCGCCACCTTCCCGAAGTCGCCGGAGGTCATGTGCCCTCCTGCGCCCGCGCGCCAATGATCCGCACCTCGGGCTCGAGCAGCACACCGGTGCGCTCGCGCACGACGCGCTGCACGTGGAAGATCAGCGCCTCGATGTCGGCGGCGCGCGCAGTGCGCCGCGGATTGACGATGAAGTTGGCGTGCTTCGCGGATACCTGCGCGTCGCCTATCGCGACGCCCTTGAGTCCGCAGATCTCGATGAGCCGCGCCGCGTGGTCGCCCGTTGGATTCCGGAAGACGCTGCCGGCGTTGGGTTGGTCGAGCGGCTGCGCCGCGATCCGCCGGGCCAGCAGTTCCCGGATCCGCGCCCGCGCCGCCACGGCGTCGCCCGGCGGGAAGCGGAACCACGCGGCAGTGAATATGCCGTCGGGATCGGCGCCATCGGCGCGATGCACCGAACGGTAGCCGATCCGGTAGTCGGCGGGGGTGCGCACTTCGAACTCGCCGGCGCGGGTCAACACCTCGACGCGGACGACGTGGGTCCAGGTCTCTCCGCCGTAGCAGCCGGCGTTCATCGCCAGCGCGCCGCCGACGGTGCCCGGGACACCAGCCAGGAATTCGGCGCCGGCGCAGCCGTGGATCGCCGCGAAGCGCGCGAGTTTCGGGCTCGCCACCGCGGCGTCGGCGTAGATCAGACCGTCGGCCACGGCGAGCGCGGCGCCGGGGTTGTGCGTGACGACGACGGCGCCGGCGACGCCGCCGTCACGGACCAGCGTGTTGCTTCCGAGTCCCAGCACCGTCAGCGGCATCGACGGGGGGAGCTGGCGGAGGAACGCTGCAAGGTCGTCGCGGTCGGCGGGAAGGAAAAGGAGCTCTGCCCGCCCCCCGGCGCGCCAGCTCGTGTACTTCGCAAGCGAGGCACCGGCGGAGAGCTCGCCGCGCAGTTCCCGGAAGTGACGGGTCTCGGCCATGTCCATCACGTCCCCGCCCCACCCACGGGCGTCGTCAGCTGTACCGGCACCTGACCGATCGAGCCCGCGCCCATCGTCACCACCACATCGCCGGCGCGAACGAGCGAGCGGATTGCCGCGGCAACCTCGACGACGCTTTCGACGAACAACGGCTCGACCTTGCCGGCCACGCGGACGGCGCGGGCCAGCGCGCGGCCGTCGGCGGCGACCAGCGGCTGCTCTCCCGCGGGGTAGACGTCGGTGAGCACCAGCGCGTCGACGGTCGAAAGCACGCGGGCGAAGTCCTCGAACAGGTCACGCGTGCGGCTGTAACGATGCGGCTGGAACGCGAGCAGCAGCCGCCGGCCGGGAAAGCTCGCGCGCGCGGCGGCGATCACCGCGGCCATTTCGACCGGATGGTGGCCGTAGTCGTCGATCAGCGTGTACGCGCCGCCGGTCAACGCGACTTCCCCGTACCGCTGGAAGCGCCGGCCGACCCCGCGGAACTCGGCGAGCGCCCGCGCGATCGCGGTGTCGGCGACGCCGACTTCGCGGCCGATGGCGATCGCCGCCAGCGCGTTCTGCACGTTGTGCACGCCGGCGAGGTTCAGGTCGACGGCGAGGTCGGCCATGCCCGTCGCGCGGGCGGTGAAGCGCATCCGGCCACCGGCATGGACGACGTCGACCGCGCGCAGCGCCGCGTCCTCGCCCAGGCCATAGGTCAGTTGCGGCTTGGCAATGTCGGCGGCGATTTCGCGGACGTTGGGATCGTCGGCGCACAGGACCGCGACGCCGTAGAACGGCAGCCGCTGCGCGAAGTCGACGAACGTGCGCTTGAGGCGGCCAAAGTCGTGGCCGTAGGTCTCCATGTGGTCGGCGTCGATGTTGGTGATGACGGCGAGCACCGGCTGCAGGTAGAGGAACGACGCGTCCGATTCGTCGGCCTCGGCGACCAGGAAGTCGCCGCTGCCGAGGCGCGCGTTGGCGCCGGCGGCGAGCAGGCGACCGCCGATGACGAAGGTCGGGTCGAGTCCGCCCTCGGCGAGCACCGACGCGACCAGGCTGGTCGTCGTCGTCTTGCCGTGCGTGCCGGCAACCGCGATGCCCTGCTTGAAGCGCATGAGCTCGGCCAGCATCAGCGCGCGCGGCACGACCGGCACCCCGCGCTCGCGGGCCGCGGCGACTTCGGGGTTGTCCGGCGCCACCGCGGTCGACACGACGACGACGTCGGCGCCGGCGACATGGGTCGCGTCGTGCCCCACCGCGACGGCGATGCCGAGGTCCGCAAGCCGTTGCGTCGTTGCGCTCGCGGCGAGATCCGAGCCGGTCACGCGGTAGCCCTGCGTGGCGAGCACCTCGGCGATGCCGCTCATGCCGGCGCCACCGATGCCGACGAAGTGGATGTGCCGCACCCTGTGCTTCACGCGCGTGCTCCCGCGAGTTCGACGCAGACGTCGGCGACGCGTGCCGCCGCGCCGGCGCGCCGCAGCGCGCGGGCCGCGACCGCCATCGCGACCAGCCGCTCGCGCCTCGCGCCGGCGAGCCATGCCGCGAGCCGCTCGGGCGAGAGGTCGCGCTGCAGGATGAGTTCGGCGGCGCCACGTTCCGCGAGCTGCCGCGCATTGTCGACCTGGTGGTCGTCGGCGGCGTGCGGGAACGGCACGAGCACGCTGGCGATGCCAACTGCGGCAAGCTCCGCGACGGTGGTCGCGCCGCTGCGGCAGATCACGACGTCGGCTTCCGCGTAGCGACGCGCGATGTCGTCGATGAACGGCAGGCACTCCGCGGCGACGCCGGCGCGGGCATACGCGGCCGCCAGCGCTTCGATGTGCTTCTCGCCTGCCTGATGGACGACGCGCGGGCGGGCGCCGGGGGCAAGCAGCGCCAGCGCGCGCGGCACGCAGTCGTTGAGCGCGACGGCGCCGAGGCTGCCGCCGATGACCAGCACCCACAGCGGCCCGGCGCGTCCGGCGAAGCGCGCCTCCGGCGCCGGTACGGCCTCGATCTCCGCGCGCAGCGGATTGCCCACCCACTCCGGCCGGCCGCCCTCGGTCGCGCCGAAGGTGCCGGGGAAGCCGGTCAGCACGCGATCGGCGCCGTAGCGAAGCACCCGATTGGCGAGCCCCGGCTTGGCATCGAGATTGTGGATGATGAGCGGTACCTGTTTCGCGACGGCGGTCAGCGCGCCGGGAAACGACGCGAAGCCGCCGAATCCGACGACGACCTGCGGTGCACGCCGCTTGATGACGCCGGCGGCCTGGACGCACGCGCGCAGAATCGCGAACGGGCCGAACAGCAGTCGCCGCCAGCCCTTGCCCCGGACGCTGCCGAAGTCCATGCCTTCGAAGTCGACACCGTGTTTCGGTACCAGCCGCGCCTCCATGCCGTCGCGGGTGCCCAGCCAGAACACGCGATGGCCCCGCCGGGCGAGCTCTGCCGCGACGGCGAGCCCGGGGAAGATGTGGCCACCGGTGCCGCCGGTGGTGATCATCACGGTCATCGCGCCGGCGTTCATTCCTGGAACCCCCGCAGCAGCCGGCGGTTCTCGAAGTCGACGCGAAGGAGGATCGCCAGCGCGACGCAGTTGGCGACGATCCCCGATCCGCCGAAGGACAGCAGCGGCAGCGTCAGTCCCTTGGTCGGCAGCACGCCCATGTTGACGCCGATGTTGATGAACGCCTGCACGCCGATCCACAGTCCGATGCCCTGCGCAACCAGCGCGGCGAACGGTCGCTCGAGCAGCGCGGCCTGGCGGCCGATCGCATAGGCACGGAACAGCAGCCACACGAACAGCGCGAGCACCGCAAGCACGCCGACAAGTCCGAGTTCCTCGGCGATCACCGCCAGCAGGAAATCGGTATGCGCCTCCGGCAGGTAGAGCAGCTTCTCGACCGACGCGCCGAGCCCGGCGCCGAACCACTCGCCGCGGCCGAAGGCGATCAGGGAATGGGACAGCTGGTAGCCCTTGCCGAACGGGTCCGACCACGGGTCGAGGAAGGCAGTCAGGCGCTGCAGCCGGTACGGTGCCGCGACCAGGATGGCGCCCAGCGCGACCGGCAGCAGCAGCGACAGGCCGAGGAAGAGCCGCCAGTCCAGGCCGCCCAGGAACAGGATGCCGAACGCGATTGCGACGATGACGACGAAGGCGCCGAAATCGGGTTCGAGCAGCAACAGCGCGCCGATGCCCGTCGTCACGACGAACAGCGGCAGGAATCCCTTCAGCAGCGTCTGCCTGAGCGGCTGCCGCGCATGCAGGAACGCCGCCTTGCGGACCGCGTAGCTGGCCGCATACAGCACGACCGCAAGCTTCATGAACTCCGAAGGCTGCAGATTCGCGACCCCCAGCGGCAGCCAGCGGCGGGCGCCGTTGACCGAGCGCCCGATGCCGGGGATCAGCACCGCGACCAGCAGCACCGCACCGCCGATGAACAGCCACGGCGCCAGGCGCTGCCACACTTTCACCGGCATCTGGAAAGCGACGAACGCGGCGATGAGGCCGGCGCCGAGGAAGAGCGCGTGGCGCACCAGGAAGTACCACGCCCGGTAGCCGGTGTGCGCCGAGGCCTCGGCCATCGCGATCGACGACGAGTAGACCATCACCAGCCCGAGAGCGAGCAGCAGCGCCGAGGCCCACGCCAGCGAAACGTCGTAGGCGAGCATCGTTCGCGGGTGGCGCGACGCCGCCGGCAACGAGCGCATCCGGCGCAGCGCGTCGAACGGCGACAGCGTGGCGGTGGTGGCGATGTTCTTACGCATCGGCGGTCCTGCCGGTCGCCACGCGGACGAGGGCGGCGAAGCGCTCGCCGCGCTCGACGTAGCTCGCGAACTGGTCCAGGCTCGCGCAGGCGGGGCTAAGCAGCACGGTGTCGCCCGGCTCCGCCAGCGCCACCGCGCGTGCGACCGCCGCGTCGAGCGTTCCGCAAGACTCGACGCGCGCCGGCGTCCCTTCGAGTGCCCGCTCGAGCAGCGGCGCGTCGCGACCGATGGTCAGCACCAGGCGGCAATGCGCATCGACCGGGGACTTCAGCGACGTGAACGACTGGCCCTTGCCGTCGCCGCCGGCGATCAGGACGACGCGGCCGGTCGAGCCCTCCAGCGCCGCCATCGTGGCGGCGACCGTCGTGCCCTTCGAGTCGTCGATGTACTCGACCCCGCCCGAGCGCGCAACGCGCTGCATCCGATGCGGCAGGCCGGTGAACCGGGCCAGCGCCGCGAGCACCACGGCGTCGATCTTGGCGACCGCGGAGGTCAGCGCAAGGGCAGCCAGCGCGTTCAGCGCATTGTGGCGGCCTGCCAGTGCGAGGTCGGCCGCCGGCATCAGCAGCGCGCCACCGCGGGCGAGCCACGCCCCGTCGGCGCGCGGCACCAGGCCCCACTCCTCCTCCGACATCGGCACGCCGACGCCGAAAGTCTGTGCCGTGTGGCCCGGCCGGCGCATCAGCCGGACGACCGCGTCGTCGCGGTTGAGCACCTGGACGTCGGCGTGGGTGAATATCGTTGCCTTGGCCGCCGCGTAGTCGGCGATGCCGGCGTAGCGGTCGAGGTGGTTGGCGGAGAGGTTGAGCACGGTGGCCGCCACCGGTTTCAGGGTCGTCGTCGTCTCGAGCTGGTACGAGGAAAGCTCCAGGACGAACACCGCGGGCCACGGCGCGCCGGCTTCGATGCGCGCGAGGACGTCGAGCACGGCGTCGCCGATGTTGCCGGCGACGATCGTCGACAGCCCTGCCGCCGCGGTCAGCGCACCGGTCAGCGCAGTCACCGTCGACTTGCCGTTGGTGCCGGTGATCGCGAGCACGCGGCGGCCGGGCGGAAGCTCGCGCGCGAACAGTTCGATGTCGCCGACCAGTTCGGCGCCGTCCGCCACCGCGGCGGTGATTGCCGGCTGGTCCTTGGCGACGCCGGGGCTGATGGCGATCAGGTCGGCACCGGCGAAGGTTGACGCCGAGAACGGCCCGGTTTCGAGCGGCACGCCACCGAGGTCCCGCGCGAGCGCTTCGGCTTGCGGCGGCGCGCTCCGCGTGTCGGCCACGCGCACTGTCGCGCCCCGTCCGGCGAGGAAACGCGCGAGCGAGAGGCCCGTCAGCCCGCATCCCAGCACCACCGCGCGGCGTCCCTTGTATCTGGCCATCAGCGCAGCTTCAGCGTGGAAAGGCCGGCGAGCACCAGCAGCATCGTGATGATCCAGAAGCGGACCACGACCTGGTTCTCCTTCCAGCCCTTGAGTTCGTAGTGATGGTGGATCGGCGCCATCCGGAACACCCGCCGGCCGGTGAGCTTGAACGACGCCACCTGGATCATCACCGACAGCGTCTCGACGACGAACACGCCGCCCATGATGAACAGCACGATCTCCTGCCGGACGATGACTGCGATCGACCCGAGCGCAGCGCCGAGTGCCAGCGCGCCGACGTCGCCCATGAACACCTCGGCGGGATACGCGTTGAACCAGAGGAAGCCCAGGCCCGCCCCGGCGATCGCGCCGCAGATCACCGCGAGTTCGCCTGCGCCCGGGATATATGGGAACTGCAGGTACCTGGCGAAGATCGCGTTGCCCGAAACGTAGGCGAACACGCCGAGTGCCGCGCCGATCATCACCGTGGGCATGATCGCGAGGCCGTCGAGCCCGTCCGTCAGGTTGACCGCGTTGCTGGTGCCGACGATGACGAAGTACGTGAGCGCGATGAAGCCCCAGACGCCCAGCGGATACGTGACCGACTTGAACAGTGGCACGATGAGGTCCGCCTTCGGGGACAGGTCGACGTTGAAGCCGCTCTGCACCCACGCCAGCAGCAGCTTGGCGAACTGCACGTTGTCGGGCGCCGACACCGCGAACGCGAGCCATACCGCGGCGACCAGCGCGATCAGCGATTGCCAGAACAGCTTCGCGCGCGCCGACAGGCCCTTGGGGTTGCGATGGACGACCTTGCGCCAGTCGTCGACCCAGCCGACGGCGCCGAAGCCGACGGTCACCAGCAGCACGATCCAGACGAAGCGGTTGTCGAGGTCGCCCCAGAGCAGCGTGGTCACGATGATCGACACCAGGATCAGCGCACCGCCCATCGTCGGCGTACCCGCCTTGATGAGATGCGTCTGCGGGCCGTCGTCGCGCACCGCCTGCCCGATCTTCATCCGGGCGAGCCAGGTGATCATCCGCGGTCCGATCACGAACGAGATCACCAGCGCGGTCATGCAGGCGAGCACGGCCCTCAGCGTCAGGTACGAGAAGACGTTGAACGCGCGGACGTCGCGGGCGAGGAACTCGGTGAGCCAGAGCAGCATCAGTGCACTCCCGCCGCCGCCGCCGCGCCGATCAGCGCGCCCACCACGCGCTCCATCCGCATGAACCGTGAGCCCTTCACCAGGATCGTGGTCGCGGCGGTTGCCGAAGACGACGCATCCGCGACCACCTGCGCCGTCAGCTCCTCGACGGAGCCGAAGTGGCGCGCCGCGCGACCGAACTCCTCCGCCGCCTCGGCGGCGAGCGGTCCGACCGCATAGAGCTTCTCGATGCCAGCCTCGCGCGCGTATGCGCCGGCCTCGCGGTGGAAACCGGGCCCCTGGGCCCCGACTTCGCCCATGTCGCCCAGCACCAGCCAGCGCGGCGAGGGCGCGGCAGCGAGGACCTCGATCGCCGCGCGCACCGAATCCGGATTGGCGTTGTACGTGTCGTCGATGACGGCGGCGCCGCTCGAACCCGTCAGCGCCACCAGGCGCCCGGCCACCGGGCGGAACGCCTCGAGTCCACGCACCACTGCGACGACCGGGACGTCCATCGCCAGCGCCGCGGTCGCGGCGGCAAGCGCGTTGGCGGCGTTGTGGCGCCCGCGGGTGCCGAGCCTGACGGAGAAATCCCCCGCTGGCGTCGCGAGATCGAGCGTGCCGGAAGCGGCCATGTAGCGACCTCGGACGGCGGCCGGATGGTCGAGCGCGAACTCGACGGCTGCCGCGCCCGGCGCGACGGCGTCGCGCCAGACACCGACGAACGCGTCGTCGGCGTTGAGGACGGCCACGCCGCCGGCGGGCAGCGCGCGCGCCAGCGCCGCGTGCTCGGCGGCGACGTCGGCGACCGTGCGCATGAACTCCTGGTGCTCGCGCTGGGCGTTGTTGACGACCGCGACCGTCGGTTGCGCCACGGCCGCCAGCGACGCCGTCTCGCCCGGGTGATTCATTCCCAGCTCGATGACCGCGGCGCGGTGCTGCGCGCGCAACCCCAGCACCGTGAGCGGCAGGCCGATCGAGTTGTTGAGGTTCCCCTGCGTCGCGAGCACCGTGTCGTCGCCGGCCGTGAACGTGCACGCGACGAGGTCCCAGCATCCCGCCAGCCAGCGGATGCGGTCGTTCGGCGCCGACCAGTGGAGGCGGTCGTCCCGCGCCGGCCCGTGTTCCGGCACTTCATCCTCGTCGTG
>Ga0209253_10003531_pt1 | contig 13757 bp, 14 predicted proteins | sample FrelakmetBRP12BR_FD_187145 | JGI IMG/M metagenome (GOLD analysis project Ga0209253, IMG submission 187145) | Freshwater lake sediment microbial communities from the University of Notre Dame, USA, for methane emissions studies - BRP12 BR (SPAdes)... | ecosystem: Environmental > Aquatic >...
AGGCCTGCAACACACAAACGAAAATTTCAAAAGCCATCATCACCACCGCCATAATCACGGAGACGGGAGTGACAAAGGCGCTGATCATAAAGATCAGCGAAATGAAAACCATGATGACAAGGTGGCCTGCCGTCATATTGGCAAAGAGCCGGACCGCCAGAGAGAATGGCCGGGCGAGGTGACTGATGATTTCGACCAGAAGCAAAAAGCCAGTGAGAGCGATGCCGCCAATCCCCCTGGGCATTCCGCCGGGGATAAAGTTCTTAAAATACCTTCCGATTCCATGTTTGGCCATCCCAGCCCCGTGGGTGCAGAGGAAGACCACGATCGCAAGGGAGGCCGTGACCCAGATGTTGGAGGTCGGGGTGAAGCCCGGGAAAACCGGAATGAGTCCGAGGAGGTTACAGTAGAGGATGAAGAAGAAAAGGGTGGCAATGAAGGGGAACCAAGCGATCCCTTCCTCTCCGAGGATTTCGACGACAAGGGTTTGTCTCGCAAACTGGACCAGGGTTTCCATAAAGTTTTGAATTCCCTTTGGGACCAATCTCCCTGCCCGCCCTGCCAGAGTCAGGGTCAGAAAGACCAGAAAGCTTGCGATCCAGATTGCCACGACAGCATTCGTAATGGAGATATCAATGCCGCCGATCTTCAGCGGGATGTATACATGGGGGCGAAGGTGCTCCATCAGGTTCATAGACGTTCCCTCATATCTCTGTTTGTTGTTTTATCGGTTTTGCTTCTCTGTACATGCGGGCTGCCTTCCATAAGGTGCAAAGAGTGAAGAAGATTGCAAACGTGATCAGGGATGTTTGAAAATGAATCCATTTGACTCTTGTGAGACCGTAGAAAATGATGGCGATCATCGTCAGCCTGGCAATGAATCCGATCAAGGCTAGAGCGACAGAGGTCATTTGGGCATGAGCGATGACCTTGGAAGAATAGAACCCTGAAGCCAAAAAATTGAGCAGAGCCAGGGCTGCTCCGGCGATCATCCCCAGCAGAATAGAGTTCATTCTAATCCTTTTTCTTGTTTTCTTGTTCGAGGAGTCCAAAAAGGCTTCGAAAGCCAGCCGCCGAACCGAAGATGAAACCGACGATCATCAGCCAAGGTTTCGTATGAAATAAATAATCCAAACCATAACCCCCAAATGCTCCGATCAAAACCGACACCATCATCTCGATGCCGATATTGGCATAGCGCATCCATTCGCCAAAGGTTTCCTTCGGTTTTTGGTCTGGAGACATCAAAGGACAATAAAATGTGAATTAGTTAACACAGTAAAAAAATGTTGTCAATGGCTTTTTTGTTTTCCTCACCCTAATCCTCTTCCCTTGGGGTGAGGGGGGATAAGGGATGGTCCGCATTTTGAGAGGAGAGGTTGCGATGGTCCTCCTTCTTATTAGTCACACCCTCCATTTTGCAGCTCCCCTCGAAAATTCCACCCTCATTAATGGTCAGGATTGGGGTGGACAGGGTTCCGTAAACTTTACCGGTCGCATGAATCTCCACCCGTGCCTTGGCATAGATGTCCCCTTCCACCCGACCATTGATGACGAGTGTTTGGAGCCCGATCTTCCCTTTGATGTTCGCTGTCTCACCCACAATTAATGTTCCGCTGTCGAAGATTTCCCCCTCAAATTTTCCGTCCAGACGAAATACGCCTTCGAAGGTCATCTTTCCCTGAAAGGTGGTCTCCTTTCCTAGATAGGCGCTGATTTCCTCGGAGGGAGGTGGAGGGGTGGGACTGCCAGAGCTTTTAGAGAACATGGTTTTTCCTCCTGACATGGGTTGCTCCTTTCACGCAAGGTATAGCGCAGAGAGCGTAGGGCATAGAGCATAGAGCATCTCAAGATTAAGATGGGTTTGCCCTTTGCTCCATGCTCTCTGCTCTATGCGTTTTTTAGGATTGTTTCTACAATCCTTTCCAATTCTTCGTGGGAGAAGTATTCAATCTCTATCCTTCCCCTGGTTCCTTTTTGGGTAATATGGACTTTTGTCCCCAGACATTTTCTTAGAGAATCCTGAAGACTATGGAGTTGGCTCTCTAAATCGCCCTTTCTCTTTACTGAAGGGGTGGCCTTTTGAAGTTTCGCCGCCCACTGTTTTGCTAAGCGCTCCGCCTCTCTCACCGAAAGGCCTTTCTTAATAATGAGGGCACAAAGTTCCTTTTGCTTCTCCTTGTTCTCAAGGCTGAGAAGGGCTCTGGCATGTCCAGAGGTGATGCGATTTTGCAGGAGTTGACTCCTGACTTCCAAGGGGAGCTTCAAAAGGCGGAGGGTGTTGGTGATGGTCGTTCGATCCTTGCCAATCCGTTTACTCAAGTCGTCTTGGCTGATATGAAACTCTTCGATCAGATGCTTGAAGGCCTCCGCTTCCTCAATCGGGTTGAGGTCCTCCCTCTGCAGGTTTTCGATAAGAGAGATCTCAAAAACCTCTTTCCCTTCCACCTCTTTCACCAATACAGGGACTTCTCTGAGTCCGGCCTTCTGAGCCGCTCGCCAGCGCCGTTCCCCTACGATCAGTTCATAACCCTGATCGGTCCGTCGGACGAGAAGGGGTTCAAGGATTCCTTTTTCTCGGACGGAATCCGCCAATTCCTGGAGTTTTGATTCGTCAAAATGTTTACGGGGTTGAGAGGGATTGGGGAGGATCTCCTCAATCCCGCAATAGAGGAGATTCCTTGATTCTGCTTGCCCAATTTCCGGGAGAAGCGCTCCCAGACCCTTTCCTAGAGCCATTCTTTTAGTTCCCATCGATCTTACCATTCCCCATGATTTCTCCGGCCAAGTTCAGATAACTCTCCGCGCCCTTCGAATGAATATCGTAAAGGAGGACGGGTTTCCCATAGCTGGGAGCTTCGCTCAGTCGAATGTTTCGCGGGATCATCGTTTGGAATACCTTTTCTTTAAAGTGTTTTCTCACTTCTTGGGCGACCTGGTGAGCGAGGTTATTTCGGCCATCGAACATGGTGAGGAGAATTCCCTCGATCTCTAATTTTGGATTCAAGGACTGTTTAATCAAACGTATTGTCTTGAGAAGTTGTCCCAATCCTTCCAAGGCATAGTATTCGCACTGAAGAGGAATGATTACGGAATGGGCTGCCGTCAATGAGTTGATGGTCAGCAGCCCGAGAGAGGGAGGGCAGTCGATGAAAATATAGTCGTACTCGGCCTCCACCTCTTGGATGAGCTGGTTCAATTTTTTTTCGCGATCCTTTTCCTCGATTAACTCCACTTCTGCGCCGATCAAGTCCGTGTTGGAAATAACGACATCCAGATAGGCCAGGGTGGTCTTTTGGATCATCCCCCTCATTCCCGAACCACGAAGCAGGGCTTGGTAAATGGTTCCGTCGGATCCCTCTTTGTTTAAGCCGACCCCACTCGTCGAATTTCCCTGTGGATCAATATCGATGAGAAGGACTTTTTTCTCAGCGGCGGCGATGGAGGCGGAAAGATTGACCGCCGTTGTCGTTTTCCCCACTCCTCCTTTTTGATTGGCAACACAGATCACTCTTGCCATAAAAATCCTGTGAAATGGTGGAGCGTTGAAACCCTGGGAGATGATCTTGCCGTCATTAGCACGCCATCGTCCATCCTTCCATGATTTCACCGCTCCAATATTCCAATGGTTGTTTATAGCACAAAAAAGGGAAGAATGAAAAGGCGAAAATCATATCTTTTCAAACAGGAGAATGGTTCTTCTGAAAGAGCTGAAAGGGAGGATCAAGGGAATGATCCTTTGCAGTCGGTATGGGATTCCCCCTGTTCCGGTGAGAATTCTCATCTCTTCATCCTCCACTTCACCTTTCATGGCGATGACGGTTCCGTGTGGTTTCAGGAAAGGCAAACTCAGAGCGAGAAGGGTTTGAAGATCAGAGAAGGCCCTTGAGAGGACGATATCAAATCGCCCCCCTAAGTCTTGGAGGATTCCTCTATCTTGAACGCGGCCATGGATCGCTTCTGCTCCCCTTAAACCGAGAACTCGGATGACATGTCTTTGGAAGTCGACTTTTTTACGGACGGAATCAATCAAGGTCAACTCAATGGTGGGTTGAGCGATTTTTAACGGAATGCCGGGGAAGCCCGCTCCCGATCCAATGTCCAAGATGAAAGAGCCTTCAGGGAGATAAGGGTAGGCAGAAAAGGAATCAAGAAAATGCTTTAGGAGAATTCCTTTCTCCGATCGGATGGCAGTGAGATTGATCTTTCGATTCCATTTGAGGAGTTCCTTAAGATAAAGGTCGAAGGCTTCAATTCTTTTTTTATCCAGATCAATGCCAAAAGCCTTTGCCCCTTCAACGAAAAGACTTTTGTTTGGAATCTCCATTGACAGATTCATATCATAAAACCATTTCCATGAAAAGGGTTCAAGGGGCGGCAGTGTTCGAGCGGGATATCCGCCCTGATTGATTGTCACAAAAAAGGGAAAACAGCATTCGTTTTCCCCTGTGAACCTTTCAATCCCTGAAAAGGACTGCTTATCTTTAAGGTTTTCCTTTCCCCTTCTCTATTTCCTCTGGATTTCTTTGTCTTTGACTCCCTCTTCCCCCTGTCTACTTTCGCCCTGCTTTCCAACCTCTTTCTCAGGTGGCCTTGATTCTCTTGGTTTTTCGATCCTTTTCTCAACCGCGCCCGGCTTTTCAACTGCCCTCTCGGGTGGCCTGATTTCACGTGGTTTGTCGACTCCTTTTTCGGCAGGCTTGAATTCCTTGGGTTTCTCCATTTGCTTCTCTACAGGTCTCGGTTTCTCTACCCCCTTTTCCGGGGGCCTTACTTCTTTAGGTTTTTCTACTGCTCTTTCGACAGGTTTGAATTCTTTAGGTTTCTCCATTCCCTTTTCCACAGGCCTCGGTTTCTCTGGAGGTCTTGTTTCTCGGGATTGATCTACTCCTTTCTCTGGCGGCTTCACTTCCTTGGGTTTTTCACCTGCTCTTTCGGCAGGCTTGAGTTCTTTGGGTTTTTCAACTCCCTTTTCAACGGGACCAGGTTTCCCTGGAGGTCTGGTTTCTCGGGGTCTATCTTCTGCTTTCTCCGTTGGCCTAACCTCTCTTGGCTTTTCGATACCTTTTTCAACAGGGCCCGGCTTATCAACTGCCCTCTCGGGTGGCCTGATTTCGCGTGGTTTGTCGACTCCTTTTTCGGCCGGTTTTACTTCCTTCGATTTTTCAACGCCTTTTTCAACAGGTTTGAGGTCTTTCGGTTTCTCAATTCGCTTTTCCACAGACGCCGGTTTCTCCGCTCCCTTTTCCGGCGGCTTCACTTCCTTAGGTTTTTCACCTGCTCTTTCGGCAGGCTTGAGTTCTTTGGGTTTTTCAACTCCCTTTTCAACAGGACCAGGTTTCTCTATCCCCTTTTCTGTTGGTTTCAACTCCCTAGGTTTCTCTGCCCCTCTCTTCTCTATCGGTTTGACAGGCATCTTCTTGGGTGGTGAATCGGGATTTAGAACAGAAACTCCCTTTTCTCTTCCCAGAGGGCGCTCCCGCTTTAATTCCTTGACTTTCATTTCCCTGATCGGTGCAGGGGGTCGTTTCGTCTCGGGAATTTCTTTGATCATGGGCATCACCGTGGGTTTCTCTGGTTTAATATCCGGCCTGCCGAGACTGATTTTTTCTTTGAGAAATGGATTCTCTCTGCCCTTGACCTCCACATGTTTCCCTTTGACGAACGTATCGTGGTGAACAACGGTTACCGCATTGTGGACATGGACATTCTTATAAACAATCTTATGGACATCAATGTGCGTTATATTGACCTGGGTAACATTGACGCTGTGGGGGCCGTAATAGCCATGGCCATAGTATATTTCTCTGGGAGCCAGTGGAACCCATGAGACATGGGTAGGTGTCCGAACCCAACCCACAAATCCGGGCCCCCAGTAAACGGCCCCTCTTGCGGGCGGAACCCAGCACCATCCGATCGTAGAAATAAAAGCCCATCTCCCATAGTGATAGGGAGCCCAACCCCATGGTTCGTAAGAAACCCAGACATAATCACCGCCGATCCATACCCACCTGCCAATTCTGTAAGGAGCCCATCCGACTGAAACAACCACCGTGGGTGTCCAGACATATCCGTATTCTCTTACTTGAACCCATCGTCCGTTTTCCTCAAAGTCGCTGGAATAAGCCTGCAATTCATCGGGCAAATAGCCTGAGGGAGGCCTCCGTTCGGCAAACCTCCGATCCCTTTTTTTGTTCCATCTTTCCCATTCATCAGGAGGTCCCAATGGAGAAAGGTCTGCATAAGCTCCTTCCCTGAGGGAAAGAGTTTTACCTCTGTCCACGCTCGTTTTTCCTTCCCTATTTTCTGCATAGACCACGCCCCTGTAAACCGAGATGTCCGTATAACCATCCTGCGTGGTATCAATTCTGAAAATCGACCTGTCATAGGCCTGTATGGATGAGTCGGGTGTATCGATCTGGAGGAGGGTTCCCTTCAACCCCCTGAAATTCACATAGCTCCGGCCTTCCGTTAGATAAAATTGGAAAGAATCCTTTTCAACGGTGAGTATTTCAAGAGCGGAATTTTCATCAAGCCTTAAAGAAGTCCCGTCCCTCAGCTGGAGCTCCGTTCTTCCCCCTTCGGGAACCCATATCTGGTCGCCATCCATCAGAGGCATATTGATCGAAGCAGGCACCCACTCACCCGGTTCCTCTGTCCTTACTTGGACATCGCCTTCAATCAGACTGATATGCAAAGATCCCAGGGTTGAGCCTGAAGAAAAGGTTGGAAAAAAGAAAAGTATCGATGCCAGTACTACATATTTTAGAATTTTCATTATTTAATCCTCCTCTTCTTAATCAATTATAGCGCTTTATCTAATTAGACGAAAGTGAGGACATTTTATTCTTCTTTACGCCTAACAAATTTGCGGTCAAGAGACCAGGATGATTTCTTGCCAGGGAAATTTCAAAAAGAAAACAATTTACATTTTAGCAAGATTTGACAAGATGGTAAAAAAACCACTTTACATGGATCCACGAGCGGAAAGGTTGTTCAACTTGATGCCATTCCCAAAAAGTGATAAGGTATAATTAAAATCCTATCCATACAATTCACCCTGCGATTGGAAGAGAGAAAGGAGTTGGCTTATGGTCATCCGAATATTTATTGTCATTACAATCATCTTGTTAACCGCATTTCCTGCTTCGGCCCAATTAGACAGACTCTTTAAAACCATTGGAGGAGGTGAAAAGGGCAGTGGACTGAGCGATGTGAAGATCGGTTCTGGTTTGAAAGAAGCGCTTCAGGTTGGCACTGGGAATGCCGTCAATGTAACCGGAAAGACGGATGGGTACTTCCTGAATCAGGTGATCAAGATTCTGATGCCAGAGAAACTTAAAACCTTTGAAAAAGGGTTAAGGGCAGTGGGTTATGGCCCGCAGATCGATGAGTTTGTCCTGAGCATGAACCGCGCCGCTGAGAAATCAGCTCCCTTCGCCAAACAGATCTTCTGGGATGCCATTGGAGAGATGAGTTTTGACGATGCTCGAAAGATCTTGTCTGGCGGTGACACATCAGCTACAGAGTATTTTAAAGGTAAAACCACAAACAGACTTACAGACATATTCAAGCCAATCGTTTCCAATTCGATGAATGAGGTGGGGGTGACCCGGCAATATAAAGAACTGGTTGGACGCTATGAGAGCATCCCGTTTGTCAAAAAAGAAAGTTTTGACCTTGACCAATATGTCGTGACCAAGGCTCTCGATGGATTATTCCATATGGTAGGCGAGGAGGAGATGAAAATCCGAAAAAACCCAACCGCCCGGACCACGGACCTTCTCAAAGAAGTATTTGGCAGTAAGTAAAGAAATCGGGTGAAGTTGCAGAAGGGTATGGGATGGTTGGCGGCTCCGATCACAAAATGGAGCCGCCAATTCATTCCAATCTAAAATCATCTGCTATTTTTTCGTAGCTTTCTTGGCGGGCTCTTCCTTGGCTTCAATACTGGTCGCCTTCATGACATACTTGACGGTAACCTTGGCTCCCACTTTCAGGGTCCCTGTTACCTTGGTATCTTTGTCATAGGCGAATTCCCACTTATCTTTTCCCTTTTCGACGATAAGGTGGTCGCCATCTGCCTCCAGAACCGTCCCCGTCCACTGGTAGTCCGCTTTAGGGGCGCGAGCAAAGGCGATAGCCGCTACGATTAAAAGCACACCGATCACGATCAAAGCACGTTTCATAATAAACCTCCTGTTTTTGGGTTTTGAATAGAAATATTATTACGATAAAAAAGAGATTGTCAAGATCAAAAATGACACCTATCGCCTCCGGCCCCCTCCAAATAAAGAACCGAGGACTCCCCGAATGATTTGGCGGCCAAGCTGACTGCCAATGGCATGGGCCGCGCTCTTCACGGCTGCCCCCAGGAGTTGTTCTGCCTGAGACTTGGGCTCAGCGGTCCGGCGTTTCTGACCCCCTTCGTCCGGGGGCCCCATCTTTATCTGCTCGGCTCTCGCTTTCAGTTTTTCGTATGCGGACTCACGGTCGACTGTCTTCTCATAGTGTCCGAACAAGACCGATTCACGAACCGATTGCGTTCGCTCTTCCGGACGGAGGGGGCTCAGCCGGCTATGAGGAGGATAGATCAGTGCGCGTTCCACGATGGTAGGGGTCCCCTTCTCATCCAAAACGGATACCAGAGCTTCTCCGACTTCCAATTCCGTGATGGCTTTGACGACATTGAGTTTTGGGTTGGCGCGAAAAGTTTCGGCAGCCACCTTCACACTCTTCTGGTCCTTGGGAGTGAAAGCCCTGAGGGCATGTTGTACCCGATTCCCCAGCTGGCCCAGCACTGTTTCAGGAAGGTCGAGCGGATTTTGTGTGATGAAGTATACGCCCACGCCTTTCGAACGGATGAGACGGACCACCTGCTCGATCTTCTCTTCCAGAGCCTTGGGAACGTCTTCAAACAACAGATGGGCTTCGTCGAAAAAGAAGACCAGCTTGGGTTTCTCCGGGTCGCCTACTTCAGGAAGCTGTTCAAACAATTCCGAAAGCAACCAGAGGAGGAAGGTCGCGTAAATTCTGGGCGACTGCATCAACTTATCGGCGGTGAGGATGTTGATCATCCCTTTCCCCTTCGATCCGGTCTGCATCAGGTCTTCGATATTCAGGGCAGGTTCTCCGAAATACTTGTCTGCTCCTTGTTCCTCAAGGGTCAGAAGGTTCCGCTGGATGGCGCCGACGCTGGCTGCGGAGATATTGCCGTACTGGGTCTTGAACTGCTCGGGATTGTCCCCTACGAACTGGACCATGGCGCGCAGGTCTTTGAAATCGAGGAGCAAGTGACCGTTGTCGTCCGCGATCTTGAAGGTGACGCTCAGCACACCGCTCTGGATTTCGTTGAGGCTGAGGATCCGGCTCAGAAGCAGGGGCCCCATCTCGGAAATGGTGGTGCGGACCGGATGGCCCTGTTCTCCAAAGACATCCCAGAAGGTTACCGGATAATCCTCAAAGCTGAAATCCTTAAGGCCGAGTTTTCTCACCCTTTCGGTCACTTTTGGATTTTCGCCTCCTGGAAAAGGCAAGCCAGAGAGATCCCCCTTCGCATCCGCCATGAAAACGGGGACACCGATCTGACTAAACTGCTCGGCCAATACTCGCAGGGTCACGGTCTTGCCCGTGCCTGTGGCGCCAGCAATGAGACCGTGGCGGTTCGCCATTTTCGGAAGCAAGAAAATATCGGTTTTCCCTTTTGCGATCAAAAGGGGTGACGGAGTTATTGCCATGCTTACCTCCTCGAATGAATAAGGTCTAACGAGATGGCTTTAATCTCCAAGGACTTCCTTGTGAGTTCCAATAGCGGTAATGATAATCCCCATTTTACTCCGTACATAAGTCGCCCTGTAATTCATTGTAATACTAAATGCCCACTCGTCAGTTCCCTTCAGCTTTTCATTTCTCAGCCCAGGATAGGATGGATTTGCAGTCAGTCTTTCGAGCTGCTGCCAGAATTTAATTCTGACTTCTTTGGGTAGGTCATTCAGTCTTTTCAGAACGGTGTCGGGAATGACGATATTAGTCGCCAAAGTGTTTTCGCGCCTCTTTTGCAGACTTAAAAACTTTCATCTTCCCTTTTTCAAGGTCTTTTACGGACTGATTCACTTGCTCCTGCCATTCCTTGCTCCAAAACCATGCCTGGTCCCTGGGTATTTCTATCACAGGACGGATGACGATCTCGGCTCCCCGAGCCGTGACCTCAACTCGTTCGCCGACTTTCAAGGGAATCTTTCCTCTAACCTCTTCCGGTATTGTCACCTGGTATTTCTCTCTGACCTTCACCGTCGTTCCCATAACGTCTCTCTCCTTGGTATTACTGTATTACTTTAATATAAAATATACAGTATTCATTTCTTTTTGTCAACCCTGTTCCTGTTTGTGGATCCATGTCGACGATATAGGAGGAAGAGGTCTATTCTTAATTTTTTGACCTCTAACGTGATTTTCTGTTACAATGCCCGCAATTCACGCTTACCCTCACCGATTCCTCTCCCGCAAGGGGGGTGGAAAAAGGGGAGACTCTATGGCCAAAGCCAAAACCCATTTTGTATGCCAGTCCTGCGGATACCAGGCGCCTAAATGGTTGGGAAAGTGTCCGGGATGTCAGGAGTGGAACACTTTCGTTGAGGAGCGTGTGATTGAGGAAAAAGCTCCTGAACGAGACCTCCTTGGTTTTGAGACAGAGGCTGTTCCGACTCCTCTCACCGAAATCGTAGGTGAAGAGAGAGGAAGATTTCAGAGCGGGATCGGAGAATTTGATCGGGTCTTGGGAGGGGGGATTGTGTTCGGGTCAGTAATTTTGGTCGGAGGCGATCCAGGCATTGGCAAATCCACCCTTCTTCTTCAGGTGATGAACCGTTTATCATTAAAGGGGAAAAAAGTTCTTTACGTCTCTGGGGAAGAGTCCCTACAGCAGACCAAGATGAGGGCGGACCGGTTAGGACTCTCCTCGGAACACCTCTTCGTGGTCGCAGAGACATCTTTGGAAAAAATTCTCCAGGATATCCAGACACTCAAGCCTTCAACCGTCGTGGTCGATTCCGTTCAGACGATTTATTCCTCCGACCTCCCTTCAACGCCCGGGTCGATCAGCCAGGTCAGGGAGGTGTCGAGCCGGTTGCTCTATTTGGCAAAGCATCTCTCCATTCCCATCTTTCTCATCGGTCATGTGACGAAAGAAGGTTTTATCGCAGGGCCGAAGGTTTTGGAGCATATGGTGGATACGGTTCTTTATATTGAAGGAGAGACAACTCACGCCTTCCGGATTTTGAGGGCAGTCAAGAACCGTTTTGGCTCCACAAATGAAATTGGGGTCTTTGAAATGAAAGACTCCGGATTGGTGGAAGTCGTCAGCCCCTCTGAATTCTTTCTTTCTGAGCGGACCCAACCTGCCTCCGGGTCGGTCGTCGTGCCCAGCCTGGAAGGTTCAAGACCGATCTTGATTGAACTCCAGGCCTTGGTCGTTCCCACGGCCTTCGGTATGCCACGGAGAACAGCCGAAGGAGTGGATGTGAACCGTGTCTCCCTTCTCGTTGCCGTCATGGAGAAAAGACTTGGGATTCATCTCAACAATCAAGATATTTTCCTCAATATCGCCGGTGGCATGAAGGTGGAAGAGCCCGCTACTGATTTGGGAGTGATCGCTGCCATTGCCTCGAATTTTAGGGATAAAGTCGTTGATCCGGAGATGGCGGTCTTTGGGGAAGTGGGACTGGGAGGAGAAGTGAGGGGTGTTAGCCAATCCGAGGTCAGGGTGAAAGAGGCGTCGAGGCTGGGATTTAAGCGATGTCTGATGCCGAAGCAGAATCAAGAGAAGGTGAAGGGATCCAAGGGTATCGAATTGATCGGGGTCAACTCCGTTCAGGAAGCGATGAAAGCACTGTTTTAAGAAATCCGAAGCACCTGCCCCGTGAAAATGGGGCGAAATCCAAAATTCGAATTTTACGACGTCATCTCAAAGAGAGAGTATCTTATGAAAAGAAGGACTGTCGGACTACTCTTGCTCATCTTACTATTATGTTCGTCCCCAAGTGATGGGCAGGAGAAACTACTGAGCCCTGGGGAGTTCTATGATGCGTCCATGGCGCTCTATCACAAGGGGAACTTTGGAGAGGCGATCCAGGGTTTTTTGACAATCATTCGATCTGCTCCTGCCAGCAAGCTGGTCTCGTATTCTCATTACATGATCGGAATCTGCTATCTCAGAATGGAAAAATATGAAGAGGCCATTCAACAATTAGAGCACTATCTAAGAGACTATCCAGGGAGTGACCGTGGAAAGGAAGCAGAGAGGGGGATCCAGATTGCAAAGGAACGGTTGAAAGAAAAAACACCCGCCCTCCCCCCCCCCTCGGAACCGGTCGTTCAAAGACCCTTCCCCAATGAAAAGAGGGCGAAGAGACGGATCTGTGTTCAGGCCTCCTATCTTGAAGGAAAGACCCTTGAGGAAGTCGAGAAAAGGATGAAGGGGTTGAAAAATGCAGGGGTGGATACGGTGATTCTCAGAGTCTTTCAGAATAGAGGGGATCGACCGTATCCGTTCGTTACCGGCAAGCGCGAAGAGGGGGTTTATTTCAAAACGGAATTTGCTCCGGTCGTTGATGATGTCTTAGGGAAATTGACCGAGATCGTTCATCGGAACGGACTTGAAATCTTTGCCTGGATGACCACTCGTTACGCCAACTACGGGTTGGAAGGCTCCCCAGAATATCGGTGTGCAAAGTATAATTTTGAAACGAAAAAAATGGAAATGGCAAGAGGGTTCAATCTCTATCACCCCGATGTGTTGAACCGCCTTGAGAACCTATTCCGCGACCTGGGTCGTTACCCTATTGATGGGATCCTGTTTCAAGACGATCTGATTCTTAGACACGATGAGGATTTCAGCCCCGAGGCCAGCAAGGCCTTTCTGAAAGAGTTCGGATACTCGCCCGATCCGGGAATCTTTTATGTGGATCCTTATCGATCGGACTCCGGAAAATACTATGTCAAGGGGTATACCGATCGTTTCTGGGTTTGGGCGAACTGGAAGAACCGCTGGTTAATGAATGTCGCCAAACGATTAATGGAAGCCTCCAGAGAATCAAATCCGAACCTGCAATTTGCCATCAATCTCTATTTTGAATCCGTCCTCAACGACTTGAACGGCCTGGCTTGGTTTTCACAGACGCTTTCAGGAGCGTTGAGAAACAATTTTGACTATTATGCCGTTATGGCCTATCATCGCCAGGCCATGAAAGATCGGAATATCGAAGCCGGGGAAGCCATCGGTTTAATGGCTGAAGCAACCCGAAAGGCAACCGAAGGGGTGGGAGATCCTTCCAAGGTGTTGATGAAGGTTTGGATTCTCGACTGGAAGAATAATGGGGCAATCAGCAGTAACCTCGCCCCAAAGAAAGAGATTGAAGATACCCTCACTGCAATTTTGAACCGCGGTAAAGTGAGTCTCGCCTTTGTTCCTTACATCGACCCATTTCCTATCGATTCATTCAAAGGGAAATGGACGGTCTCCAAATAAAAGTTCGGAGTTCGGAGTTTTAGATTTTAGTTATTTATTCCGAACTATCAAGCAATTTCCCCTGTCTTCATTCAAGAAAGAGGAGGAAGCCTTTTAGAAAGAGTTTGGAGTTTAAAGTTCAGGCATTCGGGTTAGCGCGCTCCGAACTCCCTGCCTTCGCCGAAGCGGCTTCGCGCAGGCAGGCGAACTCAACACTCCGAACTGCAATTTTAGTGCACTTCCGCCCAGTTCT
>Ga0209253_10003532_pt1 | contig 13755 bp, 11 predicted proteins | sample FrelakmetBRP12BR_FD_187145 | JGI IMG/M metagenome (GOLD analysis project Ga0209253, IMG submission 187145) | Freshwater lake sediment microbial communities from the University of Notre Dame, USA, for methane emissions studies - BRP12 BR (SPAdes)... | ecosystem: Environmental > Aquatic >...
ATCAGCCGGCTTTGCATGGGCTGCTGGAAAGAATTCGTGATCTCAACTTGACGCTGATCTCTGTGAATGAATTAGGCCCCCTGTTTGAACAAGATTCGAGCAATACTGAGGAATATAACGCATAGATGCATACCAGATAGCTGGCAAGCCGCAGCAAGAACATTCGGTCAGCTGGAAATTTGCTGAAGGTGTATGGACATGTCAAATCAAGAGAGAAAGATCGTCATCTCCTTATTCCTGATCGTAATTATGTCAATGTTATTGATTGCCATGAGCCTGCCCAATTTGGAATTGCGGGCCGGGACACCTTTTCCATCCGGAGATGGTGAAGGTCGATCTCTGTCGCTCGCGATGGGCGAGACACCGTCAGGAGAATATTCTGGTATGTTGCTAAAAGGGATCATTGCTTTGATTTTTTTGGTTTCATCTTTTTTCCTTTTTACGAATTTCATTACTCGAATAAATTTTAAGCCTCTCTTATGGGGTGTACTTGGGCTTTTGATCCTTATTGCTCTGCTGAAACTGATTCCCAGGCCAATTGCTCAACCAAGCCCTGAGACAATGGACTCGATCAATCCCAGCCTTGCTTCAAAGTCAACCTATGCGGTCAGCCCGCTGGGCGAACCGCCTCAAGTCTGGAGGTGGATCGTGCTGGGCATCTTGATCCTGGTCGCCCTGCTCTTGCTTTTTTGGTTTGTTCTGCGCCGGACGGCTTCGGCTCCAGCCCAGGACATGATATTACAGGAAGTAGAAAAAGCGGCGAATGCCATACAGATGGGCGAGGACCTGAAGAGCGTTCTTCTTCGTTGTTATCAACAAATGAGCAGGATCCTCCGGGAAGAACACGGAATTGAAAGAGGTGACAATATGACTGCACGAGAGTTCATGGAAACACTTCAAGAAAAAGGAATATCCCCCTCTCCCGTTCGTCAATTAACTCTACTTTTTGAGGCGGCGCGCTACGGTACTTTTCATCCGAGTGAAAGGGAGGAACAGATCGGCCTCGATTGCCTCAACGAAATCATCAGAGATTGTCGGCGAGGTAAAGAATAATGTTCACAAAAAGAAGGCGTGCTCTGCCTCTTCTCCTGTGTCTGGCAGTCATCGTGATCCTAGGATTGGTTTTTAGATCGTTTGTGATGGACAACATTGTCCAGCCGATAACGCTTGTGGCCTGGGCAGTGTGGAGGATCATATCAAGCGTGAACCAAAAAATATATTGGGGGATGATCATTGCCATCGGCTTATTTCTCGCGATTCAACTGATCCCCCCCGAATCGCCGAATATTCACGACCAGCCAGAGAATGGTTGGCCCACAACTAGAAATGAATATTCATCGTGGCTTTCGTTATTTGTATCTGCGATGTCGGATGGCAATTCACTTGAAGAACTGAGGCGAAGGTTGATGGATCTGTATATTTCTTCCGTTGCTCAAAAAGACAAGGTTACTCCCACGAACGAAGATATGCTCAGATCGAGGCGCTTGCCACTATCAGAAGAAAGCCAGCTTTTTTTTTCGCCTCACAAAAGCACCTTTCGCGCTCGTTTTTACGAACAGAAGCTTCGTTTTATCATCAAAATGACCGGATCAAGATTACTGCGGGGAGACAAGATGCCCGCGATGATCCATGAGCCAATCGATGAACTCCTGAACCTTATGGAAGATCATACGGAGGATGATCATGAAAGATAATTCTATAAAACCCGTTGCCCTAGATCAGCTTGCCATCATATCTTCACAGATTATCCAGGAAGTGGAGAAAGCAGTAGTCGGGAAGGGGGATGTCCTCAAGAAGATGCTGGCCGCTTTCTTGTCCAGCGGTGGTCACGTTCTTCTGGAAGATTATCCGGGCCTTGCGAAAACGCTCATTGCCCATTCCTTTTCGACCGTGCTTGGATTAGATTTCAAGCGGATACAGTTCACACCCGACCTTCTCCCTGGAGATATTACCGGTGGATATATATATGATATTGAAAAGAACATTTTCGTATTGCGCAGAGGTCCGATTTTTACGAATCTGCTCCTTGCGGACGAAATCAACCGCGCCTCGCCCAAAACTCAATCCGCTCTTTTGGAATCCATGCAGGAATATCAGGTGAGCCTGGAAGGGGAGAGTATAAAATTATCGGATCCATTCATCGTAGTCGCCACACAAAATCCAATCGAATACGAGGGCACCTTTCCATTACCGGAAGCTCAGCTTGATCGGTTCATCGTCAAGCTATCGGTGGGGTACCCCAGGCCGGAAGATGAACAGGAGATTCTCGAGAGACGCAGGAAAAGAATGAATGATGCTATCTTATTGAATGTTGTTGTCAACCATGAAATGTTCCTGGGGATGCGTCGGTCCGTGGAGGATGTCTTTATTCATCCAGATATTGAACGCTATATCATTGACCTGGTCGGGAAGACCCGGCACCATCGTCAGGTGGTGATCGGCGCCAGCCCGCGCGGCTCATTGGCCTTGTTCAAGCTGAGCCGTGCCTGGGCCGCGATCGAGGGGAGGAATTATGTGCTTCCAGACGATGTCAGGCAGTTCGTAAAGCCCGCACTGAGCCATCGCGTCATTCTTGAACCCAGCCTGTGGGGTTCAAAATCGGCTGAAACAGATGTCCTCGATGAAGTTATCCGGTCAGTGCCCGTTCCGGTGATTTCTTTATGATGAACAACAAATCGTTATTTATTGCAGCATTAGTGGTGGGTTTATTCCTCGCTGCCTTATTTTCCAGGGACGGGGAGATAATTCTATTATCAATGCCCTTCTTTACCTACATGATGTTCGGCATCCTTAAATTCCCGAAGAAAGTCGATCTAATAGTGGCTCGTACTCTCAAACGGGCAAGCACAGCTCCCCTGGAACCGATAGAAATGAGTGTGCTTGTTGAGAACGCAGATATTTCACAGGCGATTTTATCCTTACAGGATCCTCTTTTCCCGTCGATGCGATTACTGGAAGGGCGGTTGAAGCAGCCTTTCCTGCTGGCGCCGGGAGATCAGATTGTCCTGAAGTACGCTTTTTCCGCCAGTCGGGGAATATATTCATGGAAATCTGTCCGGATTGTCGCATCCGATCCATTCTCATTGTTTGAATTACCCCTCGATATTCCGGCTTCTGCAAAGATCCTGATTCACCCTGAGCTGATGAGACTCGGTCACATTCCGATCAGGCCGCGTTTCACCAGGCACATCCCGGGTTCGATCCCTGCCCGATTACCTGGCTCGGGGACGAATTTCTTTGGCGTCCGGGAATATCGAGCAGGGGATCCTTTGCGTAGAATCCACTGGCGGATGACCGCACGATATCCGCACAAGCTCTTTACGAAAGAGTTCGAACAGGATGAGGTAGCCGACATAGGGCTGATCCTCGATACCCGTGATTTGAACGGGGATCACCCAGGGGGCGAGTCGTTGTTTAATCATGCCGTTCGGGCGACCGCCTCCCTCGCAGAAGTTTTCTTGCGCGAGGGAAACCGGGTCGGGCTGCTCATTTATGGAGAGAGAATGGTCCCTCTTTTTCCGGGCAGTGGAAGCCGGCAACTTCATCGCATCTACAACTGCCTGGCCCAAGCTTCAACGAGAAGGTCCATTCCCCTTGAGTATTTGGATTATTTCTCCTCCCGACTGTTTCCCAGCAAGTCTCTAATCTTCATGATCAGTTCTTTGGGGAATCGCGACCTGCCCGCCTATCAACGTCTTTGCGCTGGCGGCTATCAGGTCATTCTCATCAGCCCAGATCCAGTGGAATACGCCGCAAAAAAGATGCCCGCCGCGCAGATAAACGCTCTTGCTTTTCGGGCGTCAAAGATTGAAAGATATATTCGCCTAAGTCAACTGGTGAGCATGGGTGTTCAAGTGGTGGATTGGCCTATGGATCAATCATTGAACAGCATTATCCACGAGTCTTTTTCTAATATATATCTCAGCCACAGAAGATACGCGGGAAGATGATGCAATGAGGACGACAAGATTCACCCCATGGATAAGCGCTCTGCTTTCCGCCACCTGCCTGATAATCGGGTTCGGCTTGGGTAGATATTGGGAGATCCTATTCATCATCCCCGCGATCATTGTCTATTGGTATTTCACGAGGAAAACTTCACTCGAATTTGTATTATCGATCCTCTTGGTTTCCTATATTATTTTGGCAGTTCTTGGTTTACTGATACAGTTATCCCCATATCTAATGATGATCGGTTGTTCGTTGGCCTTGATCAGCTGGGAATCTACCCTGTTTTCTACAAAGGTCAGTGATGCAAGTGGATTGTTTCGCCAGAATAGTCAATCATTAGAGACTCTTCATATACGAGATCTTCTCATCGTGATAAGTATTGGATTGTTACTTGGATTGATGGGATTAAATTTCAGTTTGCATCTTCCGTTTGGCGTGGTCGCCATACTGGCTCTGCTGGCTATTTGCGGGTTTTACCGAGGCTTGAGATTTCTTATAAAATGATCTGGCGAAACAACGCAATGTGCCTGATGTGTCTTCATTGTCGGAAAAAATGTTCTCAGAGTGCAGGCACCCCCCTGACTGTAGGGAAAACTCGAATTTCCTGGAGAAGTCAGAGACTTTTGGTAGATCGGCAGGGAGAGTCATCCGCCACGGTAAAGGTATTCGTCGAAGTGGCGCGCGAACGACAACGGGCTCGGTTTGATGACGAAGGTGAGCAAGTTCTGTACGTTCTACGAGAAAATGCGCTTGCTGATGCAGACGGCCATGAACCAGTTACAATTGGTGGCCAGATCCTATCATCGCGTTCTAAAGGAGTTTTTCAGTGGGCGCAAAGGGACTCGAACCCCTGGCCTTCTCTGTGTAAGTGAAGAGTTGGGCGATTCCAATGCGTTTAACCAGTGTAAAACGTCAAATAACTACGATATTGAGGGGAATTATGCTGTTAAATGGTGTTTTGTGTGCAATCTGTACAATATTTCCAAAGCGATTCCTACACTTATTCCTACACCAGCCCATCCAACTTCTGGGCAGCTTCCTGCTGATACCCGGGTATCAGATCATCATGTTTAAAGGCATTACGTTGAGCTGGAAGCCATTCTTGGACAACCTTCTGGAATTTGCTTTATTAAGCTATCCTCATGCCGGTAGGAAGTGCGAATTGAGCCATCCAAAAACTTTGGTTTTTGAAAAAATATATTGTTTCTTATCAATATGTTCCTTTCTGTGCCCCCTTTGCATTGGAGGGGAGCGGGCTGCCTCATCGTCCCGGTGTCCTTCCGGGAGGGCGGCAGCTCACAACGACATGCCTTTAACCCAAAAACGTCGCCAGCACGGTACGGTTCTCCTGCGCGCAGGCCCGGTGGATCTCTTCCGGCGTCAGGGGTGGGAGTTCCCACGGAATGGCGGATTCTCCTTGTTCCCCAGGCATGAGCAAAGGCGGCTCAACGATTGCGAAGCTACCGGTCAGGGGCACATCCAGGCGGTGACCGGCCCGGTAAAGTTTCTTGCGGGCTTCGCACATCTGCAGGGTGTCGAATAATAGCGCAAGCAGGTGCCGGTTTTTCAGACCGAGCACGGTACAGAAGGTCCCAGTCAGGCCATGCAGGGCGGCGTGCGGCGAGTTGGGGAAGGGCATGCAGCCATCCACGAAGCGGTCGGCGATCCCTGCCGAGGAGCGGCTGCAACTGCCAACAATCATCTTCTTGGCTTTCAGGAGTTTGACCTGCTCGAGGGTATATGGCTTGCCGGTATGGTCGAGGTAGTAACGATCGCCGTTGATGTTCACCCCCCCGCCGATGATCAGCACCAGATGGAAATCCGTTCGCTGGCCTTCCTTGAGGAACATGTCGAAGGCAAAATGTGCTGTGGCGAGACAACCGCCGCGGCAGGCCAGTTCCATTTCTGCAGCCAGGGCCGGGGTGCAGGCTTCTAGGCTCTTGACCTTCGGTGCGTGCGGTAGCTGGTGGCCAGTCAGCATGATGACGTTGGGAAAATCCCTGCGGAAGGTTTCGCTCATGAACGTCGGGTCCGCCGGGCGGAAGCGGGTGACGGTCTGTTCGCCGATGATTTTCACATCTGGGTCACCGAAGCCGGCCTCATCAGCATGGATCATCAGTGGGATAGTCGCCGGGTCGAAGCCCATCATGCGGGTTGCCACCCGGTCGGTCTCCACGCTGTTGTCCCCGCTCACGATGACGCGGCTGTCTACCGGGTCGACTGGGGCGGGACAGTTTCCCTCGCCGCCCACCAGCCCGTCGATGATGGTCAGGTCGGGTCGGAAGAGGTACAGCATATCCACCAATTTCTGGTCGATGGCAAAGGTGTGGTTGCGCTGGCGCAGGTTGTAGGGCAGAGCGCCCATGGCGTTCTTGAAGCCGAGTGTGACCCTGGTATACATATTCGTTTTCATTTTCGGCATGGAGATGTAGAACGCCTTGCCGCTGATCACCTCGCCAAAGATCTCCGGGACGATGATCTCCTTTTGAACTTTGGCTGTAGGGAGAATGTATCGGGCGGTAACCTGCTCCTCGAGCGCTACCAGCCCAATGGCGTGGTAGTGGGCCAAACGGTCCAGACCGGACACGCGAAATGACCCGCGCGTCGGCATACCGCGCCCGGACGATTCTACGATCACAATGTCTTTGGTATACCGTTTCAGGAAAACCACCACCGCGTCGATCAAGCGAGGGTCGGTCGTCTCCGGATAGTCACGTTCCTTGAGTCCCATTCCAGAGTAAACAGTGACCAGGTTGGGTTTGATCAGCACCTTCCGACCGGTCAGCCGTTCCAGGAAGCCGATCCTACCGTCCAGCGTGAGCAGGTTCTCCTCGACCAGGCGGTAAATAATGCGGATGTCAGGCCGGGAAAAGTAGTCAACTGTGCCATAATTGTGCGGTAGGGCAACGAAATCTTCACGAAAATCAATCTCGGGTGCATGGGTGATGACGACACAGCTATGGGTGGGGGACATGCCATCTCCTTATTCGCCGGAAATGAACAGGGATGAACGAGGATGAGGTGGGGAAAAGTCTATTCATCTAAAAAATCCTGTTTATCTCTATTCATCCCTGGTTTGGGGTTGGCAATTCCGGAACGAGCATTTCGATGGCCTCCACCGGGCAGGCCTGGGCGCAGAACTCGCAGGCGATGCATAAGGCGGGGAGATGCAGCACCGGGATGGCGCGGTGGCTTTTGAGGTCGGGTGTACCCCAATCAAGGCAGTTGACCGGGCAGGACTGCAGGCAGACCATGCAGGAGATGCACTTTAGTGCCTTGACAACCGGTTTGAGCCACTGCGTGCGCCGGGTATGGAAGATCTGCTGGTCGAGGGTGTCATCCACTGCGTCGACCGGGCAGATGCGACCGCAAGCCCCGCAATCAATGCACAGAGCCGGGTCGATGATGTGCAGGAGCTTGCGCTCCCCGTCGATGGCCATGACTGGACAGATCTTGAGGCAGGCGGTGCAGCCGGTGCACTTGGTGGTAATACTGTGGGTCATGCCGCCCGCTCCTGCCCGGACAGGCCAAGGGCTGCAACGGTCTCCGCCAGCGGGATGCCGGTCTCGGGGTCCCAGCCGATAGCCTGGTAGTAGTCATGCAGCATGCCGTCCAAGGCGATGGTGCGGTCTTTGTTGGCGCCTTCCTTCTGTGGAGGCAGCCCGAGCAGCCGGCGGCTGATGCGGATGGATTTTGGATCCACTCCCTGGCGAAGGTTGAACATCTGGCGCAGCGTCTGGATGCGTTTGCCGATCTCCAGGTAGGCCTCCGGCTCCAGGTCCCAGCCGAGGGCGGCGTTCAATCCTTCGAAGAAACCCAGCCGGTCCGTGCCGAGCAGCGCCCCGAAGAAACACAGCCCGGCAGCATTGTAGAGCTGGGTGTAGCAACTGATGGCAACGGCTTTTTGGGCCATCACCGGACTGGTATGGTATTTCGATTTTTTGGAATACAGCAGCGGCGGCTTGGGCAGGCTCTTGCAGCGCCTCCAGAGGCGGTACATCTCGTAGTAGATCTGCGCGCCGGAGGTGTGCCGGCCGGGATTGGGCTCGATGCTGGCGTGCAGGGCGAAGCCGGGATCGAGGCGGGAATCGTGGAAGGCGGGTTCCTGGCCCCCGGCGTGGATGGCGCCCTCCGACCCGCGTCCGCCCAGCCGCTCGCAGGCCTTTTTAACCCCATCCGCGAACAGGTCGCCGATGCCTTCACGGTCGATCATCTTTTCCAGCAGTGCTAGCGAGGCGCGTGCTTGGCCCCAGCGCAAGTCGATGCCTCCCGTATCTTCTATTGTGATGATGCCTTTTTCAAAACATTCCATGGCGTAGGCGATGGTCGCCCCGGCGGAGATGCTGTCCATGCCGGCCCGGTTCAGCCGGTCGTGGATCTCGAACAGGGTCTCCAAGTCGGTGTTGAGCTGCATCCCACCGAAGGCCATCAGCGTTTCGTATTCGGGCTTGTGGGCCTCCCTGCCCTCCGGGCCGAACTTGCAGATCCCCCCACAGCTGAGCGGACAAGCGTAACAGGCGTATTTTCGTTCTTCCTTTTCAAGCACTTTGTCGGGGTCCACGCCTGCCGAGACGGGGATGGGGTAATCCTTATTGCTCCCGGCCCAGTTCTTGATCGGTGCATCGCCCCATTCCACCGCCATTTGGTACGTCCCGGCCGTGCCCCACTTCTTGAACACCAGCACCTCGATCATCCCGTCGATCGGGAAACCGAGCGGAAACTTGTTGACGAACGCGCCCAGGTAGGGCAGCACTTTCGAACCCGGCATCGGAATGCGTGCTTGATAATAGGAGGCGCAACGCTTACTCAGTCGTTCCATCGTGACCGGGTCCGCGCAGCCGATCGGCCATGACCCTGCCAGTACCACTGCCTTCAGCCGCTTCGACCCCATGACGGCCCCCAGCCCGGCGCGGGCGGCGAAGCGCCCCAGATCGTGGCAGATGCCCGAGATGAGGGAGAGTTTTTCGCCGGCCGGACCGATGCAGGCCATGGCGGGTTTCTGTCCCTTCGGCGAACGGGCCTGCAGGGCCTCTTCGGTGGCGTAAGTCTCCTGGCCCCACAGGTCGGAGGCGTCCAGCAGTTTCGGGCCGGCGTTGTCCACGTAGAGATAGACCGGCTTCGGGCTGATGCCGGTGAAGAATATGCCGTCGTAGCCGCACTGCTTGATGGCCGGGGAGAATCGCCCGCCGCAGTTAGCCTCGCCCCAGGTGCCTGTTAGCGGGGACCTGGCGACCGCTATCCAGCGCCCTGTGAACAGGCTCCTGGTCCCGGTCAGCATGCCGGAGACGAAGCCGAGTATGTTCTCCGGGCCGAGGGCATCGGCACGGGGAGGAAGGTCACGATAAAGGATGTAGGTGGCCAGTCCCAGGCCGGAGAGGTATTGACGGTAGATTTCATCGGGGATGATCTCTTCCCGGAAGGCGCCGGTGGACAGGTCCACCCACAGGATTTTGCCGCGGTAGGGTCTGGTGTTATTCATGGTCGTGGAGGCGCAGGATCTTGCTGATGTCTGAGGCGGTCAGCAGGCCGAGCGGAATTCCTCCTTGGTCAATTCCACGGCGTTGAGGCTGATGACCTGGGATTTGTTATCCTCCATCTTGCGGAGGACCGTCTTGCCCTTCGGCTGCAGCGAGACCTGCACTGCACGCCGATCGTCGGCCACTTTCTGCTTGGACAGGTAGCCCCGTTTGGCCACCTTGTTGACCAGACGGCTGTTCTGGAAAAGCGGGATGCACAGATTGGCAGCCAGGTCGCTAACGCGCGCCACAGAGACGCACCGCAGGTGCTGGAGCATGCAAAGAACCTGGTAGGTCAGCCCGAAACGGGCGTGGATCTCGCGCTCCCAGCGGTAAACGGATTTCAAGAATTGGTAGAACAGTCCGTTGATTTGCGTGCGAGGAAAAGATTGGAGGAACATTCGACTCCTTTAATTGCGGGTTGTAAGTATTTTAGCATGGGTAAATGCAAATTCCAGATATATTGTTGCGCCGGAGTCCAGGGAGATGAATGAAACACACAAACACTTTGCCCCAAAATGGCAGGGGACAGCGGCTCCGCTATTCGTGCCTAATTCCTCCAGCCTATCTGCCCATAAGATAGTGATCCGCCAATAAGGTGAGAGTTATTTGTTGTAATATCAGGAATGCCTGCCCGTGCGGTTAACAATCCAGACACGTATGAGATAACCAAGAGATGGTTTCACCTGTCGCGGAAGTTTGGTAGATAAGCGTATCTAGGTTTGACTTTAGCCGGCCAATAGCCGTAGGCGGCGTTGTCTCCTATTAAAAACAGCCCTGCCTTTATGGAGCCTCTACGCTAGCTAATACACCTTCGAATTTATCCAACGCCTCGTCGATGACCGCGTCCGTGTCGGCCATGGAGGTGTACATGCGCGAGCCTGCAAGTGTAATGAGACCATTTGCCATGTAGGCCGCACCCATCTCTTCCATCATGTGCCTGCGCGATTTGAGTTCCTTCAGCAGCCGGATGGGGTTGTGCAAGTCGAGCAGCATTACGCCGGAGGTTTCCAGGTGGCAGATCGAACCTTGGTTGAAGGCCACAAACGGAAGGTTGTGTTTCTCGATGATGGCCTGTAGGCCTTTGGTCAGGCGGTCGCCGGCTTTCCCTGCCAGGACCGGGGCGTTGGTACGCTCCATCTCGAGCAAGGCATAATACCCAGCCAGGCACGAAAGCGGGTTAGCCGAGAGTGTTCCGCCGATGTAAGCGCGTTCCCCTGCGCCACCGATGCCGGCCGCAAAGCGCGAGATCACATCTGCCCGCCCGCCTATGCCGCCTGCCATCGGGTAACCGCCTGTGATGCACTTGCCGAAAACAGTCAGGTCAGGTTTGACCCCGAAGTAGCCCTGTGCGCCGCCCAGTCCAAGTCGGAAGCCGGTCACGACCTCGTCGAAGATCAGCAGCGCCCCGAACTCGTCACATAGTTCACGGACTTTCCGATTGAAGTCATACGGCACCGGGCGAGTACCGCTCTCCGGTCCGACCGGCTCGACGATCACAGCGGCCGTTCCTCCGAGCAGCTGATTGAAGATCAACTTGGAGCGTAATGCTCCTGGGGCGTTCGGGAAAAACTCCTGGGTATTAGCGGTTGCGCCGATGGGGATGCCCTTGGCCTCCAGTCGCCCTGTCCCCGGTATGTGCAGGCCGTAGACCATCGAGTCGCTCCATCCGTGGTAGGCCCCGCCCACTTTAATGATCTTCTTTTTCTTCGTGAACGTCCGCGCGCCCCGTATGGCCGCCATGACGCTCTCTGTCCCTGAGCCGAGCATGCGGAACATTTCGACCGACGGCATAAAACGATTAATCAATTGCGCCAGTTTGAGTTCGTACTCATGGAACAGGCCAGTCACCGGCCCGCAGGTCTGCAGCATCTCGATAACTTTATCCCGCACCGGGGCATAATTATTGCCTAGAATGGTTGGCCCGCCGGCCTGCAGAAAATCGGTGTAGCGGTTCCCGTCTGCATCCCACAGGTAAGCCCCCTCGGCTTTTTCGATGGCGATCGGGAACGGGTAGTTGAAAGCCAGATTGTGCTGCACCCCACCAGGGATGAGTTTCTTGGCCTCGTCGTTGAGCGCTTTCGAGCGGGTGCATTTGGTTTCGAAATAGTCAAGATATTCCTGCATGCACTCGCGCCGCACGGGACGTATCGGCCGGCGGACAAGCGCGTCCAGACGATGGTATACATCATCCACATCGGGATATTCGGAAATTGCGTATATTTGCTCGGTCATTGGAATACCTTCTCTACGCTGGATGGGTTTCCTAAAATAGTTATCATCGGAGAGTGCAGTAGCGGTTGGACTGTGGTCGTTATGGGTCTCTGCTATAGAGTTGGCGATCTTCACCATGATACCCGAGAACGTCTAGCTATTTAGTCTTTTATAACTGGCTTTGTTCTGATGATAGAAATGCACGAATTCGGCGAATAACTTGTCGTAGAGCGCCCGGTTCTCAGGATTCGGCGAATAGGTTGCCTTGAACCCAACTTTTTGCGGGATATCCTCGAATGCCAGGTGACCCAGTCCGACCGCCGCGATGAAGGCGGCCCCGCGTGCATTGGCCTGGATTGGGTCACGCACCTGCAGGATCTTCAGGTTCATCACGTCTGCCAGGATCTGGCTCCAAACGTCCGATTTTGCTCCGCCGCCAACAAAATTTAATTGTGTTAATTTACGCCCCATGAATTTCTCAGCGGGCGTGAGTAACCAGCGCGTATTGAGCGCCACGCCTTCGAGGAAGGCACGGATAATGTCCTCGCGAGTGTTCTCCAACGAGATATTGAACAGAGCAGCGCGGGCATTCCGATCGTCAATGGGGGCGCGCTCGCCATAAATCCACGGCATGTACATCAGTCCATGGCTTCCAGCCGGGACTTTTGCAGCAATCCGATCAAAGATTTGAAAAACATCCGGGGTATGATTCTCGTTTAGAAGTTCATCCTTATGAAACAGGATCATGTCGCGTAAGTAATTCAAATTTCCGCCGGCAGTAGTCTGCAAGACTATCATCAGATATTTGCCAGGAATGGCACAGGGAACCGAGGCCATCCAGGAAGATAGGTCTGTCTTTTTATAGGGAACATGGGCAGCGACCCAGTTGGATGTGCCAATATAAACATGGGTGTCGAAATCGTTCACCGCTCCGGACCCGATGGCTGCCGCGCTGACATCAATCGCACCGGCGACGACCTTGACGCCATCTTTCAGCCCCAATGCCTGGGTCACATCCTGTTTCAGATCGCCGATCACGGTAGTGCATCGGACAAGTTCCGGGAATTTATCCGGGGATATGCCGCAGGCCTTGAGCAGACCGTCATCGTAAGTGATATGCTGCGAGTCCCGGTTGTCGGTCACCCAGGAGGTCAGGATCGAATCGGATGTGGCAACAAATTTCCCGGTCAGGCGCAGGTTCATGTAATCCAGTGCCGTCAGGAACTTGTATGTTTTTTGATAAATTTCGGGATATTCGTAGCGGATGAGCAGCATGTGTGCAGCCGGATCCGTGCCGGTATGCGTGGGCACACCGCCGGTCAGGTTGAGCCAGCGTGGCAGCTTGAAAACATTGTACCCGGCCACCTTGATCAGGCCGCCGATGATCTTGGGAAGATGCCTGGCGCCGCGCATATCCAGCCAGGAAATCACATTCATCAGTGCCTTGCCTTCGGCGTCCACGGGGACGGTGCACTCCCCCTGTGTTGAACAGCACACGGCGACAACATTTCCGACCGGCACCAGTTCTTTCTGGATGAGTCGTTTGGCTGTTATTAGGAAGGCCTCCCACCAGTCTTGTGGATTTTGCTCAGCACCCCCGTCAGGCAGAACGTAAAGCGGTATTTCCTGAACTTCCCAGCCAACCACCTTGCCGGATGTGGAGATAAAAGCTGTTTTTAAGGCCGATGTGCCCAGGTCAACCGCCAGGATATAGGCTTCTTTTTCCAAGCTGTACTCCTCTCAATAAATTCAGGTTTTCCATTTTCTGCTGTACATAGATGTGAGCCAAAACTCTATGACTTGCATTTTGAACGTTCAACGTTCTCATATTTTGGTAAGAAGCGAGCTTCGTTTTGTTTAGATCTTTCTTCCAATGCATGGTTTATTTAAACCCAAGAAGGAGTAAAAATAACGCCATCTATATCATAACCCCGCTGGAACAGAAAGTGATGTGATTCGGTCCCGGACTGTTATTCATGCCAGATGGAGAGGCTGTATACAGCCAGTCAACTACAAGAGGAACTCATTTGTTTTGCCCATTTGCGAGCAGATCGACCAGCTTCCCGGGTTGGTG
>Ga0209253_10003534_pt1 | contig 13754 bp, 11 predicted proteins | sample FrelakmetBRP12BR_FD_187145 | JGI IMG/M metagenome (GOLD analysis project Ga0209253, IMG submission 187145) | Freshwater lake sediment microbial communities from the University of Notre Dame, USA, for methane emissions studies - BRP12 BR (SPAdes)... | ecosystem: Environmental > Aquatic >...
CGGCGGCGGGTTCATCGCCACCGGCGCCGACGAGCACCGCCATTCTGCCGCAGAAAGCGCTGCGGCCGCGAATTGTTCTTCGCGAGGTCCGCGGATGCGCCGACCAGCGCGATGGATCTTGGCGCAAAGAGGGCCTCGCGCAACCTCGCGTCACTCGATGCGAACATTCGCTTGGGTGACATGCGTCAGAAGATACCGACGGGCGTGTCGCAAAAAGTCCCCTACCCATGAACCTTCCCTCACCCTCGGTCCCTCTCCCGAGGGGAGAGGGAAGCACGACACTCCCTTCTCCCTCCGGGAGAAGGGTTGGGGATGAGGGGGTCACTAACGCCCGGTGAATGGTTTCGAGCAAGGCTGCCGTTTCATTTAGAACCTCGTTATTCCAGAATCGCAGCACACGGAACCCGCGAGATTCCAGCTCTTTTGTGCGTCGATCATCGGAATCCTTTTGTTCGAGATGATGCCCGCCATCGATCTCCACGACTAGTTGTGGGTCGAGACACACGAAGTCAACATATGTCGTCCGATCACCAGTTGGCGGCGGAACTTGTGTCCGGCGCACCCACGGTTGCGCAAGAGGCGCCAGAGTTTCCGTTCGGCTTCGGTCTGATTGCGGCGTAGCGTCCGTGCTAGCAGTTTCAATATTGCCTCCAGTTTTTTCTGGAGTGTGCGACAGGGTGATTAACGGGTGCAATATCCCCTCACCCTGTCCCTCGGCAGTCGCTCCCGGCACTGCACTACCTCGTGCATCCATGCACTCGTCTCCCGGCGGGAGAGGGAACCTTGCGTCTGAATGCGAGGAGACTGTTTGCCCAACAGAGAAAACATGATTCAGCTGTAGCTCACCATGTTGTCCCTCTGTTGCGGGAGGGGACCCATGAATCTGGAAGGAGGCAAACAACTAGGGCCGCTTGCGCGGCCCTAGTTGGCACTGGCTGGGATGTGAAATCAGGCCGATTGTTCGATGCCGCCGAAGCCGGCGTCTGCCTGCGATTCGTAGCTAAGAATCCTGGTGATCTGCTCTACCAGATTCTCGAGCGCCTTTTCCTGCTCGCGGATGCCTTCGCGCACGTGTTCGAGTTCCTTCATGCGGTCTTCGAGGGTGTCGCTGGCCTTGTGGATGCGCTTGATGGATTCGAGACGGCGGCGCAGCTGGATCTGGTGTTCGCGCACCTGCGATTCCATCGGCGACATGATGGTCTTGAGCCAGTTGTCGGCGTCGCGGTTGGTCATGGCGTAGATGGCGCGCACCTTGCCGACCGCCGAGTCGAAGAACTTGCGGATCACGGTCTTCTGTTCGGACATGATGAGCGACATGCCGCTCAGCATTTGCATGTGCTTCTCTTCCAGGCGCTTGAGCTCGCGCGAGTACTTCATCACCGAGAATGCCTTGGGCTTCACGTTCGACAGGCCGTGTTCTTCCTGAAACTTCTGGTACACGCCCTCCATCAGTTCCTTGATCTCCTGCGCCTGCTTGGCGACCTCGTCCATGGTGGACTGCGACTGCTTGAAGAAATTGGTCATGCAGCTCTTGAGGCCGGCGGTCGTGAGGCTGACCTCCATGTCCTTCTTGGTGGCGGCGATGAGCGTGTCGAGGTTCTTCAGGTTCAGGTGCGTATATAGCACGTTGGTCTGTTGCGAGAAGATCGAACGCGTCGCTTGGAAGCGCATCAGGCTTTTCTCGAAGTGCTCCTTGTCGACCCGCACCTTGTTCATCATGTGTTCGATGACGTCACTGTTCTTGCCGTTGAGCGAGCCGAGTTCCTCGATGTGCTCGTACACGCCCTTGAGGCGCTGCATGATGAGCAGACGCATGGCCTTGATGATGTCGGCCATGTCGCCGCTGACGTTGTCGCGCACGATGTCGCGCTTGTGCGGGATCATTTCCTTTCCGAGCGCATCTTCGAGCTCGAGGATGCGGCTGCGTTCCAGCACTTTCTTGTCACCCTTGATTTTGCCGAGCAGCGCCTTCTGCGCCGAAACCGGGTAGACGTTGTGCGGGTCGATGTTGAGGTGCCGGGCGGTCTCTTTGACCTGCCGCTCGATCTCGGCCTTGACGGCGTCCTCGGTCTTGAGTTCGTCCCACAGGCCGTCGATCTTGTTGAGCACCGCGATGCGGCCCTTGTTGGCGCCGTGCTTCGGGTTGCTGATGAAGTCGTGCCACACCTGGATGTCGGACTTGGTAACGCCGGTATCGGCCGCGAGAATGAACAGCACCGCGTGCGCGGAAGGCAGCAGCGACAGGGTCAGTTCCGGCTCGGTGCCGAGGGCATTCAGGCCGGGGGTGTCGAGAATCACCAGCCCCTGATCGAGCAGTGGGTGCGGGAAGTTGATGATGGCGTGCCGCCACCTCGGCACTTCGACCATGCCGTCCTCGGCGAGGTGCATGCCATTCTGGGTTTCTTCTTCGGCGATGTGCAGGCCCAGGGTCTGAGCAGTTTCTTTCGAGACCTTCTTGATCTCGGCGATGTGCTGCAGGGCTAGGGCGACCTTGTCCGACGACTCGATGTCGAGCGGGATGGTGGTCCATTCTTCGGCGAAGCCACGCAGCTCGGCGACGCCCGTGCCGCTGGCGCGCGTTTCGATCGGCAGCAGGCGGATGCACGGTGCGCTGCCTTTTTCATACATCAACTCGGTCGGGCACATGGTGGTGCGCCCGGCGCTCGACGGCAGCACGCGCTGACCGAAGGCGGCAAAGAAGATGGCATTGATCAGCTCGGATTTGCCGCGCGAAAACTCGGCGACAAAAGCGACATACAGCTTGTCGTCGCGCAGGGTGGACAAAACTTGGTCGAGGCGCTGGTCGACCTGTACGTCGGCAAGTTCCTGGCTTTGCAGCCAGCCGCGGAAATCACTCACGGCCTTGAACAGTTCCTGGCGCCAGGTGCTGTAAGCCTCGAAATGCTGGTCAATATTGGTCATGTTTCTCCCACCCTTTGATACAAGCTAGCCCAGAATAGGCTCAATACTGGCTATATATTGATGCGTTCCCGGATAGACGGTAAAAGCGGCCCGATGTTCGGTTTTTTTCAGGGCCGATCTGTAACGAAAAATCTAGTTGAATCAATGGCATTAAGCAAGCTACTTACTGCGTAACTTTAAGTCCTAGCTCTGGCACTGCGGGCAATAGAACGCGGAACGCTGACCGAGCTTGAGGGCGCGGATCGGCGTGCTGCAGACGGGGCACGGTTCGTCCTTGCGCCCATAGACGTTGAGAGTCTGCTGAAAATAGCCGGGCAGGCCATCGACGTTCTGAAAATCGCGCAGCGTGGTGCCTCCGGCGCGAATCGCCTTCTCCAATGTTTGACGAATCGCTTCGGCCAGACGCATATAACGTGCGCGCGTGATACGCCCCGCGGCGCGCTGCGGGCGGACGCCGGCGAGAAACAGGCACTCATTGGCGTAAATGTTGCCGACGCCAGCAAGCACGCGCGTATTCATCAGAAAGTCACGCGCCGCCAGCTTGCGACCACGCGCCGCCGCAAATAGATATTCTCCGTCGAAATCCGGGCCGAGCGGTTCCGGGCCGAGATCCTTGAGCAGCTTGTGCCGCGCCGGGTCGGCGGTGGTCCAGAGCAGCGAGCCGAAGCGGCGCGGGTCGCGCAGGCGCAGGCACTGGCCATTGCTGAGGGCGATGTCGACGTGATCGGCCTTCTGCGGCGGTGTGCGGCAGGGCAGCACGCGCAGGCTGCCGGACATGCCGAGATGCAGCAGCACGGTGCCGGCGTCGGTCTTGATGAGAATGTACTTGGCGCGGCGCTCGACCGCGCGGATGGTCTGGCCGGGGAGCGCCTTGACCAGTGCCGCCGGTACCGGCCAGCGCAGCTGTCGCTGTCGTACGATCACGTCCGCGATGCGCTGGCCGATCAGGTGCGGCGCGATGCCGCGGCGCGCGGTTTCAACTTCCGGGAGTTCCGGCATGCGTCCGGACTATTCCGGCTTGAGCTGCAGCAGGCGCGTGCCGGTTTCCTCGGGGAAGCTGTATTCGAGGTTCTCGTCCTTGCGGTACAGGATGAATTCCGGTTTATAGGCGAGCACACCGAATTCGATGACGCGTTGCTGATCGCCGTCGGCCAGGGTGAGGGTCACGCGTTCTTTCACCGGCTTGCCGCTGTACGTTGCCGTGGACAGGGCGCGCGCATAGCGCCACTCATTCACAAAGCGGTTCACTTGGTCACTCCCGAGGCCCTTCAGCTCCGGCGTGCGTGTCCACGCGCCTTGCTCGTTCTGTTTCAGGCCGAAGGTCGGGAACTTGAATGCCAGCAGCTTGGCTTTGTCTTCGATCAGGCTGGTGCTGAGAAAATCATGCAGCGGCGCGCTCACGGCCCGGAACACGGACGTCGGAATGAGTTGCACCTGGCCGTCGTGCAGCACGTACAGCTGGTTATCCAGCGGATGCATGCCACCGAAACGGATCTCGGCGTCATTCAGGTACAGCGTGGCGAGTGGCTGGTCGAGGCCGTATTTCCCGAGATCGGCGGGCACGGCAGGAAAACGTGTGCTTACGCGTGTGGCCGCCAAGCGCAGCAATTCGTTCACGCGAAAGTTGTTGGCACGCGCACTGCGCGGTGCAGTCAACCGCCAATCCTCGCCATTTTTCTCCAGTGCGATTTCCGGTTGCTTCGGGCGCACCAGTCGGACGCGCTGGATGGCGTCAGCCGTGAGTGCCGTGAGCGGCGTGCCTTCCGCTTCTTTCCGGGCGCCGGGCTTGTAGAGTACGAGCAGGACCAGCGTCCCGACCAGCAGGGTCAGGCCGATGTTAAGCAGCCAGCGGTTTTTCATCGAGGATTGTTCAGCGCTTGCGGCGCCGCCACCAGATGGTGACACCGCTGGTCAGCAGCCCGACCGGAAGTATGACGAGGAAACCGAGCACAATGCCGATCTGGGCGCTGTGCGAGAGCGTCAGGCTCAGGTCCGGCGCGGTACGTATCGGCACGTTGATGTAGGCATCATCGCTGCCCAGCCAGTTCACGAGATTCATGCCGAGCTCAAGGTTGCCGCCATTTCCGAGAAAGGTATTGGACAGGAAGTCACCGTCGCCGATCACGGCCACGCGTTGTTCGCGGCCTTCCTGTTTGCGTGTGAGGGAAACGGCAATGTTGATGGGTCCGTGGATGTCCTGGCCCTGATCGAAGCGGATCTTGCCGGTCGAAGCGTCGGTTTCGAGCCACGAGCTCGGCGCCGTGTCCAGCATCACCTGTTGCTCCCAATCTTTGGGCGGCTGCACGTTCAGGCCAGCAACCTCCGGGAACAGCGTCATGAGTTCAAAGCCCTGCACCACCGGATGTGTGCCGTAGCGCGTGACGACAATAAAGTTGGCGGCCGTACCGGTGAGCGACTGCGAGGTCGGGTCGACCACCACGCCGCGCTGAAACTCCACACCGAGCGATTCGGCGACACGCTCCAGCCCCTGTAGCGGGCCCGGTTCAGCGAGCCACAGCAGGTTGCCGCCGCGCGCCAGATATTGTTCGATTTGTTTGACTTCACCGGCAAGAAATTTCACGCGTGGGCTGGCGATTACCAGCACCGAGGTGTTTTGCGGGATGGCGTTCTGGCCGCCGAGCGCGAGCGAACGGGTTTTCAGGCCGCGCTTGGAAAGTTGCGCTGCCCACGTCGAAAGATCGAAATTCGCCTGACGGTCGGGGCTGCGCTCTCCATGGCCGGAGACGAAGATCACCCAGCGCTCGCCGCCGCGCCCAAGACGTACCAGCACATTGGTGAACGCCTCTTCGGTGAGTTGGCTGAGGTTCTCCTTGCGCCCGTTGTATTCGACCACCAGTTCGCCATCGAGGCGCACGCCGGCGGCGCGCACGCGTGCCGGGTCGGTATCCGGGTTCACGTACTCCAGCACAATATCTTTCTTGTATTTCTGGTAACGCGCGACCAGCTCGGCGATGTTCTGGCGTACGCCTTCAGTGTCGCGCGCATAGGCGGTGAGCTGTACCGGCTTGTCCAGGGTATTGAGCAGTGTGCGCGACGCCTCGGAGAGCGTGTTGCGGTGATTGCGCGTCCAGTCGAACTGCACGTGGTAATCGCGCGACAGCCACAACAACAGTCCGACGACGGTGAGCAGCAACACTACGAAGCTGGTACTGGCGAGGCGCAGCTGAAAACGGGATTTGCGGTTGGTGCGCATGGGTCAGCCTCCGAGCCGGTCCATGTCGAGGCGGCGCACGCTCAAGGCCAGGAAGGTGGCGATGAACAGCAGGTGGTACACGACATCGCGCGTGTCGAACAATCCTTTGAGAAATGGTTCGGTGTGGTTGAGCAGCGACAGATAGGGCAGGACGCCCCCACCGACGCCGGTGCGTGCCCAATCGAGCAGCCAGAAGAACAGCAACATGCCGAAGGTGCTCACCGCCGCGACGGTCTGGTGCTGGGTGAGCGTGGACATGAACAGGCCCACGGCCGCGAACCCGCCGAGCAGCAGTGCGAGTCCGAGCAGTCCGGAGGCGAGCAGACCGAAGTCAAGGCCGCCGCCGACGAGCAGCGACAGCGGCATGAGCGCGATGAGCAGCAGCTGGATCAGCAGAAAGGTGTACAGGCCCAGATACTTGCCGAGCACAATTTCGGTCATGGAGAGCGGCGCGCTGAACAGCAGCGGCAGGGTTTTGTTGCGCCGCTCCTCGGTAACGAGGCGCATGCTGATGACCGGCACCACCAGCAGCAGCACGATCGCGGCGTTGCCGAACAATGGTGTGGCCACCACCTCGGTGACACCGTATTCGCCGTTCATGCCCAGCAACTGCGACTGGATCGCGATGAAGCCCTCGACATGCTGCAGGAACATCCAGGCAAGGATGAACTCCACCACCGCCAGAATGATCCAGGCGAGCGGCGACAGAAACAGGCGGCGCAGTTCGTGACGGGCGATGGTGAGAATCACGCTGCGGCCCCAATGTGTGCGGTCTCATCCCTGGTGAGTTCAAGAAAGATATCTTCCAGGGTGGCGCGTTGCGGGATGAGCGCAGCGAGACCCCAGTTCTGTTCGACGGATAATTTCACCAGCGCTTCCGTCGGATCAGTGGACGGTTCGTGGTAAACGCGCAGGCCGCCACCGTCGGCACTCTCCACGTTCATTACACCTGTGAGTCTTGCGATGGCTGCCAGGTCGGGCGTATTCCGGAAACGCAGTGTAAGCACCGACGACTGCATGCGTTGCGCGAGTTCGTCACTGCTGACATTCAGCACCAGTTCGCCCTTGTTGATGATCTGCACATGGTTACAGACGGTCTGCACCTCGGTCAGAATGTGCGTGGACAGAATCACGCTGTGTTCCTTGCCGAGCTCGCGCACCAAGTGGCGGATCTCGCGGATCTGGATGGGGTCGAGGCCGGCGGTCGGCTCGTCGAGAATAATGACCGGCGGCAGATGGATGATGGCCTGGGCGATGCCGACGCGCTGCTGATAACCCTTGGACAGATTGCCGATCAGGCGCCGCCCGACTTCGCTGAGGCCGCACTTTTCCTTGGCGGCATCGCGCGCCGCACGCCGTTGACTGCGCGCAATGCGGTTGAGCGCCGCGCAATAGTCGAGATATTCATCCACCGTGAGATCGCGGTACACCGGCGGCTGCTCGGGCAGATAACCGATGGCGGCCTTGGCGGCGCGCGGGTCCTCGAGCAGGTCGTGTCCGGCGACCGTAATGCGCCCCTGACTCGGCGCGAGGTTACCGGTGAGCATCTGCATGGTGGTGGTCTTGCCGGCGCCGTTCGGCCCGAGAAAGCCCAGCACCTCGCCCTGCTGCACCGCGAAGCTGATATCTTTGACGGCCTGGAGCGGACCGTAGAAACGGGATAGACCTTCGACCTGAAGCAGGGTGCCGTGATTCATCGTGATTCTTGGGAAAGGCGTCCTTACCTGAAAATTACTCGCGCGCAGCGCAGGCTTTGCCGATTCGCATGTCGGGCGCCATTCAACGCAGCCGGGCCGTCTTTGTCAATGCAGGCCAGACGCGTGTGGACGCGTCCGGCCTTGATGCCGTTTATCGGCCAGTTGCCGCAGTACAGCGGCAACCTGCATTCCTGCGGTGTGTATCACCAATCGGTATCAGCTGGATTATTATTTCTATATCAGTGAGTTAGGCTTGATTCAGAGCTTTGGCACGGGGAATGCAATTGTCAGGCAGGTCCCTGAGCAAACGAGGGTAGCGAGAATGAAACGGGTCTGGCCCAAACCATCTCTGGTCGCGGTAATGCTGGCTGTGTTTACGCTCGGCTGGACCGGCACCTATGATGTGGTTAGCACGGTGGGGCTCGAAACCGAGCTGGCAAAGGACGATACCGGTTGCACAGCCGCTGCTCCCTGCCCGGCGGTCGCGGGCGAAGTTCTCGCCCACTGGATCAGCCGGACAAAGACCGGCAACCTGTTCCTGGTGATGCCGGCCAGCTGTCAGTCGGTTGAGCATTGCGCGGCCCGATTCGTGGAGCGCACGGCGCAGGGTACCGCCACGCGTCTGAATATCGAAGGCCAGTTCCGGGTGCTACACAGCGACAAGTCGATTCCGGACGTTCAGGCCTGGCGCGCGCTGTCCGACTCAGAAACCGAATACACCCGTTACACCTGGACGGCCGGTGCTTATATCAAGGTCGAGATCCGCACTGCGTATAACGTGGACGGCGTCGAATGCGGTACGGCTCTGGAGTGTTATCAGATGGCCAACAAGGCGCACGCGGAACACAACACCGGTCGGGCGCTGAAGATCTGGGAGAAGGTACACAAGGTCTCCTGGATCTGACCCATCAGATCAGTGCTCTGACCGTTATCACGTAAGGTTTACCTGCTTCTGTTTTTTTCGTCCCGTTTCAACGCTTGCCGGCCGCGCGCCGCGCAGGTAGCGTAGTGGCACCTATTGCCACTCGCCTGCCATGCCTGCTTCCCACGCGCATCACCACGATCACACCACCCATCACCGCGTGCCGGCGGCGCGCAGCCTCTATGCGGTGCTGGCGCTCACGCTCGGATTTGCTTTCATCGAAGCAGCAGCCGGGTTTTGGTCCGGTTCGTTGGCGCTGCTCGGCGATGCCGGCCACATGTTTTCCGACAGCGTGGCGCTCGCGCTGGCGGCTTTTGCCGCCTGGGTAGCGCGTCGCCCGCCGTCGGCACGCCATTCCTACGGGTTCGCGCGCGCCGAGGTGATCGCCGCGCTCGTGAACGGTCTGCTCATGCTCGCGGTCGTGATCGGCATCGTGGTTGAGGCGATCGCGCGCCTGCAAGCACCGCGTCCCATTTCAGGCATGGCGGTGATGGCGATCGCCGCTATCGGACTGGCGGTTAACATCCTCGCGCTGTTCATCCTGAGCCGTGGTGCCGGGGACATCAATACACGCGGCGCGCTGCTGCACGTGTTCGGCGATTTGCTCGGTTCGATTGCTGCGCTCATTGCCGGCACGGTGATTGTATTCACCGGCTGGATGCCGATCGACGCGCTGCTGTCGCTGCTGATCTGTGCGCTCATCCTGTTCTCCACGCTGCGATTACTGCGTGAAGCCTTGCAGGTGTTGATGGAGGGCGTGCCACTGAACATCGATCTCAATGGTGTCGGCCTGAGTCTGGCGGCGCTGCCGGGCGTGATCTCGGTGCACGACCTGCACATCTGGACGCCGGCATCCGGTGCGCCGGCGCTGTCCGCGCATGTCGTGGTCGAGGATCTGGGCAACTGGATGAAGACGCTGGAAGCAATGCGCGCATTGCTCAGCACCCGTTACGGTATCGAACATGTCACGCTGCAGCCGGAAACTCGCGCTGGCATCATTTCTGTAGCGCCGCTTTCGCGCATGACGCGGCGAGTGCCGCGCCGGGGTGGCGAATAATTATGGTTATTTTTGTGCAGGCTTGCCTACATTAATATCCGTAGTCGTTGGCGCCGCTTGTTCCCGGGGTGCCGCCGCCCTGGCGCGACAAAACCGGTTGATGCAGATTCCGGCACAGTTCAAGTGCCTGTCGGCAATGGCTGAGGGCGCGGGCATTGTCGCCAGCCTCCTCGAAGAGCATGCCGAGCTCGGCGTGTGCGGCGGCACTGGCACCGAGCGTAAGGGATTTTTCCAGGTAACGGCGCGCGCGATCGGTTAGCCGGTTGCGGTGTGCCAGCCGTCCGAGCGTGAGCAGCAGCGCCGGGCTTTCGCCGTGACGCGCGAGCCATTCCTCGGCGGTTTCGAGCTGGGCGGCCGGTTGCGCATCGCGTGCCTCACCATACAGCAGCACCAGACGCTCATCCCACCGACGCTCAAGGGCCGTGGTGAGCAGGGCCGTGCATTCGTCCATGGCGTTCTGGTTGATCAGCTGCTGCGCATAAACACTGATCATATCCGGGTGCTGACGCGCGCTTTCGGATATTCCGGACCACGCCTGATGTATGGTATCGAGGGCACCGGCCGGTAGCGGCAGGCTCAGCAGCTCGCGCTGGGTTGCGCGTTCCAGGTTATCGAGTTCCTCGTCCGGCAGCAGGTGACGACGCCGTGCCTCCGGGAGCAGGCGCGCCAGATTTTGCCAGTCGCGCAATCGCCGGTGGGCTTCGATCAGTAGACGCACGGCTTGCGCCTTTTGTGGATGGCCGGCCTGCACACGCGTGAGCGTGGCGAGCGCCTGTTCGTTCTGTCCGGCGATCAGTTGGAGCTGCGCCTGGGTCATTTCCGTGGCCAGCGCGCTGCTGCCGCTGTGCTGGTGTGCCTGTGACAGATAATTGTCGCGCTTGTCGAGATCACCCTGGCCCTGGGCCGCCAGCGCCGCGGCGAGGTAGCCAAGAAACGGCGAGTCCGCGGCATGCAGGCTTGCCACCAGTTCCTTCTCCGCCTTGAGCCACTCGCCCGCGAGCAGGTGGGTGAGACCGTTGAGAAAGGCTTCGCGTGACTTGCGGGTGCGGCGTGTCTGGCGCCAGCGTGTCAGGCTGCGCGGCACGCGCACAATACGTACCAGCAGGCGCATGCACAAATAAAGGATCGCAAAAACCACGGCGGCAATGAGCAGAAACACCGCGAGCGAGGTTTCGAGCACGTACGGCTCGCGCGTGATCAGCACATAGCCCGGATCCCTGTATGCAATGAGCGTGGCCGACGCCGCGACGAACAGCAGCAACAGGGTGCCGAACAGTGTCCTCATGGCGCGGCCTGCCTGGCGGCGATTTCGCGCAGCGCTTTGAGCGAAGCGGAAATGTCCGGCAGGCCCACGGTGCGTATCTTGAGGATCGCGTCGAGTTCCGCCACCGCGCTCTGCACGGCGGGTGTGCCTGTATCGTAATAATCACGCAGCCACTGGCGCGCGGCCTTCGTGTTCAATTCGACGGTCGTGAAGTCGCCGTGCAGCAGCGCCACCTGCGCGCCATACAGCATCAGGCGCAGGTTCTCGCGCAGAAAATACTTCTGTTCCGCCAGCAACAAGGGCCGGCGCACGTCGGTGGTGGTGCGGATGCTCACCAGGTTGCGCAGATCCTTCCACACTTCACGCAGAAATCCCTGCTCACCCAGGCTTGTGGCAGCGCCCTCGGCGCGGGGTTTCGGGTCGGGCATGAGAACCAATGTATCCACGCGTGCGCCAAGCTGGCCAAGACGCTGGGCCATGCCGCTGAGATCGAGGCGCTCAAAACCCTCGAGCGCGCCGATTTCGTTTTCCAGCAGCTTGCGTACCGGCAGGTAGCCGGGATCACCGAGTTGCTGCAACTGGCGGTCGGCGACGCGCAGTGCCTCAAGCGCCTGGCGCGCGTCGCGCGCGTACGCGAGGCGATGCTGGGCTATGACCAGCAGGTTCTCGGTTTCGGTAATCAGCCAGGTGCGCCGACCCTTGCCGATTTCGCCGTGCAACGCCAGTACGCCGCTCTTGAGCGTTTCCTGGGTTTCGCGCAGCGTGCCGAGTTCCTGGTTCATCTGTGCCGACAACGCCTGCAACTGCGCGGTTTCCTGTTCCACCTGAATGAGCCTGCCCTTGGCGTCGGTGAGGCCGCGCTTGCTGTTGACCAGCCAGCCGACATAGCCGCTGGCCAGCATGGCGATAATCGCCAGCACCAGAGCCAGCCCGGCGGCAAAGCGACCGGTGCGCAGGGACTTGCCGGCGGCCGGCGCGCGGCGGCCGGCGCGCTTTTTTACGGATGGAGCAGGGGTGGTGCCGGTGTCTTGATCCATGGTGTGTGGTTCGCGAGTGTGCCCGGCCTGGGTGGGCCGCGGTCGACCTTCAGGCGTTCATTATAGGGAATTTTGTCTGGCCCGCCACGCACGCAACGCGGCCACGATTGCCGCATCGCTTGCCTGTGCGGCGACACACAGCTCGGCGTGGAATCCCAGTTCCCGGCAGGTCTGCGCCAGGCGTTCGCTCACGACGACTACCGGTGTGGCCAGTAGCTGTGCTTGCCCGGATTCGCCCACGAGCGTGCAGAGATTGCGCGCGCCTTCAATGCTGGTGAGTATCAGAATATCGATCTCGCCGCGGCGCAGGCGCGCCAGGTTTGCCGCATCCGGCTGGCGTGGTAGCACGCGCCGGTAACACTCGGCATAGGCCACGCGTGCGCCACGCGCACTCAGGCTCTCGCCGAGCAGTTTGTGACCGCCTTCGCCGCGGACGATCAGGACATCCTTTCCGGCCACGATCGCGGACGGCAGGAGTTCGAGCAGCGCCTCGCTGTCGAAGCGTTCCAGCGGGGCCAGTACTTTATCGAATCCTTCATCGTTGAGGGTGCGCAGCGTTCCCTGACCGACCGCGGCCAGCTGTAGTCCGGACGGAACGCCACCGTGCGCGCGCACGAGTGGCAGAAACTGGCGCACGGCATTCGGGCTAATGAAGATCGCGAAGGCATACTCAGACAGGCGATCGAGCACGGCGTGCAAGGTGGCGGTGCTAGCCGGTGCGGCAATTTCAATGGTTGGCAGACGCACCGCCTCGCCACCCACCGCTTCAATTTTCTGTACGAGCGTCTCGGCCTGGTGCGCGGGGCGCGTTACTAGCACCCGCACGCCGCGCAGATTGATCTTAGACATGGATATTTTTCCAGGCGCCGTTAAAGTCCATTGCGCCAATAACGGCGCCTGGATTGCCGCAATGGACTTTGTGCAGGCCTGCTTTCACTTAATACGGCTCATATTGTGCAGGCCTGCTTTTCCTAGACACGGCCGTAGACCTTGTCGAGAATTGCGCGCGCGCCACGCGTCAGTAGCTCGTTGGCCAGATCGACGCCGAGTGATTCGGCGCGCGCGGCATCGCCCTCAATTTCGCCGCGGATCACATGGCTGCCATCCGGTTCGCCGACCAGCGCGCGCAGGTGCAGTACATCCTCATCCAGTTCGGCATAGGCGGCGATTGGCACCTGACAGCCGCCTTCGAGACGTGCGTTGAGCGCGCGCTCGGCGGCGACGCGTATCGCCGTGGGGCGGTGATGCAGCGATGCGATGAGCTGCTCGATGGCAACGTCACCCACGCGGCATTCGATGCAGATCGCACCCTGGCCGACGGCGGGCAGCAGGATTTCCGGTGCGAGTTCGGCGCGGATGCGCTCGCCCAGGCCAAGGCGCTTGAGGCCGGCACAGGCGAGAATGATGGCATCGAACTCGCCGCCATCGAGCTTGGTGAGGCGCGAATTGACGTTACCGCGCAGGCTCACGATCTCAAGCAGCGGGTAGAGCGCACGCAGCTGACAGGTGCGGCGCAGGCTGGAGGTGCCGACGCGCGCGCCTTTCGGCAGGGCGGCGAGCGCATCGAACTTGTTCGAGACAAAGGCATCGCGCGGATCCTCGCGCTCGCCGATCACCGGGATATGCAGCCCGTCGGGCAAG
>Ga0209253_10003535_pt1 | contig 13753 bp, 13 predicted proteins | sample FrelakmetBRP12BR_FD_187145 | JGI IMG/M metagenome (GOLD analysis project Ga0209253, IMG submission 187145) | Freshwater lake sediment microbial communities from the University of Notre Dame, USA, for methane emissions studies - BRP12 BR (SPAdes)... | ecosystem: Environmental > Aquatic >...
GGCATTTGCTTGAGTTGCGCCAGAGAAAAAACCGGCCCGTCCTTGCACACGTACTGGTCTCCGATGTTGCACCGACCGCAAATGCCGATGCCGCACTTCATGCGCATTTCCAGAGAGAGAATAATCCTGTCCGGGGGAAACCCCAGTTTCTCCAACACCGGTTGAGTGAACTTGATCATGATCGGAGGCCCGCACACAATGGCAATGGCACTATCCGCGTTTTTGATTTTCTGTTCCGTGATCGTGGGCACAAATCCGACGTTGTATTTCCAATTCGGATCATTCGTACTGTCCACGGTGATGTTCATATGGATGTCGTCCCTCTGTTCCCAGGCAGCAAGCTCCTCTTTGTAAAGAAGCATTCCCGGGCTTCGGGCTCCGTACACGACCGTGATATCCTTGAATCGCGACCGGTTGTCCGGGTGAATCATGTAGACGATACTGGAGCGGAGCGTGGTGAACGCAAAGCCGCCGCCGATGATCACCACATTCTTTCCCTCCATCTCTTCCCAGGGATAAGAGTTTCCGAGAGGGCCGCGAATCCCCATCACTTCGCCCTCTTTCATGTTGTGAAGGTAGGTGGTTACCTGGCCGACCTTGTTCACCGTAAACGTGACAAATCCTTTTTCCGTTGGCGAAGAAGCGATGCCGATGGGGATCTCTCCTTTCCCCGCGATGGACAGCTCTGCAAACTGGCCCGGAATATAGGCGAACTTCCTTCCGTCCTCAGGATCAAGGAAGACGAACCTGAAGGTCTTCAGGTTCTTGTCTTCGGTCTCCGTGACGATCTTGTCGATTCGGACCGGGTAGGGAAGATATGGATTTTGCATCAGACTCATACTCCTTCTTGAACATGGAATAATGGAGTGATGGAGTAGTGGAGTGTTGGATAGAAAAATTCAAGAGACCATAGATCCCGTTCCATCACTCCAATGCTCCATTCTTAGTACCCGTTCATCAGTTTGAAAACTTCTCGAATATCGATATTGACTGGGCAAAACTGGACACATCGCCCACATCCGACGCATGCCGCCCCATGGCCATACTTATCCACATAGTATTTCAGCTTGTGCATAAAACGCTGCCGGACCCGTTGAACCTTCTTGTCCCGGGGATTGTGGCCGGACCCGTGAAGTGTGAAAAGCGGAAACATGCACGCATCCCAATTCCGGATCCTGTCCCCTTCTTTTCCTGAGACTTCGTCCTGGATGTCAAAGCACCAGCAGGTGGGACAGAGGTAGGTGCAGGTTCCACAGTTGATGCATGCAAAAGATACTCTCTCCCAGAAAGGAGCATTGAAAAGCTCATTGACCCCTTTATCCCGGAGGTGATCCATGGGCACCCTGGAGGGGATTTTTTTCTCCGCCGCTCTGGGAAGGCCTAACGCCTTCTTGAGGAGGGAGTCGTCTGCCTCTGTTCCAATCTCGACCTTTTCCAGGAAAGCTTCGCCCTTGGAAGTGATGCTTCTCACCAGAAAACGATCGCCCAGATCGACCATGAGAGCATCCAACCCTTTCTCGCTAAAGGGACCGCTTCCCACAGAAGTGCAGAAGCAGGAGGCGCAAGGGTCATTGCACCCGAAGCCGACAAGGGTGGTGGACGCCATGCGCCGGACCCACCATGGGTCTTGGTACTGAGGACTGTCGAAATTGATCCTGACCAACTCAAAGGCAAAAGCGTCGCAAGGCCTTATTCCCACGATAACCTGAGGAGAAAAGTCCTTGGTCGTTTCTTTGACGACATGCGCTTCCCCTTTGCTCTCGTCAAGAGTGTACTCGAACATCCGCTCTGACTGTGGAAGGATGATCGATTTCGGGGAAAGCCTGGTGTTCTGGAATTCAAAATTGGGCTTGCGGCCGTTTTCCAGAAGCCTGAAGTTGTGGAAGTCCCCTTCCTTCACGGGGACAAACACTCTGTAAGCGTTTTGCAGCCCTTTCAGTGTCTCAGTCCATTGTTCCTTGCTAAATGATTTTTTAAGCATAACATGAATCCTTAGGAGTATTGAATGCTGGAGTAATGGAGTACTGGAGCGCTGGAGTAATGGTGGAATAAAGAAGAAGAGGATACCCAGTACTCCAAGACTCCATCGCTCCATCACTCCATTTATTTGACAAACTCGTTATAGTCGTCCACTCGGTAAACATCGAGAGGCGGCCGCTGATCCACACTGATGCCGGCCTCCCAGCCGAAGAGATCGAAGGCATCCTTGTTGAGCTTCTTTGTGAACTGCCTGACCGAGATCCCCACGGGGCAAACCCTTTCACACGCACCGCAGTCCGTGCACCTCCCGGCACAATGGTATGCCCGCAGAAAATGAAAGGTCATGGTATCCACAGGATCCGTGCTCTTCCCTACCCACTGGGGCCGCGACTCATCGACGAAGCAGGTGGGGCAGTAGCAGAGCGGGCAGGCGTTCCGGCATGCGTAGCAGCGGATGCAGGATGAAATGAGCTGGGTGAAGAACTTCCGTCTTTCCTGGGGGCTGTTCTTTTCTAACACCTCAACGTCTTTGAAGGGTTTGACGCCCTCCTGTTCCGGCACCGGCTCGGCTACCATCTCGTCGTATTCTACGGGATTGCGATGAAGGCAAGTGGCACAATTGGTCCTCAGGAAATCCTTCTTCTGGAAGGTCTCCGTATAACCTTTCCCGCTCACCGTAAAGGAGGCCTTTTCTTCCTTGACTTCCAGAATCTCCCGGTTTCCTAAGGTCCTCTTCACCGCTCTGTGGTCAAGGATGCCGGTGCAGGGAATCCCAACGATGTAGAGCTGTTCTCTCTTGATCTGGTTTTCAATGATGTGGGTCACGATGTTTCTCGAGTTGCACCCGTTGGCGACAATGCCGATGCGGTCTGTTCGCCTGGTCAAATAGTTGCAAAGGTTCAGACCGCAGTGGCTGTCCCAGTGAAGCAGATCGACCTCCGCAGGATTCTTGATGAGCACCGGTTCATTCATCATGGGCACGGAGCCCTTCTTGTAGCCGATGAAAACGTCGACGGCTCCCTTTTCCAGGAGCTTTCGAGCGATGTCTCTGATTTTCTGGGTATACTCTAGCATCAAACCACCTCAGCTCTTCTCTTAACAAGATAAGTTGCAGGGCCGGTCTCCTTGACCGCCTTGATGACTTCAGTGGCAACCTCCACAAACTTCGTTGCTTCGGCAGAGGAAATCCACGAAAAGTGCAGCCTTCCCGGTTCCATCCCCACATGCTCGATCAGATTCTTGAACAGAGCGAACTTGCGTCTTGCGAAGTAATTACCTTCCAGGTAATGGCAGTCGCCGGGGTGTCACCCGGAAACCCAGACGCCGTCGGCGCCGTGCCGGAAGGCGGCGAGGATGAATTTGGGGCTCACCCGGGCAGAGCAGGGCACCCGGATGATCCGGATATTGGAAGGGTACTGGAAGCGGCTGACCCCTGCCAGGTCTGCCGCGCCGTAGCTGCACCAGTTGCACAGGAATGCTGTTATTTTTGGTTGCCAGTCGTTCATGGGCATTCACTCCATGCTATCAAGTTCCGGTTCCTCTATCTTGTAAGCTCTCTTTTGCCACGAGGTTCTGCCGTGAGCTTTGAACCTTGCGCCTTGAGCCGTTTTCACATTTCATTAATCATCGCCATGATCTGCCCTTCCTCAAATCCTTTGAGGTTGAGCGCTCCTGAGCGGCAGGAAGCCACACACAGACCGCAGCCCTTGCAGAGCACCGGGTTGATCTCCGCCTTTCCCGCGAAAGGGCCCTTCTGTATAAAAGAGGGCGCCGAATACGGGCACACCTCCACACACACCCCGCATCTGCTGCAGACGGTCGGATTAGTATAGGCGACCATGCCGCTTACGGAGATGTTCTTCCGGGCCAGAAGGGTGACCGCCCTGGAGGCGGCAGCCTGAGCCTGAGCCACCGATTCATCGATGGGCTTCGGATAATGAGCCATGCCGCAAAGGAACACCCCGTCCGTGGCAAACTGCGACGGTCCGAGCTTCGCATGGGCCTCCACAAAGAACCCGTCCTCGCTCATGGGGACTTTGAAGAACTGGGCCAGTTTTTGGTCTTTGTAAGGAACAATGGCCGAAGCCAGGGCAAGCAGATCCGCCTTCAGAAGAACCGGACGCTGCAGCACATGGTCCACCACTTCGATTTCAAGGCCGTCCTTCCCGGCCGTGACCTTCGGCTTTTGAGAGAGGGAGAAGCGAATGAAAAGCACTCCCGATTGTCGTGCCTTCCTGTAAAGAAGTTCGCGCTCCCCGTAACTACGGATGTCCCGGTAGAGAAGGGTGACCTCCATGTCCGGATTCATTTCTTTCAGGTGAAGGGCGCTTTCGATGGAATGGGTGCAGCAAACCCTGGAACAATAGGGCCTTTCAGGCTCCCGCGATCCAACACACTGAATGAACACCGCGGTTTTGATGTTTTTCAGCGAAGGATCGTTGTGGATGAACTTGCGATCCAATTCCTGGTGGGTCAAAACGCGCGGGTCCTTCCCGTATAGGTGCTCCTCGGGCTTGTGTTCATAACATCCCGTGGCGAGCACGGCGATCCCATGCTCGATGGTCCCTTTGATGCTCGCGGCCTCAAAGGTGGATTTGAAATTGCCCACAAACCCATCGACCTGGGTCAGTTCAGCACCAAGATACACTTGAATGTTTTTGTCCGATTGCACCGATCCGAGCAGAGCCTTCAAGTTTTCCTGGATATCTTCTCCCTGCCATGTCCTGTAAAGGTTCAGGGCCTGACCACCCAGGACCGGCTCCCTCTCAATGAGGCTTACCTGATAGCCCTGTTCGCTCAGGGTTTTGGCGGCAAACATTCCTGAAATGCCGCCGCCCAGGACGAGCGCCCTCTGGTTAATTTCAAGCGCCGCCTCCGGCAGAGAATCCATAAGCGCCACTTTCGCCACAGCCATGCGCACCAGGTCCTTAGCCTTGTCAGTCGCTTCTTGGGGACTATCCTTATGGACCCAGGCGTCCTGATTGCGGATATTGGTCATTTCAAAGAGGTATTTGTTGAGACCCGCGTTGACCAACGTTTCCTGGAAGAGGGGTTCGTGCGTCTTGGGCGTGCAGGCGGCCACCACGATCCGGTTGAGGTTGTTCGCCTTGATTACCTGGGCCATGGTATCCTGGGTATCCTGCGAGCAGGAGTAGAGGTTATCGGCCACATACTCGACATAGTGAAGGGTCTTCGCATAGTCACGCACAGCCGGCACATTCACCACGCTGCTGATGTTGATGCCGCAATTGCAGACAAAGACGCCGATGCGAGGCCTTTCGCCCCGAAGGTCTTTCTGCTCGGGCACCTCTTTTGCCTTGGTCAGGGTGTTGCGTGCGCTGCTCAGAAGGGCTCCAGCCCGGGCAGCCGCCGAACTCGCTTCGATCACGGACTGGGGAATGTCCTTGGGCCCTTGGAAAGCCCCGCACACGTAGATGCCTTCCTTGGAGGTGGCAACCGGAGCAAAAGAACCGGTGCGGCAGAATTGTGATTCGGTGAGGTCGATGTCCAGCTTCCGGGCAAGTTCCAGGGCCTCCGGCGAAGTCTCCAGACCGACGGAGAGGACGACCATATCAAAAGCCTCTTGGCGCCATTCACCGTCTTCAGTGGCATACTTGACGCTGAGATCCTCGGTATGCGGAATCGCCTCAACGGAGTGAACGCGGGACCGGATGAACCGAACCCCGTGTTTTTCCCGGGCGGCATCGTAGTACCTTTCAAAATCCTTTCCGTGGGTCCGCATGTCCATAAAGAAGATGGCACAGTCCAGATCATCTCCGGAATGCTCCTTGGCGATGACGGCTTCCTTGATGGCATACATGCAACAGACGGATGAGCAATAGGGATGGTCGCACTGGTGCATGTCCCTGGACCCGACGCACTGGAGCCATGCGATCTTCTTGGGCTCCTTGTGATCTGACATCCGGGCCAGGTGCCCCATGGTAGGGCCGGATGCTGAAAGGATCCTCTCGAACTCCATGGAGGTGACCACGTTCGGGAGCTTGGCATAGCTGTAAGTATCGTACTTGGAGGGGTCAAAGGGCTGAAAGCCAGGTGCAAGGATGATAGCCCCCACATGTACCGTCATCCTTTTTTCCTGGTCATCGAATTTGACAGCTCCTGCAGAACAGAATTTTTCGCACGCTTTGCACTTGCCCTTTTCAAAGAAAATGCAGTTATCTTTGTCAATGGCATATTTCAGAGGCACTGCCTGGGCATAGGGTACATAGATAGCCTTCCGCTTAATCAGGCCCTCGTTGTAATCATCCTTTACCTTCTTGGGGCATTTCTCAGCACAGGTACCGCAACCAATGCATTTTTCAAGGTCCACGTATCGTGGATGCTGCAGCAGGTCTACCCGAAGATTTCCGGGCTCACCGCGGACGTCAAGAACCTCGGAAAGGGTGAGCAATTCGATGTTTAGGTGCCGGCCGACCTCGACCAGTTTGGGAGAGATAATTCACATGGCACAGTCATTGGTGGGAAACGTCTTATCCAACTGTGCCATGACTCCGCCTACAGAGGGGGACTTTTCCACGAGATAGACGTAGTAGCCGGAATCTGCGAGATCAAGGGAGGCTTGCATCCCTGCAATACCGCCACCGACCACCATCACAGATCCTGTGGGTTTATCAGGCATCATTGTGCTCCTTTGAATTGTTTGAGACGTAAAGCGCTCATCGAAGCTGGAACATAGTCTTCAGGGGAGAAAGTTGTCAATCAAAATATCGGTGAAACTCATTGGAAAAATTCAGGATTCCTACTTCTACGATAGTAATCAGCCCATGTGGAATCAAGCCGATTTCGACGTTTGAGACCGGAGGCTTGGTGATAACAAAACCCGCTCAAGCCTCAATATGGGTATGCTGGAAGGAGTACTGCGGTGAAGACCAGAAATCAGGCTAAGAGGATCGCAAGAGACCCTTGAGTTGCTGAAGGGGTAAAATGATTCTAAAAGAACTGCCTTTGCCAGGGGCGCTCAGAACTTCAATTCTTCCTCCATGTTCCTTGACGATTTCATGAACCACCATCAGCCCGAGGCCGGTGCCGTCCGTTCCCTTTGTGGAGAAGTACTGGGTGAATATTTTCTCACAGGTGGCTTCGTCCATTCCAATCCCGTCATCCTCTACTTCGATCATGAAATGGCGGCGGTCATAGAAATCGGCTTTCACAGCGATGGCGTGAGAGTCTTTTCCTTTATCCCTGCGGCACGCTTCGATGGCATTGGAAAGAAGATTGATCAACATCCGGCGCATGGCCCCAGGATCCATATGAACCGCAGGAAGGTGAGGGTTGGCGTTTGCTCTCATTTTGCACTCGATCGACTGAGCTTTTTCGTAGAAAAAGGCGATGGACTCCATGAGCATTTTATCAAGCACAATCGCCTCATAGACAGGCTTTCTCTTCTTGGTGGAATACAGGATATTCTGGACCAGGCCGGAAATTTCCTGGATGTTTTTTTTGACCACAGACCATCCTTTCTTCATCAGTTCCTGATCTTGGTCCTTCAGCGCCTCATCCACCACATAGGCTCCTCCTTGGAGGCCCTCCAAAATATTCTTGATATCATGGGAAAGGATTGCCACAGACTGACCAAGAAGAGTGAGTTCCTTCTGGGCCTCTTTCACCTTGCTGATATTGGACGACAGCTCCAGAACAGCAACTACGTTGCCCAGGGCATCCGTAATGGGGGAAGAGTAAATCACCACGTGGAAGGGTTCCCTGCTCCCCAGCTGCACGACCTCTTCGCTTACGTGGGCCTTCTTGTCCTGAAAGGTTTCCCAGACCGGACACGAAGAGCAGCGGACGGGACTCTTCAAATAGACTTCATGGCACTTCTTGCCGATCGCCTCGCCGAACTCGTTCCGAAAGGTCTGGTTGGTTTGCAGGATAGTGAAAGATCGGTCTTGAATGGAGACATAGCAAGGAAGCAGATCGACAATCGCCTTGTACCCAAGGTCAAGGAGGGTGGGATGGCTATTCTTGTCCATTGTCCAGCAGTCTCCAGAAGGTGTAAACGAGGAAAACTTGTCTTGCGCTATTTCAATGCGTTCCGTATTGCTTCCAGGATCTCATCAGGCTCAGGCGGTTTCTCGATGTAGGCCGCGGGTTCGGGGATTTTCTCCCCCTTGTATTCATCCAGCACTTTCTGGGAATGGAAAAAGGTTTTCTTGGAGAGCGCCGAGAGCATGATCACCGGGATGTCCTTCAGGTCAGGGTCGGTTCTTAGCTCGCGATAGAGGTTGATCCCGCTCTCCCTGGGCATCATAATGTCCAAGATAACGAGAGACGGTTTGTTCTTCCGGGCCATTTCGAGACCTTGGAAGCCATCCTGAGCGGCGAGGGGTTTGAAGCCGTTCGTTTCCAGCAAGGTGGTGATAAAGGTTCTCATATCCAGCTCATCATCCACGACCAGGACTTTCTTTGCCATCAGCGGTTCCCTCCATGAAATCATCTCGCTTCGCTCGATGATTTCATCATACGCGACTTCGTCGCTTGTTAATTTGGATAAACGCCTTTGCCTTTGTGAAGCGGCGCAGCCGCGTTTCATGAAATCGCTTGAGCGATTTTATCAATACATACTGCCCGGCAAGGTGAACTGCTTTGCCGGATTGCGGATCGCGATGACGTGGCAATGGGCGTATTTGGAGACATTGGCCACCGTGCTTCCGTGAACCATGCGATCCTGTTCAGCCTTTCCGAGGGCTCCCATGACGATCACGTCTATGCTGTTTTTCTTCGCATAACGGATGATTTCCACATCCGGCGACCCGTTCTTGATCACAAACAGGTAATTCTTGAACTCTCCGAGCTTCTTTTCGTACTCCTCCTTGAGCGCCTCTCTGGCCCGCTTCTCCAACTCCTCGTCAAAGAACGCCTCACCTCCGGGAGACCCCGGAGGAACATGTTCGTTGACCACATGCCTCATGTAGGAATAGGAAGAATGGGGAACATGAAAGATGTGGAGTTTGGCGCCATGCTTCTTCGCAAGGTCGAAGGCGTGAAGAAAAGCAATGTTGGCGTCCTCCGAAAAATCCGTGCAGTAAAGGATGTTCTTATATTCTATCATGATCAACCCCTCTCAAAAGTAGTGATTCTTTCATGCGGAGGGCTTCTTTTCGGGAAGCCTCACCCTGAAGATCGTGCCGCTCCCTTTCTCGGACGAGAGGTCGATGACCCCTCCGTGCTCGTCAACGATCTTCCTGGCGATCATCAAACCAAGACCCGTGCCCCTCGAACCCTTTGTGCTGAAAAAAAGCTGAAAAACCTTCTTTCTCGTTTCTTCATCCATGCCGCAGCCATTGTCAATCACCTGATATTCCACGGCCCACCCCCGAGGCTTCAACGTGCGAAGGGACACCTCGCATGTTTTTGAAGCACAGGAAATGTCCGTGCATGCGTCAATGGCGTTGCTCACGAGATTGAGGAGAACCCGGTGAATCCCTTCGCGGTCAAACCACGCGTCCGGTAGACTCTGGGCCGGATCAATCTTTAGCGCAACACCCACCTCCGTGGCACGGGAAAGCATGAGATCATAAACCTCCCGGGCAGGCCCATTGGGATCGCAGAGCTGATACTCGGGCTCTCTCTCCTTGGCGTAGTTGAGGAGGTCCACCGCCATGCCTTTGATTTTCTGAACATTACCCTTGATCATCTGCCAGCCCTGGCTGAGATAGCTTCTGTTATCCAGATCAATGCCTTTTTCCAGGACATACATCCCACCCGTCAGACCGGCGGTGATATTCTTGATGGCATGGGCCAACCCTGCCACCGTCTGCCCCACAGCGGCAAGCCTTTCTGCTTCCACAAGCTTCCGGCTCTTTTCCTCAACCAGCTTCTCCAGGTCTTCCGTGTACTCTTTGAGCTTCTTTTTGTAGGAGAGCTTCTCCAGGGCCCTTCGAAGGGCAATGTCGAGCGCTTCATCGTTGATGGGCTTTGTGATGAAATCAGACGCATCATACTTGAGACTCTGTATGGCCAGTTCCATTTCACCGTGGCCTGTGATCATAATCACTTCAGTGTCCGGGCTTTCCGCCTTAATGCGCTTGAGCAACTCGATCCCATCCATTCCGGGCATCTTGATGTCGGTGAGGATGACTTCGGGGCGCGCTTCATGGAAAACTCGAAGCGCCTCTTCACTGTTCTCAGCGGTCAGTACCCGGTACCCTCGGTCGGCCAGGGAGATGCCTAGGACTTTGAGAATGCCCGGTTCATCATCAACAAGGAGCACTTGCTTTTCCATCAAGCCTCGTGAATCCGGGGGAACCTGATGAAAAAGGTCGCCCCGTCCCCTTCTTTGCTTTCCACCCTGATGGTGCCGTCATAATCATGCACGATGCCGTAGCTGATGGAGAGACCGAGACCTGTTCCCTTGCCCACCTTCTTGGTGGTGAAGAAAGGTTCGAATATTCGGTGGAGAATGGCTTCAGGGATTCCGGTGCCGGTATCGGTGACTTCAATGGTGACCATCCCATCTTCGGCCTTTGTTTTCAAGGTGATCCGTTTCGTTTCTTCTTTGTGGTCCCCTTGCGCCCCTTTCTTCTCGATCGCGTCTCGGGCATTGATCAGGAGGTTGACGAAAACCTGCTCCAGCCGATTGGGATTAGCCAGGACCGGAGGGAGATCTTCATGAAAGTCCTCCACGACCTCGATTTCTCGCAACTTCAGTTGCTGTTTGAAAAAGTCAACAGCCCGTCTCAGGACATGGTTGACCTGGACCTTCTCTTTTGCCACGTCTGATTTCCGGCCGAAGTCCCTCATGTGGCCGATGATTTTCGATGCCCTGTCCACATGGTTGTCAATCTCTTCGGCCATGGTTCTCAGAATGTCTTCCTGAATCTGATCTCTGTTCTCTGCCTTCCTTCGCAAGAAACCGCTCGCTGTTTTGATGACAGAGAGAGGTTGATTGAGTTCGTGGGCGATGCCTGTGGCCATCTCTCCGAGAGTGGCCATTTTGCCGGCCTGGATCAACTGCTGCTCGGCCATCAAGCGCAGGGTGATGTCGCTGGTGGTCACGACCAGGACATTCCAGCCATGGAATTCAGAGGGGGAAATGCGAATGCTGACATAAATGACTTTCCCGTCCTTGCGCACCTGTCTTGCATGGTCGATGCTGTTTGTGGATTTGAGACTTGCCTCATAACTCTTCCGCTCATTGCCCTCAAACAGATCAAGGAAAGAGGTCGCAAGAATCTCCTCTTTGTGGAACCCATAGACATCGGCAACGCTTTCATTGCAGTCGAGGATCTTGAGGTTTTGCGCGTTCAACACAAAAATAGGGTTGGGGATCGTGTTGAAGATGATCCGATATTTTTCTTCGGACTTTCTGGCCTCTTGTTCCAGAAATCTCAGATGGGTCAAGTCTAAACTCATCTCCATGACCGCGGTGACTTCCCCTTTTGAATTCTTGATGGGTGAAGTCTTCACAAGCCAGTAGGTCTCGATGCCATCCTTGGTCACTGCCTCTTCTTCGCTCACATGGGGCTGTCCATCTTCAAAGGTTTTGATGACAGGGCAATCCGGGCATTTTTCGGAACGGCCTTTGTAGGCCTTGAAGCAGTGACTTCCCGCTACGGGCGCAAATATCTTTTCGAACTCACGGTTGTATTTCAGGAGTTTCAGATCACGATCCTGGACAGTGATGTAGCAGGGAGACTCCTCAAAGAGGGTCTGGTATTCGTTCTGGTGGCGGTTTAATCCTTCCGGTTTATTCTTGTTCACGCTGTCCATGGAATCGATGGCATCCTCTCTTTTCTGATCCCGCCCTCGCCTGGCTTAACGCTTTCTCCGGTCGCCGGCCTACTCCTCTTCTTCCTCCTCTTTAGGAATCATGTGTTCTGGGATCACCATGTGTTCGGCGATCACTTCCTTGAAGTGAACGGCCTTGATGTCCAGCTTGTGCTCCTTGGCCAAGTCCCGGATCTGGTCGATGCAGTTGTGGCAGGGGACGAGCACAAGCTTGGCGCCTGTTTCGCGGATCTGCTCGGCCTTCATTTTCCCTGACGCCAGGCGGTACTTTTTCATTTCACCGCCCATGGGCATGGCGCCGCCGCCGCCCCCGCAGCAGTAGTTGTAGTTGCCCTGGTATTTCATGGGCCGAAAATCTTCGGAGAGCATCTCAGCCAGGCGCCGGTTCTTCTCGGCCAGACCACCGTTGCGGATCACGTTACAGGGGTCCTGGACCGTGGTGGGAACTTTGATTTTTTCTTTGAGCTTGATCCGACCGTCTCGAATGTAGTCATGGAAAAGCTCAACGGAGTGGACGACTTCTTGTTTGGGCGTGTATCCCAACCAGATAGGCGCTTCGTACCGAAGCGATCGATAGGCATGGCCTCACTCGGTTATGGCGACTTGTTTCACCCCCAGTTCCTCGGCTCGCTTGAAGGTGTTTTCAACCACCATGCGGGCGGTGGCCGCGTCGTTGATGAACATGGCCAGGTTCGTGTCGTCCCATCCACTTTCGCTCGGGACGGTCCAGTCCTCACCGGCAACCGTGAAGATCTTGGCCACCTCCATGATATCCTGGGGATAGAACTTGGGCTCCCTAGCGTTGACCGTGTACATGATCTTGGCGCCCTTCTTATCAATGGGGATTGTCAATCCCAGAATTTCGCTCGCAGTCTCTTCTTCACACCACTGGATGGTTTCGACCCAGTCTTCCTTGGAGACAGCCATCTGATTGCCGGTGAGCTTGTAGTTTTCAACGGCTTTCTTGAGACCTTCAGGGGCGATGCCCAAAGAGGTCAGCATGCCCCTCATCGTGGAGATGAGGAAGGCGATATCAATGCCAAAAGGGCAGTAAAGCGTGCATCGCCTGCACACGTTGCACTCATAGTAAACGGTTTTGTAAATCTGCTGGAGGTACTCCGTATCCACCCGACCTTTTTTCTTCAGGAGGTCCTTGAGAAATCTCACCTTGTAGGCGGGAATCATCTTGGGGTCTTTCCCGCTCGCCAGATAAAAGTGGCAGGTATCAGCGCACATGCCGCAATGGGTGCAGATCTCAACCCAGGTCTTGAACCGGGCGCCCATTCGGGGTTTCAGGAAATCCATGATCGCTTTCGGGTTCACATCTTCAGTCATAGGGCAACTCCTTTAACTGGGGAAATCGCTTTCAAAACCAACCAGGCTATATCGAGTATCCTCTTCTTCCGAATTCGACGCCCGTGGCCGCCCGGGAGAAGAAGAAAAGCACGGAGTGAGAAAGCCTTGTAAAAGGAATCAGGATGAGCACAAGCTCTGCAGAGAGAACATGCAAGAGCCTCATGTTGTCACCCAGAAATTTGATGCTGTCCAGGGTCCCGTGAGTGAGGAAATAGCCGGTCAGGAAGGGCAGGGCAGTCACAACGATCAGGAGGTAATCGGAGAAGGTGGTAATGATGCGAAGATCGGGTGACAGAGCCCTTCTCAGGATGAAATAAATGGAGATCGCAAAAAGGAGCAGGGTCATCCAGTCCGCCCATTTGTCAGGGAGGGAGGACCAGGACCATCCGAAGCGCGACTCCTCCCACAGAGAGATGTGGCCTGCCAGCCAGATGGGCAACACAATGAGGCAGATGTGAAAGAGGTAGACACAGCTAACGAAGACAGGATTTTTTTTCACATCCACGTTGAGCGGCAGGAGCCAACGGGCCAAGGTGGCAAAAATGTATTTCAGACTGAAATAATCATAGAAAGGCTTATCCTTTGTCCTGGCGACAAAGATGAACTGGGCCATGCGGATCAGCGTTCCGATGATGAAAATCAGAAAAGCGATCCACAATAGGGGTCCTTC
>Ga0209253_10003536_pt1 | contig 13749 bp, 14 predicted proteins | sample FrelakmetBRP12BR_FD_187145 | JGI IMG/M metagenome (GOLD analysis project Ga0209253, IMG submission 187145) | Freshwater lake sediment microbial communities from the University of Notre Dame, USA, for methane emissions studies - BRP12 BR (SPAdes)... | ecosystem: Environmental > Aquatic >...
ATTTGAGAAGGGTAGGTCGAGGCATCAAAATGAGTGATCTTTCTCACTCCGGATCGTCCATGAACTAAGGAGTCCCAAAAATTATCGATTCCAATCCCGGTGGGAGCGACCACTCCCATTCCGGTGATGACTACTCTTCTCTTTTCCATAGCTTAAATTGAGAAACTGAATTGATTAGATGAAGTATTTAATTCAATTGCTAAATTATAAATGCCCATCTCCGTCATAAAGAAAAGACAGGCTATTATTATAAAAAAACCCTTCAATGTCAACATTTTTGTACAGCATAATTTCAAAAGTGTACTGATAAGAATTAATTATGGGAGAGATGATAATTAGTTAGTCATTTCAATAGCTTATAAAAAACCTTGAAGCCGTTCCCAAATTATGTTAATTTTTTATTATTAAATCTAAGGAGTTGGAAATGCATACTGACGAACAGAAAAAATTTGATATCAGGAATATCGAGAGAAATACCAAGGGTGGTGTAATCACTCAAAAAGATTATGAAACCTATTTATCTAAACTCCCTGATATTAGTGACAAGGTATTCACTCCTGAGGAAACCTCAGAGGATTCGGGAGAAGTTGAGTCCAAACGAGGGGGAGCATTATCGTCTAAAAAGAAAGAAATGAAAAAGAAGGTCAAAAGCAAGGGAAAGTAAGTATGCCCATTTATGAATATCGTTGTAATCAATGCAAGAAAGAATTCAGCCAACTCTTCTTAAATCAAAAAGACGTGAACCATGCCCGATGCAGGTTCTGCAAGAGTAAAAATCTTACCAAATTACTATCCTCCTTCTGTGTCCACCAGACTGAAGAATCCCGATTAGTTAATCTCGACACCTCAAAGCCTAAAGGGGACGATTATTATAAAGACTCCAGAAATATAGGACTCTGGGCAAAAAAAAGGATGAAGGAAATGGGAGTGAATCTCGGATCGAAAATGGATGAGATCGTTGAAAAAGGGAGAACGGGAAGAATCCTTGACGAATATAACAAATAGTCTCTAACTCATAACAGACTAGATGAGCGATATGGAAGATAAGGATTATTTTAGAATTCTCGGTGTTTCCAGGGACGCCTCTGAAGAGGAGATTAAGAAAAGTTACCGGAAAATTGCCATGCAGTACCATCCAGATCGAAATCCTGGGAACAAAGAAGCAGAGGATAAATTTAAGTTGGCTTCGGAGGCTTATGAGGTCTTAAGAGACCCGGAAAAAAGAGAGATCTATGATCGATACGGGATCGAGGGGTTAAAAGGAACGGGTTTCACTGGATTTAGAGGATTTGATGACATCTTTTCAGCTTTTGGGGATATCTTTGAAGACTTCTTCGGGTTTGGAAGCCCTTATAAACGAAGAACGAGAGCCCGTCAAGGGGCTGATCTGAGATATGATCTAAAGATTTCATTTCATGAAGCGGCCTTTGGAATAGAAACGGAGATTGATATACCTAAAAATGCTACGTGCGAAGAGTGCAATGGAACGGGAGCAAAACCTGGAACCTATCCCACCCAATGCCCAAACTGTAAGGGGACAGGCCAGGTGACGCGTTCTCAAGGATTTTTTACGATCAGTACCACCTGTAGCCAGTGCCACGGAGATGGGAAATTTATTCCTCATCCTTGCAAGGAATGTCGGGGAGCTGGAAAGGTGAGAAAGAATAATAAGATCCAAATTAAAATACCTCCTGGCGTTGATATGGGTTCAAAATTAAGGATTCGCGGGGAGGGGGAACCTGGAGAGAGAGGGGGGCCGTCCGGGGACCTGTTTATCTTTATCTATGTGGAACCCCATGATTTTTTTTTAAGAGAAGGAGACGAGATCGTCTGTCAAATCCCAATCAGTTTTCCGCAAGCCGCTTTGGGAACAGAAATGGAAATCCCCACTTTAAATGGAAAGAAAAAAATATCAATTCCCAGGGGGACGGAAAGCGGAGAGATTTTTAGAATAAAGGGAGAGGGGTTTCCAAAACTCAAAGGATATGGACGTGGAGACCAATTAGTTCAAGTGATCGTCAAGACCCCTAAGAATTTGACAAAGAGGCAAGAAGAGATCCTAAGAGAATTTGAAGAGGCAAGTGGCAGGAAGGAAAAGGAAGAGGGCTGGAGGAAGCTCTTCAGGGCCGAGAAGTAAAAGTTTACATAATATATCTTATCAGACACTATCTATTGGGGACTTTTTTGGAAGCCATAAGCAACATATCGGGTATCATCCTCTCCGGTGGGAAAAGCAGTCGGATGGGGAAAAATAAGGCCTTTATCGAAATTGATGGTGTTCCAATCATCCAAAGGATCCATAACTTATTTAAAACCATATTTTCCGAGATCCTTATTGTGACAAATGAAGTGGAATTATTCCAGGATTTCGAAGCCAAAATTCATCGCGATCTTATTCCAGACCAAGGCGCACTGGGAGGATTATACACCGCGATTTATTACTCTTCCTTTCCGCATGCCTTTTGTGTAGCTTGTGATATGCCCTTCTTAAAGGGTTCTGTGATCCGATACCTCATAGAGAAAATGCAAGACTATGATGTGGTCGTTCCGAGAACGAAAGATGGGTTACATCCTTTACATGCTATCTATTCAAAAAACTGTCTGGACCCGATCAGAAAGATCATGGAACAGAAGAAATTTAAGATTATCGACTTTTATCCGATGGTGAAAGTGAACATCGTGGAAGAAAATGAATTTCGGTCTTTAGACCTGGCAAGGGAGTCTTTTTTGAATGTCAATACCCCAGAAGACTTAAGATTGATTAACAAACCAAAACACGTCTTGCAAGGATGATAAGAAAACTTCTCTTCTCTTTCTTTTGGATCGCTTTTCTTTGGGGAATCTTAGACGTCCATGATCTCCAATCCAAGAATTATACCCAGGACGAACAACTCATCTTAGTTGGAACCGGAGCCCTCAATGATGGTTTCTACGACATTGCCGAAAAACAATTTTCACAGTTTATGAAAGATTATCCCAATCATGAGAAAGGATATCAGGTTTGTTACCTGCTGGGAAAAACCCTATTCCATAAGAAGAAGTTAAGAGAAAGCAAAACCCTTTTTCTAAAAATCCTCAATGAAAATAAGAATTTTGAATATACCGATCATACGCTTTATTGGCTGGCAGACATTGAAATCCGCTTAGGCCATGGCGAGGAAGCACGGAAACTCCTCTCCTCCATCGTCAAGAGGTTTCCTAAATTTGACTGGATCGATTATACCTACTATTTGTTAGGACTCCTCGATTTCGAATTCAACAGATTCTCCCAAGCTGAAGCCTCTTTCAAAAAAGTTCCTCTCTCATCTGGAAATCATGAGCTCATCCAAGCCTCTCTTTTTTGGCTGGGCCTTTTATCCTTTAGGCAGAAGGATTACGAAGGAACCATCCGTTATTTAAAGACCCTTTGGGAAGATCCCAAACTCCTTCCTCAGGGGTATTTAAGATACGCTCTATTTTTGCTTGGCGAAGCCCAGTTGAGATTAGGAAGGTTTTCCGACGCAACATCGAATTTCAGGACATTTCATGAACGATTCAAGAACGATCCTTTCATTCCGGAGGTCCAGTGGAGGCTGGGGTTTTGTGAATACCGCTCAGGACATTTTAAGGAAGCCATCGAGATCTTTCAGGGTTTGAAAAGTCAATTGAAGGAATCCCCTCTTCTGTTCTATACCCACTATTTATTAGGCAGGATGTTCTTCCTCAATAGGGACCCTTCCGCTTCCATCAGAGAAATCAACTCTATCATCTATAAATCTCCTGGGCATCCCCTGACAGGGATCTCCTTCCTGACCCTCTTCTGGAATTATATCCAGCTGGGTGAAATGGACGGGGCCAATAAGGTCTTTCAGCGGTTACAGAAATTGAACCATGTGGAGGATGAGAAGAATTTCATTCAATGGTTAAACGCTGAATTGATTTTCTCCGAAGGGAGGGTCTCGGACTCCCTCCCCTACTACTTCAACATTCTGAATTCGAGATTCAGGGAGAAGGCCCTCTATCAGATCGGCACAGGATATTTCTTTGAAAATAAATTCCGGGAAGCCATTACCAATTTGGATATTCTACTCCTGGAATTCCCGAGTTCTGAATACGCGGAAGAAGGCCTATTTGTGAAGGCCGAATGTTTGAACCGACTGGGGAATTTAGACCTGGCTCTTGACGCTTACGAACTCATTGTCAAGCAAAATAAAAATGATCTCTGGGAACTCTTGGCGCTCACCCAAATCGGAAACGCCCATATGGTTCGAAATGAAGTTCACAAGGCTCAAAAGGCATTCAAAAAAATCATAGACGAATTCGCCGATCATCCGTTGTACTATCATGCGGCCTGTCAACTGGGGAATTTAAATTTAAAGACAAATAATATCGGGGATGCCGTCCACTATTTTTCTTTGGTTCTGAAAGGGAATATCCTTGAATTATTTGGCGAGGCCCACTTCGGTTTAGGAGAGATCTTTTACCGGCAGGGAAAATACGACAAAGCCTTTAACAGTTTTGAAGCCGCGATCCGATATCTCGGAGAAGGCTCTTTATGGTTCTTTCTAACCCAATTGGAGATCGGCAATCTTCATCGGAAATGGGGAAAATATGAGGAGGCCAAAAAGGCTTACAATATTATCCTTGATCACTCGAAAGATGAAGAAATGAGACAAGCAGCAAAGATATTGTTAAACCAACTGGGGTCCCGTTGATCTCTTTTCCGGGTCCCCGATGAACCAAGCGACATGATTACCTCTGGGATTGAAAAAATGGAGCGGGAGCATTTGGATGAACTGCTGTTGATCGAAGCGTCATCCTCTCTGACCCCTTGGTCAAAAGAAATGTTCCTTGAAGAGTTGCGGAACCCTTTGGCTCATTCCTTTATTTATAGAGTTAATGAAGCACAAGGTCACCTCCTCATAGGGTTTATCTGTTTCAGAAATATCGGTGAGGAATCGGAACTTCTCAATATTGGTGTCCATCCCCTTTTCCGGCGTATGGGAATTGGCAGAAAATTGATGCAGTTCTATATGGAATTTGGTAAAGCGAAGCAGATCAAAACGTTCTATCTCGAAGTTCATGTTTCCAACCCACCGGCGATCCGCCTTTACGAGGGATTTTCTTATCAGCCCGCAGGAACGAGGAAGAAATTTTACCAAGGAAAATTTGACGCTCTCATGATGGTAAAAAGAGCTTGAAAGCCTTATGCCCTTACAAGCCCAAGGGATTGTTTTAAAAAACAAGAAAATTCAATCCCTCTATTTCCTTTTGGAAATTGACTGCCCACCCATTGCACCCCTCATCAAACCCGGCCAATTTGTGATGCTCAAAATTGTTGGCAGTCAGGATCCCCTTTTAAGGAGGCCTTTCAGTCTCTTCAAAAAGGATCTCGGGCGACATCCTCAAAAAGAAAAGCGAGAACGGTTTTCTATCCTCTATAAGAAAGTAGGAAGAGGGACCCAAAAAATGACGGAACTGGAAAAGGGCGAAAGGGTCGATATCATCGGCCCATTGGGAAACGGTTTTACCTCTCCGCCCCCTCTTTCTTTCAGACATGCCATTTTGATTGGAGGGGGGGTGGGAATCGTCTCTCTCTTTCCCTTAGCAGAAGCATTGGAGGCAGGAAGAAAACTTTCCGTCTTTATTGGCGGGAAGACGAAGACAGATATTTTATGCTTGAAAGATTTTAAGAAATTAAATTCAAACATTTTTGTTGCGACTGAGGATGGAAGCTTAGGACATCAGGGAACCGTGATCGATCTTTTCTTATCGAAACGAGAGAAATTATGGAGAGAGGGGCCCTCCCCTATTTATTCCAGCGGTCCATTAGGGATGCTAAAAGGATTGGCAAGGGCCCTGGGTTCAAAGAAATTCCTTTGCGAAGCCTCTTTCGAAGCCCGGATGGCATGTGGTTTCGGGGCCTGTTGGGGATGTGTCATTAAGACGAAGGATCCCAGGACCCCTTACCAAAGGGTTTGTAAAGAAGGGCCTGTTTTCAATTTGGGGAAAATCATTTGGGAAGATCGGTAGACTCTCTTCAAAGCCCTGACCTCTCTGTGACCCTTGGGAAGCTCAAACTCAAAAACCCTGTCATGGTCGCCTCGGGGACCTTTGGGTTTGGAGAGGAATATCAAGATTTTATCGAACTTGATCGCTTGGGGGCGATCATCCCTAAGGGCATCTCTTTGAAGCCCATGGTGGGAAATCTACCGCCCAGGATCTTCGAGACAGAGGGAGGGATCCTTAATTCCATTGGACTTCAAAACCCGGGTTTCCATGAATTTATTCACGATAAGCTCCCCTTCTTAACAAGAATCAGAACCCACTTGATCATTAACTTTTTCGGGAATACTCAAAAAGAATATATTGAATTGGCAGGACGTTTTAATGAAGTCCCGGGGATTTCAGGACTGGAGATGAACATCTCCTGTCCCAACGTGAAACAGGGAGGGATTGCTTTTTGCTCGGATCCAAGAACGACGTATCGTCTCGTTCAAGCAGTAAGAAAGTCAACCCAATTACCCCTCATCGTGAAACTGTCTCCCAATGTCACCGAAATTGACTCCCTGGCTAAAATTGCAGAGGAAGGAGGGGCTGATGCGGTCTCCCTCGTCAATACCTTTAAAGCCATGGCCATCAATATCCGCTCAAGGAAACCTGAATTAGGAAATATCATAGGAGGGCTTTCAGGTCCAGCCATTAAACCCATCGCCCTGAGAATGGTTTGGGAGGTGTCCCAGAGGGTAAAGATACCTGTCATCGGAATCGGGGGAATTGTAAAGGCAGAGGATGCCATCGAATTCATTTTAGCTGGAGCTTCGGCGATTCAGATAGGAACAGCCAACCTGGTCAATCCTCAGACAAGTACTGAAGTCATTCAAGGGATAAAGAAATATCTTACTGAAAATAAGATTCATCACCTCCGGAGGTTAATCGGCCTCTTCAGGCCCTGAGGTCAGCAAACAAAAAAGCCTCCCCCGGCCTAAGGCCGGGAGAGGCTTTTTTGTACTGTTTCACTTCCAGAAGCTTTTCTTAGATCTGATCCTTGATGATCCTGGGCGATATGAAAATCAAGAGGTCTTTCCTTGTATCTTCCTTTACTTCCCTCTTAAATAGCCACCCAAGGAGTGGAATCTTGCCAAGAAGCGGAACGCTATCGGTCGCATCCGTCCTACTAATGCTGTAGATTCCAGCAATGGTAGCAACGCCACCGTCTCTCACCAGCACTTCCGTAATCGCCTCCTTCTTATCAATACTGGGAACTCCTAAGACAGTAATGCTTTGATCAGGGGCATCTTTCTTCGCTTTAACAATCATCCTGACATTTCCATCACCGGTTACATGGGGAGTCACAGTTAACTTCAGGTTGGCATCAATAAAATCGGTCGTCACTGTTCCTTCCGTCGTCAACTTCGGATAGGGAATTCGAAGCCCTTGTTCGATGGAAGCCTCCTTATTATCCAGAGTGGCAATCTTCGGGCTGGAAACAATTTTGATATCCCCTTTGCCCTCATGCGCGGAGAGGGCAATATCTAACATACCCAATGTTCCTTTTTCAAAAATGGCTTCAAGGATGGGGGTGGTCGCAATCGCCCCTGGAACAGAGGCGCGGGCAAGCGCGCCATAATCTAAAACTTCCCTTGTTGGGGTTCCAAGGGTCGTCCCTGCAATTCCACCTCCTGTTCTCCAGCTTTTGTTTACCGTTCCATCCGGATTAAGCTTTACTCCTCCTATGTCAAATCCCCATTTGATCCCTAATTCCCTTTGGAAGGACAGACCGGCTTCGACAATCCTTGCTTCAATTATGACTTGCGGGGTCTTGGTATCCAACAACTTTACGAGATTCTTCACCTTGGCTATTTTACTGCCAATGTCTTTCACAATTAAAGTATTTGTCCGGTCGTCAACTTTGATATCTCCCCGGTCACTCAAAATGCCTTTGACCTGGGGCATAATATCCTTCGCTGTTGCATAGTTGATCGGGATCAAATCGTCCACCAAGTCCTCCAGTTTTTCCTTGGCCCTTCTTTGTTCAAGGATGTCCTGCTCTTGCCTCTTAAGAGCGTCACGGGGAGCCACCCAGATGACATTTCCGACCTGGATCTTGCCCAGGCCTTTGGCCTGCAAAACGATATCCAAGGCCTGATCCCAGGGCACATCGACTAATCGCATGGTAATCTTCCCACTTACATCATCGGCTGTGATCACATTAAAATTGCTTACTTCCGCAATCAGCCGAAGGATATTCTTAATATCCGCATCTTTAAAATCAAGGGAAAGTTTTCTTCCGGTATAAATCTTTTCTGGAAGCCCTCCCTCCTCCCCCTTGATCACGATGGGCTTGGGACCGGCTTTTTCTTCAGCAGGAAGAGCCTTCTTTTCCGCCACCTTCGGTTCCGCTATTTTAGGTTCCGCGACAGGCTTTTCTGGAGCAGGCTTCTCTTCTTCTTTCTTCACCTCCTCTTTTTTCGCCTCTGCTGGAACTTCCTCTTTTTTCGGTGGAACCCCTGGTTCGATTTTCCCTTCAACTTTTTTGGGTTTTTCTATATCGATGAAAAGGACTTTCCCTTCCCTCGTCGTCTCAAAGGGCACCTCTTCTCTTAATTTAATCGAAACCCTGACATCGTTCAGTTTCCCTGCCTTCACATTCTGCATCTCAACATATTCCACTGCGCTCTCGAACTCTTTGGTGTCAAGCCCTCTTTGAAGGTGCTTTGGGACGAAGGCATTTTTGATGTCGACAGCAATCGTATTCTTTGAAAGCATATAAGATTCATATTTGGGTTCCCCTGTCAGGGTGACGACGATCCGGGATTTATGATCCATCTGTTTAAAATCGACAGGAGATTTCACCTGAACTTTTCCAACTCCCTCTTTGGCCTTCGCGATTTCTGCGACCTTCTCAGGCAACAGGATCTGAGGCTCGGAAGGTTGGGGGACATTCCCAATGGAGACGATGAGTTTATTCTCGATCGGGTTGACTTGATAGGGAGCCAGCTGAGGTTTAAGAGAATCGAAAACGAGCCGCAATTTATCCGGATGTTGTCCAATACGGACGAGTTTAATAAATGGATTTTTGGGCTTGATCGATTTTTGTGGATAACGGGTGTCGACACCCCAGATATCGAGAACGAGCCGGGCAGGAGCATCCAACTTGAAAGCATTATAGTTCTCAATTTTTCCATCGCCGATGATATGGAAGACAATGAAATCCTTTTTCGATTCGATTGAAAAATTGACAATCTCTTTGGCTTTACTCAATTCCTTTGCGGCAGGAGGTTTCTCTTCTTTCTCTTTCACAACCTCCTCTCCTCTTTTAGCCTCTTTGCCCTCTGCAGCCTTTTTTACCTTTTCGATATCGATGATCAGATTCTTATCTTCCTTGGAGATATTGTAGTTGGCCACTTGAGTCAGCCCGATCTCAATTCTCCCCTTGTCATCATATTGGGTCGTTAAAATTTCGCCAATGGTACCATTCTCCACCTTAATGGGCCCTTTGATCTGTTTTAGGTCGATGTTGGGAACATCGATGGCGATTCTTAAAGGGTCCGTCAGCAGCTTATAAAAGGGTGGCGCCATGGTTTCAGATCCCTCAATATGGATTCGGGTATAATTCTCCTCCTCGGCGAAGGTGATCTTCTGGATCACCGATGCTTTCGCCATCTTCGCCTGAGTCTCAGGGGGCGGGGTCTGCACCGTGGTTTTCTTCGCTGCGCAACTCATTGCAAAAAGAAGCAACCCCCCCCATACAAACATTCTAAATAATCGAGAAGATTTCATGATTCTCCTCCCTCTTCAGCTGGTTGATGAAGAAATAACGAAATCTCATTCGCTTTGGCCTGGCCAAGGACGTCCGAATAGGCCTCTTCGACGATCACTCTGTCTTTATGGATTGCCTTCACTTTTCCATCATGTCTTCCAATCGCTGTTCCTCTCTTCAAGAAATAGCCTCTCCCTTGTTGGTCTTCAACGAGGGCCACATTCCCCTCCGGGAGGGTGATAATGGCTACTAACCTCAGCTGACTGATGTCATATTTCTGCAGAGGCGTCAGAAAGGCGCTTCTGGGCATTTTTTCAGGCGTGAGCTGAATGAAGGGTCTAAAGGGGTCCGCCTTTCCCACAGGATTATAAGAAAATTCGGGTTCCTCTTTCTTCTTGGCCACCTCTTTTTTCTCAACCTTCTCAGCAACTTGAACCGGCTGGGCCTTCTTTTGCTCAGCAACAGGTGTCTTTGCCTTTGAAGCAGCAGGGGGTGGAGCCGTCCCTCCCCCACAGCTTGACACAAGGAAGAGAAACACCACGGAGACGGCTAAGAGAATGATCTTACTTTTTCGGAGCTTTCGGAATGTCTTCACCTTCTTCCCCAAAACCCGTTCTCTTTCCAATTTTTTTCTCCTCACCTTTCTTTTCCTCGCTCTTTGTTTCTTCGGCTCTTTTTTCAATAAACCGATAGGTATTGACCAGGCACGAGGTCCTCACCAAAAGCTCTGCTTCTCCCTTACCCTTGTCTTTATCCTTTGCTCGTATCATATTGAAATTGACCACATTGATAATCCGTGGAAGTTTGCTCACCTTATCAAAGAAAATCCCCGTGTTATGGTAGTTGCCCAAAAACACCAATTCAATAGGGACTCTGGCATAAAATTGTTGAGGCTCTTCAGGCTTGGGCCTGAAGAGGGTGAAATCGAGTTTCGATTCTTTACCAAGAGAAGATATGTTTCTTAGAATTTCAGGAATCTCTTTCTCATTGGGGAGCTGGGTAAGGGCACTCGTCAGCTCAAGATTCAATTGTTCCACTTGTTTCTTAAAGTTTTCAAGATCCTTCGCAATCGCCTTGCTCTCGTTTAACTCCCTCACCAAGTTATTCAATTCACCCTTTAAAGTGCTTAGTTCATTCTGTTGGGGAATGAAAAAGGCATAAGCATAGAGGCCGATCACCACACAAATGAGCACGACGAGGATCACCACCTTTTTGGATGTCGGAAGTTTATAGATCGCGTCCATCTTAATGGCCATGGGAGTTCTCCTTTAAATCACATGAAAATAATTTCGCATGAGAGGATGAACTTTTTCAACGGAATTTTACTTACTTCGATTTGCTCACTGACGATTAAGTCCACATTCTTAAAAAGCTTTGATTTTCTAAGGTTCGTCATAAAATTCGCCACGGTTTCATCATCCAGGGCGACCCCCTCAATTCCCAGCTTCGATCCATCTTTCTTTACCGATTCAAAGTAGACTTTCTCTGGTTTGTCAATACTTAATTCATCCAATACTTTTGCTGGACTTGCCTTCTCTTTCCTTAAGAGGTTGATGACATTCAATTTTTCTTGTAGAATCCTCTGCTGTTCTTTGGCTTTATTAAACTCCGTAGTCAAGGATTTATAATAATCAATCTCTTTTCTCGTATTGGAGATCTCTGCGACCGTCTTTTCTTTCTCACCCCCGATGAACCACTGGACAACAAAGACCAACGCTAATACAACCACCATGGAAAGAATGAACACAATCATTTCTTTCCTCACTCCAATTTTCTTCTTTTCTTTCCTCGCTTTGAGTAAGTTGATCTTTATCATTTGTCCCCCACCCTTCTTGAGGCCAGTCCTACGGCTACGGCCATGATGGGCCCGATATCCCTCAAATAATCCATGTCAAAATTCTTGCCGCTGTATTCAACCCTTTTGAAAGGATTTGCAACTTCAACGGGAATCCCAACTTGCTGTTGCAAGACGATGTCAAAATCTTTAATTTTCGATCCCCCCCCGCTCAGGTATAACTTACTAACCTTTTCATAAGTGCTTGTGGATTGAAAAAAATCGAGTGAATTCCCGATCTCGATGGCCAATGCCTCTGAGGCTGTTTTGAGTACATTCTGGATGGCGGGTTGAGAGCCCCCTTCCCCCTTGCTCCCCACTTTGATCCTTTCCGCCTCTTCATAGTCGATATGGAGTTGACGTTGAATCTCTTCTGTAATTTGATTGCCCCCTTTGAAAATGTCTCTGGTGAAACTGGAGGTGTTGTTCTTGAGGATGTTAATATTCGTAATGCTGGCACCCACATTGGCGACCGCCACGGTCTCATCCTTGTCGATATCGTAATTGATTTCGAGCATATTCTCTAAGGCAAAGGAATCCGTGTCGATAATAACGGGATCCAGCCCTGCTTCGACAATGACCGACTGATAATCATTAATAATATCCTTTTTAGCTGCCACCAAGACCACATCCATGAGATCGGCGTTTTCTGAGCTCGAACCCAGCATATGGAAATCAATATTAACATCGTTAATATCGAAGGGGATATACCGCTCGGCTTCCCATTGGATTGATTCTTCCAATTCGGCTTCCGTCATGAAGGGTAATGTAATCTTCTTGACAATCACGGAATGACCTGAAACAGATGTCACGACATCTTTTCTCTTTGTTTTTGTCGTGGAAACGAGATCCCGTATGGCATCAATGATGGTGACGGAGTCCATTAAAGCCCCATCCACAATGGCCTCCGGAGGTAGAGGAGATAGGCCCAGATTCTGCAACTTGAACCCACCTTTCCCCCTATTCAGTTCGACCAGCTTAATCGAACTTGACCCAATATCAAGCCCAACGACATCCTTCTTTTTTCCTAGGAACATTTTTGTACTCCTTTGAATGTGGTAAATTCGTAATCAATTATTGCCATATTTTCTCAAAAGTCAAGAAAAAAATTTTATTAACTCCTAAAGTTCTAATAAGTACTCACAGAAACCTGATAATTCATTTTAAGCTTTTCTAATAACTTACTAAGATTTTTCATAAATTATCTGACAAACTGTATTTTTTTATCTTCGCCCTCAAAGTGGCTCTGGAAATACCTAAAACCTTTGAAGCTTTTGATTTGTTCCATTCCAGGCTCTTAAGAACTTTGGAAAGATGTATCTTCTCCACATTGTCCAAGGACATTTCTTCAGTAATTTCAGACACCTCAGGGGCAGACATAGCCCGATCTAATCCTCCAGTCTGCCTTAATTCAAAGGGAAGCTGCTTATGGGTGATAAAATCTTGATCACTAAGAATCATGGCCCTTTCGATGACATTCTTTAACTCTCTTACATTTCCTGGCCAGTGATATTGGATCAACAACTTCTTAGCTTCCTCACTGAAACCTCGAATGTTTTTGTTATGTTCCCTATTGTTTTCCTCGATAAACAAATTTGAGAGCAGTAAAATATCTTCAACCCTGTCTCGCAGGGGTGGCATTTCAACGACCATAACCTTTAATCGATAATATAAATCTTTTCGGAATAACCCCTCCCTGACCAGGGCTTCCAAATTCTTATTGGTAGCAGCAATAATACGAATATCAACCTTGAGTTCCCTCTCCCCTCCCACTCTCATAAAGGTCTGATTTTCAAGGACCCTCAGAATCTTCGATTGCAAAAAAGGTTTCATATCACCGATTTCGTCTAAGAAAACCGTTCCCCCATCCGCTAACTCAAAAAGCCCCTTCTTTGTATTCTTGGCGTCTGTAAAAGCTCCCTTCTCATATCCAAAAAGTTCTGATTCCAATAACGAATCGGGAATGGCGCTACAATTAATCTTCATCAAGGGTTTATTGCCCCGCTTGCTATTATAATGAATGGCATTCGCGGCTAATTCCTTCCCTGTTCCGCTCTCTCCCTGAATCAATACGGAGGTTTTGTGAGTTTTACTGATCATTCCAATCAATTCTTTTACATAGTGAATCTGGGGGCTGACCCCATGGATATTGCTGTTTTGATCCTCCTTTTGT
>Ga0209253_10003537_pt1 | contig 13748 bp, 10 predicted proteins | sample FrelakmetBRP12BR_FD_187145 | JGI IMG/M metagenome (GOLD analysis project Ga0209253, IMG submission 187145) | Freshwater lake sediment microbial communities from the University of Notre Dame, USA, for methane emissions studies - BRP12 BR (SPAdes)... | ecosystem: Environmental > Aquatic >...
CTGGGCCAGCAGGAGATCGAGCGCGGCCGCGATGACCTTCTCGGCGGAGGCGCCGGGCTGCGCGTGTCCCTGACCCTTTCGCGCGGCCTCGAGCTTGTCGAGGAACTGCTTGGAGACCGTCATGTGCAGGCGCTGGAGGTCGGGGGTGAGGGGTTCCGACTGCATTGGAAACGCTTGTGGCGCCGCCTGAACAAATTGAGCCAAAGGAGTTTCATCCAGTTGAAACGGTGCCGGGCGAGGCAACTCCGTCACCACCTCGGTCACCACCTTCGTGACCACCTCCCGCCTCGGAACCACCGCCGCCGGGCAGATCTCCACCGCGACCGCCTTCGCCTCCTGCTTGGAAAGGTAGAAGAACCTCGGCAGGACGTCTGCGCTGTTCTCCGGCGTGATGACCCGGGCCAGCTCGACCACGGTGGTGATGCACAACTTGCCTTCCCGGAAAGGCCCGATCACCTCCGGGAACTCTTGGATGAGCCGTGCCGCCACCTTCCGGTAGTGGGCCGCTCCCTTCGACAATTTCAGATCTCGGTGCAGGTAGTAAAAGACGCTGGCATGGCCCAGTTGCACCCAGAGCCGCTGCCGATCGAACTCTGCCAGCGCCACCAGGAAGTCGGCCATGGCGCCCTGTTCGAAGCGGAGGAGAACGGCGAGACGTCGGGACGATTCGCGTGCTTGGTTCATGCACGAAGCATCTCACGGGAGTTTTCGCCCTCCCCAGACGCGCGAGGCGGCCCACCACGACGATATCCCGCACGGAGATCTCGAACCTCGCCGCCAACTCCTGACGCGACATCCCGGGGCAATGCGGCCGCCCCACAGGCCTTCCCGCTGCACCCCGCGCGCCGATTGCAACTCTCTCGATAACTCGTCAAGGGACTACGAGTGAACGCCCCATCTGCCCGACGGTCGATCCGCGGACCTTCGCGGCGGCCCCTCGAGGCGACCCATCGACTCCGTCACCACCCCGCGGCGTCGAAGCGCGTCTTCGCGGTCTGGGCCAGCGGCAAAGGCGAGATGGGGGCCACGCCGGCGGCACGAGCCAGGTCGTCCACGCTCGCCACCGCGCCCGCCGCCCAGATCGGCGCGAACCAGTCCGGGGCGCCCTTCCATCGCCACCAGGGTCCGGCGCCCTGGTTCGCGAGCGCGACCTCGACCTGTGCGGCGAGGAGTGCCGCGCGCAGCGCGTCGGCCGAGGAGAGCAGCGGATCGCGGGGGAGCGGCCAGCGGGCAGCCTCCTCGGCGTCGACCGGGCGGCAGAGGGCGCGGGAGAGGACGGCAGCGTCCCCCGCCGCCCCGGGCGTACCGCCGCGGGCGCGCTCGATCTCGCGCAGGAGCCTCGCAGCCTGCATGCGAACCGCATGGAGCCGGTCGGCCTGCGCCGCCTTGATCTCCCGGGCCAGCTCGTGGCCGGCGATCCCCGAGCGCTCGTGGAGCCAGGCCGGATCGGCGGCGAGCGCCTCGAACAGGAAGCCCCAGACCTCCGCCGCGGCAGGCGATCCGAGTCGGCGTGCCTCCACGCCGTCGGCTCGGATGCCCGACAGGAAGAGGGCCACGCCCAGCTCGTGGAGGAAAGCCCGCGCCTCCGAGGCCCCGCCGGACGGGAGCGCGGAGAGCCGGACGTCGTCCGGGACGCGAACCGGCACGGTGAGCGGGCGCTGGCTCTTTCCCGGGACGGGCCGGTCGTCGAGCTTCACGCGTGTCGCCAGGACCACGCCGGCGGCCGACGCCGCGGCAATCCCGTCGCCCACGAGACGCGTTCCGGGGTGGGCCTTCGGTTCATGTGAGGCACGCAGCATCCGGGGCAGGTCGCGCATCCGGGTGGCGGCAAGTGTCCCCCCGATCTCGCGCCGCGCCAGCGACTCCATGGCCGCGCAGTAGCCCGGGCCAGTGGCGTCGAGCGTGGAGGACGCCAGCGACGCCAGCTCGTCGGGCCCGGCACCGCGAAGCGACGTGGCGACCGACAGGGCGTCGACCATCCCGAGCTTCGTTGCCGCCGCGGAGAGCGCGCTCGCGTTGGCTTCTGCCGCCCGCGCGGCACGGGCCGCGGCAGGTGCGCGCGCGGCGTCGAGGGCTGCGCGCCGCGCCGTGTCCGGTTCGGCGGCGAGCATGGAGGTCACGTCGCGGAGCGCCACCGTTCGCCCCTCGTACTGGAAGGAGAGGTCGCCCGCCGGCCCCCCCGGCGCCGGAGCCGCGGCCGGAGCCACCGCTGGAGCGACGGAGGCGGCCAGCACCTCGCCCACCAGGAAGTCGTGAAGCATCCGACGGCGCGCGAGCTCGGCCGGATCCGGCGACGGCGCGGTGGCGTCGAGGGCGCGCAGGGCGGTGCCGTCGGCGAGCCATTCCCGTCCGGCGTGGAGCGACGCCACGTCGAGCGGCGCGGCGGTGGTCCAGGCCAACCAGGTGGCCTCGGCCTGCTCCTCGAGCAGCGCGTCGACGTCGGTCCGGAGGCGGGCGAGCATCGCCTCCTCGGGTGGCACCGCCGGTGCCGCGACGGGCGCCGGGGGAGGCGGCTCGGGAGCCGGTGGAGGTTCAGGGACGTGGGCGCACGCGGCGGCCGAGAGGAGCAGGGGGAGGAGTCGCTTCACCCGGCACATGCTACCCGGGGGCGGCCGCGCCCGCGACCGGTTAAGCTCGCGGCGTGACGATCTCGCCGATCGAGATGGCTCGAGCCCGTGCGCGGCTCCAGGGCGCCGTGCGCGCCCACCTGGCGGCGCGCGGCTTCGACGAGGTGGAGACGCCGTGCCTCGTTCCCGCACCGGGGATGGAGCCGCACATCCAGGCCTTCGAGACCGCCTTCGTCCCCGAGGCCGGCGTCCCCGAGGCCGGCGGCGGCAGCGGCGCCGCTCGCCCGCTCTGGCTCCACTCGAGCCCCGAGTACGCCATGAAGCGGCTGCTCGCCGACGGCTTTGATCGCATCTTCCAGTTCGCGCGGGTCTTCCGCAACGGCGAGATCTCCTCCACCCACAACCCCGAGTTCACGATGCTGGAGATGTACCGGGCCGGCACCGATCACCGGGGCATCATGGAAGATCTCGAGCAGGCGGTGGAGGCCGGGGCCAGGGCGCTCCACCCCGGGGGCGGGACACAGCTTCGCTGGCGCGGCCACGCGGTCGACTTCGCGGCCCCCTTCGACCGCCTTCCGGTGGCGGAGGCCTTCGCCCGCGCCGGCGTAAACTTGGAAGGGTGCGGCGAGGACGCGCGCGAGCTCCGCGCGGCGGCCATCGCCCGCGGCCTGGACGGCGGACCCGAGGGCGAGCGCTTCGACGACGTCTTCTTCCGGATCTTCCTCCAGGCGATCGAGCCGACCCTCGGTCATTCACGCCCCGTGTACCTGACCGACTGGCCGGCCTCGATGGCGGCTCTGTCCCGCATCCGGAAGGACGACCCGCGCTGGGCGGAGCGCTTCGAGCTCTACGCCGCCGGCCTGGAGCTGGCCAACGGCTTCTCCGAGCTGAACGACGCCGCCGAGCAGCGACGCCGGCTGCTCTCGGAACAGCAGGAGCGGCGGCGGCTCTCCCGCCCGGTCTACCCGCTCGACGAGCGATTCCTGGCCGCGGTGGGGCGCATGCCCGACGCGGGAGGCGTGGCGCTCGGGCTCGACCGGCTGCTCATGCTCCTCACCGGAGCCGAGCGCATCCGCGACGTGCTGCTCTTCCCGGCCGAGGATTTCCTCAGGGCGCCCGGAGCACGAGACACTTGAGATAGCGGCTCTCGGGCATGCCCATCCGCTCGGGGTGGTCGCGCCCGGCGCCGCGCCGCTCCAGCACCTGCACGGCGCGCCCGGCATCGCGGGCCGCGTCCTCCACGACCTCCTCGAAGGCCTGGGCCGAGACGTGGAAGCTGCAGGAAGCCGTGATCAGGATGCCGCCCGGGCGCAGCGCCTGGAAGGCCCGGAGGTTCACCTCCTTGTAGCCGCGCTTGGCCGCCTCCACCGAGGCCTTGCCCTTGGCGAAGGCGGGCGGGTCGAGGACGATGGTGTCCCAGGTCCGCCCCTTCTCCGACTCGTCGCGCAGGAAGTCGAAGGCGTTCGACTCCTCCACGCGAACGTTGGCGGCGCCGTTCAGCGCGGCGTTCTCGCGCAGCAGGCCGGCGGCGTGCGGCTGCATCTCCACGGCCACCACCTCGTCGGCCCTGGCGGCCATCTGGAGCGCGAACCCGCCGGTGTAGGAGAAGCAGTCGAGCGCCCGGCCGCGCGCGTACTGGCCGGCGCGCAGGCGGCTCTCCCGCTGGTCGAGGAAGGAGCCGGTCTTCTGCCCGGCCAGCAGGTCGAGGCGAAGGCGCACCCGCCCCTCGCTCACCTCCACCGGGCCGGGGTCCTGGCCGACGAGGACGCCCTTCACCTGGGCGAGCCCCTCCAGCTCCCGCACCCGAACGTCGTTCCGCTCCAGCACCGCCCGCAGGCCGAGCTCCTGGGCGAGCAGGGCCGCCAGCAGCTCCTTGCGGCGATCGGTGCCGGGGACGAGCGTCTGGATCACCCCCACGTCGCCGTAGCGATCGGCCACCAGGCCGGGGAGCAGGTCGGACTCGCCGTGAACTGCGCGCCAGAGGGTCTCCTCGCCGTAGGCCAGCCGCCGCAGCCCGGCTGCCGAGGCGATGCGGCGCGCGAAGAAGGCCTCGTCGATGGGCTCCTCCTCCCGGGTGAGGAGCCGGATGGAGATCTGCGAGCGCTCCGACCAGAAGGCCTTGCCCTGGAAGCGCCCCCGGGCGTCGACGAGCGCGACCGCGTCGCCGGAGGCGGCGGGGGGCGGCTTCTCCACGTCGGAGCGGAAGACCCAGGGATGGCCCCGCTGCAGCCGGTCCACCCCCTTGCGGGAGAGGACGGCGACCGGCTCGGTGAAGTGGCTCACGAGAATCCTCCGCTCACCTGGCACGCAGGTACTGGCGAGGCCACGGCCCCTCCTGCGAGAGCTCGCGGGCGGCGCGCAGCGGGAAGGAGGGGTCGCGGAGCAACTCGCGGGCAAGGAGCACCATGTCGGCCTGGCCGGTCCTCACCACGGTCTCGGCCTGGGCTGGCGAGGTGATCATGCCCACCGCCGCGGTGGCGATGGCGGCGTCACGGCGGATGCTCTCGGCAAACGGCACCTGGTAGCCTGGGCCGGCCGGCACCTTCGCCGTGGCCACGTTGCCACCCGACGAGCAGTCGATGAGGTCCACGCCGAGCGGCTTCACCTGCCGCACGAGCTCGATGGTCTGGGGCAGGTCCCAGCCGCCGTCGGTCCAGTCGGTGCAGGAGACCCGGAGCAGCAGCGGCAGCCGGTCCGGCCACTCCCGGCGAACCGCCTCGACCACCTCCCGGACGATGCGGGTGCGGTTCTCGAGCGAGCCGCCGTACCGGTCGTTGCGCCGGTTCGAGAGCGGGGAGAGGAACTCGTGCAGCAGGTAGCCGTGGGCGGCGTGGATCTCGACCACCTGGAAGCCAGCGGCCAGCGCGCGTCGCGCCCCGGCGGCGAAGGAGCCGACCACCTCGGCGATGCCGGCCTCGGAGAGAGCTTCGGGCGTGGCGTGACCGTCGGCGAAGGGCAGCGCGCTCGGCGCCACCGGCACCCAGCCGCCATCGGCGGGAGGGAGGGGCGTGCCGCCCTGGTCCCAGGGGACCCGGACGCTCGCCTTCCGCCCGGCGTGTGCGAGCTGGATGCCCGCCGCCGCGCCGTTCTCGACCACGAGCCGCACCACCCGGGCGAGCGGCTCGACCTGGCCGTCGTCCCAGATCCCCACGTCCGCCGGCGAGATTCGCCCGCGGGCCTCCACCCCGGAGGCCTCGACGATCACCAGTCCCACGCCTCCGACCGCGCGGGAGGCGTAGTGGACGAGGTGCCAGTCGCCGACCCGGCCATCGACGGCCGAGTACTGGCACATGGGGGACATTCCGATTCGGTTGCGCAGGGTCACAGACCGCAGCGCGAGCGGGCTGAAGAGGCTCATGGGTGGGGAATCCTACCTCGACTGGGCAGCGCGCGCGGCGGCGAAGCCCCGCTCGAGATCTTGCAGAAGATCTTCGGCGTTCTCGATGCCCACCGAGACCCGGATGAACCCGTCGGCGATGCCCAGCGCCGCACGCGTCTCCGCCGGAACGCTCGCGTGGGTCATGATGGCCGGGTGCTCGATGAGGCTCTCCACGCCGCCCAGCGACTCGGCCAGCGCGAAGACCCGGAGAGACGAAAGGAAGGCCCGCGCCGCGGGCAGGCCGCCCCGGATGACGAAGGTGAGCATCCCCCCGAATCCGCTCATCTGGCGCCGGGCCAGCTCGTGCTGCGGATGCGACGGCAGGCCGGGGTAGGTGACCTTCTCCACTTGCAGGTGCCCTTCCAGGAAGCGGGCGATCCGGAAGGCGTTCTCCTGGTGGCGCTCCATCCGGACGTGGAGGGTCTTCACCCCGCGCATCACCAGGAACGAGTCCATGGGGGAGGGGACGCCGCCCACCGCGTTCTGGAGGAACTGCATGCGCTGGTACAGCCCCGCGTCGGAGGTGAGCACCGCGCCGCCCACCACGTCGGAGTGGCCGTTCAGGTACTTGGTGGTCGAGTGGCACACCAGGTCGATGCCCAGCGAGAGCGGCCGCTGGAAGAAGGGGGTCGCGAACGTGTTGTCCACCACGCTGGTCGCGCCGCGGGCCCGGGCGATGGACGCGATGGCCGCGAGGTCGGCGATCTTGAGCATGGGGTTGGTCGGGCTCTCCAGCCAGACGAGCTTGGTCCTTGGCGTCATGGCCCGGTCCACGTTTCCAGGGTCGCAGGCTTCCACCGGGGTGAAGGAGAGGCCGTGTCGCCGGAAGACCTTGTCGAAGAGGCGGAAGGTCCCGCCGTAGACGTCGTCGGAGTAGACGACGTGGTCGCCCGCGTCGAGCAGGTGGAGGATGGCGTCGGTGGCGGCCAGGCCAGAGGCGAAGGCCAGGCCGTGCTTCGCCCCCTCCAGCGCCGCCAGGCAATCCTGGAGCGCGTGGCGGGTCAGGTTCTGGGTGCGCGAGTACTCGTACCCCTTGTGCTCGCCCGGCGCCGACTGGGCGTAGGTCGAGGTCAGGTAGACCGGCGTCATCACCGCGCCGGTGACCGGGTCGGGGTGCTGGCCGGCGTGGATGGCGAGGGTCTCGAAGCGAAGGGGCTGATCGGGCATGCCGGCATCCTAATCGCTCGCCGGAATCTTGCTGGGGCTTCCGATCGTCACCGTGAGTGACACGGCGATCATGGAGTGAGGCGGTCCTCTACACGGTCATGACGCAGCGCGGCAGGGTTTTTTTTTGGCCATCCGCGCATGAGCCTTCCCTCACTCCGTTCGGATCGGGTAGTGTCCGCCGTCCAATTTTTTTTTCGAAACACGAACCCGGGGCCAGTGCCTCGGCCCGAATCAGGTCAGACCTCACCGACTCACCCTCATACCCCCGCGGAGGATGAACCGATGGCTGTTTCCCCTACCAATGCACCCCCGGTGTCGAGCACCGGCGCCGGAATGACCAAAGAAGAGCGGATGGTCGTTTTCGCCTCTTCGCTGGGCACAGTCTTCGAGTGGTACGACTTCTACCTCTACGGGTCGCTCGCGGCCATCATCGCCAAGCACTTCTTCGTGGCGGTGAACGAGGCAACCTCCTTCATCTTCGCCCTGCTCGCCTTCGCGGCCGGCTTCTTCGTCCGCCCCTTCGGGGCCATCGTCTTCGGTCGCCTCGGCGACCTCATCGGACGCAAGTACACCTTCCTCATCACCATCGCCCTGATGGGCGGCGCGACGTTCGTCGTCGGCCTCCTCCCCGGGTACGCGACGCTCGGCATCACGGCGCCGATCATCCTCATCACGCTGCGCATCTTCCAGGGCCTGGCCCTGGGCGGTGAGTACGGCGGCGCGGCCACCTACGTGGCCGAGCACTCGCCGAACGGCCGTCGAGGCTACTTCACGAGCTTCATCCAGACCACGGCCACACTCGGTCTCTTCATGTCGCTGCTCGTCATCCTCGGCTGCCGCATCCTCATGGGAACGGCCAAGTTCGAGGAGTGGGGCTGGCGAATCCCGTTCCTCCTCTCCATCATTCTCCTCGGCATCTCTGTCTGGATCCGGCTCCAGCTCCAGGAGTCGCCGGTGTTCAAGCGGATGAAGGAAGAGGGCAAGGGCTCGAAGGCTCCGCTGACCGAGTCGTTCCTCCGCTGGCGGAATCTCAAGATCGTGATCATCGCCCTTTTTGGCGCCGTGGCCGGCCAGGGCGTGGTCTGGTACACGGGCATGTTCTACGAGCTGTTCTTCGTGCTGAACATCCTCAAGGTCGATCCGCAGACCGGCAACCTCGTCATCGCGGCGGCGCTCATCATCGGCACGCCGTTCTTCATCGTCTTCGGCGCCCTGTCCGACAAGATCGGCCGCAAATGGATCATCATGGCCGGCCTGCTGCTCGCCGCGGTGACCTACTTCCCGATCTTCCGGGCCATCACGCGCTACGCGAACCCGGCCCTCGAGGAAGCCCAGGCCTCCACCCCGGTGACGGTCTTCGCCGACCCCGCGGCCTGCACGTTCCAGTTCGACCCGGTGGGCAAGGCCACGTTCCGGAAGTCCTGCGACGTCGCCAAGTCGTTCCTCTCCCGCAGGGCGATCCCCTACACGAACTCGGCACTGCCGGCCGGGTCGCTGGCCTTCGTGACCGTGGGCAGCGAGCGCATCGAATCCTTCGAGGGCACGACGCTCAGCGCCGCGGACTTCAAGGCCCGGACGGGCGAGTTCACGGCCAAGATGGCCGCCGCCACGAAGGCCTTCCCGGCCAAGGCCGACCTCAACAGGGTCAACTTCCCCATGCTGACCCTGATGCTCGTCATCCTCGTCATCTACGTGACGATGGTGTACGCGCCCATCGGGGCCTACCTGGTGGAGATGTTCCCTGCCCGAATCCGCTACACGTCGATGTCCTTGCCGTACCACATCGGCAATGGCTGGTTCGGCGGGTTCCTCCCCTCCATCGCCTTCGCCATCGTGACCGCGACCGGTGATATCTACTCCGGCCTGTGGTACCCGATCGCCATTGCGGTCATGTCCTTGGTCATCGGGACGATCTTCCTGAAGGACACCGACCCGAACGCCACGATCTCGCACGACGCCTAGGCGCCGTCCCGATCGCGCTGTACATTGGCCCCCCTCGCTTCGCGGCGAGGGGGGTTTCATTCACCCGAGACGGAGATTCCAGATGACGAAGCTCGCAGCGCGCAGCACCGTGGCCGCCGTCGTCCTTTCAGTCGCCCACGTGGCCCTTGCTTCCGGGGATTCCGGAACCGGCTCGGTGACCGAGATGGAGGCAGGCCCCGGCGTGTTCTTCGCTCTCCTCGGCGCCATCGTCGCGATGGCCGCGCTGGTGTGGCTGGTGCTGAAGTTCTTCAACCGCAAGAAGTGACGCGATTCAGAACTCGGTCTGGAAATGCTGGGCCGCCTGGCCCTGCCAGACGTGGACGGCGTGCAGCGAGTCCTTGAGCCGGCTGCGCTCGACGGCGCTCAGGTCGGAGAGGTGGACGGCGTTGGCCGGCGCCTTACCCGCCTGCAATTGCTTGAGCTGCAGCCGAAGCCGGAGCCCCACCAGGAATCGGAATGCCTCTCCGATCATGCCCAGGTGCTCCTTGTCCATCGCACCGGACAGGGCCGCCGCTTCCAGTCGCTCCATCGTGTTGCGCGACCGGCACTTGACCTCGAGCGCGTAGCAGCGCGCCAGGAAGACGATGGGGGAGATGCCGTGGCGCTTCAGGTCCACGGTCGAGGACGCGCCCTTGAGCCGGAGCAGCAGCATGGGCGGGGGATGGAACTCGAGCGCCGTGCTCGCCATGTGGCGGAGGAACGAGACCTTCGAGGGCGCGCCGGCGATCACCTCCTCGAGCGGGGACAGGTCGAGCCCGCCGTGGACCGCGCGGTAGTCGAAGAAGATGGAGGCCTCGAGCAGCGCGGTGGGCTTCGGCACGTCCATCCAGGCCCCGAACCGCTCCTTCCACGCCGAGAGGGGCCCCTGCCACTTCTGGGCCATGTACCCCCCGGGGCACTCCGGAAATCCAGCCGCCTGTAGATCCTGGTTGGCGCGCTCGGCGAGCGACTGGAACCACTTCTGCTTCGGCTTCCCTTCGTCGGCGTAGATGAGGGCGTTGTCCTGATCGGTGAGGAGCGTCTGCTCCATCCGACCCTCCGAGCCGAGCACGATCCAGGCGTAGGGCGCGGGAGGTGGTCCCAGCTCCGCCTCTCCCCAGGTCAGGATGCGCTTCACGAGGGCGTCGTTCAGACGCGAGACGAATCCGGCGATGATCATGGCGTCGAGACCGCCGGAGAGGAGCGCGCTCGTCATCTCCTTCACGTGCGCAGCGTAGCCCGGAAGCGCGTCACGCGAGGCGAGCCGCTCCACCCGGCGCAGCACGGCCACCGGCCCCTGGGCGGTGGCGCGCAGCAGGTCGGAGGAGGTGAGCACCCCCACGATCTCGCCGTCCTTCACGACCGGCAGGTGGTGAACCCCCGAGTCGAGGAACTGGCGCCAGGCCTCGTAGGTGGGCGTCGCCGCCTCCACCGTCTGGATCGGCCGCGAGAAGACCCGGGTCACGAGCTCCGTTGGCCCCAGCCCCTCGGCCAGCACCCGGTTGCGGAAGTCGCGGTCGGTGACGATGCCGGGTGGTTCGGTTCGAACCAGCACCGAAGAGATTCGCTCGTCCCGCATCACCCGGGCGGCCGCCGCGATGGTGGTCGCCTCGTCCACCCAGACCGGTCCCCGCCGGACGAGCTGCCCCACCTCCACCGAGAGGTCGGCCGGAAAGGTGGCCACCGGCGAGTGCTCCAGGCTGGACCGGAGCCGCGCGGAGAGCCCCACCGCGAAGTGGCCGGCGAAGTGTGCGTCGGAGAGCAGCCGCTGGAACTCGGCGCCCGGGATGCGGTAGGCGACGAGGTCGTCCTCCACCACCACGTCGAGCGACGCCTTGCCGGTGATGAGGGAGGTGTAGCCGAAGCTCTCCCCCTCCTCGAGCACCTGGATGGTCTGGCCGTTCCGCTCCAGGCGAACCGCCCCCTTGCGGATGACCCAGAGATGCTCGAGAGGCGCCTGATCCACCCGCGCGAGCCAGGTTCCCGCGGGGTGGTAGGCCACGTCGAGCTTCCCCGCCGCACCGTCGAAGAGCGGCGCGGGGAGCTCGCGAAACGGCGGGATCTCCCTGAGGTAGGCGACAGGGTCGATCGAGGCCATCGACTCAGTCGACCTCGTGGATCACCTTGGTCAGGTCGGCTTCCAGGTCGGTGGAGGGGATCACCTTGACCTTCTTGCCGCCGATGGTGGTCGAGAAGCGCGGCTCGTTGACGTGCTTCTCGTAGGCCTTGCGCAGGTGGGCGGAGAGCGTGTTCTGCTGGAGCACGGTCAACCCCTTGGCCTTCACCAGCGTCTTGAGATTGTGCTCGGCCCCGTCCTTCTCGAACCAGGCGATGCCGAAGCGGTCGGGCGGCCGGCCGATGAAGGCGTAGATGGCCCGCTCGGCCGGGATGAGCTCGACCGGGTCGTGGAGCTTGCCCACGAAGGCCTCCAGCGGCCCCTTCAGCTGCTCGATGCGCTTTGCCCCCGGGCTCGATGGGTCGAGCGCCGGCAGGTCCTTCTCCGTTCCGAAGAGCTTTCCGAGGAAACCCATGGTCCGACTCCTTTTGCGCCGTGCGCTTGCTGCGAAAGAGAAAGGCCGCGACTGGAGAGACTTCCTCCAGATAGCGGCCCGGCTACCTGCACCTTCCCTCCGGACCAACCGCGTCCGGACCCCTGGAAATTTGAGAACGTCAGCCTGAGATCGTGCCACACCTCGTTGTTACCGGACCAGGAACTCGTTCAAGGCGATGAGCATCGCCCAGATCGCACCGACGACCAGCATGGACACCACCAGGACCCGCTCGTAGCTCGTCCCGGGGCGAAGCCGCCGCGAGACGGGAACGGCAATCGGGGCGCAGACGATCCGGAAGAAGGCCCGGATCTTCCCCTGTGGATTGGTGCTCTTCCGCTCCACGAACCAGGCGAACGCCAGGTACATGAGGACCATGAAGGCGATGAGCCTGAGCACCATGACGATCTTGAGGAGCATTCGGGCTCATGGGAAAAGCGGGGCGGAGGATTGGCCTCCGCCCCGCTGCGAGACTAGTGGCCTGCGTTGATGGCTTCGGAGGCGCCGCCGGTCTTCGGGTAGCGGATGTCCACCACGAAGTCCTGCATCTCCTTGGACGGAGCCTTGGTGAGCATGGACACCACGTAGATGGTGATGAACCCCGCCGGGATGCCGAAGACGCCCGAGGAGACCGTGGTGATCCCCCACCAGTTGAGGCCGAAGAAGCGGCTTCCGACCATGTAGAAGATGGTCAACCCGAACCCGATCAGCATTCCGGTCACCGCGCCCCAGTAGTTGGCGCGCTTCCACCAGATGCCCATGACGAGCGCCGGGAAGAAGGATGCCGCGCCGATGCTGAAGGCCCAGGCCACCATCTCCACGATGATGGCGAGGCGGGCCGTGGCCACCCACGCAGAGATCAGGGCCACCGTGATGAGCAGGATCTTGGTGATGGTGAGCCGCTTGATGAGGGAGGCCTTCGGGTTGATGACCTTGAAGTAGAGGTCGTGCGAGAAGGCGTTCGCGATGGTGAGCAGCAGGCCGTCGGCGGTGGAGAGGGCGGCGGCGAGGCCGCCGGCCATGACGAGGCCGGTGATGGTGAAGGGCAGGCCGGCGATCTCGGGAGTGGCGAGCACCACGAAGTCGGTGCTCTTCACCACGAAGTCGGCCAGCTGCACGACGCCGTCACCCAGCTTGTCCACCACCGTGAAGAGGCCGGCCGGCGCCCACAGCGTCACCCACTGGGGCAGGGACGAGAACTTCTGTCCCACCAGGTCGGTGAACACGGCGTTTCTCGCGAAGGACGCGTAGGCGGGAGCCGTGAAGTAGAGCAGGAAGATGAAGAAGAGCGACCAGGCCACGCTGGTTCGCGCCTCGCGCACCGACGGTGTCGTGTAGTAGCGCGTGAGGATGTGTGGAAGGCCGGCCGTGCCCACCATCAGGCAGAAGGTGAGCGTGATGAAGTTCAGCATGCCGGGCCCCTTCGGCGGGATGAGATAGTTCTCCCACTTGGCGCCCGGGGCCGACGGGGCCTTGGCCTGGGCCGCAGCGGTCTTCTGCACGGCCGTGAGCTTCGTCTTCTCGGCCTCCGAGATGCCGGGGGCCTTCATGGCCTCGCCCGCCGCCTTGGCTTCATCTGCCCACTTGGCCCGGGTCGCGATCTCGAGCGGGTTGTTGGTGATGGCGATGGCGGCGGCATTGTTGCGCTGCAGCAGCTGGCCGTAGGTCAGCTCGGGCACCGGGATGGTGAAGATCTTGAACGACAGCACCACCACCGGCACCAGGTAGGATGTGATGAGGATGATGTACTGGGCCACCTGGGTCCAGGTCACCGCCTTCATGCCGCCGAGCACCGAGCAGAAGAGCACGCCGACGAGCCCCACGAAGCAGCCCACGTTGAACTCGAGGCCGATGAAGCGGGAGACGATGAGGCCGACGCCCGTCACCTGCGCGATGAGGTAGGTGAAGGACGCCGTGATGGCCGCCACCACGCCGATGATGCGCGGGGTGTGGCCGCCGTAGCGGGCGCCCAGGAAGTCGGGGATCGTGTACTGGCCGAACTGGCGCAGGTAGGGGCCGAGGAAGACGGCGAGCAGCAGGTAGCCGCCGGTCCAGCCCATGACGTAGGCCAGGCCGGAGAAGCCCTGCGCCGACAGCGCGCCGGCCATGGAGATGAACGACGCC
>Ga0209253_10003538_pt1 | contig 13746 bp, 13 predicted proteins | sample FrelakmetBRP12BR_FD_187145 | JGI IMG/M metagenome (GOLD analysis project Ga0209253, IMG submission 187145) | Freshwater lake sediment microbial communities from the University of Notre Dame, USA, for methane emissions studies - BRP12 BR (SPAdes)... | ecosystem: Environmental > Aquatic >...
CGCCCGCACCGCGGCGGCGAGCCTGTCGCGGTTGCGGCCGTTCAGCACGACTTCGGCGCCCGCCTGCGCGAGGCCGCGCGCGATGGCGAAGCCGAGACCCGATCCGCCTCCGGTCACCAGCGCCCGCGCGCCGCCGAGATCGAAGGGATGCGGCGCGGCGACCACGACCGCTACCGGAGGCCCAGCACGTCCTGCATGTCGGCGAGTCCCGCGCGACCGGACGCGCGGCGCTCGGCGACGAAGTGCGCGGCGCGCAGCGCGCCGGCCGCGAAATTCCCCCGCGACGTCGCCTTGTGCGCGAGCTCGACCCGCTCGCCGGCGCCGGCGAAGATCACCGTGTGCTCGCCGACGACGTCACCGCCGCGCAGGCTGGCGAAGCCGATCGTGCCGGGCTTGCGCTCGCCGGTGACGCCCTCGCGCGCGTAGACCGCCCGCTCGGCCAGCGCCGTTCCGGCCCCCTGCGCCGCCGCCTCGCCGAGACGCAGCGCCGTCCCCGACGGCGCATCGACCTTGTGCTTGTGATGCATCTCGACGATCTCGACGTCGTACGCGGCGCCCAATCGTCGCGCGGCCGTCTCGACGAGCGCGAGCAGCACGTTGACGCCGACGCTCATGTTCGGCGCGAACACGATCGGAATCGTCCCGGCGTGTCCCGCGAGGTCGCGCTTCTGCGCCTCCGAGAAGCCCGTCGTGCCGACGACGGCGCCGGTGCCGTGGCGCGCGCACGCAGCGAGGTGCGCGAGCGTGCCCTCGGGGCGCGTGAAGTCGATCAGCACGTCGGCGGATCGCACTGCCGCGTCGACGTCGCTGCCCACGGTCACGCCGGTCGCGCGGCCGAACCGCTCGCCGGCGTCGCGACCCTGCGCCGCGCTTCCCGCTACATCGAACGCGGCGGCGAGCACCACGCCGGCATCGGCGAGCGCGGCCTCGACCAGCGCCTGGCCCATCCGTCCGCCCGCGCCCGCGATGGCGATGCGCACCGCCGTCGTCACTTCTTGAAGAGGTCCCACAGACGGTCCAGCCACGAGCGCTGGTCGGCCCAGGCGTCCTCGCCCGAGGTCCGCGCGAGCGCTTCCCGGTTGAGCTCGACGACCGACGGGGGCATTTCGTCGCCCTCCCACCGCGCGAGCTTCTCGTCGACGAAGTACACGGTGAACGTCCGGTGCTCGAGGACCTGCCCCTGCCGCGTGAACTCGTACACGTAGTCCCAGCGGTTGTCGCGGAAGGCGCTGACGACGAGCGGTGTGCCCAGCACCTGCCGGACCTGCTGCCGGGTCTGCCCGACCTTGAGCTTGTTCACCATGTCCTGCGACAGGTAATTGCCCTGGTTGATGTCGAGCTTGTAGACGCCGAACGAGCGCAGCGTCGGGAAGTACGTGTCGACCGTCGTGCAGCCGGCGCAGAGCAACGCGGCGAGGACGGCCATCACGGTGGCGAGGCGCGCCGGCGAACGGCGGGGAAGCAAAGGGAGCGAGGCCACGTGCCTGTGATTTTGCGTGGGGAGGGGCTATTATAGCTTCGGCACCGCGCCCGCCCCGATTTCCCGAGGGATCGCCCGGGGCCGCCCGCCACGACGCCGCCCGCCGACCTCGAGACTCCCGTGTCCTCGCCGAACGACCTCAAGAACGCCGGGCTCAAGGCCACCGTGCCGCGCCTCAAGATCATCAATCTGTTCGAGGCGTCGAAGGTACGGCACATGACGGCCGAGGACGTCTACCGGAAGCTCCTTGCCGAGGGCCTCGACATCGGCCTCGCCACCGTCTATCGCGTGTTGACCCAGTTCGAGCAGGCGGGGCTTCTCGTCCGCCATCATTTCGAGTCGGGGAAGGCCGTGTTCGAGCTGAACGAGGGACAGCACCACGACCACCTGGTCTGCATGCAGTGCGGGCGCGTCGAGGAGTTCTACGACCCCGGGATCGAGAAGCGGCAGATCGCGGTCGCCCGCGAGCGCGGGTTCGAGATCTCCGAGCACGCCCTCTACCTGTACGCGGAATGCGTGAAGCCCCGCTGTCCTCACCGCAAGGGCAGCGGGAACGGCAACTGACGCCGGCGCGCGGATCACGCGCCGCGGAGCCTCGGCTCAGGGAACGGTTTCGGCCGCGCCGGCGGCGTTGGCCTTGACGTCGCGGCGATTGAAGTCCGCGGGGCGGAAGCCGAGCAGCCACAGCGCGCCGAAATAGGCGACGGCGCCCGCGGCGCACACCGCCGCGAGGCGCCCGACCTTCGGCCACAGCGAAGCCGAGAGCCAGAACGACGCCGGGCCGCCCGTCCAGAGCAGGACGGCGCCGAGCGCGAACAGCGCGACGACGAGCTTCGACACGAACATCAGCCAGCCGGCGCTCGGCCGGTAGATCCCGCGCTTCTTCAGGAACCAGAACAGGAGCGCGGCGTTGAGGCAGGCGCCGATCGACGTCGACAGCGTCAGCCCCGCGTGGCCCAGCGGGAACATCAGGATCAGCGCGAGCGTCTGCGACACCAGCACCGTCGCGAAGGCGATCTTCACCGGCGTTCCCATGATCTGGCGCGCATAGAATCCCGGCGCGAGGATCTTCACCAGGATGAGCCCCAGCAGCCCCGCGCTATAGCCGAGCAGGGCGACCCGCGTCTGCAGCACATCGTTCACCGTGAAACGGCCGTACTGGTACAGCGTCGAAATGAGCGGGATCGCGAGCAGCCAGAGCGCCAGCGCCGCCGGCAGGGCGAGCATGAACGCGAGGCGCAGTCCCCAGTCGAGCAGCGATCGGTATTGGTCGGGGTTCTCGTCGGCGTGGGACTTGGCGAGGTACGGCAGGAGCACCGTTCCCAGCGCGACACCCAGAAGCGCGCTCGGAAACTCCATCAGCCGGTCCGCATAGGTGATCCACGAGATCCGGCCGTCGCCCAGCGCGGCCGCGAGCTGCGTGTTGATGAGCGCCGAGATCTGCGCTGCCGAGACCCCGAGCATTGCCGGCCCCATCATCGCGAGCACGCGGCGCACCCCCTCGTCGCGCCAATCTAGACGCGGCGCGACCAGCATCCCGATCTTCGCCAGCGGGCGCAGCTGCAGGACGAGCTGCGCCACGCCGCCGATGAACACGCCCCACGCAAGCGCCTTGATCGGCGGGTCGACATGGGGGGCTAGGAACAACGCGGCGCCGATGATCGACACGTTGAGCAGCACCGGCGTGAACGCGGGTATCGCGAACTGCCGGTAGACGTTGAGCACGCCGCCTGCAAGCGAGACCAGCGACACGAACATCAGGTATGGAAAGACGATGCGGATCATCGACGCCGTCAGCTCGGCCTTTCCCGGAGTCTGGACGAAGGCCCCCGCCAGCAGGTAGACGAGCCAGGGCGCCGCGAGCACGCCGACGATCGTGAGCAGCAGAAGCACGACCGCGAGCAGCGTTCCCACGCGGCCCATCAGGGCCTGCGTTTCGGCAAGTCCCCGCTGCCGGCGATACTCCGCGAAGATCGGCACGAACGCCTGCGAGAACGCCCCTTCGGCGAACATGCGGCGAAGGATGTTCGGCAGGCGGAACGCGGCCTCGAACGCGTCCATCTGCACCCCCGCGCCGAACACGGCCGCCTTCAGGCTCTCGCGGGCGAGTCCGGTGATCCGCGACAGCAGCGTCATCCCGCTGACGGTCGACAGGGCGCGGAGCAGGTTCACCGCCCGCTCCGCTCCGGCGCGCGCGGCCGCAGCGGCCCGTGCCTGGCCGCGGCAGGCGGCGGGGCGGGAGTGGCTGCGGTGGACATTCGGCGTGGGGTGGAGGCGCGGGCGCGGCAACGGTATTGCGCGGGCGGCGGTAAGCTGCTATTATGCTTGGTCTTTTTTTGCTTCTCCAGAACCCGAAGGAAATTCGACTCATGGCGAACAGCGCCCAAGCCCGCAAGCGCGCCCGGCAGGCGGTAGTGACCAACAAGCACAACGCGAGCCTCCGCTCGACGCTGCGCACGGCAGTGAAGCAGGTCAGAAAGGCCATCGCGGTCGGCGACAAGGCCGCGGCGATGCAGAAGATGCAGGCGTCGCAGGCGGTGCTCGATCGCATCGCCGACAAGAAGATCGTGCACAAGAACCTGGCGTCGCGGACGAAGTCGCGGCTCGCCCAGGCGATCAAGGCGATGGCCTGACGCCGTCGCCCGACGCATGTCCCGTCAAGGGCGCCTCCGGGCGCCCTTTTCGCTTCCGGGTGCGGTCCGCGGTGCCCGTTCCCGCAGGGTTCCGGTCAGTGCGGCCCCGGAGCAGTCGGCGCTCGCCGGCAAAGGATCGGGTCCTGCCGGCATCCTCGCGCTGACCGCGATTTGTAGACCACAACATTCCTCCGGATCGCCGCGCGGCCAACGGGCGCCCGAGCGTCGGCGCGGCGATCGGGCACCGGGCGCTTCCGTCCGCATCCGGGCCGTCCCGCGCTGCAGGCACGCCGCCCGCAGGGCACGGCCACGCGCCACGCCCGACGTCGGCACGTTGATTGCTTAACCACCACCGATGCGCTTGCGCGACGTCGCGGTACCGGGCCCGCGCGGCCGCATCCGCGCCGGTGCGCCGGTGCGCGTCACACACGCTGTGCGGAAGAAACCTTCGTGCCGACCACGACCACCGACGACCAACGCGCCTGTCGCTACGCCATGGACCGGCCTGCCGCCCCCGCCTGCCGGCCGGCAGGCGGCGCGCCGCGGTCCGGCGGCCGGCGGGCCGAGCCGCTGGCAGGACTTCACGGCCTGATTTGCCGGCTTTCGTCAGTCGTCGCGCTCGTGCTTCTCGCAGCCTTGGCGGGTGCGCCTCCGGCGGCAGCCCAGGAACCGCCGCCGCAGCCACGGGAGATCGAAACCTATCTTTACGCGTATCCGGACCGGGCGCTGGCGGAACTGGCGGTGCTGGCTGCACGCCTGGACGCGACCCCGAGTTCCGAGCGCCGCTACGTCTACGCTCTTTACGGACAGGCGATGATGGCGGCGGGACGGGCACCGGCGGCGCTGGACCTTGCGGAGCACATGGAACGCGAAGCGCGCGCCCGCCGCGACAACCTGACCCTTGCGACGGCGCGCCTGCTAAGCGCCAACGTCGAGTCGCTGGCGGGCGATTTCGCCAAGGCGAATGCGCTCGCCAAGGAAGGACGGGCCCTGATGCAGGACACGCCCGACCCCTACCTCGCGTATTGGGCCGCGATCACCATCGGCGTGACCGCCCGCGGTCTCGGCCACCTGGAGGAATCGCTCGTCGGCCTGCAGGAAGCGCTGGCCTCCGCCGAGGGCGTCGACAATCCCTACCGCAAGTCGAACGCGCACTATCAGCTGGCCCACCTGTACCTCGCGCTCAAGCAGGCGCAGCGCGCGCTGGAGGCGAGCCAGCAGGCGTACCGGTACGCCGAGTCCGCGTCCAGCCCGCTGGGCATGGCGAAGGCGCGGATGGCCGAGTCGGCGGCGCTGGAGCTTCTCGACGACCCGGTGCGGGAGCTCGCCGCGATGGCGGATGCACTCGCGATCGCCCGCGGGGCGAAGTCCAAGGTCGCCGAGAGCCTGGCGCTCATCAATCTCGCCGACATCCGGCTGCGGCGGAAGCAGTTCGCCGAGGCGCTCGAGCTCGCCCGCCAGGCCCTCGCGCTCGCGCGCGAGTTCGACGACGGCGGGAAGATCGCCGCCAGCAAGGCCAACATGGGCTTCGCCCTGTTCGGTCTCGGCCGCACCGCGGAAGGCAAGCGCTACGCCGACGACGCGCTGGCCGACTACGAGCGCACCGGCGCAACGGCCGAGATCGCGTCGATGCTGGGCGAGTACAGCCACTACCTGGAGAAATCGGGCGACTTCAAGGCGGCGCTGGCCCTCTACCACCGCGAGCGCAAGCTCAACGACGACATCGCCGCCGCGGCGCACCAGAGGGCGGTGCTGGAGATGCAGCAGAAGTACGAGTCGGAAAAGAACCGGCGCGAGATCGACCTGCTGAACCGCCAGAACGCACTCAACTCGGCGGAGCTCGAGAACCGGGCGCTGCAGCAGCGCGTCTGGTGGCTGCTGGCCGGCGTTTTCGCCGCGTCGTTCTTCGTGGTCGCGGTGCTCTACCGCAAGCTGCGCGTGACCAACGGGCTGCTCGCCTCGATGAACCAGGATCTCAGCGTGCGCAGCAGCCGCGACCCCCTCACGGCGCTCTACAACCGCCGCTACTTCCAGGACTTCATGCGCGACGAGCACAACCGACCCGAGCGCCGGCGCCGCAGCGAGACGGACAAGCCCATCCACGCGCTGCTCCTCATCGACATCGACATGTTCAAGCAGATCAACGACCGCTACGGTCACGCGGCCGGCGACGCGGTCCTCGTCGTCGTCGCCCGCCGCCTGCGCGAGGCGCTGCGGGAAACGGACATGATCGTGCGCTGGGGCGGCGAGGAATTCCTCGTCTTCGTTCCCGCGACGAGCGCCGAGAAGCTGGACGAGATCGCCACGCGGATCATGCACTCGCTCGCGTGGGAGCCGATCGTGCACCAGGGGAGCAATATCCACATCACCGCTTCCATCGGCTACGCGCCGATGCCGCTTCCGCCCGACAGCACGGCGCTTTCGTGGGAGCGCGCGATCAGCCTCGTCGACATGGCGCTGTACATGGCCAAGGTGCACGGCCGCAACCGCGCCTACGGCATCCGCGGACTGCGGCGCACCGACGACGAGGCGCTCGCCGCGATCGAGCGCGACCTCGAGACGGCGTGGGCCAACGGCATGGTCGACATGCACCTGCAGACGGGACCGGACCTCGGAACGACCCTGATCGCCGACGCGCCACGGGCCATCGCCCACGCCCGCGGCTGACCGCGCGGCGTCAGCCCGGACGTCCGTCGGCGCGGGGGCGCCAGTACACCGGCGCGTACCTCACGCACCAGGGCACGAACGCCGCGACCCAGAGCATGCCCGCGACGGCGAGCCATCCGCGGCCCGGCAGGACCTCTGCGCCGACGCGCGCGACCGCCGCGAACTGGAGGAGCACGAACAGCCGCCACGTCAGCACGTCGGCGGCGAGCGTCGTTCCCGAGTGCCCGCAGGTCACGCGGGTCACCATCGCCATCAGCAGCGAAGACGCGAATCCGATCGCCAGCGCGTGCAGCGGCGCGAGGGCAATCCCGGCGCCACCCGCCTGCAGGGCAAGCGAATGGGCGCCGGCGAGCACGAATCCGATCCCGTACCAGACGAAGCCGATGTGCAGCATCGCCAGCAGGCGATTGCGCAGGCTCTGCACGAGGCCCCAGCGCAGCGCGAGCCAGAGCAGCAGCGCCGCCGCCGGCAGGTCGACGGCCCACGTCCACGCGGCGAGCCCCGCGCCCTCGAGCAGGCCGTGCGCGAGCGGCGCGGCGATCATCGCCCCGAGGAGCCAGCTGGGTCGGAACGCCGTGACGAACGGCACGGCGCTCGCCGTGAAGAACGGGATCATCCGGTGGCACACGATCACGAAGGTCGGCAGCAGGAAGCCCCAGAGCCCCGCGCCCTTCACGTACGCATGGGCGGCCGGCCCGAACAGCGCGAACGCCGCGACCACGCTCGCGCCGACCAGCTGTGCGAACAGCACGAGCGTCGCGTGCAGCTTGTCGTCCGCGCCGCTGGCGCGGATCAGCCGGAAGAACACGAACGCGAGCCACAGCCAGGAGAGCGCATAGACGCCGGCCGCCGTGCGGAGCAGGACGGAACCCTGCGGCCCGCCGGCGACCTCGAGCGGAACCAGCGCAAGCGCGGCGAGCGCCGCGATGCCGCCCGGAAGCCGCCACGCGGCGGGCGCCGGCGGCTCCACCCCCAGCCAGCGCGGCCCCGCCGTGTACAGGAAGCCGAACATGAAGAAGGGCGCGAAGCCGCAGAGCATCAGCAATGCGTGCACGAACGTTTCCGGCAGCGCCGCCGTCGGCGCCGGAACGACCGGCCAGGCGCGCGCCGCGAGAGCCCACGCCCACCAGAGCGAGACTGCCGCGATCTGCGCGACGCCCGCGAGGAAGAAGAACCGGTGCGGCACCGTGAACAGCAGCTGCGGCGCGCGAGGGCCCGCCACGGCGGGACGCCGGTCGAACGCCAGCGCGCGGTGGCCGGCCATCGGCGGCCGCACTACGCCGCCGCGACGGGCGCCGGCCGCGCGCCGGTGACGAGATAGGCGATCAAGTCGCGCACCGGCCGGATCTCGCTGCCGAACGGCAACGCCGCCGCGCCCCGGAAGAAGAGCCCTTTCGCGGTGTCGCCGCGCAGCGCGGCGGCGAGCTGCACGTCGATGCAGAACTGGCCGACCTTCGCGATGCCGTCGCGCAGCCCGCACTGGATCAGGCAGTCGAACTTGAGCGTGCAGCGCGGCTTCGTGTGCGCAACCGCGGAGAGTTTCGGCAGGTACTTGAGGTACGTCGCCAGCCACGGCGTGCGCACGGCGCGCGCCGGGAGTCCCGCGACGCTCATGAACTCGACGATGTCCTCCGGCTTCGCCCCCGCGAGCACGCGCTTGAACGCGATGTCGGCGTCGCTCTCCTCGGTGACCGCGAACGCGGTGCCGAGCTGGACCGCCGAGGCGCCGGCCGCGACGAGCTCGCGGACGCGCTCGTGCGTGTTGATGCCGCCCGCCGGGATCAGCGGGATCGCCCCGTCGGCGATGCCTGCGGCGCGGAAGAACGCGAGCGTTTCCGGCAGCACGCGCTCGAAGTCGAAGCGCGGATCGGACAGGTCCTCGATCTTCGCGGCGCCGAGATGCCCGCCGGCGTAACGCGGGTGCTCGATCACGATCGCATCCGGCAGCCGGCCCTTGCGCATCCACTTCTTCACGACGAGCTGGATCCCGCGCGCGTCGGACAGGATCGGGATCAGCGCGACGTCGGGGTACGCGGCCGTGAGCTCGGGCAGGTCGAGCGGAAGCCCTGCGCCGACGACGACGGCGTCCGCGCCGCTCGCGCACGCCTGCTGCACGTAGTGCGCGTACTCGGACACCGCGCGCATGACGTTGACGGCGACGATGCCGCGGCCGCCCGCGAGCTGCTTCGCCGCCCGGATCTCGCGGTCGAGCGCCGCGAGATTGGCCGCGTCGACCGTCGCCTTGTCCGCGTGCGCGCTCGCCTGCATCAGGTCCGGATGGTGCCGGCGAAGGTCGACGCTCGCGATCGTTCCCACCGCATCGAGGCTCGCGACCGTTCCCGCAAGCCGGTGCGCGGAAATGCCGACTCCCATCCCGCCCTGGACGATCGGCAGCAGGCGCCGGCCGCGCAGCTCCAGCGGCGGCAGGCCCCGGAAGGCCGCAGGTCGGCAATCGTCGACGACGGGGGAAAGTTCGGTGATCGGCATCGGTGCACCTCCCCGGAACCCCGGGAGAATCCGGCGAGCGTACGCGGCAGGCGCCCCGCCGTCTTTGATGCCGGTTAAGGTCGGTGCCCCGCGACGATGCGCCGGCGCATGCTAATATGTTGATTTGACAGGGTTAGGCCGAATCGCTGCGCGCCGGCCGGCCCTCCCCCGCCATGGCGCCCAAGCATTTCCTGCAGATCAGCGATTTCTCGCTCGACGAATACGACCACCTGATGGCGCGCACGCGCTGGATCAAGGAGCGCTTCAAGCGCTACGAGGTCTACCAGCCGCTGCGCGACCGCACGCTCGCGATGGTCTTCGAGAAGGCGTCGACGCGCACCCGCGTGTCGTTCGAGGCCGGCATGAACCAGCTGGGCGGCATCGCGATCAACCTGAACCGCAGCGACACGCAGCTCGCGCGCGGCGAGCCGATCGAGGACGTCGCGCGCGTCATTTCGCGAATGGTCGACGTCGTGATGATCCGCACGTTCGAGCAGACGATCATCGAGCGCTTCGCCGCGCACTCGCGCGTGCCGGTGATCAACGGGCTCACCAACGAGTACCACCCGTGCCAGGTGCTCGCCGACATCTACACGTATATCGAGCACCGCGGGTCGATCCGCGGCCGCACCGTCGCCTGGATCGGCGACTCGAACAACGTCTGCGGCACGTGGCTGCAGGCCGCCGCGATCTTCGACTTCAGGGTCCACGTGTCGACGCCCCCCGGCTACGAGATGACGCCCGAGCGCGCCGGCCTTTCCGGCCCCGGCCACTTCGAGGCGTTCGCCGATCCGATGGCCGCGTGCAAAGGCGCCGACCTCGTCACGACCGACGTGTGGACGAGCATGGGCTACGAGGCCGAGAACGACGCCCGCAAGCGCGCGTTCGCGCAGTGGCAGGTCGACGCGGAGATGATGCGGCAGGCCAGACCGGACGCGCTGTTCATGCACTGCCTGCCGGCGCATCGCGGCGAGGAGGTGTCCGCCGACGTGATCGACGGGCCGCAGTCGGTGGTCTGGGACGAAGCCGAGAACCGGCTGCACGCGCAGAAGGCCCTGCTCGAGTACCTTGTCTGCGGACGCGTCAACCCCTAGGAGGGCGTGATGATCGATCACACCGGCATCAGCGTTGCCAATGTGGCGAAGAGCAAGGCGTTCTACCGCGCGGCGCTCGCTCCTCTCGGCTACGAGCTGCTGCTCGAGTGGGAAAAGTTCGCGGGCTTCGGCGTGGCACCCAAGCCCGACTTCTGGATCGGCGAGGGCGCGCCCAACGTGCCGCCGATTCACGTGGCCTTCCGCGCCGAGACGCGTGCGCAGGTCGACGCGTTCCACAAGGCGGCGATGGCCGCCGGCGGCCGCGACAACGGCGCGCCGGGACTGCGGCCGCACTACCACCCGAATTACTACGGAGCGTTCGTGCTCGATCCCGACGGGCATAACGTCGAAGCCGTTTGCCATTCGGCGGCGTAAGCAGCGAGCAGAGGCCCCGCACCGAAGGCAAGGGGATGCGAGCGACGGGCATTCGCCGCTGGCGGCCGGGACTCGACCTTGCCGTCTCGCTGGTCGCGGCCTTCGCAGCGTGCGCGCTTCCGTTGGCACATGGGCAGGGCTGGCCCGAAAGGCCGATCCGCTTCGTGGTCGCCGCCGGACCGGGAAGCTCGCTCGACACGCTCGCCCGCGCGATCGGCGAGCGCCTGAGACATCGGTTCGGCCAGCCGATCGTGGTCGACAACAAGCCCGCCGCCGCCGGCACCGTCGCCACCGCCGAGGTGGCGAAGGCCGCCCCCGACGGGTACACGATGCTGCTAGGGTTCAACGGGCCGCTCGCATTCGGCCCGTTGCTCGCGAAGCTCCCCTACGACGTCGCGCGGGACCTGGCGCCGGTGATCATCACGTCGAGCCAGCCCAATGTGCTCGCCGTCAACGCGCAGCTGCCCGTGCGGAGCGTGCGGGAGCTCGTCGCCTGGGCGAAGGCGAATCCCGGAAAGCTCGCCTATGCGTCGGTCGGCAACGGCAGCTCGTCGCACCTCAACATGGAGCTGCTGAGGTCCGTCGCCGGCTTCGATGCGCTGCACGTGCCGTTCAACGGCTCGCCGCCGGCCGTCCTGGCGACGGTCCAGGGCGAGACGCAGGCGATGTTCGCGGTGATGCAGCCACTGCAGGCGCAGATCGAGGCGGGAAGGCTCCGCGCGCTCGCGGTCACGACCGCCCGGCGCTTTTCGCTGCTCCCGGAGCTGCCGACGATCGCGGAGGCGGGCTACCCGGGGTTCGAGGCGCTGGCGTGGAACGGTGTGATGGTGCCCGCCGGCACGCCGAAGCCGGTCATCGCCCGGCTCAACGCCGAGATCGACGCCGTCCTGAAGGAGCCCGAGGTCGTGCAGAAGATGAACGCGCAGGGCTTCAACCTGGTCGGCGGCACCCCGGAGGACTTCACGGCGCTGATCAGGGGCGAGACCGAGCGGTGGGGACCCCTGATCCGCCGGTGGGGCATCAAGCTCGACTAGGAACCGCGGCTACTTGTCGTCCGCGCCGTCGGTGAGCCGCGGCAGCGGCGAGCCTTCCGTCGGCTGCAGGAGGCCCGTCTTCACGTAGGTCATCAGCTTCTCGCGCGTGTCGGCGATGTCGAGGTTGCGCATCGTCAGCTGGCCGATCCGGTCCTGCGGCGTGAAGAACGCCTCGCCCCTTTCCATCGTCAGGCGCTCGGGCTTGTAGGTCAGGTTCGGGCTCGTCGTGTCGAGAATCGAGTAGTCATTGCCGCGGCGCAGCTCCAGCGCCACTTCCCCGGTGACGGCGCGGGCGACCCAGCGCTGCGCGCTCTCGCGACGCATCATCGCCTGCGAATCGAACCACCGTCCCTGATAGAGCAGGCGCCCGAGACTGCGCCCGTTCTCGCGGTAGTGCTCGAGGGTGTCCTCGTTGTGGATGCCGGTCACTAGGCGCTCGTAGGCGATGAACAGCAGCGCCATGCCCGGCGCCTCGTAGATGCCGCGGCTCTTCGCCTCGATGATCCGGTTCTCGATCTGGTCGCTCATGCCGAGGCCGTGGCGGCCGCCGATCGCGTTCGCCTCGGCCAGCAGCGCGACCTCGTCGGCGAACTCGACGCCGTTGAGCGCGACCGGCCGGCCCTCGTGGAAGCGCACCGCCACCGTCTCCGGCTTCACCGTGACGTCGTCGCGCCAGAACGCGACACCCATGATCGGCTCGACGATCCGGATGCCCTTGTCGAGGAACTCGAGGTCCTTCGCCTCGTGCGTCGCGCCCAGGATGTTCGAGTCGGTCGAGTAGGCCTTCTCGGCGCTCATCCGGTAGCCGAAGCCGGCGCGGTTGAGGTACTCCGACATCTCCTTGCGGCCGCCCAGCTCGTCGATGAACTGCTGGTCGAGCCAGGGCTTGTAGATGCGCAGATCCGGGTTGGCCAGGAGGCCGTAGCGGTAGAAGCGCTCGATGTCGTTGCCCTTGAACGTGCTGCCGTCGCCCCAGATGTGCACGTCGTCGTCGCGCATCGCGACGACGAGCATCGTCCCGGTGACCGCGCGCCCGAGCGGCGTCGTGTTGAAATAGGTGAGCCCGGCCGTCGAGATGTGGAACGCGCCCGCCTGCAGCGCCGCGATCCCTTCCGAGACGAGCGCGGAGCGGCAGTCGATCAGCTTCGCCGCTTCGGCGCCGTACGAGAGCGCGCGGCGCGGGATGTCCTCGTAGTCGGGTTCGTCCGGCTGGCCGAGATTCGCCGTGTACGCGTAGGGGATCGCGCCCCTGGCGCGCATCCAGTGCAATGCGGCGCTGGTGTCGAGGCCGCCGGAAAACGCGATGCCGACCTTCTGGCCGACGGGAAGACCCTGCAGGATGTGGCTCATGGCGGCGGCGCGGCGGCCGGAAAGTTCGCGGAACCTGCAATTCTATCCGACCTCGCGCCCGCGCTCGCCGGGCCCCGCCGTTGGCGCCCGGCGCGCAGCCGTGGTAGCTTCGTCATCCCTCCTCCCGCGCCCAGGATCCCATGCCCTCCTTCGACATCGTCTCGGAAGTGAACCAGGTCGAGGTCAGGAATGCCGTCGACCAGACGAACAAGGAAGTGTCGACGCGCTTCGACTTCAAGGGGTCGGATGCCCGCGTCGAGCCCGCCGAGAACACGCTGACGATCTACGCCGACGACGACTTCAAGCTGAAGCAGGTCACCGACATCCTGACCGGAAAGCTCACCAAGCGCGGCGTCGACATCCGCGCGCTCAAGCACGGCACCGTCGAGAAGATCAGCGGCAACAAGGTCAAGCAGGCGGTGACGATCCGCGTCGGCATCGAGCAGGAGCTCGCCAAGAGGATCGTCAAGCTCGTCAAGGACAGCAAGATGAAGGTGCAGGCGTCGATCCAGGGCGACGCCGTGCGCATCTCCGGCGCGAAGCGCGACGACCTCCAGAGCGCGATCGCCCTGGTCAAGCAGACGATCACCGATTTCCCGGTGCAGTTCGGCAACTTCCGCGACTGA
>Ga0209253_10003539_pt1 | contig 13743 bp, 13 predicted proteins | sample FrelakmetBRP12BR_FD_187145 | JGI IMG/M metagenome (GOLD analysis project Ga0209253, IMG submission 187145) | Freshwater lake sediment microbial communities from the University of Notre Dame, USA, for methane emissions studies - BRP12 BR (SPAdes)... | ecosystem: Environmental > Aquatic >...
AGAAGTGCTCGGCGACGACCTGCCGGGCCAGCTCCATCGAGCTCGTGAAGGCCGGTGAGATGGGGTTCAGCACGTGCAGCGTGTTGCCGGCGCGCTCGACGATGAAGTCCATGAGCAGCTGCTTGGTTCGCCAGTCGACGAGCTGCGGGCGGATGCCCACCTTCTCCGCCGATTCCACCTCCGACGGGTCGAATCCGTGGACCAGCCTGGCCGCGTCGCGGTGCAGGAAGGCCGGGATGTACTTCCGAGGCTCGGAGAGCGCCACCGAGCGGAAGCCCGGATTGCGGAAGAAGAGGATGGCATCCTCGAGCGCGATGCGCGGTGCGTCGCCGTCGATGCCGGCCAGGATGCCGTAGTTCTCCCGGCCGAAGGCGGGGATGGCCGTCGGGCCGAGGTAGACGTCGCCGTGTACGCTTCGGGTGAAGTGGACGCCGAGAAAGGGGTTGCGAGGATCGGGGACGGGGTAGATGTTCCCGTTCACCACCAGTCGAGCGTCCTTCCGGAGCTTCCGGTAGATGCCCTTGAAGGGAATGAGACGGTAGTGCTCGCCCACGCCGAACATGCGCGCCACCCGGTCGCAGTGGGCCCCGGCGGCGTTCACGAGCCGTCCATAGCCGATCTCGCCTCCGGTGGTGCGGATGGCCGACGGACCGGCCGCTGCGACCACCTCGACCCCGGTCCGGATGCGAACCCGCCCGCCCGCCTCCAGGTCGGCGCGCAGCGAGGCCAGGACCTCGTTCGGGTCCACCACCGCCGTCATGCGCGACCAGAGCGCTCGCCCCACCGTGCGTGCGCTCGGCTCGACGGCGGTGAGCGCCTTCTCGTCGAGCATCTCGATCCGGGCCCCGTTGGCGGTGGCTCGCCGGGCCAGCTCGTCGAGCACCGGCAGCTCGCTCTCCTCTCGCGCCACGACGACCTTGCCGCAATCGAGCACCGGGATGCCCTTCTCCCGGCAGTACGCGCGCATGAGGAGGTTTCCGGCCAGGCAGGTCTTCGCCTTCCGGCTGTCGGGTGCGTAGTAGATGCCCGCGTGGAGGACGCCGGAGTTTCGCCCCGAGGCGTGCCGTCCCAGCGAGTCCTCCTTCTCCAGGACGAGCACGTCGCCGGCGCCGCGCGCCGCGATCTCCCGCGCCAGGGAGAGCCCCACGATCCCACCCCCGATGACGACGACGTCCGCGTGTTCGCCCATGGCGAGGCGATGCTAGCCGAATCGGCCGCGAGCCGTTAGAACGAAGCCTTCCCCCAGCTGGAGGTGCCACGTGTTCCGAGCGATCCTCGTCGAGAAGACCGACTCCGGTCAGGCCACCCGACTCGCGGAGCTCGACGAGTCGTCGCTCCCGGCTGCCAACGTCCTGGTCGGCGTCCAGCGCTCCACCGTCAACTACAAGGACGCCCTCGCCCTCACCGGCAAGGCTCCGGTGATCCGGAAATTTCCGATGGTTCCCGGCATCGATGGCGCGGGGGAGGTCCTGGAGTCCACCCACGCCTCCTTCCGCCCGGGCGACCGGGTTCTCGTGAACGGCTTCGGGGTGGGGGAGAGCCACTGGGGCTGCCTGGCCGGCCGTGCCCGCCTCGAAGGTGCATGGCTGCTGCCCATCCCCGCTGCCTTCACCGCCACGCAGGCCATGGCCATCGGGACCGCGGGCTACACGGCCATGCTCTGCGTGATGGCGCTGGAACGCCACGGCGTCACGCCGGAGAAGGGCGAGGTCCTCGTCACCGGAGCCGCGGGCGGAGTGGGCAGCGTGGCCATCGCGCTCCTGTCGAAGCTGGGATACCGCGTGGTCGCCTCCACCGGCCGAGCCGGGGAGGCGCCCTACCTCACCGGCCTGGGCGCGGCCGAGGTCATCGACCGGGCCACCCTCTCGGCGCCGGGCAAGCCGCTCCAGAAGGAGCGATGGGCCGGCGTGGTCGACTCGGTGGGAAGCCACACGCTGGCCAACGCCTGCGCCGCCACCCGCTACGGGGGAACGGTGGCGGCCTGCGGTCTCGCCGGGGGCATGGACCTTCCCGCCAGCGTGGCGCCCTTCATCCTGCGCGGCGTGACGCTCGCCGGGGTCGACAGCGTGATGGCCCCCATGGCCGTCAGGAGCGAGGCCTGGCAGCGGCTGGCCCGCGATCTCGACCCTGCGCGCCTCTCGGCAATGACCCGGGAGATCGGGCTCGCCGAGGCCATTCCCGCAGCCGCCGACCTTCTTGCCGGGAAGGTGCGCGGCCGCATCGTGGTCGACACCACCCGCTAGGCCCGATGTCGCGCCGAGCCATCTCCAGTTCCGTGATGCTGGCCGCGGCGGCGCTGGCCATGCCCGACCTGGCTTTCCCCTACGAGGAGCCAGTCCACCAGATCATCGGGGAGCGGGCGCTTCCCGCCACGCTGCCACGCGATCTGGCCCGCCCGGCCATGGCCGACGTGGACGAGCTCCGCGTGGCCACGTGGAGGGCCGGCGCTTCCCACCCCGACCCGGGCGTGCGCGCGCGATTCCTTTCCCGCTTCCCCTCCGAGGCGCGCTTCGACGGCTGGGCCTGGAAGGAGCTGCTGGGCCTCACACCCGAGGCCCGGGTGGTGGGGATCGACGCGTTGCCCGAGGTCTGGCAGGAGGCGCGCGTGGTGGCGGCCTTCTCGTCGCGGTTGCCCGACGACGACAGGCGAAACGTGGAGCGCTTCGCCCACGACGCCGACCGCAAGATCCGGCGCGACGCTGCCGGCCGGCCCATCCCGGCCGACCCGGCCCAGCTCGACATGGGCGCCCTCACCGGCCTCTCCAGCCAGGCCCATGCGCACTACGGCCTCCCGGCGGTCGAGTTCTCCGACTCCCCCGACGTCCTGAAATCCGACCCGCGCCGCTTCGCCTATCCGCCGACCGCGAAGGCCTTCGCGCCCGAGTTCGCGCAGATGCACACCGACGTCGCCATCGCCGCCGCGACCTCCGGGACGCCGGGCGGCCGCGCCCTCTCCTGGGTCTGGCTCGGGGCGGCTCACCACTACATCGAGGACGTGGGCAACCAGGTCCACACGCTCCAGGCCGTCTACCCGTTCTTCGTGGACGCCAAGATGCAGAGCTGGAAGGAGAACGCGCTCTCGCTCTGGGGGCTCCTGCGCCCGCGCCCGGGATTCGTCGAGATCGGGATCGGCATCATCAAGAACCACCACCTCTTCCTCGAGGATCTCTGGGGTGCCCGGGTTTCCGATGCCGCCGCCGGTCGGCCCGCGCCGGCCGGAGCCGTGGCCGGCCTTGCCGCGCTCGCGGCCGGGGATGCACGCATGGACGCGGCCCTCGACGAGCGCGCCCTCTCGCCGTCCGGCCCGTTCTCGAAGGCGATCGCGGAGGAGCTGGTGGAGGCCTCGAGCCGGGAGGGCGCCGACGTCTACCTGGCCGCCCGCGAGATCGCGAATCCGCGCCTGTCCCGCTCCCGCTACGTCTACGAGGCGAGGACGGCCGACGCCGAGCTTCGCGCGTCGCCCGACCCGGCTGCGCTCGCTCGCTTCTACGAGCTGGAGGTCCGGGGCTTCGCCCGAGCGGCCAGCGCGGTGCGCCGCCACGTGCGCCTCTTCCAGGAGGAGGCTGCGCGGGCAGGTGTCTCGGACGAGGCGCGACGGGCGGTCCGGGACGCGGTGCTCCGGCGCCTGGTGGCGGCGTCGCTGGATGCGATGGATGCGCGGGAGAAGCGGCTCTCGGTCTGGCTCTCCTCCCGGGCCGTCACGCCGAGGTGAACTCCTGGCGAAGCCGCGCGGCAACCTCCTCCGGCCAGGCCATCGAGAAGTGCTCCCCGAGCAACAGGTTGAGGTAGTTGGCATCGGGCACGTGAAGCACGGGGTCGAGGTAGAGCCTGGGGAGGAGGCGCGCCGAGAGGGAGTGTCGCCCCGACCGCTCGGTCGTCCGATCGGGAAAGAAGGTCAAGTTGAAGCTCCAGAGCCCGGCCGTGGCGAAGCCGCGGAGCGCTCGCCGGAGGCCGGCCGCGAACGCGGCCACGTCGCCGTCGGTGAGGTCGAGAATGGAGGACTTCCCCGGCAGGACGGCCCGGCAGTCTCCCAGCAGTCCGGAAGGGGCGAAGGGGACCACCCAGGTCCAGTCGCCGGTTCGCCCCACCACGCGCCCTGCGGCCTCCTCGGCGGCCAGGAGGTCTTCCGCGAAGGGGCGCCCCCGAGCGGCCAGGAAGGCCGATTCCGCTGCCAGTTCCCGCCGGATGGCGTTGCCGGGCTCGGACGTGGCGACCACCTGCATGTGCGGGTGGATCTGGGTACCTCCAGCGGGCGGCATGTGGTTCCAGGTGACGAGACCGTAGAGGTCCCCGACGCCGAGACGGGGAATGGTCGCGGCCAGGAAATCCCGGGCCGCGGCGAGTCCCGAGACGACGAGCGACTCGGGCACGTCTGCGGCGTCGACCAGGTGTTCCGGGCCCGGGACCAGGACGGCCGACAGGTCGTCATAGGGGAACAGGTTCGGAAAGATCACCGCTTCGCCCCTGCGGAACCTGCCGCCGGGGACGAGGGCTTCCGGGAAACGGGGCGTGACCGTGGTCACCCGCTCGGGGCAGAAGGGGCAACCGGGACGCCGGGCCGCCACCACGGCGGCGATGTCCGGAGGGGGCGCGGCGGGCAGAGAGAAATGGCAGATCCGGGACGACTGTCCGGTCAGGGGATCGTATCGGATCTCGCTTTCGACCTCGGTCAGGGCGAAATCGCGCCTGGGGTCGTGAAGCCGCGCCACCCGAGGCTCCCTCCGGAAAACGACGGCTCCCGCCTCGATCGACGTCATTCCGAACTCCCGGACCCAAAAGGGTGCTAACGAAGCGTTAGCCAATTCGCGCACTTCAGCATTAGCTGAGGCACCACCATCTCAACAACCGCGCCCGGGAGTGAACATGGCCCAGAAGATCGATTTCGCGAAGCTTTCCCTGAAGGACGCCCTCGACCTCGCCATCCTCATCGAGGCCGAGGCCAAGGACCGCTACGAAGAGTTCGCCCACCTCGTCGGGGGTCGCTACAAGGGCGATTCCGATGAGGTGTTCAAGAACATGGCGCTCTACGAGGCCAAGCACGGTTCCGAGCTCCAGGCCCGCCGCACCAAGCTCTTCGGGAACGCCCCGGCCACGGTGAGCCTCGACGCCATCGACGACGTGGAGGCCCCCGACCGCGGCCAGCCCCGCGTGTTCATGTCCCCCCGCCAGGCCATGGAAGTGGCGCTCGAGTCGGAGATCAAGGCCTGGGACTACTTCGACGGGGCGCTGCGCCACGTGAAGGATCCCGACGTGCGAAAGCTCTTCGAGGAGCTTCGCGCCGAGGAGGCCCAGCACCAGGAGTACATCAAGAAGGCCATGGCCACCCTCCCGTCCGGGCCGGACGTGGAGGAGGACGAGGCCGACGCGCCGGGCTCCGACGGGGGCTGAGTGCTCCGAGGAGCACGAGTGCTCCCGGTACGGTTCGTCCTGGTGCGGCCTCGGGTGGCCGAGAACGTCGGTGCCGCGGCCCGGGTCCTTCGAAACTTCGGCCACGCCGACTGGGTACTCGTCGACCCGCAGCGACTCGACATGGATGTCGCCCGCCGGCTTGCCATGGGGGCCGAGGACCTGCTCGAGGGCGTGCGCTCCGTGCCCGCGCTCGACGACGCGGTCGCAGGCTGTGCCTGGGTGGTGGGCACGGACTCTCGCCGGGTCCGGGGCAGGGCGCCCCTCGAGCCAGCCGATCTCGCGGCGGCCGTGGCCGAGGCGGCTCCGGGGGGGCCCACGGCACTCGTGTTCGGAGGCGAGCGCGACGGGCTCCGCGCCGCGGAACTGGCGCGCTGCGACGCACTCTCGCGAATCCCGTCGCGGGGGCCACAGCCCTCGCTCAACCTGGCGCAGGCCGTCGCCATCTATGCCTTCGCGCTGCGGAGCGCCCCCGACGCGACCCCCAGGCGTTCGGCCGCCAGGCCGGCTGCCGCACCCGACGAGGAGCTGGTCGGCGTGGAGGAGTCGCTGCGGGCGGCGCTGGCCGCAGGCGGCTTCCTTCGCGGCCCCGAGCGCCACGCGGTCGGAGACCTGACCCGGACCCTGCGCCGGTCCCGTCTCACCCGCAAGGAGGCGCGCCTCTGGGTCGCAGCGCTGCGATGCGTCGCAGGGAAGGAGAAAGCGTGAACGCCGTCCGCCCCCGCCGGAGCGCCCTCTACGTTCCCGGCTCGAACGCCCGCGCGCTCGCCAAGGCGGGCACGCTCCCCGCCGACGTGCTCATCGTGGACCTGGAGGACGCGGTGGCCCCGGGCGCGAAGGAGGAGGCTCGCCGCGCCGCGGTCGAGGCAATCGGCCGCGGGCTTGGACGGGCCGAGATCGTACTAAGAGTGAATTCCATGGACACGCCGTGGGGCGCGGCAGATCTGGAGGCGGCGGCCGGCTCCGGCGCGGACGCGGTGTTGCTCCCCAAGGTGGAGGGCGCCGATGCGGTCCGGGAGGCGAGCCGCCGGCTCGAGGCCGGGGGCGCCCCTGCGTCGATGTCGCTGTGGGCCATGGTGGAGACGCCTCGGGGCGTCCTCCACGCGGAGGCGGTGGCCTCGTCCTCGCCGCGACTGGCCTGCCTCGTGGCCGGCACCTCCGATCTCGTCAAGGACCTGCGGGCGCGCCACACCGCGGGGCGAGCCGAGGTGCTGGCCAGCCTGTCGATCCTGGTGCTCGCTGCCCGGGCCAGTGGCCTCGCCGCGCTCGACGGCGTGCACCTCGACCTCGACGACGAGGCCGGCTTCGCGGCGGCCTGCCGCCAGGGGCGAGACCTGGGATTCGACGGAAAGACCCTGATCCACCCGAGAACGCTCCAGGCCGCCAACCTGGAATTCACCCCGGGTGATGACGAGCTGGCCCTGGCCAGGCGGGTCATCGAGGCCCATGCGGCGGCCGGGTCGGCCGGGCAGGGCGTGGTGGTGGTGGACGGCCGGCTGGTGGAGGGACTCCACGTGGCCGAGGCCCACCGCCTGCTGGCCCTGGCCGCGGCGATCGAGGCCCGGTCCGGATAGGATCTCCGGGTGATCGTCCCCACCCTCGAAGACGTTCGCCGCGCGCTGGCGTCGCGCCCCGGCCTCCGGCTCCCCGAGCGCCTCCCCCGGCAGGCGGCCGTCTCGGTCGTGCTGCGCGAGCCCCCCGGTACCGGTCTCGAGGTCCTCTTCATCCGACGGGCCGAGCGCGAGGGCGACCTCTGGTCGGGTCACGTGGCCTTCCCGGGCGGCAGGGTCGAGCCCGGCGAGGCCATCGAGGAGGCCGCCGTGCGGGAGACGGTGGAGGAGGTGGGGCTCGACCTCCGCGCCGGCGCCGAGCGACTCGGCGCCCTCGACGAGATCCCGGCCATCGGCCGCGGACGGGCCGTCGGCCTGTCCATCCAGCCCTGGGTCTTCGCGCTGCGCTCGGTCCCCGGCCCCCTGCGCTTCTCCGGAGAGGTGGCGAGCGCGCGATGGGTGCGCCTGGCCGACCTGCTGGATCCCGGTCGTCGGGCTTCGTTCCCGTACGTCCACGAGGGGCATCGGTTGCTCCTCCCCAGCCTGGACGTGGACGGGCTCGTGATCTGGGGGCTCACCTACCGGATGGTGGAGATGTTCGGCGAACTGCTCCGGAGCCCCCGGTGAGGCTTCACTCCGGGAGAAGCTCGAGCACCCAGGTCCTCATGAGCACCCGGTCCTCGATGGCCGTCGTGGTCGGTACCTCGTGGACTCCGCGATCCACGACACCCTCCCTCGGCGAGTAGAGCCTCCCGGGATCGCCGGCCAGCACGCGAACCCCCCGTGCGACCAGCCCGCGTCCCCACGCCTGGAAGCGCTCCGACATGGCCCGCTCGTAGAAGACGTCGCCCGCCACCACCAGATCCACGTCCGGCCAGGTGCCGAAGGGAGAACCGGACACGAACTCCACGGCGACGCCGTTTCGGGCCGTGTTGAGCCGGACCGCAGCCTCGCAGTAGGGATCGACGTCCCAGGCCGCCACGTGGGACGCCCCGGCAAGCGCCGCAGCGATGGCGACCAGGCCACTCCCGGTTCCGAAGTCGAGGACGCGGCGACCCGCCACCTCGTCCGGATGGTCGAGGATGTGACGCGCCAGCGCCTGGCCACCGGCCCAGGGAAAGGCCCAGAACGGAGAGTCGTCCCATCCGACCAGGTCCGCGGCGGTGGCCTGCCACAGCGTGGTCACCTCGGTGGCCTGGTAGAGCAGGATCTCGGGCACGAGCGGCACCGGCTGGACCACCGTTCGACTCCGGATGAACTCCATCCACTCTTCGGGCGAGCGAGGCAGGGAGAGCGGCAAGCCCATCAGATCTCAGGGTCCGCGTGGAGCACGGGCGGGCTGGCCAGCCACACCCGCAGCATCGTCCAGACCAGGCCGAGCAGCACCGGCCCCACGAAGACGCCGATGAAGCCCCAGGCGATCAGGCCGCCCGTGGCCCCGAGGAAGATGACCGACATGGGCAGCCCGGTCCCTCGGCTGATGACGTACGGGCGGACCACGGAGTCGAGGGCGTTGTTGGCGATGAAGCCCCACACCAGGGTGAAGATCGCGGCGCCTGGCCGGCCATTGTAGAAGAGCCAGGCCCCGGCTCCGAGGTAGACGATGTGGATCCCCAGCTGCATGACGTCGAGCACGAAGCTCGTCACCATGAGCACCGCGATGATCGGGACCCCGGCCAGCCAGAGGCCGATTCCCTCCAGCAGGGCCAGGACCGCGGCGGCGCCGATGATGCCCACCGACACGTAGCGGATGGTTCGGCCGGCCAGCTCGAGCAGGTGTACGCCGTGAAGGCCGCCGACCCGCTGGGCGATGCTGGAGGCCATCGCGCTGCCGCGTTCACCGCCGGCGAGCATGGGCCAGGCCAGGATGGCGGCCAGCAGCACCTGCACGATGGTCCAGCTCGTTCCGAGCACCCGCATCACGCCCCACTGGGCCATCCGGGCGGTCTCGGCGCTGCTTCCCGCGTACTGGGCCACCACGCCGTCGACGGTCTCCTTCCAGGTTCCCTGGAGCAGGTGGCCCACGAGCGGCACGCGTCTCACCCATTCGGGAGGCGCGGGAAGGTTCCAGTTCTGGGGCTGGGAGGCGAGGTCCACGATCGCGCGAACGCTGGGCAGCAGCGCGAAGGCGGTGATCACGATCGGTGCCACCACGAGCACGAGCAGGACGACCACCGAGAGCGTGGCCGCGAGCGGGGGATGACCACCCGTGCGAACCAGGAACCAGCGGTGCAGTGGCCACACCGTGACCGACATGAAGAGCGACCAGAGGAGGATGGTCCCGAACGGGGCCAGGATGGAGAAGGCCGTGGCCAGCAACGCCGCGACCAGCGCGAGCGCAAGGCCGCGCTCGAACAGTCCACGTCCCTCATGGGGCGGCGAGTGTCCCTCCACGGATACCCCATACCGCCCCGTGCACCGCGGGGGCAACGGCCTGCTATTGTTTCACCATGGCCAGCCCCCGCGACAAGACCGCCTACGTGGTCCGCGCCCCCACGGCCGTTCTCACCCGCGGCTTCGACCCGCGTCTCTCGGTCGGCTCCGCCCGGCCGGCCGTGTTCAGGTCGTCCACCTACGTCTTCTCGAGCCCCGAGAAGGCAGAGCGGGCCTTCGCCATCGCGCTCGGAAAGGCGAAGCCGGCCGACGGGGAGAGCGTGGATCTCATCTATTCGCGCCTCTCCCACCCCAACGCGGAGATCGTCGAGGACCAGGTCGTGCCGCTCGAGAAGGGCGCCGATGCGGCCGCCGTGTTCAACTCCGGGATGGCGGCCATCTCCACGGTCTTTCTCACCTTCTGCCAGCCCGGCACGAGCTTCGTGTACACCGTGCCGCTCTACGGCGGGACCCAGCACCTCATCCACCAGCTCCTCGAGCCGCTGGGCTTGAAGGGCATCCCCGTGATGGCCGGGGACACGGCCGCGATCGCGAAAGCCATCGCGGGCGCCAAGAACCTCCGCCTCGTGCTGGTGGAGTCGCCGGCCAATCCCACCCTGGTGATGACCGACCTCGCGGCCCTGGCCGCGGCGGCGAAGGAGCATCCCGACCGGCCGCTGGTGGCCGTGGACAACACCTTCATGGGCCCGACGTTCCAGCACCCGCTGGCCCTCGGCGCCGACCTGGTCATCTACTCCGCCACCAAGTACCTGGGCGGCTTCAGCGACATGCTGGGCGGGGTGGTCCTGGGGAGCGATCCGGAGCTGGTGGCGCGGCTTCGCGGGATGCGCGCCATCCTGGGGAACATCCTCCAGCCCGACGAGTGCTGGCTGCTCGACGGGCGGCTCCCGACCGTCGGGTTGCGCATGAACCGGCAGTCGAAGAACGCGCAGCACGTGGCCGAGGCGCTGGTCGGCCATCCCAAGCTGAAGCGAGTCATCTACCCATCGCTCCTGACCGACCCGGAGCAGATCCGGATCCGTGACGCACAGTGCGACTACCCCGGCGGGATCATCACCATCGAGCTCAAGGGCGGCAAGAAGGCGGCCTTCGAGTTCCTGAGGAACCTCCGCATCGCCAAGAACGCGGTGAGCCTGGGGGGAGTCGAGACCCTGGTCTGTCATCCGGCCACGACCACCCACTCCGAGATGTCGGACGACGAGCAGGCCCGCTACGGAGTGGGACACGATCTGGTGCGCATCTCGGTGGGCATCGAGCACTGGCGCGACCTGCTGGCCGAGTTCAAGGGCGCACTCGACGCGGTGTGAACCGCCTGCCCGTCAGCCGGCGATGGCGCGCGCCAGCTCGACGATGGAGAGGGGCGACGACCCCTCCGCCTTGTTGTTGACGACGACCAGCCCCTCCTTTCCGGCGCGGACGGCCCGGGCGACGAGCGCGGCGATCGAGGCGCGGCTCTCCGGATCGGGCGCCGCCAGCTGGTCGAACGGGGAATAGAGGTCGCGAGCCTCCTCGTATCCGCGGCCGTGGCCGAGCATCCATCGGACCACGAGCCGGGGCTGGGATTCCACCGGCAACACCTCGGCCTGGGTCTCGAGCGGCGGCATGCTGGGATGGATCGTGAAGCCGTGGGCGGACCCGGACGACGAGAGCGCGGCGGCGTAGACGGGCCGCAGGAGTTCCCGGTTCCGGATCTCGACGGCGTAGGGTGGTCCGCGCGGCAGGGCCCCGAGGAAGGTGGCCAGCCGTTCGGCGAACCGTCCAGGGTCGCGGGTCTCGGCGTGGGGAAGGGGAGGGAACTGGAAGAGCAGCACGCCCAGGCGCTGCCCCAGCCCCTCCACGGCCGGGGCCACCACCGCGTCGCGCGCGAAGCCTGCATCGAGGAAACGGAGGTTTGGGCGAGCGGCGCCGGACCCTCCACCATCCCGAAGCGAGTGAAACGTGCAGAGCTGTGAAGCCTTGACCAGGAAGCGGAAGTCGCCGGGGACCTGCGCGGCGTGACGCGCGAAGCCGGCCGCGTCGAGGGGCGCGTAGAAGGTCCGATCGAGTCCCACGGCGCGGAGCAGCGGGTGGCGCGCGTACGCGACGAGCCCGTCCCTCGACAGGACGTCTGCCCGAAGGCGCCCGGCGTAGATCAGCCCATCCCATCCCGGGAAGGACCAGGACGACGTGCCGAGGCGGAGGCCCGCGGGCAGTCGAGTGGCCACCTCCATGACGAAAGGTGAAACAGGCGCGGCCCCCACCGCGGCGATGTCGTCGCCGGCGAAGAGTCGAAGCTGTGCGCCGTCCGTGTCGGCGCCTTTCCGCAAATTCCGACCCGGCATGAAAGAGATCTAAGAGATCCATGCCGCCTGCGCCCCAACAGGGGTGAAAAAACTTTCATCACGTCCCGTGAACAGTGGTCGACGTAGACCTATCAGGGGACTTTCAGCACATCCGCGCCGAGAGTAGACAATGCTGGAGCGCAGGAGCGAACCCGGGAGGTGGCGCCGTGGGCGAAGGGCTGGTGAGACGGAGCGTACAGGCGTCGGCGGTGGCCCTTGGGGCCGCCATCGTTCTCCTGCCGTCGTCCGTCGGCCGCCACGCAGCGCCTCGTGCCACCCTCCCGGACTCCCCGCCGCCGGCCACGCACCGCCCCGTCGATCCGCTGACGGCGCAGGTGCTGGATCGCATGCCCTCGCTGGACATCGATGCGGCCGCGGCGCTCGCAGCCGTCGTGCGCGTCGAATCCGAGGCCGCCGGGCTCGACCCCGTGCTGGTGATGGCGGTCATCGGAGTGGAGTCTGCCTGGGCGCCGGCCGCCGTCTCGGAACGGGGCGCGCGAGGGCTCATGCAGATGCGCAGGGTCACCCTGGCCGGTGAGGAGCGCCATGCCGGACTGGCTCCCGGTGACGTCCACGAGCCGGTCCACAACGTCCGCATGGGGGTTCGCTACCTCGCCCGGATGATCGAGGTCTTCGGCGACGAGGACCTCGGGTTGATCGCCTACAACACGGGTCCCACCCGGCTCTCCTCCTACGTGCAGGCGGTCGGAGAGGTGCCCGACTCGCTCTGGTCCTACGTCCGGAAGGTGCGACGCGAGGAGCGAAAGCTCCGTCGCGAGATGCTGCACGCCGAGGTCCTGGTGGCCGCCGCCGCGAGGTAGAGTCGTCACCCATGCCCCGACGAAGAAAGGCCCCTGGTCCGGCCGCCGGCTGGACGCGGGCCGAGATCGGCAGTCTCCGTTCACTGACCACCCCGGGCCGCATCCAGGAGTTCGTGGACGGCCTCGCCTACAGGGCCGAGGACGAGCCCGGATCGCCGCGCCGGGTGCTGGCCGAGCGCCGGGCCAATTGCTACGACGGCGCCATCTTCGCGGCCGCCGCGCTTCGCCGGCTCGGCCACCCGCCCTTGCTGCTGGACATGCAGGCGGTCCGCGACGACGACCACGTGCTGGCGGTGTTCCGCTCTCGCGGGCGCTACGGTGCCGTCGCCAAGTCGAACTTCGCCGGGCTGCGTTTCCGCGAGCCCGTCTTCCGGACCGTGCGGGAACTGGTGCTCAGCTACTTCGAGGGCTATTTCAACTTGAAGGGGGAGAAGACGCTGCGAGCCTTCTCCCGGCCGTTCGACCTGTCCCGCTTCGACCGTCTCGAGTGGACCTTCCGCGACGATCACCTCCAGTACATCGCCGAGCGGCTCGACGGATCCCGCCACTTCAGGATCCTGACGCCGGCCATGGAACGCGCGCTGGTCCGGGTGGACCCCCGCACGATGCAGGCCGGCCTGCTGGGCGCCGATCCGGCCGGTCTTCACGCTGGCTGAGCCGGGACCGGCCTTGCGTGCGACCACGCCACGGCTTTTCGCCGCCGCCGTCGCGATCTGGGGCACCACCTGGATCGCCATCACCTTCCAGCTGGGCAGGGCGCCGCCCGAGTCCAGCGTGGCGATGCGATTCGCCATCGCCTCGGCCGTCCTCTTCGCCTACTGCCGGGCGCGGGGTCTCCGGCTGCGATTCCCGGCCGTGGTGCACGGACAGCTGGCGCTTCTCGGACTCTTCATGTTCTGCCTTTCCTACCTGGCGGTGTACCGGGCGGAGACCTTCCTGGTGTCGGGCCTGGTGGCGGTGGGCTACTCGGGCAGTCCGCTGGTGAACCTCGTCATCTCGAGGCTGGCCTTCGGGACGCCGGCCACCCGCGGGGTGGTGGTGGGCGGGTTGCTGGGCGTGGCCGGCATCGCGCTGGTCTTCTCGCCGGCGCTGGCGCAGGTCCAGGCCAGCCCGGGCATCCTGGCCGGCGCGCTGCTCACGGTGGGCGCCGTCGTCGCCTCCGGCGTCGGCAACGTCTTCGCCACCCGCCTCGATCGACTCGGGGTGAATGTCGCCCAGAAGATGGCGTGGGGCATGGCCTACGGGTCGGCC
>Ga0209253_10003541_pt1 | contig 13741 bp, 11 predicted proteins | sample FrelakmetBRP12BR_FD_187145 | JGI IMG/M metagenome (GOLD analysis project Ga0209253, IMG submission 187145) | Freshwater lake sediment microbial communities from the University of Notre Dame, USA, for methane emissions studies - BRP12 BR (SPAdes)... | ecosystem: Environmental > Aquatic >...
AAGGCACAAAGTGACAGAGGGTAAAGAAAAAAATAGCAGTTTCTGCTTTGTGCCTCTGTGCCTATGTCCCTCTGTATCTCTCTTCTCTGCTTTGTGCCTTTGTGCCTTTGCATCTTTGTGCCTATTTGGTAAATTATTCTTCTCCCATGGCCGCAAGGACCACCTCTGAGATGTCCCTCACCTCCAGCACATTCCCCTTGTCCGACGTGACCACACTGTCCTTGAAGTTCAACAAGCAGTAGGGACATGCGGTGACCAGAATATCAGCCCCCATCTCAACCGCCTGTTCCACCAGGATATCGGAGAAGCGCTGTCCTTTCACCGTCTCCATCCATATCCTTCCTCCCCCGCCGCCGCAGCAGAGACTGTTTTCCCGGCACTCCACTTCATCCATCAGGGTGACACCCGGGACGCTACCCAGCACCCTTCGAGGTTCCTCGTAAATGCCGTTGTGCCGTCCCAGGTAGCAAGGATCATGGTAGACGATCCTTTTGTGCAGACTCTTGTTCAAGGGAAGCTTCCCTTTTTCCACGAGGTCCGCCAGATATTGCGTCAGGTGAATGACTTTGGTCTCGCCATCCAGTCCGGGATATTCTTGTTTGAAGGTGGTCAAGCAGTGGGGCGAGGTCACGATGATCTCTTTGATCTTCTTCTCTTTGAACGCGGCAAGGTTGCTCTTCCTCAGGGATTCGAAGAGGCTCTCGTGGCCTGCTTTTCGGACACTCTCGCCACAACAGCTTTCCTTCTCTCCGAGGATGCCGAAGGATGCGCCGGTCGATCGAAGCAACGTCGCTGTTGCCCGGGCCACACTCCCGAGCTTCGGGTCATAGGCGGGAACACAGCACGGGAAATAGAGCACCTCATGCTGGTCCGAGGAATAGGGCTGAATCCCCAGGTTCTCCGCCCAGACTGCTCGTTTGCTGCGCTCACTCCCCCAAGGGTTTCCCTCGCTGCTGAGGCTCCCCATGGCACTGCGTAGGCTTGCAGGAGCCCTCTCGTACTGGAACTCGAGCATGATCTTCCGGGCCGCGCGTATGATGTCTGTGATCGCAACACCCCGCGGGCATCGGCTGACGCACATGTTGCATGTGGAGCAAAGCCACCAGTCCTCATCCTCAAGATCCACAAGTCCGTACCTGGACTGGCAGATCATTTTGTGGGGCATGAAGGTCCTCACCGTGTTCCAAGGGCAGCTGGCCGAACAGAGGCTGCACTGCCAGCAGAGCTTGAAGGCGTCTCCTCCCGCCTCCCTGATGAGATCAATCCCTTCCTTGAATGGTGCCAGGTATTCCAATTCCAGTTCCCCTTTGATTTCCTCCCTACTGCAGGTCCGCTGGTCCCCCTTCCCTTACCCCTCCCGCCAAGGGAGGGGAAACTGGAAAGGACCGGTGCACCTTTCGCCTTGTACCGTGCGCCCGTTACTGGTGCTTAAGAAGACCCTGTTCGCAGGTTGCTCAAAAACGCCCAGATACAAGGCGCCCGAAATCCCTGCCCGCGGCAGGCAGGCCGAGGAGTGAGACGTACAGTCCCGTACGTCGCAATGACGAGGGATGAGGGCAACGCCATAGATGGGCGTTTTTCAGCAACCTGCTAATGCATCACTCTTCCGCCATCTACCAGCACCGTCTGGCCTGTGATGAAATCGCTCTCCGGAGATGCCAGGAACAAGGCTGCACCTGTGAGATCTTCCGGCTTGACCACACGGCCAAGCGGCGTCTTGGAAGTGTCGTATTTTGTCACATCTGCGATGCCCCTGCTCGCTTCCGTATCGGTGAACCCCGGAGCCACGCAGTTGATGCATATCCGATGGGGTCCGAGTTCTATGGCCAGGGCCCTTGTCAGTCCGATGATCCCGCCCTTGGAAGCCACATAGTGCGCAAAACCATGACTCCCGGTGAAAAAGACCTCGGAGGCAATATTGATGATCTTGCCGTACCCCTGATCCCTCATAAAGGGGAACACGGCCCTCGTGCACAGGAATGCCCCTTTCACATTGACTTTCATCACGAGGTCCCACTCGTCCGGATCGATTTCGTAGAAGGGTCTCCGCTTGAGCCCGTCATAAATCGCCGCGTTGTTGATCAGGATGTCCACCTTTCCGAAGGCCTTCACCGTGGCCTCGGCCATGGCCCGGGTGGCTCCCTCGTCCGTCACATCCCCCTGAAAAGAGACCGCCTCCCCACCCAGGGCCTTGATCTGCTTAACCGTTTCGCTGAGATCCTCCCGGTCCCTGGGCCGAAGCGCGATGTTCATGGCCATGACCTTTGCACCTTCCTCAGCCAGCCTCATGGCAAAGGCCCTTCCCAACCCCCTTGCAGCCCCGGTCACGATGGCGACTCTGTCTTTAAGGCGCATAAGAACCTCCTCTCATCTCTAGCAGCCCGCACCCGCAGATTGCTGTTTTTGGCTTTTTTGCTGTCATTCCCGCGAAGCTTGTCCCCGCGCAGGCGGGGAGCGGGAATCCATTATCTTAAAGGTTTTCTGGACTCCCGCCTCCGCGGGAGTGACGGAGTGATTGGGTTTTCACCGACCTGCCTGTTTTCCCAGAAACAGCTCGAATTGAAGGTTTCAGCGATGATCCTTTAGCGCTCGTTTATTTAGAACTTTTGATAGCTTGAGCGCATTACCTCCCAAATCTATTGACTTGTCAAAACAATAAGTTTTATATATCTATAAGTTTCGCTTATAGATCCTATATGCAGATCAATCTCAATCACCTTCGAATTTTCTACTATGCGGCCAGGGAGAAAAATCTCACCAAGGCGGCAGAGGCTCTCTTTGTGACCCAGCCGGCCGTGACCATGCAGATCAAAACCCTGGAGCAGTACCTTGAAACAGCCCTCTTCAGGAAAAGGGGGAAGTTCCTTGAACTCACGGAAGAAGGAATCGTTCTTTATAAGTACGCAGAGAAGATATTCGATGTTGTGGATGAAATGGAGCACGCCTTCAAGGGCTTCGCCTCTCTCACCCAAGGCTCCCTCATCATTGGGACGACACGCAGTTTCGCCAGACATCTCATGCCCGGACTTCTTTCGCGCTACCAGGAAAAATTTCCCGGCATAAAAGTATCCCTGGAAGTAGGGAGCTCCAGCGAAATCGCCGAAGGCGTAGCGGCTTTTAAATATGACTTGGGGATCATCGGGAGGCTCCCGCTTCCGAGCAAAGTAAAGGCTATTCCATACACCCCGGAAGAGTTCTGTCTGGTCGTATCGCCGGATCACCGCTTTGCCAAAAGAGGTGTCGTCTCGTGCCGGGAACTTCAAAACGAACCGATCATTATCCGAGAGCCGGGGTCAGGGTCCAGGCATTTCATGCTCTCCTTCCTGGCCTCCCACGGTGTGGAGCCTTCCGTCCTTGTTGAGGCCGGGAGCGTGGAGTTTATTAAGGAGTATGTGATTCAGGGTCGCGGCATCTCTTTCCTCTACAAACCCGAAGTCCAGTTGGAAGCGAAAATGGGTCTTCTCAAACCCCTGGAGCTCGTGGAGGGGCGCCTTTTCATTCAGACGGAAATCGTCGTTCCTGAGGGCGTCACCCTCTCACCACCGTCTCGGGCTTTTCTCGAACAGGTCGACAAGCTCAAGTCCTAACAAAAGGGCTCATTAAAAGAACCAAAGGAGATCTCATCTCATGCCTAAGCACATCGTCATCCTCAGCACCCTGGACACCAAAGGCGAAGAGGCCAAGTACCTCAAAAACCTCATCGAGGCCCAAGGGTTCAAGACCCTTCTCATGGACACTTCTATCGGGGGTGAGCCCACCCTTGCTCCGGACATTTCATCGGAAGAAGTGGCCAGGCTGGGAGGTGGAAACATCCAGGAGATACGGGCCTCCAGAAACACGGGACAAGTCACTCCCATCATGATCAAGGGAGCCACCATCAAGGTCCAGGAATTGCTGGGCAAGGGCCTTTTGGATGGAATCATCGCGTTCGGCGGCGCATCCAATACGACTTCGGCAACCACTGTCATGAAAGCCCTTCCCTTCGGCATCCCGAAGCTCATGGTCTCGAGCACGGCCTCGATGCCTGCTTACGCGGCCAAGTACATCGGCACCAAAGACATCACCATGATGCATTCCGTGGTGGACATCTCCGGCCTCAATGATCTCACCAAGGCCGTCCTTGAAAGAGCGGCAGGAGGAATATGCGGTATGGCGGCTGCAAGCGGAGGCCCCGTCAAACCGCTCAGCACCTCCCCGCTCATAGCGATAACCACCTTCAAGTTCGCAGAAGAATGCGGACAGCATGCCATGGCCCTTCTCGAGAAAAAGGGATATACGGTGATCCCCTTTCATGCGCAAGGGATCGGCGACAGCGCCATGGAAGAGCTCATTGAGCAGGGTCTGTTTCAGGGAGTCCTCGACCTGGTTCCCGCCGGGGTGATTGAAGAACTCCTGGGCGGAAACCGAGCTGCAGGCCCCCACCGTCTTGAATCGGCAGGGAAGAGGGGAATCCCTCAGGTGCTCACGCCTTGTGGTTTTGACATGCTCAGTTGCGGTCCCTTGAGTCGAAGAGAAGCAGGAGACCCCCTCTGGACAAGCCTGCGGCTGGCTGAGCGCAAAATCTTTATCCCCGACGAATTCAGGGTTGCGGCCCGTACGAGTGGAGACGAAGTGTGCAGAGTTGCGGAGGTGATCGCCCGGAAGCTCAACGAATCGAAAGGCCCGGTGAAGTTTTTCATTCCTACCCGGGGTTGGTCCTCCCTCAGCACAAAGGGAGCGGACCTGTATGAACCTGTCACGGACGCTCTCTTCGCCCCTGCTTTGAAAAAAAGCCTGCGGCCTGACATAGAGGCATCCGAGCTCCCCATGGAGCTCAATTCTCCCGAGTTCGCAGAAGTTCTCGTCGGCGCTCTGGACAGCATGATGAAAGAATCTTTGGGTGGCTAACGTTTTGCTTCCTGCCAGTGAGCGAAGTACTCCGCCATGACTTTCTGCATTCCGCCTGCTTGGGGACCTTTGGTCGCCATCTTTTTGAGCATCTCCACAAAGGCCCTTGCAGGATGGGAAAGGTGCTGATTCTTGAGATAGGCAATGCTCACATCGAGAAAGAGCTCTTCCCCGGCTAGAGGAACAACAGCCAACCTTTTTTCGCGGACCTCGGCAGCCACCGCTTCCTCGACCAAAAAGGATATCCCCTCCCCTCGCTGGACCAGTTGCTTGATGAATTCCGTATTGCTTGTTTCCATGAGGACATTGGGGGTGAGACCTTTTCTGCTGAACAGTTCGTTGACCTGTTTCCGGGTGCCTGAACCTATTTCCTTCATGATCATGGGATCATTGACCAGGTCCTCCACAGATACGCTCTTTTTCTTGGCCAAGCTGTGATTGGGAGCGAGGATGAGCATCAACTGATCCCGCTTGAACGGCAGAAAGGTGACATTGGGGTCCTCTTCCACCTTTGCAATCACAGCCACCTCGTTTTTCAACTCCAGAAGGCTGTGGATAACGTCAAGAGAACTCCCTTCGTCAAGGTGCACCTTGATATGGGGAAAGGCTTCGTGAAAACTTGAGATGAGAAAAGGCATGAAGTACCGAGCGTAGGCTTTGCTGGTCCCCAAACGAAGAATGCCGCGCTTCAATTTTCTCATCTCTTCGATCACGTCTTCCACTTCTCTCTCATACTCAAATATCCTTCTTGCGTACTCATAAAGAGTACTCCCTTCATCGCTCAGGAAGAGGCTGCGCCCTTTTTTCTTGAAAAGCTTGAGGTTGCACTGGTCCTCAAAGATTTTTATCTGCGCCGTGACGGCGGGCTGGGTGATGCAGAGTTTCCTCGCGGCACTGGTGAAACTCCCGGATCGTGCGGCTTCAAAAAAGACCCGAAGCTGATTCAGGTTGATCACGGCTTCCTCCCCCACGCTTGCCTGCCTCTGGCAGGCTTGCCCGCCTAGGCGGGCTAACCCTTGTTTGAGAAGACGGTTGGACAGTTATGAAGGTTCCCATATTTGTCTTGACACGCATAAACCCCCTCACCCTGCCCTCTCCCCCAGGATGGGGGAAAGGGTTGGGGTGAGGGGGAGCGATCCGCCAATACTATTTCGAGACGATTAATAATGCTAGCTGCTCCTTATATAGCAAGACAACTCATAAGACAAAATTATATATATCATAAGAAAAAACTAGTTGACATAACTCTCCATTTCCTCAATATAATAGCTTTGTTTTTTCCCCTCGTACACGTTTCCCAACCTTTTATCAAAACCCTCTTTCTGGCAGACGGTTCCAATATGGATGGCTCCAGTTCTGTTCTAAGCAACTCTGTTCCTCTTTTTTTTAGAGCTTGTCCCTTTTCATTTTCTGAGAAAACCGGGGAGACCTTGACGACATTGGCAAACTCGGAATACCCGGGCTGGTATTGCAAAAAACCGTATCGGCGATTCGACAACGTAAACCTTTAAGAGGAGGGTGAAAATGGCCAATACAAGCGCAGCAAGGTTTCCTGATCCCCATGACTTCAAAGTCCCCAAGGAACTTGAAGGTTGGGAAGAGATGTATCCACCCCAGCGGTTATTCAGCCAGGATAGAGCGGAATGGGAAAAGAGGCATTTCTGGTTTCAGGACAAAATCCATGCACCCGAGCCGCTATATCCTCTTGATGATATTTTCCAGGAGGCATGGCAGATATCCCTTTCCGGATACACCACAAGAGTCTTTTGTATTCCTCCAGCCCAGGGAATCGCTCAAAGGCTTGTGGGCTGCTATATGTACATCACTCCGGTGGAGCCGCCTCCCCCGGAAGTCATCGGGCAGAAGGCCGAATTGTTCGGGAAGAGGGTCCCCTTTGTCTTTCAGAATTACAACAAATTGTGGGATGAATGGATCAAGAAGTTCAAGAAATTGGGCGGGGAAATGGAATCGCTCAGCATCCCGCAAGATCTCGGCAACTTCGCGCCCGACGACCAGATCTTTCCCGTACCCAGAGGATACACGGACGCCAATGTACTGATCGAAAGCTTCAATAGCATCATCAGCCTTATCTTCAGGGCATGGCAGTATCATTTTCAGTATCTGAACCTGGCTTACCTTGCCTATCTCATGTTCGTGGATACGGCGAAAAAGCTCTTCCCAGGCATTAAAGAGAGCACCATCGGCAAAATGGTGGCAGGTGCTGATGTTTCCATGTTCCGCCCTGAGGAGGAATTGTGCCGCCTGAGCCGGTTGGCGATGGGACAGAAAGCCGTTCAGGATATTCTGAAGAAGGATTTGCCTGCCGCAGACAAGATCAAGGCTTTGCAGGGCAACGATGCGGGTAGGATCTGGTTGGAAGATCTTGAAAGGGTCAAGGATCCCTGGTTTTACGTCTCCTGCGGAAGTGGATGGTATCACTATGAGGGAAGCTGGATCAACAAGATGGATGTGCCTTTCAGCTACCTCAAGAGTTACATCCAGAGGCTTGAAAAAGGTGAAAAAATAGAAAGATCCCTGACAGCGATCTCCGAGGAAAGGGATAGGATCGTCGATGAGTACAGGAAACTCATCAAGTCGGACGACGACAGGAAATCTTTCAATGACGCATACAATGTGGTCCGGTCCATCTACGTGTATGCCGAAGATCATCTCTTCTGGGTTGAGCACTGGCTGCACACCATCTGGTTTCAAAAGATCAGAGAGTTCGGCAACGTGCTTACAAAGTACAACGTATTGAAAAAGCCGGATGACATTTACCTCTTTAACCGATTCGAGGTGCCCATGTTGCTTGAAGACTTGGCAACCGCTTGGGCATTGGGCATCGGGGCTCCCACAAGGGGCAAGTACTGGCAGGAAAAGGCGGCAAAGCGCGAAAAAATCCTTGCAGCCGCCAGGAAGTGGAATCCCGTCCCTGCCCTCGGAGTCCCGCCGGCCGAGGTATCTGAACCCTTCACCATCATGTTGTGGGGTGTCACGACGGATACCGTGGCCGAATGGCTGAAAGGCGCAGATGTCGAAACGAAAGACGTCAACCAGCTCAAGGGGTTCGCCTCATCCGCCGGGATTGCTGAAGGACCTGCGCGGGTGCTTAAGTTGAACGAGGACATTGTGAAGTTACAGCCGGGTGAAATCCTTGTTGCCCCCTGTACCAATCCCTCATGGGCGCCTGTGTTCACAAACATCAAAGGTGCCGTGACGGATATCGGAGGGCTCACCTCTCATGCGGCCATTGTTTCAAGGGAGTATGGCCTCCCCGCCGTGACAGGTACCGGCGTGGCCACTTCGGTCATCAAAACAGGAGACATCATCAAAATAGATGGAAGCGCTGGAACCGTGACCATCGTGAAAAGGGCGAAAGCTTAAAACGGTATAAGCTGGGGGCACCTGCAGTGCCCCCAGCATGCCGAAACTCGGGAGGAAAACTAAGATGGCGGAGAAATGGATCTACTGGCTTAGAGAACTGGGGGCAGAGCACAACAACATTGTAGGGAAAAAGTGCGCCAATCTGGGGGAAATGACCAAAGCCGGGTTTCATGTGCCGCCGGGTTTTGCCTTGGGTGTTGATGCCTATGATCGTTTCATGAAGGAAACAGTGGTGACGGACCGTCTGTTAGCCTTCCTGAAAACGTTCAAAGCGGATGCCAATAAAGTCGCAGACACTCTGAAATTCGAGGCTGCCTCCAATGAGATGAGAAAGATTGTAGAGTCCATCAAAATGCCCCCTGATATGGAAGAAACAGTTAAAAACTACTATGCCGAACTTTGTAAAGAGACGGGGAAGAAGAATTTGTTTGTCGCCACGCGGTCGGCAGGTCCTGCGAGCCATCCCGGTCAATATGAAACCTATCTCAATGTGAGCGGCGCAGAGGATGTGGTGCAAAACGTGATTCGTGTTTGGTCAAGCACTTTCAATGCCCGCTCGGTCATTGCCAGAGCGAGGCTCGGCCTCCCATTGCATTATGACCCGATCGGGGTGGCCGTGCTCACCATGGTGGATGCCAAGGCAGCGGGCGTGATGTTCACGGTGAACCCCGTCAATGGCGACGAGTCGAAGATCGCGATTGAAGCGAGCTTCGGTTTTGGTGAGGCGGTTGTCTCGGGGAATGTAACCCCTGATCGATATCTCATCGACAAGATTACTTATGAGATAGACGAAAAGGTGATCTCAGACAAGGCAGCGGAGTTCGCATACAATCCCCAGACCAAGGAAATGGAGTACAAGGAACTGCCTGCCGACATGAGAAAGCTGCCCTGCCTCGAAGACAGGGAAATCATCGAACTCACTAAAATAGCCAAGAAGGTCCAGGACCATTTCGGCTGCCCCCAGGATATCGAGTATTCCATCTCAGGGAGCCTGAGCTTTCCTGAAAGCATCTTTCTTGTCCAGGCCCGTCCTGAGTCCGTGTGGGGCAAAAAGAAAAAAGAATCGGTGCTCGGCAAGAAGAGCGGCTGGGATCTTTTGTTGGAAAAAGCCACCACCCCGGTGAAACTGAAAATCAGCTAAGAAACCTTAATCGCCGTGTGATCATTGGTTTTCTTCCCTTTCTTCTCAAACCCATTCAGCCCCGGCACAGCGTGTGCCGAACAGGTCTGGCTTGTTAGACGCAGCAGCAATCCATAACCAGGTGTTTTTCGACTTGGGAATGGAAGTGGCGAATCCCTCATAACCGTTGCCTTGACCAATTCACATTAGACGACTCTAAACTCGCATCGGTGGGGCAGGTGTAATCTGTTTTGCCTCGTGAAAGGAGAGGAATTATGGAAGACAAAAAGATTGGTTTCGGACCGAGTGGACCGGCAGCCGGGCTCATTCAATTGATCATCCTAACCATCGTCGGGATTCTCTTATTTGTCTACGGGATCTCGGTAGATCTCATTGTTATGAAAATCATTCCTGCATCCCTTCTCATGTTGGTTGCTCTCGGCCATCTGGCTCTCCTTGGGGATAACTTCCCCTTTGCACCCCCCGGAGGAAAATGGACGCCCGATAAGTCGAGGTTTACCGCAGGTCTCGGGATGACTGTGATCTGGGCCGTCTTCACGCTCATCTTCCTCCTTTTTGTGAGATATGTTTATCCACAGTGGCCTGTTGGCCCCGTCTATCTCTGGTTCGGAGTGATTGCATTCTGGCTTACCCTGCTTTATGGGATCAACTGGAACGGTTGGCCCTTCAAGGGGCGTGTTCACCCTTGGGGAACCATGGCAGTCAGTTTCATCATCATTATGGTGATTTCTATAGTCATATGGAACGGTCTGACCAATCTGGACGGGACGCCTTTTGCAGGCAGTCCGATGGATCATAAAGGCCCGCTCAATGTCAATTGGTTGACAGGGTACCTTGTCTGGAGCATCGCCTGGTTTTTCATCTTCAACCCGGTCTTCACCACTCAAGGATGGCCGTTCGGAAAATGGGGACACCCCGGCGCGGCAGTCGGACAGACGATTCTTGCCCATCTATTGGGCTACATCTGCTGGAATGGAAGTCTGGTGCTTGGCATGAGCCCAACGTTTTCCTTCGCCGCCGTCGCTTCATCGATCATCTTATGGTCCTTGGCCTATTCCTGGCACCTCCAGTTCTGGGGAATCACGAAATACACTCTTTTTAAGAGGGCCCTTGCGGCATTCATTGTGGTATGCGTTGTCACCGTCATTTGGATCATCCTTATGAGAGCAATCCTTGGGCCTGCGGCTGAGGCCATTGCAGCAAAGAAGCTCCCTGCAGACATTAATATCCTCATCATTTACGTTAACCTTTGCGTCATCGGCCCGGCGCTCATCCCCCACAACGCCTTCTGGTTGAGATGGCCGCTGACACTGCCGACGCCCCCGGGAACACCGCCGCCTGATCAAGCTGGATAGCCTGGCGAGCCCTTGGAGCTGTCGATCTATCCACACCAATAGCGGGGGAGGGGGAAGAGTGATTTTCCCCATTCCCCGCGGTTGCATTGATATGGAGAGAAAAAGCCTAAGTTTTTTTCATGGATATGTGAAATCATAAGACGGACTTATGAATATCATAAGAAAAAACGAATTGACACGTTACCTTACTTAGTCAATGTTACTTTTGAGTTTTGCCGACCTGGAACCCAAACAACCTATTCACAAGACAGCCTTTCCGCATATCAAACTTATTGAACCCCGCATGAACGTTTCGCGGGAACAGCCTAAGAGAGGAGGATAGGAACGCTATGAAAGACCTTAGAGATTTCATCGCAACGTGCGAAAAAGAGGGCGAACTGCGCCGGGTCAAAGCGGAGGTCGACTGGGATCTCGAGCTTTCCCATATCTGCAAAGTCGTTGAGGAAAAAGCAGGACCCGCGCTGCTGTTCGAGAACGTGAAGGGATATAAGAGCCCGGTCTTGACCGGTGCCTTCGCCACCACCAAGAGGCTGGCCATCATCCTTGGAAAAAGCACGAACCTCTCCATGGTTGAGCTTACAAAGGAGTGGGTCGCAGTTTCCGCAAAAGAAGTCATCCAGGCAAAGGAAGTGAAAGACGGCCCCATCTTCGAAAACATTCTTGAAGGCGATAAAGTCGATACCTTTGCCTTCCCTTCACCTAAGTTTTATGAACTGGACGGCGGTCGTTACTTCGGAACCGCTGTATTCATGACAATTCAGGACCCCGACACAGGCGACATTAACCTCGGCACTTACAGGATGGGCGTCCTGGACAGCAAAACCGTCGGTGTGCAGCTCCTCAAAGGAAAGAAGGGGGACAGGATCCTGAAGAAGTATGGAAAGAAAGGCAAGAAGATGCCCGCGTGCGCCATCATCGGCGGCGATCCCCTGCATATCTTTGCAGGCGCCGCAACAGTGCCCGGCGCAAAAAGCGGTTACGATGTGGTTGGAACCCTGCGCGGTTCGCCCGTGGAGGTCGTGAAAGGGCAGTTCAGCGGCCTTCCTTTTCCGGCTGCTGCAGAGATCGTGCTGGAGGGGGAGATCGATGCCGAGCATCTGAGAAACGAAGGGCCCTTCGGCGAGTATACGGGCTATTACACGGAAGAGCTCATCAAGCCTATTCCCAAACCTGCCCTCGACGTCAAGCGCGTCTATTACAGGAACAACCCCATCCTCTGGGAAACGAGCGTGGGCAGGCCGGTGGGGGATCAGCACATGCTCTATGCCTTTGTGCGGAATGCCAGCTTGTGGGCGGAGCTGAGCAAGATGCAGATCCCCGGCATCAAGACGGTGTACACGATGCCGGAAGCCTCGGGACGCTTCTGGGTGGTCATCTCCGTGCAGCAGATGTATCCGGGTCACGCGGATCAGGTGGCCGCAGCGGTCATTGCCAGCAACACGGGCACTTACGGGATCAAGGGCATTATTATCGTGGACGATGATATTAGTGCGGACGATCTTCCGAGGGTGTGGTGGGCGCTCGGCACCCGCTACAATCCGGCCCGCGGCACGCAGATTATTAACAGAGGCAGATCCACCCCCCTGGATCCAGCCCTTGGGTCGGACGAAAACAAGTTCATCACCTCACGGATCATCCTGGATGCTACGATACCTTTTGACTGGAAGGTCAAACCCACGGAGATCAAGCTCACAGAGAGCGTCATGGCCAAAGTGAAGGCCAGGTGGAAAGAATACGGACTCGATGACTAGAAGCATGTCTCCCCCTGCCTCCATGCAGGGGGAGAATACAAGGAGGAGACTATGGCCGGTGAAAAGGATCTGGGAAAAGCAAAGGAGAAGGCAAAAAACGTCAAGCTGTTCGCTCATGATATCCACGGTGTGCTGACACCCAACACCTTCATGGTCGATATTGAAGGAAAGCGCAGGTACACCTTCTGGCACATGGATGGGTTCGGCGACCTCTCCCTCCATATGAACGGCGTCAAGCCTGTCTATCTGGATACCTCTTCCATTGATGACGAAGGCCTCTATCGCGCCAAGGAGTTAAAGCTCGAAAAGAACTACTACAAGGTGACGGACAAGTGGGCCAAGATCGAGGAATTGAAAAAGGAACTGGGCATCGGCGACGAGAACGTGGGCTACATCGGATGTGAGATCACGGACCTCGGCATCATGAAAAAGGTCGGCTTTTCGGTGGCCACTGCAGATGCCATCGATGAGGCCAAAGCAATTGCCGACTATGTGACGACTGCGCCGGGCGGAAGAGGACCCATCAGGGAGGTTTGCGAATTCATACTGAGGTCTATGGGCAAGTGGGACGAATGGGTCGATAAGGTGACCAAGATGGGCTACAAGTAGGCCCCCTTGCCTGACACACGACACAGGAGGACAGAAGATGAAGAGTGCACAGGAAGCGCTTGAGAAAGCCAAAAAGGTCAAGTTTGTGATCCTCGATATCCACGGCGTGTTGACGGACTGCGTGCTCTACTACGCCGACGACGGGAAAAAATCCGAAATGTTCTCTCTCCACGATCGCCTGGGGTGCAAGGCCCTGGTCGAAGGCGGCATCGGCGTGGCCTTCCTGACCAGCAAGATCACCCGGACCGATGAGCAGGTGGGCGGCGTGTATGGTGTGCCTCCGGAAAAACTCTGGGGCACATCCGCCAAAATCGGCAAGCTCGACGAGTTCGAGAAAGAAACCGGCCTCAAGGATGAGGACATCTGCTACGTCGGTGATGAAATGATCGATCTGGGCGTCATGAGAAGAGCGGGCTTCTCTGTGGCCCCGGGCGATGCTTCGGCGCAGGCGAGAGAGGATGCCCACTACGTCACCAAAGCGGGCGGCGGCAAAGGCGTGGTCAGGGAACTGGCCCAGTTCATCCTGACCGCCCAGGGAAAATGGGCGGCCGTGGCCGAGAAACTGAGCAAGGTGGGCTGAAGTAGTCCCGCATTCGCAAAATTAAACATCCCTC
>Ga0209253_10003542_pt1 | contig 13737 bp, 11 predicted proteins | sample FrelakmetBRP12BR_FD_187145 | JGI IMG/M metagenome (GOLD analysis project Ga0209253, IMG submission 187145) | Freshwater lake sediment microbial communities from the University of Notre Dame, USA, for methane emissions studies - BRP12 BR (SPAdes)... | ecosystem: Environmental > Aquatic >...
CGGCCTAACAGGCTGTTGAAATTCGTGTCTTCAATCTACCCGATGCCTTACTTCGAGCCGTTCGCCTTCGCTCAGGACAAGCGCCGCGAGAAACCTGCTTCTGAACGAAGTCCATTGATTGCAAACAGCAGGTTCCTCGCTTCGCTCGGAATGAGGCAGGTGAGAGGGATTCATCGACGTTTTTCAACAGCCTGCTCACCGGGCGTTCAACACGGACCCACGCCGGCGGGCATTCGGCCGCGCCGCGTGGGCCGGTCAACGGGTACGTTGGGACGCTCCCGCCGATGCATTCGTACGAACTCATATTCCCCGGGAACATGCGAAAGGACGTAGCAGATGCTCGAGCTAAAGCCACTTGACCCGAACGTTCCAATCTTTCAGCAGATCAACGTCGATGTCTCGCCCGTGGTGCTGGTGAATGTCTTCCAGGTCGAAGAGAAGGACATTCCTGCCCTGCTCGAGGCGTGGGAGGCTGATGCGAATTGGATGAAGCAGCAGCCCGGTTATATTTCGACGCAGTTGCATCGAGGCATCGCGGGCAGCACGACGTTCCTGAACTACGCGGTGTGGGAGTCCGCGGCTCATTTTCGCGCGGCGTTCACACATCCTGAGTTCAAGCGCGCCTTGGAGCACTACCCGTCTACAGCCGTGGCGTCGCCTCATCTGTTTACGCGTCTGACGGTGCCGAACCTATGCGTAGGCCCGTAGACCAACGGCCCAACCCTGTGCTCGACCGGACCGGCCGGTCCGCGCCGGCAAAGGTGCCCTTGACCTCCAGCGGATACCGATGACGAAAGCTGCCCGCGCGTCATCGCCTGCCGGGCCCCCCATGAGTGATCGGGAAATCCCGATGCGCTGGGCGAGTCCCGCGTATGCCGCGCTTCTCGTGCTGGCGCTGGCCGCGTTCTGGCCCGGCTACCTGGCCTTGCCGAAGAGCCAGTTCAGCGGATGGTTTCACCTGCACGCGGTTGCCGCCATGCTCTGGTTTTTCATGCTGATCGCTCAGCCTTGGGCGATCCACTCGGGGCGACGAGCGTTGCATCGCCTCATCGGGCGCGCGTCCTACGTGTTGATGCCGGTGCTGGTCATCAGCTTCGTCGGCCTCGCGCACGACGTGATGAAGGGCAAGACAGGCGCGGAGGCCGCCGTCCAGGCGTATTTCTTCTACATCCGGGTCGTGCTGGTCGCCATCTTCGTGGGGTGCTACGTGATGGCAGTCGTCAACCGCCGCAATGCGCCGGTGCATTCGCGCTACATGGTCTGCACGGGACTCGCATTGGTCGATCCCGTGGTGCACCGCCTCGCCTCGCGGTTCATGCATGGCGCCGACATCAACTACCAGCTGCTCACGTTCGGGCTCGTCCTCGCAATTCTGGCGATCCTCATCTGGCTGGAGCGGAATGCGCGCGCCGGCCGCAGCGTCTTCCCGAAGGTCTTTGCCGCCTTTCTCGTCGCGGGCCTGCCGCTGGCGCTGGATTTCCACACGTGGGGCGCACCGTGGGTACTCTGGAAATCCGTGTCGGCCGGCTTTGCCGCGTTGCCCTTGCCATGATCGCGGATCTCGCGCCGTGAAGGTCGACCGCATCGACCATCTCGTGCTGACCGTCCGCGACATCGCGGCCACGTGCGAGTTCTACGCAAGCGTGCTGGGCATGGAAGTCATCGCGTTTGGCGCGGGACGAATGGCGCTCCGCTTCGGCCACCAGAAGATCAACCTGCATCAGGCCGGTCACGAGTTCGAGCCCAGGGCCGCGCGCCCGACACCGGGCTCCGCCGACATCTGCCTGATCGCCGCGGTCCCCTTGGCGCAGGTCGTCGCGCATCTGAACGCTTGCGGCATCCCGATCATCGAAGGGCCGACACCTCGCACCGGCGCGACCGGCCCGATTCGGTCCATCTACTTTCGCGACCCGGATTTCAACCTCGTCGAGGTGTCGACCTATGAGGAGGAGAGGTGACGCACGCGGGCATCAGGGCTGAGTGAGCGTCGGCTCACGACGGCAGGGCCGCGGCGGGCGAACATTCGCATTGCCGGCCACCCCGCACCTGGCGTAGGTTGTCGGGATCGTCACGCATGAGATGAAACCGACCATGCCCGGTCCCGATCCGCCGCCCCCGCTCTGGCTGCGCGCATGGGATTGGCTGCGCGCGCTCGGTCGCGTGCTGTGGCTGGCGCGATTCTCCGTGGTGTTCGTCGCGATCGGCACGGTCGCGTTGCTCGCCAACGACCAGGCGCAGGAGGTGCTGCGCGAGTTCGCGGCGAGACGCAGCAGCCTGCACGACCTCCTCCAGATCGCGATCCTGCTGCTGGCCACGCTTCTCTGGTGCTGGAACGCATGGTCGTGGGCGCGGATGCTGACGAGCCTGCGGATGCCGGGCGCGCCCGAACCCGACGGCACCGAGCTCGCGCTGCGCATCGCGGTGCCACGCGTCCTCGGCGCGGTGGCGGCGTTCGCCGTGCCGGCCGCGATGTGGATCGCGGCCGGCGCGTATGCCGAGTATGCGGCGCCGTTCGCGCACCAGCTGCGGTGGGTGGCGGCCGTCATGTTCGCGGGCGCCGTCGCGTTCGTCGCGTACGTCGTCTTCCGGCGCCGCTTCCGCCTGTTCGCCGTCCGGCGGCCGGCCGCGGATGCGGCCCGGGGCCGCCTCGAGTGGAACGATCTGCCGGCGTTCGACCGGGCGACGCTGTGGATCACCGCCGGCATCACCGTCACGCTGTTCACGCTGTTCCTCGTCGACGCCGCGACGACCGCACCGTGGTTCGGGTCCGCGCCGATCCTGCTGGCTGCGCTCGCCGCGTGGATTCCGTTCGGCAGCCTGCTGGTCTGGCTGTCGCACCGGTGGCATTCCGCGCCGCTGTTTTCGCTGTTCCTCCTCGCGGCCGTGGTGTTCGGGCTCTGGAACGACAATCACGCGATCCGCACGCTCGCGGGCACGCCGGTGCCGCATACGCGCGGCGACGATTGCGACGTCCCCGACGGTCCAGCGGCAGCGCGACCGGCGCCCCGGCATCCGGTGTGCGGGTACGCCAAGCGCTGGCTGGAGTCCAGGCGCGACGCGATCAAGCGCCACGTCGCGGAAACCGGCGAACCCTATCCCGTGTACCTGGTCGCTGCGTCCGGCGGCGGCATTCGCGCCGCGTACTGGACCGCGGGCCTGCTCGGGTTCCGGCACGACCTCGATCCGACGTTCAGCGCGCAGACGTTCGCGATCAGCGGCGTGTCCGGCGGCAGCCTCGGGGCCATGGTCTTTGCCGGACTGGTGCGCGCGAAGGCCGCCGACCCGGCGTTGCGCGCCTGCGGCGGCCACTTCGCCGGCCAGCCCGTGGCCGACTGCGGAACGCAGATCCTGTCCGGGGATTTCCTTGCGCCAACGGTGGCGGCGTTGCTGTATCCCGACCTCGTGGCGCGCTTCTCGCCGGTCGCGGTGCCGCACGTGGACCGGGCGCGCGCGATGGAGCGTGGATGGGAAAAGCGCTGGGACGACGTCATGCGCGGACGCGGCGACGCATGGCTGTCGATGTCCTACGAAACGCTGGCCGAACCCGAGACCACGGCGACGCCGCTGCTCCTGCTCAACACGACCACGGTCGAAGGCGGCAAGCGGGCGCTGATCAGCCCGCTGCCCGTGCGGCCGCGCGAGTTTCCCGACACGGTCGACGTGCGTGCCGCGATCGGCCGCCCGCTGTCCAACAGCACCGCGGCGCACCTGTCGGCGCGCTTCATGTACGTCAGTCCCGCGGGCACGGTCAGGACACCCGACGACAAGGTGGCCGGCCACCTCGTCGACGGCGGCTATTTCGAGAACTCGGGCGCGACGACGCTCACCGACGTGCTCGTCGCCATGCTCGCGGCCGCGCGCGAAACGCGCCTTGCGGAGTCCATCCAGCCCGTGATCATCGTCATCGAGAACGATCCCTACGCGCAGGCGCCGGCGGACGTCGACGCGCCCGCGCTCGACCCCGCGCGCGCGCTCGCGTGGCTCGTCGAATCGCGCGCGCCCCCGGTGACGCTGCTCAACGCCCGCGACGCGCGCGGGACGCAGGCGCAGGCGGCGCTGCGCCGCGCGGTCCTGCGCTGCGGGCGGAAGGGCGGCTGCTTCGAGTTCTACCGGCCCGCGAACGCCGTGGACGAGCTGCGGACCGCCCCGGCGGACGCGGTGCACGAGCGTCCGCAGGCGCAGCGCATCCCGCTGCCGCTCGGGTGGATGCTGTCCGATCTGGCGCGGTCGGTGCTCGACCAGCAGATCGTGCGCCAGACGTGCGCGCAACACCCGGCGTTGTGCGAATCGCCGCGCTGAGCGCGCATTCGCTACTCGGCGCCCATGGCCGGCAGCACGCGGTGCCGCCGCACCGGCGACCACAGCACGGCCGCGCCTGACAGCACGAGCGCCAGCACGCCGACCGTCAGCAGCGTACCGCGCAGGCCGATCCAGGTGGCGAGCACGCCGCCGACGAGCGAGCCCAGCGGCGCCATCGCGACCGTCAGGAAGCGCATCGTCGCGGTCATGCGGCCGAGCAGGCGATCGGGCGTGATCGCCTGCCGCAGCGACAGGTAATTGATGCCGTAGAGCACGCCGCCGAAGTCGAACACCAGCATTGCGAGGCCGAGCAGCAGCGTGGCAACCCACACCGGTCCGCCGATGAGTCCGAACGCCTGCCACGCCAGCGCCGTCAGGATGAGGCCGTGCACGATGACCGGACCCACGCCGAAGCGCGCGGACAGCCGCTCGGCGTTCGCGGCCGCGATCATGCAACCCACCCCGCCGAACATGTAGGCGAGACCGATCGCGCCAGCCGACAGCCCGAGGTCGCGCGTCGCGAACAGAATCAGCACGGCGATCTGCATGTGATGCAGGAACTGCCACAGCGCGGACAGCCATGCGAGCGCGAACAGCGTGCGGTTGCCCCACACGAGCTTCAGCCCTTCGCCAATCTCGGCCGTGATCGATGCCTTCGGACCGTCGTGGGGGACGTCGTTCGGCGCATGCACGCGGCGCAGCATCAGCGCGGACGCGAAGAACGCCACCGCGTCGAGCAGGATCGCGAACGGCGCCGTCAGGAGCTGGATCAGGCCGCCGGCGACGCCGGGTCCGACGAGCGCGGACGACGTCTCGCCGAGCGCGATCTTCGCGTTCGCCTCGACCAGCCGCTTGCGCCCGGCGAGCTGCGCGAGCAGCACCTGGTAGGCGGCGCCGCCGACGACGTTCTGCACGCCGCAGAAGAAGCCCACGCCGTAGAGGATCTCGATCGTCAGGTGGTCGGTGAAGGCCGCGACGGGAATCGCGAGCAGCGCCGTGCCGCGCGCAACGTCGGACAGGATGACGATCGGCAGCTTGCGCACGCGGTCGAGCAGCACGCCTGCGTGCAGCGACACGAGCGCGAACGGCAGCGTCTCCAAGGCGACGAGCACGCCCATCTGCAGCGGCGTGGCGTGCAGCAGCAGCGCCGCCGTCAGCGGCAGCGCGAGGTTGGTGATCTGGGCGCCGAACGACGTGACCGTCAGCGAGATCCAGAGCTTCCGGAAATCCGGAGAGCGCCAGAGCCCGCGGAACGAACGACGAAGCCAGCGTTGCAAACGATCCATGACGACACCTGTCGGAGCCGCATCGGATGCGGCCCGCGTGTGCGCGCGCGTGCACGACGCACGTGCGCGTTGCTGCTGCCAACAGGCGGAAATCGGGAGGGAGAACGCGCCCTCTGCTCCGGTTCCCGCCGTACCCCCGGCGGGAAACCCCGGCGGGCGGTTACTTCAGAACGGCGATGCCGGCGGCGAACATGCCGCCATGCGATGCGGACTTGCGGCGAATGCCAACGGAACGCAGGCCCGAGCGCCAGCCCGTGCGTACGCGCGCCGAGGCGGCGTGCGGATACGAGTTGGAGTTGGGCGACATGGGCGGCATCCGAAATTCGTGGTCGGGAACGGTGGAGATTCTACGTGGGGCGACAGGGATTCGCCAGTCGCGAAGCCGCCGCGATACCGGTCGCGCTACGGGTGTGGCGTTTGTGCCACTGCGCGATCAGAGGATTTGGGGGCAGCGCTGGAATTCGGCCACTCGTGCCTGCCGCTGCCAACCTCGTTGTCCGCATTGCCGCTCTGACCCCAGCAGAAGCACATGGTGGATTGGCAGCGGCCCCTCACCCCGACCCTCTCCCCGCTGCGTGGGGAGAGGGAGGGACGTGTCGACGCCAGTGGCCGTAACCTGCTCCCTCTGCCGCTCGCGGGAGAGGGTTGGGGTGAGGGCAAGGATTCAAGTCGAAGCGCGGGGCGCGCTTACTTTCCGGCCTTCAACCGCGCGAGGTCGATGTCGACGAACCGCCACGGCTGCGACCGGAAGCTGTCCTTCCTGTAGCCCTGCACCCACGGCTGCGCGAGCGTGTTCTCGATCCGGTAGATGCCGCCGCCCATCGGCGCGTAGGCGGCGACGATCCCGGTCATGCGCGCGTAGAGCTTGTCGCGCTCCGCGTCGGTCTTCACGCGCCGGCTCTGGAGGAAAAGATCGTCGTACTCGGTGTTCCTGAAGAACGACATGTTCGTCTCGCCGCCGCTCGGCCCGTACGCGAGCTGCATGTACGAGTCGGCCGCCGTCGCCGTCCAGCCGACCTGCCACATCTGCAGCTGCCCGGCGCGCGCCATCTTGAGAAGGTCGGGCCACTTCTGCGACACGAACTCGATGCGCACGCCGATGTCGCGCATGTTCTTCTTCCACAGCTCGTCGCGGATGCGGTTCTCGCCGGTGGGCGCCGACCCCATCGACAGCACGAGCGGCTTGCCGTCGGGCAGCTCGCGCAGGCCGTCGCCGTCGCGGTCCTTGTAGCCGAACTTGTCGAGCAGCGCGCGGGCGAGCGCCGGATCGTACGGCGTGCTGCTCTTCAACCCTGCGACGTGGCCCGGCACCTCGGGCGGGATGGGCTGTGTCGCGACCTCGCCCTGCCCCTGCAGCCCCACCTTGATGAGGTCGGCCGGGTTGTAGCCCATCAGGAGCGCGCGGCGCAGCGCGACCTTCTCGGGCGCATAGCCGCCGACGACCGGGTCGTTCATGTTGAAGTACGCGAAGAACGCAAGGCCCGCCTCCTGCGCACGCTGCACCGTCGCGCCCTCGTTCGCGTACGCCGGCAACAGCCGGTTCGCGTCGTCCAGCACGCGCGACACGAGGTCGCGCGGCACGTCGACGAGATCGAGCTCGCGGCTGTTGAACGCGAGCAGGCGCGGATTCGACTCCTCGATCACCGCGATCTCGACCCGTCCCACCTGCGGCAGGCGCTTGCCCTTCATCGCGGCGTGCGCGGCGCGCGCGTCGGCGTCGGCGTTCGCGGGCAGCGCGGGAAACGTCTCCTCGCGGTAGTTCCGGTTGGCTTCGAGCACGATGCGCTGCGCGCGGCGCCATTCGACGAGGCGGAACGGGCCGGTGCCGACCGGATTGGCCATCGCCCAGCTGCTCGCGTCGCCGTACTTCTCGATGACCTCGCGCGCGACGGCGGCGGTCTGCGACGCGGTCAGCACCGGCAGGAACGTGTAGTCCGGCTCGGCCAGCTTGAGCTGCAGCGTGTACCGGTCGAGCGCGCGCAGCCCCTCGATCTCCGCGTCGTAGTCGAGCCGGCCGGAGGGCTTGGCCTTCGCGACCGCGTCGTCGAGCCCCGCCAGCCGCCCGCGCAGCAGGAACGCGTTGGACGACCGCACCTTCGGGTCGACCAGCCGCTTCATCGCGTAGACGAAATCGTGCGCGGTGAGCTCGCGCTTCGCGCCCTTGAACGCAGGGTCGTCGGCGAAGTGGACGCCCTTGCGGATGCGGATCTTCCAGACGAGACCGTCGGCCGAGATCTCGGGCATGCCGTCCGCCACCCGCGGCACGATCCGGTGCGGACGCGCGAGGTAGTCGTATTCGTAGAGCGGCTCGAAGATCGCCGAGTTGATCGTGTTCGAGTAGAAATCCGCGGCGGCCTGCGGGTCGAACCCGGTCTCCGCGATCACGATGGCCGTGCGCAGCACCTTCGCGGGGTCGCCCCACTTCGCGGCGCCCTGCGCGTGCGCGTCGGACATCGGCGACGCGGCGAACAGCGCGGCGAGCAGCGCGGCGCCGAGCGCCTTCATTGCACCGGCTTGCGGGGCACCGCGAGGTCGATGTCGAGGTATTGCCATGGATTCTGGTTGAACGGGTTGTACTTGAAGCCGACGACCCACGGGTAGACGGCGATGTTCTCGATGCGATACGCCGTGAGCTTCCAGGGGGCGTACGCGGCGACGAGCTGCGACATCTCGCCGACGAGCTTCGCGCGCTGCGGGCCGTCGGGCAGGCGCTTCGACTCGTCGTAGAGCCGGTCGAATTCGGGCAACCGGAAGCGCGACAGGTTGCCGAGGCCGCTGTTCGGCCCGTACAGCAGCCCGAGCACGCCGTAACCTTCGGTCGACGTGGACGTGTTCGAGAGCTGCCAGATCTGGATCTGCCCGTTGCGCGCCATCTTGAGCATGTCCGGCCACTTCTGCGTGACCATCTCCATCCGGATGCCGATGTCCTTCATGTTGCGCGCCCACAGCTCGTCGTATTGCCGCTCGAGCGCGCTGGGCGACGTCCCGCGCTTCAGCACCATCGGCTTGCCGTCGGGCATCTCGCGCCAGCCGTCCTTGTCGCGGTCGACGTAGCCGAACTTGTCGAGCAGCGCCCGCGCGCCCTCGGGGTCGTACTTCGTGTTGGCGACGAGCTTCGGGTCGTACCCGGACACGCCGGGTGGTATCACCATGTTGGCGAACTGGCCCTGCCCCTGCCGGATGACGCGGATCTCCTCCTCGGCGTTGTACCCCATGCCGATCGCCCGGCGCAGCGCGATCTTGTCGTTGGTGTAACCGCCGACGACCGGGTCCTCCATGTTGAAGTACGCGTAGACGATCGACGGCTGCACGCCGCGTTCCATCCGCACGCCGGCCTGCGCGAACCGCGGCAGCAGGCGGCCGTCCCGCTCCATCACGTTGGGCACCAGATCGGTGGGGATGTCGAGGTAGTCGATGTCGCCCTTCTCGAACGCGAGCACGCGCGGCTGGCTCTCCTCCAGCACGGAGATCTCGACGCGGCTGATCAGCGGCAGCACCTTGCCGCGCAGCCGCGCGTTCACGTCGCGGTCGGCGGGATCGCTGCTCTCGACGTACGGAATGCCGCGGAACGTCGGGCTGGCCTCGAGCACGATCTTCTGCGCGCGCACCCACTCCTTGAGCCGATAGGGGCCGGTGCCGACCGGATTGGCCATCACCCACCCGCTCGTGTCCCCGTACGCTTCGACCACTTCCCGGGCGACCGCGGCGCTGGTCGCGCTCGTGAGGTCGGCCAGGATGTCCCACCACGGGTAGTTGAGCTTGAGCTTCAGCGTGTACCGGTCGACGACCTGCAGGCCCTCGACCGGCGCGTCGTAGTCGAACTTCCCGGTCGCCTTCGCCTTCTCCAGCAGCTTGTCCATGCCGACGATCTTGCCGTCGAAGAGCTCGAGGCCCGGCGCGCGCGTGCGCGGGTCGACGACGCGCTTCCACGAGTACGCATAGTCGGCGGCCGTCAGCTCGCGCTTCTTTCCCTTGAACGCCGGATCGTCGGCGAAGTAGATGCCCGGCCTGAACCTGATCGTCCACTCGCGGCCGTCCTTCGACCCTTCGGGCAGCGCCGCCGCCGTGTTCGGGACGACCTTGTGCGGGCGCGCGCGGTAGTCGTAGCGGAACGGCGGGTCGAAGATCGCGCGGACCACGTAGCCGGAGTAGATGTCGGAGAACGCCTGCGGATCGAAGCCGGTCTCGGCCGCGCGCAGCGACACGCGCAGCGCCTTCTTCGGATCGGCCTGCGCCCACGCGCTCGACGCCGCGACCGCGCACAGCAGGACCGCCGCGACGGCCGCGATGCGCCTCACCGCAGCGCTCACTGCACCGCTTTCCGCGGCATCTTCGCGTCGACGTCGAGGTACTGCCACGGATGAATGTTGAACACGTTGAGCTTGTACCCTTCGACCCACGGGTACAGCATGACGTTCTCGTAGCGGTACGCGTTGATCTTCCACGGCGCGTACGCGGCGACGATCTGCGACATCTCGCGCATCATTTTCGCGCGGTCGGGACCGTCGGGCAGCTGGCGCGACGCGAGATAGAGACGGTCGTAGTCCGTTTGCTTGAACCGCGCCAGATTCGCAAGGCCGGCGTTGGGCCCGTACAGCAGCCCGAGAAAGCCGTAGCCCTCGGTCGTCGTCGAGCGGTTGCCGAGCTGCCACATCTGCAGCTGGCCGTTGCGCGCCATCTTGAGCAGGTCCGGCCACTTCTGCGTGACGAACTCGATCCTCATGCCGACCGCGGACATGTTCCGCTGCCACAACTCGTCGTACTGCCGCTCGAGCGCGGACGGCGTCGTCCCCTTCTTCAGCACGAGCGGCTTGCCGTCCGGCAGGTCGCGCCACCCGTCCTTGTCGCGGTCGACGTAGCCGAACTTGTCGAGCAGCGCCTTGGCGCCCGCCGGATCGTACTTCGTGTTGCCGGTGAACTTGGGATCGTGGCCGGAGACGCCGGGCGGGATCACCTGCGACGCCCACTCCGCCTGGCCCTGCCGGATCACCTTCGCTTCCTCGTCGACGTTGTACGCCATGCCGATCGCCCGCCGCAGCGCGATCTTCTCGTTCGTGTAGCCGCCGACGACCGGGTCCTCCATGTTGAACCACGTGAACGTGATGCCCGGCTGGATGCCGCGCTGCAGCGTGACGCCCGCCTTCGTGAAGCGCGGCTTGAGCGCATTGGAGGGCTCGAGCACGTTCGCGACGAGGTCCACCGGCACCTCGATGTAGTCGAGGGCGCCCTGTTCGAACGCGAGCAGGCGCGGGTTGGCTTCCTCGATGACCGAGATTTCGATCCTGCCGATCAGCGGAAGCCTCCGGCCCTTGAACTTCGCCATCAGCGCACGGTCGGCCGGATCGGTGCTCTCGGGATAGCGGACTTCGCGAAACGACGGGCTGGCCTCGAGCACGATCTTCTGCCCGCGCCGCCAATCCTTGAGCTTGTAGGGGCCCGTGCCGACCGGGTTCGCCATCACCCAGCCGGCGGCGTCGCCGTAGGCCTCGACGACTTCGCGGGCGACGGCGGCGGACGGCGTCGTCGTCAGGTCGGACAGCAGGTCGTAGTACGGGGCCTTGAGCCTGATGCGCAGCGTGTACTTGTCGACGAGTTGCAGGCCCTCGACCGGCGTGTCGTAGTCGAGCTTTCCCGTCTCGTTCGCCTTCGCCAGCAGCGCCTCCATGCCCACGAGCTTGTCGTCGAAAAGCTCGAGCTGCGGCGAGCGCATCTTCGGGTCGAGCGTGCGCTTCCACGAGTAGATGTAGTCGGCGGCCGTCAGCTCGCGCTTCTTGCCCTTGAACGCCGGGTCGTCGATGAAATACGTGCCGGGCTTGACCTTGATCGTCCACGTGAGCCCGTCCTTGGAGATCTCCGGCAGCGCAGCCGCGGTGTTCGGCACGATCCTGTACGGCCGCGACACGTAGTCGTACCGGAACAGCGGATCGAACAGCACCCGATTCACGTAGTTCGAATAGACGTCGGACGACGCCTGCGGATCGAAGCCGGTCTCGGCGATCAGGAACGCGACCTTGAGTACCTTGTTCGGATCGGGTTGCGCGACGGCGAAACCCGTCGGGCATGCGAGCGCCGCGGCGAGCGCCGCGGCCATCCATCGATTGCGCATCACAATGCCTTCTCGATGTCCCCGGCGAGCGATTCCGGCGTGTCGTTCGGCGCGTACCGCTTGACGACGCGCCCCTTGCGGTCAATCAGGAACTTCGTGAAGTTCCACTTGATCGCCTCGCTGCCCAGCAGCCCCGGCTTCTCGGCCTTCAGGTACTTGTAGACGGGTGCCGCGTCGTCGCCGTTGACGTCGACCTTCGCGAACAGCGGAAACGTGACGCCGTAGTTCAGCTCGCAGAACTGCGCGATCTCGTCCGCGGTGCCGGGCTCCTGCGCACCGAACTGGTTGCACGGAAAGCCCAGGACCTCGAGGCCCTTGCCGTGGTATTTCTCGTACAGCGCCTCGAGGCCCTTGTACTGCGGCGTGAAGCCGCACTTGCTCGCCGTGTTGACGATGAGCATGACCTTGTCGCGGTAGCGGTCGAGCTTGACCTTCTTGCCGTGGATGTCGTCGACGGTGAAATCGTAGATCGAGGCCATGCGGAATCTCCTGGCCCCACGGGGCCGTCAAAAACGCGACATTATGCGTTCCCGGCCGGCCTCGCGCCAACGAGCCGGCGCGTGCGCGGTTGGACAGCCGCGGGGGGCCGGGATCGCGGGCAGCGCCTCACAGGCTGTCGAACAACGCGGCCTCTCCAGTCCCCCGCCTCCTTTCGAGCCCTTCGACTGCGCTCAGGACAAGCTCCGCGAGAAATCCGCTTCCATACGAAATCAACGGGTTGCCAAAAGCAGGTTCCTCGTCGCTTCGCTTCTCGGAATGAGGCTCGTGTGATCTCAACGGTCTGCTAACGCGCGGGGCGCGGCGGCAGCAGGAAGTCCCGCGGCGCCGCCCGCAGGTGCGCCAGCACGGCCCGGACCAGGCGCCGGCGCGACACGGCGCTGCGTCCGGTCGACCGGATCGCGACCCACATCGCCAGTGCGAACGAGACCGTGAGGTTCATGAAGCCGATGACGACGATCCCCGCCACCGCCGCCCAGAACGCGGGCAGCGCGAGGATCGCGGCCCCGTGCGCCCACGACGCCAGCGCGAGCTGCCCAGTGGAAAGCGTCACGTGCCGGACCTCCAGCGGCAGCCCGAAGAAGAGCGCGACGACCGGCACCATCCCCAACAGGAACCCGAGCGACACGTTGCCGCCCAGCGCCGCCACGCTGCGCTCCAGCGCTTCCGCGATGTGCGGCGCGCGGTCCTTGCCGACCCACCGCTGCAGCGTGCGGTTCTGCGCGATGGCCTCGGGGACGCGCCGATAGGCCGCCCAGTTCTCGAACCACCCCGCAAAGAGCGCCGACAACCACAGCAGCACGCCGGTGAACGCGGCGTAGAACGGCGTTGCGCTCAAGATCGACAACTGTTCCACGTACTGCAGTGCATGCTCGCGATCCGGCAGATGCCCGAACCCCGCGACGAGCAGCAGCGCCTGTACCAGCAGCGCTGCCGGCACGACCAGCAGCAGGTTGCCGGCGATGGCGGCGACCTGCGATCGCACGAGATTCGCCACCTCCGCAACGAATCCGCGCATGCGCCCACGCTCGCGCGCGTTGTTGAGGTGGTCGGCCATCGTCGCCGCCGTCATCGCCGGCTGCTTCGTCGCGAGCGTGCCGTGCAGAAAATGGATCAGCACAAAGGACAGCGCGTAGTTGAGCGAGGCGACCAGCCCCTCGATGAACGGCGGCAGGCCCGCCTGCTCGATGATATGCCGCAATCCGTCCCGCGAGTGGAACTCGCGTTGGTCGCGGTTGATGACGACGGTGTTCGGATAGAGCGGCGCCAGACGGCGGAACTCGGCGTCGATCAGGCGGAAGCGGCGCACCATTTCCTCGGCCCGCTCGTGCGGCCGCGCTCGCAGCCGGATGTGCTTTTCGATGGTGTCGGTGCTCGACGTGAGCACGATGACCGTGTCGGGGTTCCAGCCATCGCCGATGCTGAGCACCTTGCGGAGTTCGTCGTGGCACTCGCGCGGATACTCCGGGATGTGCGCCTCGAGCGTGATGCGCGCGCCCTCGAAGAAGATCACCTTGCCGGGGCCATCGTGCCGGGCGGCGTCGCGGT
>Ga0209253_10003543_pt1 | contig 13736 bp, 15 predicted proteins | sample FrelakmetBRP12BR_FD_187145 | JGI IMG/M metagenome (GOLD analysis project Ga0209253, IMG submission 187145) | Freshwater lake sediment microbial communities from the University of Notre Dame, USA, for methane emissions studies - BRP12 BR (SPAdes)... | ecosystem: Environmental > Aquatic >...
ATGAGGTCGGCGATGTTCGAATAACGGCTCTTGGTGGGGTTCAGGAGGTCGGAAGATCATCTTTTCTGATGCAGACAAGAGAAAGCAGTGTGCTCTTGGACTGCGGCATCAACCCCGGTTCTTCAAGACCATTTGAGGCCTTTCCAAGATTCGATAACCCGGCATTTGAGATTGACTCTTTAGACGCCGTAATCATAAGCCACGCTCATCTTGACCATTGCGGGTTAGTGCCCTTCCTCTATAAGTACGGATATGACGGACCAATCTACTGCTCGGCTCCAACTTCGAACTTGATGACCTTGCTTCAATTGGACTATCTAGATGTGGCAAATAAGCAAGGCGTAACTGCTCATTATGACCAGAAAGATGTCCGCGAATGCGTCCTGCACACAATTCCATTGCGCTATGGTGTGGTGACTGACATTGCGCCAGACATTCGCTTAACCCTGCACAACGCAGGGCATATCTTGGGCTCATCGATGGCTCACTTGCACATCGGTGAAGGCTTGCACAACGTGGTCTACACTGGCGACTACAAGTATGCTAGAACGATGTTGCTTGAGGCTGCCACGACCGAGTTTCCAAGGGTGGAGACTGTGATAACTGAGAGCACTTACGGCGGGCCAGATGACGTCATGCCTTCACGTATCGAGGCTGAGGACAGGTTGACCCGCCTCGTGAATGAGACCTTGACACGGAAGGGCAAAGTCTTGATTCCAGTTCCTGCCGTGGGCAGGGCACAGGAGATAATGCTCATTCTCGATGGCTACATGCATCGAGGATTGATGAAGGAGGCTCCTGTATTCATTGAAGGCATGATCTCAGAGGCCACGGCAATACATACGGCCTATCCAGAGTATCTAGGTAGAGAAGTTCGCCACAGCATACTTCACGACGAGATTAACCCGTTTCAGTCAGACTACTTCACAATCGTTGAACACCCCGACGTTAGGCAGGAGATAATAGAAGGCGAACCGTGTATCATCATGGCAACGTCTGGAATGCTCGAAGGAGGACCCGTGATAGAGTATTTCAAGAGCCTTGCAGACAATGAAGCTAACACGGTGATCTTCGTAAGCTACCAGATTGAAGGTACGATGGGAAGACGAGTTCAGAAGGGCCTGAACGAAGTTGCTGTCATAAATAACGAAGGCAAGATGGACGTAGTGAGAGTCAGGCTGCAAGTTGAGTCGATCGAAGGCTTCTCTGGGCACTCTGATAGGCGTCAACTGATCGCCTACGTGAGTCACCTTCAACCGAAGCCTGAGAGAGTAATCGTATGCCACGGCGAACGGGCGAAATGTCTAGGCATGGCAAACTTCATTCAGAACAGGATGGGGATTCAATCAGTTGCTCCAGCTATCATGGAGACCTTCAGGCTGCTGTAGGAATAGGCTCGCTTGAAACAGGCGTTTTCTCTCGCCAAATCCTCACTTTCGGCGGACAGATGACCACACGCTCCTCACCTAATCTGGCGATGTCGCCGCCAACCGACTCGGCGAACTCGCACAACTCGTTGACGGCGCGTTTAACGTCCTCGATGTTTTTGTCCGCGAGAGGCGTTATCCTCAGGATCAAGATGTTTCCAGTCTTCACCTGGTTCTTCACGTCATCCAGATCCGCGAGATCACGTAGCGGCATGGCCTTGAGATACGTCTTGCCGGAGGAATCCTTAGCCTCAGCTTCCTTTTCCTCTTTTTTCGGTTTGCGAAGTAGACCGCTTGAGCCTGGCAAACTTCTCCTCTCTACTCCTCTTCTTTTGCTCTTCTAGAGTTTAAGTGTTTCTTAGTCCCGCATCTGAATTCCTAAACACTGATTCGGCTATTAAGGGGTATGTTATCGTGCAGTGTTGATCTTGTCCCTGTGCTCTCAGGATGTGAGATCTTTCAGCAGGTTCCATGTCTTGTCCCCGACAAAATGGACGTTTCTGATCACTGGCCCTTGGGTGGCACTTTCAGCCTCGGCCCTACCGAAGACCGCTTCGCCCAAAGCCAACGGCTTTCTATGCATCTCGTCTATGACAAGGATGAAATCGCCTTCTGCAAAGTCTCCTTCAAAACATCTGATTCCGGGTTTCATAATGTTCGCGCCCTTGCACACAAAGGGAACCGCGCCCATGTCAACGACCGCCTTGGGTGCTATGGCAAGGAAGTCGTTGAAGAGCAATGTTGGAAAAAGCTCCTTATGCACCTTGGCCAGTAGTGGTCTGCCGTTTAATAGATAGATTTTTACGTGCTCGGTTTCAACCACCTCTATGTTGGTTTTGGCTTTGAGTAGTTGCTCAATGTTGGTTTTGAGTCTTTCAGAAGCCTGTGTCAATAGTGACCTTGTCTCTTTGTCTTTCAGGAAGTTTCTGTGATGTTTTTCAGGCATTGTCTTTCTTCCACTAGATAGGTTTAAATGTAATAGATTTAAGTATAAAAGGCGTAATCGTACTGGGTTCGAGAGTGCTAGCATGAGCGAAATGACGACTGAGATACTTGAGCAGAACCTCGGAAAGGTAGTGCTTGTTAGATTGAAGGGTGGAAAGAGTCTTCGTGGAAGACTGAAGGGATTCGATCAGCATCTGAACCTCGTTTTGGAAGAGACGGAAGATACCACAAACCCCGAAAACCAGAGAAAGCTAGGCATGATCATTGTCCGAGGCGATAACGTGGTCCTGATTTCCCCGCCGCCTAGGTGACAGCATTGGGTTCTGGAACGCCATCTTTTGGCAAACGCCAAGGAAAAGTCGTGCACATACGTTGCAGACGGTGTGGTAGAAGAGCTTATCACGTCAGACAGAAACGCTGCGCCGCGTGCGGGTATGGAGTGACCAAATTCCTTAGGAGATACTCGTTTCGCACAAAGAACCTGCATAGAGAAAGAGTTTTTTGAAGCACCGTCGCTCATTGCGACTGATAATGACTTGGGCGCGCGCCCGAAACTCACTTATTAACAATACTTAGCTATAGCCGTAATAGCCCTTGTCGATTTTGACGAAGATAAGAGGCCCTTTGCTTCTCGCTAGTTCTCTTGCCTTCCTCAAGGTGTTGTTAACAATTGTAAGAGTCTGCTTTGCCTCACTCGAATATTCATTGGTTCTCTCGCCTAGCTCCATCTTCAGAAGGTTTTCCGCGAGAATGGACGTACCACAGATTTCGCCGTTCTTGATTAGGGTGAGCGTTATGACTTCCTCCATCTCTTTACGATTGCTCAAATTCTTCCACAATGGTTCCACGTTGTTGAGATTCTTGGTAGTCTTGTTCCATTTCTTGGCGTTCTCGTTGCCTATGAGCAGCTTAACGCGTTCCTTCCATTTCACAAGCCATATCCCGGTCCAGATCTTAAGAAACTCCTCAAGTTCAGCTGCGTTTTCGTTGTAGAATTTCTCCAGTCTTTCAACGAGTTCACATTCGCCTTCTTCTTTTCCGAAAAGTTCCCAATGAGCTTTGAGATAGTTTGTCAGGTCTTGGCACGCGATTTGCAGCACTTTCCGGTCAGAGCCGAGGACGTCGAGCATTGGGTTTCTGTCCTTCAGCTTTTCTGACAACAGTATCTCTATGAAGTTCATTAAGCTCTCCCGCTTTGAAGCCTTCTCCAACCAAAACTAGATCTCAGCATGTAATAAGCTTTATTCGTAATGGCTTCTATAACATTCCTAAGTAGCTTCCTGCTATATTTCAGTTTCAGGAATATCTAAAAACCCAATTTTGGGCTTATTCAAGAAAATCAGGGAGAAAGTTGACACTTTCGAGAATTAAGTCGGGTTTCTCCCTCTCCAACTCCTTGCGCGAATAGATCCCGGATAGAACTCCTACAGTAGTTGCGCCGGCGCTCTTGCCAGCTCTTATGTCCGAAATCGAGTCGCCTACGATCAGGCAGTGGCCGATTTGGATGGCCATTTTGCTCGCGCATTGAAGCAAGGCTTCAGGTGAAGGCTTCGGAAACCTAGTGTCAAGCGCCGTAACCACGATCTGAAAATACTTCGCTAAGCCAAGCTTCTCTAACTCTTCAACGACCTTTCCCCTTGAAACGTGGCGCATAGTGACTAGTGCCAGCTTTGCCTTGCGTGAGAGTTTGTCTAGTGTCTCCGAAACGTTAGGCAGAGGTTTCGCTTTTTCCATCGTCGCGCGATAGTAAGCGTCGAAGTAGACCTGCATGAATTCCCCCGAATCAATGCCTTCGAGCATGTCATCTATTGGAAGGCTTTGTTCGATTCTTTTCGGGATCTCAGTCACTATGTTGATGTCGAAAGTCTTTCGCCCTGTCGATGCCAATGCAGCTTTCATGGCCTCCAAGTAAGCCTTCTTCGAGTCCACTATGGTGCCGTCCAGGTCCAGAAGTATGCCTTTGGCTTTAAGTTTGGCTTTTTCCACTGCTATCGTCGCTATTGTAGCACGTCGTTGGCGTTATTCGTTTCGATAGGTTTTTATTTGCGGCCAATTGTCTAAGGTAAGTGCTCGACAAGTATGCTGATGCTCGAAACTCTGGAATGATAGGCGAATGGTTAGGAAAGCTCGAATCCGCTTGACAAGCACGGATTACAGGAAACTGGAAGAGGTCTGTGGTGAACTGAAGGTCATCGCGGAAAAGACAGGCGTCAAGCTGAACGGTCCGGTCCCGATGCCTACAAAGCGGTTGCGGGTTCCGGTAATGAAGTCTCCATGCGGGGAAGGAACAATAACGTGGGATAGATGGGAAATGCGAATCCATAAGCGCCTCATCGACATTGATGCTGAGGAACGCGTCATGCGACGTATCATGCGTATCCGCGTTCCGGAAGAAGTGCACGTAACCATAGAGCTAATCTAGTCCGCGTGCCTTTTTCTTGTCCTGCCTATCCCAGCTAAACAGGGGACAAACTTCGCACTTTTCAATTAATTCCTTGCCTTTCTTTGTTGTTTTGAAGAGGCCCATTCCATCAACTCCCAGCAATTCTTTCTCCCTCAACGTTCCCAGATATTGTTGGGTCTGCAGAAATGATAACCCAACATCTCTCATCAACACTGTCTTGCTTTTTCCCGTCAAAGCCTTCCTCAGTATATCGATCACAATATCATGTCTGTCTCTATTAACTATAATCACAACCATGACTGAGTATGATCATATCAATCTTAAGTCTTTTGTCAGGTCAGCGCGCGCGGGCAAACTGTGCTTCACATTATCAAATGATAGGAGATCAAGGTGAGAACCAGACTTGCGGCGAACCCGAGCGCCCATATTCTTTTGTCCCACAGGAAAACTTTGAGGCCGTCAAATACTCCGAAAGGAATCAAGTTAAAAAGGGCTATCCATGCGTTGAAGGCGGAGCCGAGAATTAACAAGCTCTCATATGGAGGAGGAGCAACTGACCCTGCTGCTAAGAACGTAGTTGACAGGACGATGTTCGTCAAAGGACCAGCGATCGAGATTTTCCCTATCCTCTGTTTGTCAGCGTAACCAGAGACCATGACGGCGCCTGGCGATATGAACTTGATTGGCGAGAACATGGAGATCATGGTCAGAATTGAGCCTAAGGTCGTCATTCTGAATTCTGCCCGAAGGCCATACCTCTGCGCGATGGTCTTGTGAGCGATTTCATGAACGAAGAAGGATATTGTGAATATGGCGGTGAACAATGTCAACATGACATAGTCAATATCATAGCTTCCGTAGAAGAAGGTTGGGAACAAGACCATTGACATGCCGACTCCGACGACCAGAAATGCGGCCGCAGCCAGATGCTGGATCTCTTTCTGGCTGAAACGTACCCGTCCTTTTGCCCGCAACTGTGAAGAAGTCACCGTATATCCATATGAGCTCTCTCCTTGGGGAGCCAGTGGCTGCAGATCCTCCTTGGGCAAGTGGGCAATCTCTATCTGCGGGCAATCGTGATTTTCTGGCAACCGGTGCTCGGAGCAGAAGTGGCCTCCACAGTATTGACATCTGAATGGCAGGAACGTTTCGCTACTGCATCTCTGGCATTTCATTTCGCACGCCTATTCGGATCAACGACTCCCTGCCGATCTTATACGTTTCTCTTGAAATCAAGAGAAAGATCTGCTTGGTGAAGTGCCAAACGTTTAAGACAGTGATGAGCAAGCATACCTTGAACGATTGCAAGTGACCAGTTATGGGAGAAAGACGACTAAACGCATTCAGTTTTGTACACGCTGCCGACCTGCATTTGGGCTATTCGCAATACGGTCTTGAGGCTAGGCGGGAGGATTTTGACATTGCCTTCCAAGAGCTGGTTGACAAGACCATCGAGCTTCGGCCTGACTTTATGATAATTGCTGGGGACCTGTTCGACAACGCGCGGCCCTCAAACGTCACTTTGGAGAACGCCATAAGGAGCTTCAGTCGACTGCGGGAGGCGGGCATTCCAGTCTTAACCGTTGACGGTTCGCATGATTCTGCACCCAATCTCGTAACAGGCACAATAGTCTACCCTTTGGACAGTGCAGGGCTGGTCTATCACCTACCGAGGCATGAGGGAGCCTGTTGGCGGAAGTCAGGCTGCTGCTACGTTTACGGAGTGCCCAATTTCAGGACTAGACGAAAGACTGAGGAGATGCTACCTTTGTTCATGGAAAAGAACAAGCCCGCGCCTGACCCTTCATTGTTTAGCGTATTCGTTTTTCATATGGCGGTGGATCTGCCAAGTGTTACGCCTCCCTACATTGAGGCTGAGGTTCCGCCTGAACTCATACCTGAAGGCTTCGACTACTATGCAGCTGGCCACATCCACAAGCCTTATCTCGAGAAGTTCAAGTCAGGATTGCTGGCCTACAGCGGTTGCACCGAAACCGTAGACTATGAAGAAGCAGGAATTAGAAAGGGATTCTACCACGTCGGTGTTGATGAGAGAGGAACGGTTTCTCCGAGATTCATCCAGCTCGAGCATACGAGGAAGTTCATCGTAGTTGAGGAAGATTTCACGGGCATTGCGCCTTCGAAAATCGGAGAGCGCGCTGCCCAAATCGTGAAAGACGTTGACGAAGCTGGCGCCGTGATAATCCCAGTGCTGGGCGGGACATTGCCTCCTGAAGCAAGCCGTTCGGAAATCGACATTGCACACATTAGAGCAGCAGCTGAGAAGGCGTTGCTCGTCCACATCGTCGTCTCGTTGCGCGAAAGCGAGGTTTCGGAGGAGATTGTTCGTTCCATATTCGATAGCGACTTCAAGGATTTGAAAACTAAGGCCTTCGAGTATTTCATGCAGATATTTTCCGAACGCTATAGTGGGGCCCAGGCTGAGAGAGTTGCACGTGCCGCTGTCAGCCTCATAGGGCCTTTGACCCAAAAGCAAGAAGATAAAGTGAAACAAACGGTAGAGGAGCTTCTGCAGTGAAGATTGAAATCGTCCAACTGGAGAACATTCGATCCCACGTTAAGTCAGCTGTTCCGTTTGCGAGAGGTTTCAGCTGCATCGTGGGCGGTGTGGGCAGTGGAAAATCGAGCATACTATACTCAATTGACTTTGCTCTTTTCGGCGAGCCAGCAGGCAGAAGCTATGAATACCTGCTGCGCGAAGGCGCGAACAACGGAAAAGTCACAATTCAGTTCATTCAGGACGGCAAGACATACAGGATTTCACGTGCCCTCAAAAGACACGGAAAAGGCATAAGCCAGGACATGGACGAACTGAAGCTCTATGAAGGAGAAGACTTGATCTCAAGCCTCAAAGGAGATGCGATAGCTGAACAATTCAAGGCGATTACAGGTCTTGACAAAGATCTTTTCCGCGAAATAGTCTGGGTGAGGCAAGAGCGTCTAAAAGAGCTTCTGGACGCTACGCCGAGGGAAAGGCAAAAACGGCTCGATGAAATGTTTGGTCTGTCTGACTATGAAGTGGCCTGGAGCAGCCTCCTGTTCTACCAACACGATTACGAAGTGGAAAAGAGGATCTACGAAAAAGATCCTGACATCACGGGAATGGAGAAACTCGGTGCCGAATACGATCGAATAGTCGAGGAGTTCTCCCGACTTGAAGTCGACCTGCAAGAGACCTGCATCAAAGTGGACGTTGCCGCAAAAGCCTTGGAAGAGGCCGATGCCGAACTTGAGAAAATGGAAGGAGTGAGAACTCAAAACGAGCAACTCAAGCGGAAAGAAGCAGGCATCCTGGCAAACCTGACAAACCTAAAAGAAGCACTAATCTCTCTGAAGGGAAAGATCGAGTCTGGCAAAGCTGGCGTTGGGAATCTGAAACGGCGCTTGGAGACCATGGAGTCTCAGGTGGAATCCTGCAAAACTGAGCTCCAGGCAATCGGAGTGCCTGCAGATCAGCCGACTGAACGCCTCAGGGGATGCCTGAACGCTTTAGATGACAAAGTTTCAAGCCTGAGAGGCGAACAGGAAGCCGCCCTCAAGAATGCTCAGGCCGACGAGAGAAGGATCGCCTCACTGTCGGCTCAGAATTGTTGCCCTCTTTGTCTCCAGTCGCTGACGCAGGAATACAAAGATAGCCTAGTGCATAGAATCCAAGATGAGAACAACGAGCGGCAAGCCCTGATTGGCCACCTTCAGCGTGACGTGGAAGAACTGCAACAGAGGAAGAGCAAGGCAAACGCTGTTTTCTCGAAATTGCAGGTGCTCACTTCAAAAATGGAAGATCTGAGGTCTCGCATAAGCGACGAATCACAAGTGCTCATCGGTCATACAAGTGAGATGGATGCTAAGCAAAAGAAAGAAGCTGACCTGCATTCGGAACTTGATGCTATCAGAGTCGAAATCAGCGGATTCAATGCTACTAAGCTGGAGGCTGCGAAGACATACAAGGAACGGGCCAACAGGCAATACTACTCATTGAAATCGGATTTTCAGACCAAGGAGAACCGAAAGAAGGACCTGATCAGGCATATGGACGAGGTGAAGTACAGGATAGACCAAGCCCAGCAGAAAATTGAGCAGCTAGGAAAGACAACTCGGGCGATCGAAACGATTGGCGGCATACGCGATGCATACCGAAGCATCCAGCCCAAGCTGCGGAGCGAATTCGTGAAAGTGCTGAGAAACTTCGTTCAGCAAGTACTCGACCGCCTCGTCAACAACGAAAGCCCGATGCTGAACGTCACCATCGACGAAACGTACACGCCATACGTCAAGAGCGAAAGAGACATCGAACGTGACGTGGCGAACCTTTCAGGCGGAGAGAGGACATTGGTCGCGTTTGCCTATCGCCTTGGATTGGGCCAGTTGATCATGCAATCCCGGACAGGGCACGGTTTGAGCTTGCTTCTGCTTGACGAGCCTACAGAGAGCCTGGGTCGAGAGGACGGTTCCATAGACCGTTTGGCTGAGGCTATTTCGCGTTAAAAAAGCCATTGAGCAAGTGATTGCGGTCACTCACAGCGAGGCCTTCGCTGAGAAGGCAGAACACGTAATACGGCTTGAGAAAGAGGGAAACGAAAGCAAGGTTTCAATTGAAAGATGACAGGGCGGCCAAAACCACCAGCAAGCTGCCTCAGCAAATCTTCAACCGTGGGACGATGCCGATCGTTGTCACAGAGATGCCTTTACGTTCGAGTTGTTGGATGAATGGGTTAATGCCTACAGAGTCGCTTGCGATGTGCCCCGTGACCACGAGGTTGCCGAGGCTCTCAGCCCTCAGCTTCTCTAGATCCCCAAGCCCAATATGAATGTACACGACAGTTCCGACACCATGTTTGAAGTATGTCTTGGCTATCTCGTAGCCTCCGTTTGTTCCTGCGGCATGGGAAACGACCACTCGGCCACATGGGTTCTCAGCCTTTCCTACGCGGATCTTGATTTCTGTGCTCGCATTCTTGAATTCAGGCAAGCCATTCAGAGCGTCAATGACATCTTGAACTGTAGATTTCTTCGTTGTCCTCTTTTCGATCTGTTCGCTCATGATTTTTCTACCGATCTCATCCAAGGGTGTGTGAATGTTCATGTATGGCATCTTCAGCATCCGTGCGACATCAACTGCATGGCCATAGTTACGAGCGTGTCCATCGACCTCAAGATCTGCATGCTTTTTCCTGACAGCTCTCTCGGACTCCTCCTCCGGGATTCCCGCCTCAACCATCTGCTGAACGTGACGCATAAAGACCTGATGGAAGCCCAACAAGGCCATACCTCCCACTGGATGATGAGCAATCACCGCGTCGTAGCCCAGATTCCTAGCAAGCAAGAGTTCTGGAACGGTTGCGTCGATACCAAAGAGGATTCTCGTAATATTGTTTCCCTTCACGTATATCGCGCTGTCCTCTGGAGTTCTCCTCAGTCCTGCGAGCGTTAGGGACAGCTTCATGATCTGCTCGGTATCCATGCATGTATACCTTCATGTCTGGTAGGCACTATAGCGTTTGACTGCTTATAAGCAATAAAAGCAGCATGTCTTTTGCCTGCACAAGGTTAATCTCACAATTCGCCCAGATTGAGTAGCGAAAAAGGGGCATTCAATTGCGAGTTAGAACAAGAAACGTGGCCCTGGCAGAAGGGGTAATTGCCGGGATTCTTTTCGGAACAGCAGCCATATTCATCAGATTCCTGCCTGATCTGGACGCATTCTCCATAGCCTTTTGGCGCCTTATTGTTGCATGCCTCGTATTGGTGTCCGTGCTTGCTGCCATCCGAAAGCCATTCATGCTTAAACTTGTGCGGAAGAACCTCGGAGACCTTCTGGTCTTGGGCTTCTTTCTAGGACTGCACTTCATATTCTTTGTCTCTGCTGTGAAGGACACGACGATACTGAACGCGACAGTGCTTGTCAACACAACGCCGATCTTTTCTGTTCTTGTCTCGAGTTTCATTTTCAAAGCAAAGCCTTCCAGCATGGCCATCCTAGGCTTGACTATTTCGTTCGCAGGTGTGCTCACGGTAGCGTACGCTGAAACAGCAGTTGGCGGTGGATTTGCTTCCCTTGGGAGGTCTTCTCCGACTCTGAAGGGCGACTTGGAGGCCATCTTGGCGGCTGTAGTCGAATCTGTATACCTTAACTATGGAAGAAAGACAAGAAGTCACATGGATATTCTGCCGACAATGCTGCCTGTGTACTTCCTCACCGCTATGTTCGTGGGACTGCTAAGTATACCAGCAACAAGCGGAGCATTGGCATTGCCAACGCAAGCAACGAGCATTCTCCCACTTGTTGCCTTGGGGGTGTTGCCAACAGCAGCCGCCCACACCCTCTACTTCTCTTCCTTGTCTAACCTGAAGTCTTTCGAAACTGCCACCATGGCGTTGCTGGAACCCGTAGGCGCCACAATATTGGGGGTGGCAACGTTTCAAGAGATACCTGGGCCATTATTCGCCGCAGGAGCTGCCCTGATATTGGTTGGAGTCGTTTTTGTCGTCAGGAACAAGCCATAAGAAAGCGGAGTTGAAAAGGCAAGGGGAATAGCATTTGAGCAACGTAGCTGGAGCGAGTTGATCCAGTGATTGGTGAATGTACGCCGCGATTCTGATTGATCATCTCTTGAAGGCCATTCCAGAGGACGTAAAGCGCGCTAAGAGAACGCACTGGTCTTCAGAAGGAAATGGAAAGCTACCCTTCCTCTTCGGTGGCTTTCTTCTCCTTCACGAGAAAGGTGTTTTCCTTGCTGCCAATTACTTTGAAATAATCCTTCAAATCAGTCTTGTGCAGGAACTTGCGTAATAACACTCTCAAATATGGTTTCGAAATAGCTTCTTTATCGCTTTTGACTACTATTTCGCTGGTTGTCGTCTCAACCTTGACGCCGGTTTTTTCCTTTATGAAGTCGGCTAGCTCTTTTATCACGTCGCCGCCCTCGACCTTTAGTTCAGATATGTCTACTTTCAGTTCTGCCATGGCTATTTGCCTCACTTTCTGACCATTATGATTCTCACTTGGTCGCACGCGTCTTCACATGCGTCCGCAATCATCTCTAGAGCATCGAAGAGCTGACTTATTAAAACTACTATTCCAGCTCTTGAGCAGCTCTCCTTCGCCAACAATACTCTAGACTTCTCATGCAAGTCGTCCACTCTTTCTTCATTACGTTCCACGTCGTCCGCAGCCTGAAGAGCCTCGTTCGGCTCTTTCATCATCTTGTTCATGCACCTCTGGAGCGAAGTTGCGCATTCTTTCACATTCTTGACCATTTCTATGAACTCGTCCTTGATCGGTTCTGACACCTGTTCCATTGGGACTGCGCCCAATATGCGCGTGGATTCTCTGCTCCAATCAGCCACCATGTCCACCCTCTTGAGAAGATCCATCAAGTCGACTCGGTCAACTGGTGGAAGCTCGCCTTTTGATATGTCATCCATGACCCTTCTCCGCAGTACATCTGCTTCTTTTTCGCCGCTCGTCACTCTTCCGATGCATTCTTTCATTTCTTTCTGGTCGCTCTTTGTGGCGGCAAGCATTGCTTTTTCGAGGTCTTCGACGATTCCGGTGGTCAAGGCTAGGTGGCGCTGTATCGTCGCCAGTGCCTTTGTTTCTCTACGCTTCTCAAACCACTTTATCAATTCACTCAACGGCGATTTCCTCCTTCAACCCTGCTTCTGGGTACTTGAACACGTGAACCTTTTCTGTTGGGAAACTGACTGTTACGGTCTCGCTCATGCCAAACCATTCTTGCGTCATTGATGGCTTGATGAGGAAGATGAGGTCTTCGTTTGCAAGCCTGACCTCGTATCGTATGGTGGTTCCCTCGAAAGTGATTCTTTCTATCGCGCCTGAAACGCTGTTCTTGCCCTTTTCCGTTCCTCTTTCGACGGCAAAGACTTCAGGTCGTATGGCCAGGATGACTCTTTCGCCGGGTTTGGCGCTGTTGCCTTTGGTCTGAACCCTCACGTCACCGTGGAGCTCTATCGTCATCTCATTCCGGCCTGCGCTTGAGACATATCCTTCCAGGAAGTTTGTTTCTCCTATGAAGTAGGCCACGAAGATGCTATTTGGATTCATATAAAGCTCGTTCGGCGTTCCGGTTTGCACTATTCTTCCTTTCTTCATGACTGCAATCTTGTCCGAGATGGCCATGGCCTCCGATTGGTCATGTGTTACGTGTATTGCCGTAAGCTCGAGGTCCTTTGCCATCTTTCTGATCTCGTATCTGAGGTCGTTTCGGACTTTCGCATCTAGGTGACCTAAGGGCTCATCTAGCAGCAACAGTTTGGCTCCCGCGGCTAGTGCTCTGGCCACGGCTATTCTCTGCATCATGCCACCGCTCAGCTCGTTTGGAAACGCGTCCAAGCGTTCGTGCAACTTCACCATCTCAAGCACTTCGTCTCCGATAGTTGCTGCCTTTTTCTGGTCATAGCCTTTCACGCGTGGTCCATAGGTCACGTTGTCCCAAGCGTTCATGTGAGGAAAGAGCGCGAAGGTCTGGAAGACAAAGCCGATGTCTCTGTCTTCAGGCGGAACGCCGTTGACGACTTTGCCTCTGATTAGGATGTCGCCTTCGTCTGGTTCTATGAGTCCTGCAATGACTCTGAGCAAGGTTGTTTTTCCGCAACCACTTGGACCTAGAAGAGAGAAGTACTCCTTGTCCTGTATTTTGAGGTTTACGTTGTCGAGGGCCACGACTCTGCCGTATTTTTTTGTGACACCGCGCACTTCGACATCAGGCAAGCTTGAGCCTCCGTCAGGTGTGGCCCATATTATGCGAAGTGACTGCAGGCTCTATATTAAGCATCCTAGTATCTTCCCTTTCCTCTGACCATGAGGCGCAGGGTCAACAAAATGATGAAGGAAAGAAGAACCAGGTAGCCACAGCCTAGACCAATCTCCAGAGGTGTTGCTATCAGTTGCCCACTCAACGAGGCTTTCACCCAATTGA
>Ga0209253_10003544_pt1 | contig 13734 bp, 12 predicted proteins | sample FrelakmetBRP12BR_FD_187145 | JGI IMG/M metagenome (GOLD analysis project Ga0209253, IMG submission 187145) | Freshwater lake sediment microbial communities from the University of Notre Dame, USA, for methane emissions studies - BRP12 BR (SPAdes)... | ecosystem: Environmental > Aquatic >...
ATCTCGGCTTTCTGGCCGGCCTGGCCATGGTCTACTGGCTGCTTGCGCTTCCGATGACCGCGTCGGCGCTTGAGCGGATCCTCTCGACCGGGCTTGAGCCGGTGGCTGTGGCGGAAGGACTACAGGGCGAGACCGTTATCATCGTGCTCGGCGGCGGCACGGATACCTTCCGTGCCGCCGGGCTCGGGCTGAGTGTCCCCGGCGAGGAGACGGCTCTGCGCGCGCTGGAGGGTGCTCGCGTATACCAGTTGCTGGGTTCGGCGCTTGTCATCCCCTCCGGCGGCCCTGGAGGCGAGGCCGGCAAGGGCGAGTCGGAGAGCAGCGTCCTTCGCCGCGTGCTGGAGGCGAACGGCGTTCCCGCGGATCGGATCCTCGAAGAGCCGGCGGCATCGAGCACGCGTGAAGAAGCGCTGGCACTGGCAGTCATCCTGGCTCCGCTTGACCCGGACAGGGTGATCGTGGTGACGTCCCCGACCCACATGCGCCGCGTCCTGGGAGCCCTGGCCGCCGCGGGTGTCGTGGCGGTTGGCTCGCCGAGCCGGGAGCACTCGGAGACGCGGCAAGCGGCGAGCCCGATCCTGCCGAACGAGAGGGCGCTGGGCGACAGCCGGCAAGCTCTGCGCGAGATGATGGCCCTGGTCTACTATGCGGCCCGAGGCTGGATGGCGCCGATCCCGACTCCGTAAGCGTCTTCCCCGCATGAACACGCGCGCGGGCGCTGAGTCGATCTCGGCGCCCGCGCGCGCAGAAGCCCTAGCGATCAGGATGCAGGTGGCGGACAGAGCGGCAGCGTCACACTGAAGGTCGTCCCCTGGCCGACGCGACTGTGCACGCTGATCATTCCCCCGTAGGCCTCGACGCGGCGTTTGACGATGCTCAACCCAAGGCCCGTGCCGACGATGCCGGACTTCTTGGCATTGCTGGCGCGGAAGAACTCCTGCCAGAGCCTGGGGAGCTCATCCTCGGGGATGCCGATGCCCGTGTCGGCGATGGTGGTCACGGCACTGGCGCCCCGCACTTCGATGGCCACGCTGACGCGGCCTCCGCTGGGCGTGTACTTGACCGCGTTGCCAATCAGGTTGCCGAAGATGTGGGCCAGGCCCTCATGGCCGGACCGGACCCATGGGTCGTCCGAAGGGGGCGAGAAGGTGAAATCAATGTCCTTCTCTTGCGCCTCCGTCACGCGCAGGTCGAACGCGTTGCGGACATCGGCGATCAGCGCAACTGGCTCCGGATTCTCCTGGAAGCCGCTCGTCGTGGTCGCGGCCAGCGCCAGCAGGTCGTTGATCAGGGACATGAGCGCATCGAGGCGGGTCTCGACCCGCCGGATGATGTCCTGCTGCGGGGGGGTGAGCTCGCCGGACATCTGCTGGAGCAGGACGCGGAGCAGGCTCTGCGCGCCGCCGACGGGCGAACGGAGTTCATGCGTGACGGTACGGACGAACTGGGCCCTCTCGGTGTCCGCGCGCTGCAGCGACTCGTGGGCCATGGCGTTCTCAATCGCCACCGCGCCCTGGCGAGCGATGGTCATCACAAACTGCGCATCGGCGTCGGTGAAGCGGCGGGGCTGGTCGGCATACACGCGCAGAATGCCCATGGGCCCTGAGCGGCCGACGATCGGCACGACCACCAGGCTGTGGATGCCTTCCTCCAGCACCTGACGGGAATACTGAAGCCGCGGGTCGTCCGCGGTCTCATCGACGATGGCCGGCTTCCCGGCCAGAGCCTCCTGCGCCAGCGGATTGTGGGACAGCTCGACCGGCCCCTTGTCCTGGTAGGCCTGACTCAGACCGTAGGCGGCGGCCAGTTCGAGCGTATCGCCGGTTTCGTCCAGAAGGCGGATCGATGAGTGCGCCGTGGATAGTGCACGGGCGGCGTTGCGCGTGAGATGGTCAAGCACTTCGTGCAAGCTCAGGCTCGACGAGACGGCGCGCGTGGTCTGGAACAGGGCCGAGATCTGTCGCTCGCGCCGCTGCAACTGAGTCATGATGCCCGTGGCGAGAGTCACCGTGGCGAACGCTGCGGCACCGAAGAACACGACCTGCGAGGCTACGAACAGGGGGTCGAGGTAGAGCCCAGTCGGAAGAGAGGGCAGGATGTTGTAGTGGGCGACCACGCTGCCGGCTTCCAGAATGGCGAGGGCCAGCAATCCTCCCACGCCCAGGACGACATACAGGTAGGATGACACGCCCGGCAGTAGGATGGTCACCATCAGCATGTGGATGAGCAGGAAGATGATTCCAGGACTGGTGATGCCGCCGGTCAGGTGAAGAAACACCGCCATGCAGAGCCAGTCGAGGCCCACCTGGAGGACAACGAGCCGCCGCAAGCGGGCGAGGTAGGTGGCCGGGTCCGGGGAGGGGGCGCGGCGGGCCAGGAGCGAGAGCGCCGTGTTGTAGAGCAGGATGATCACCCCGACGGCGTACAGCCCCGTAGCTGGCAGGATGATGCCCAGCAGCCGCTGGCTGGCGGCGGTCGCCAGGACGACGATCACGCCGGCGGCCCAGCGGGTGAGGATCAGGCGCGTGCTGGCAGCCGCCAGGTCGCGGGGCAGGAGCACATCGAGCTGGCTCGGTTCGCCGTGGATCTCCGCCACGCCGGGGTCTCCTGAAGGAGCGGACCGGCGTCCCTTGCGCCGGCCCGGCGGCATCACTTCTTCAGCAGAGCGTTGACCTTCTTGAGGAGCGCATCAGGCTCAAAGGGCTTGTCAACGAAATCGTCGACCGGGAGGTACTGGTCGTCGGGGCCGAATCGAAGGGGCGTGGTGGAGTGGATCGCCGTCAGCATAAGAATGGGGATCTTGGCGAAGCGCGCCATGTCAGGATCCGGATCCGGGCCCCGCAGGCGAAGCGCGAACTGGAATCCGGCGGTGGCCGAGTCCATCATCACATCCAGGACGATCAGGTCCGGCCGGTTGGCCTTGATCTTTTTCAGGCCTTCCGTCGGGTCGCCGGCGGAGTCCACCGTGTGACCGCCGCTTTCCAGACACAGGCGTGCGGCCAGGACCATGTCGGGGTCATCGTCGATGATCAGGATATTCGCCATCGTGGGGTTCCTTCGTCTCCGGGCGGCGGACTGCCGCCGCGTAGCTCGGATTCAACGGCCCGGCAAAGTGGGTCAAGGCATGCGCCGACGTCATGGCTCAGCCCTTCGCCCCAGCCTGTTTGCTGCGGCTGGATGAGATACAGGACGACGTCGGGCGGGAGGATTCCGAGAGCCTCGCCGAGGAGCAAGGCCTCCCGCAGACCGGCGGCGTGCAGGCCGGGAAAACCCTCCGGCGCCGCAAGGTGCAGCGCATCCACGGAGACGCGTTGCCATGTGCCCGGCGCGGCGCCGAAGTCCGCCGCGTCCAGGATGATAGCACGCTGGCGGTGCTGAAGATGGAGCGCAGTCTCCAGTCCCGCCAGCCCGCCGTCGATGAGCTCCACCCCGTCAGGGATTGGGCAGGCGGCCAGGCGTTCCAGGACAGCCGGACCCGCGCCATCGTCGCCCCTCAACGTGTTTCCGAGGGCCAGGACAAGGGTGGGCGCCGCCCGACCGGGATGTTCTGCCCGATCCGACGACGGGGTCTCGACGCCCAAGGCAATCTCAGACGTACTCGACATGCAGCAAGTGGGTCGAGCAGGAGATGCACGGGTCGTAGGCTCGCACCAGCATCTCCAGGGAGAGTGTGATCTCCTCCGGCCGCTTGTCGAGGAGGGTGGGCACCAGGGCGCGCATGTCGGCTTCGATGTTGTTCAAGTTCTGACCGGTGGGGATGATGCAATTGGCGCCGCTCACCAGCCCGTCCTGGATGACGTAGTTGTGGAACAGCGTGCCTCGCGGCACATCGCAGGCGCCCGTGCCTTCGCCGCTCAGGCGGCCCGGCTGCACCGGCTCCTCCCACGAAACGCCGCGTGCGAGCAGCACGTCGCACAACCGGATGGCGTCCTCGACGCAGTGGACGATCTCAACCACCTGGGCGGCCGTGTTCATGTACGGGTTGACGCACTTCGGGCGCAGGTTGATGGCCGCGGCTGCGGATTTGGCCTTGGGATGCAGCTGATCGAAGTTCACGTTGAAGCGTGCCAGAGCTCCGACCATGTAGGACTCGCGCTGGTTGCGGCAGCGCTTGGCCGACGAGTGCTTGACCAGCGTCTCGTTGGTGACCTGGCGGTAGTCTTCGATCGGCCACGTGCCGCCGTCGGTGCTCTTGATGACGCCGTCGATGTAGCAGTACTCGTCCGGCTTGGACAGGGCGATGAACTCGGTGTCGCGCTCGAAGGCCGGCAGCTTGAGCTTCTGGTACAGCTCGACGGTGGCGTCTACGTCCGGCCGGCTATCGATCAACCGCTGTCGCAGCCCTTCCAGATCGGCTCGCGACGGGAAGTGCGTGAAGCCGCCGACGGTCATGGCGATCGGGTGAGTGTGCCGGCCGCACAGTGCGGCGCACAGGTCGCCGGCCAGCTTCTTCATGCGCAGGGCCCGCAGGACGACCTCCGGCGCGGCCTTGGCCAGCGGCACGACGCTCGGCGCGCCGAGCAGATCGGGCGCCACGAGCATGTAGGCGTGAAGGATGTGGCTGTCCAGCATCTCGCCGTGGAAGTTCAACTTGCGGAGCAGGACGGTCTGCTCGGTGGGCTCGACCCCCAGGGCCTTCTCGGTCGCCCGCAGCGAGGCGGTGGCGTGCCCGATGGCGCAGATGCCGCAGATGCGCGAGGTGATGTGGGACGACTCCATGTACGGGCGGCCGCGGAGCATGGCCTCAAAGAAGCGCGGCGTCTCAGGGATCTCCAGATCGCATTGCTTCAGCTGGCCGTTCTTGACGTCGACGACGATGTTGCCGTGGCCCTCGACGCGGGTGATGTGATGGACGTCGATCTTAACGTTTGCCGTTGCCATGACCGGCCGCCTCGCTTTCCATCATCTGGTAGGTCAGGAACAGGGTCATCTTGGCCATGGTCCCTTCGACGCTCAGGCCGTGCTCGCCCAGGACGGTCTTGAGCGAGTCGATGTTGGGGTTCGGGATCAGCCCGCGGCAGCCTTCGCACGAGTCGCCGTAGGTCGGGCAGATGGCATCGCAGCCGGCGCGGGTGATCGGCCCCAGGCAGGTCTTGCCGCGCTGGTACAGGCACACGTTCTCTTTGAGCTTGCACTCGACGCACAGCGGGTAGTCGGGGAGCTGCGGGGCCCGGCCCTGGAGCACGGCCGTGACGACGCGCACGAACTCCTGGCGGTCGATCGGGCAGCCGGGGATGAAGGCCTCGATGGGGATGACGGCCGAAATCGGGCGCGCCGGATACGTCTCGTACCACTCGGCCTTGTCGCCGTAGACGTAGCGGCGGACGTCCGGCAGCTCCTGGCGGTTGCGAATGGCGTTGACCCCGCCCAGGTGGGCGCAGGCGCCCAGGGCGACCACAACGCCGGCCTTCTCGCGGATGGCCTTCAGGTGGGTCTCATCGCTGGGCCGGGTGCACGAACCCTCGATGAAGGCCACCAGGTAGTCGTCCCCCTTCTCACTCATCGCCTCGCGGAAGCGGACGATCTCCACCGCCTCGAGCAGCTCGGGGTGTGTCTGGAGCGAGTCGACGACGGTCAGCTGGCAGCCCTCGCAGCTGGTGAACTCAAAGAACGCGACTTTGGGCCGGGCAGCCATCACAGCGCCTCCCCGAGGTGCTTGATTTCGGCGTACGAGAAGGACGGGCCGGACTGACAGGTGTACAGGTGGTTGATCTGGCAGTGCCCGCACTTGCCGACGCCGCACTTCATCCGCCGCTCGAGGCTGAGCCAGATGCTGCCTTCGGAGATGCCCTTGCCGAGCAGCTCCATCAGCACGAAGCGGTACATGACGGGGGGTCCGACGGTGACGGCAACGGTGTTGCGGGCATGGACCTCGATCTTCGGGAACAGGGTCGTGATCACGCCCACCGGGCCGGTCCAGCTCTCGTCGCCGCGGTCGACGGTCAGGTGCAGCTCGACGTCGCTGCGCTGGGCCCAGCGCTCGAGCTCGTCCTTGAACAGCAGCTCTCCCGGGTCGCGGGCGCCGTAGGCGATGATCACCCGGCCGAAGTTCCCGCGCTCGTCGAGTACCTGGTTGATCAGTGAACGGAGCGGTGCCAGCCCCAAGCCGCCGGGGGCGAAGAGCATGTCCTTTCCCCGGAAGCGCTCGATGGGGAAGCCGCGCCCGAACGGGCCGCGGATGCCGAGTGTGTCGCCCACCTTGAGCGTGTGCATCACGCCCGTCAGGTCACCGGCCTTGCGCACGCACAGCTCGAAGCTGCCGTTGCTGCGGCTGGGCGAGGACGAGATACTGATCGGCGCCTCGCCGACACCGAGGATCGAGACCTCCACGAACTGGCCCGGCTGATTCCCGAGGGACACTCCCCTCGGCAGCTCGATCGTGAAGACCTTCTCCCGCTTGCCCACCGCGCGGATGTCCGCGATGGTGGCGGTCGTCGGCAGGTAGATGGACGGTTCGGCCAGGGTTTCGCGCAGGGCCTGGGTCATGCCGCCACCTCCTTCGACTCGCCCGAGGCCGGGCGGTGGCGCCGGCGGTACAGTTCGTTCCAGGTGTCGACGGGGGTGATGTCCACCAGGCAGGCCTGGGCGCACCGCCCACAGCCGACACAGCCCAGCAGGCCGAAGGCATCGGTCTGGTACTTGCCTTTGCGCAGGAAGCGGTGTCGCTGGCGCGCAGCGCGCTTGGCGCGGAAGTTGTGGCCATCGGCGACGGTGGCAAACTTGTCCAGCTGGCACGAGTCCCACACGCGATAGCGCTTGCCGGCCGAGAGCGTCAGATCGACCTCGTCGGCGACATTGAAGCAGTAGCATGTCGGGCAGACATTGGTGCACATGGCGCAGGCCAGGCAGCGATCGCCAAGCTCATCCCACAACTTGCTGTCGTAGCTGACGGACATCAGGCTGGGAAGCTCGGTGACGTCGAACTCCAGCCGCAAGGGGAAGCGGGGCCACTTCTCCGTCATCACCCGATTGACGCGGTGTTGGTCATCGTCGGTCGCGTCGCGGACCCCGCTTAGCCCTTGGAGCAGAGCCGCGCCCTTGTCGGTGCCGACATCGACGCCGTAATCGTCGCCCAGGTCAGTGAGGTGAAGATCGAACCCGTCGGTCACACTCAAGGTCCCCATGCTCTTGCAGAACGAGTGGCTCATGCACGGGCGCAGGCACTCGATGCTGACCAGCGTGGTCTTCTCGCGCCGAGCCATGTAGGGCTGGTCGATGTAGGTCTGGGCAAACACGCGGTCGAGCAGGTGCAGGGCGTGCAGGTCGCACGTGTGCAATCCGAGCACGACGGTCGGCTCGGCGTCCTGGACCACGCGGGGTGCGCTCCCGTCGAGGCGGAAGGTGAGCAGGTCCTCCTGCTGAGGGAACAGGTACTTCTTGGGCGGGATGACGGTCGTGGGATAGTCGAGGTCGATCTCGGCGGCGGTGTGGACGTCGCCGAAGACGTGCTGGCCATGCAGCGGTCTGGGGCCGACGACGCGCTGGCTGAGGCGCATCTGGTCGATCCAGTCCGGGAGCACGGTCTTGGGGATGACTTTGAAGCTCATCGGTGACTTGGCTCCATTCTCGACGGAAGTGAATCCGCCCCCAGCGAGAACCAGCGTAGGAGGCGATTGGAGTCTACAGCCTGGGAGGGGAGAGCCGACCTAACACACTTCTCTGCTTGCTGGGCGATTCGTCACAATCGACAAGGCGGGTCAACATAGGGACAATCCTTCGCATAGCGGGTGATGACGCCGCGAACCGGCGGCAGGCTGGACTCCGGGCGGAATGTGGTTATCTTAGGCCAACAAAGGCTGGAACAAGCGTCTGCTTTGGCACTCCCGCTTGCGCGGGATAAGTCGATGCGTCCCGCGCGTGCCGCTCATCTGGCGGGCACGCGGGCGCGGAAGTAGAATGCGCCCTTAGGTCCTGACTCCCCATGCTGCCTCACGCCTCACCCGGCAACGCACTCCTGCGCGCCAACTCGCGGCACCTCATGCACGACGTCGCCTGGTATGGCGTCCTGGCCGCGAGCACCATGGCCTTCCTGTCCGTCTTCGCCACGCGCCTGGGTGCCTCGACGTTCCAGGTGGCCCTGCTGACGGCCGGGCCGGCCGTCGTCAACTTGCTGGCCTCGATCCCGTTCGGACGCTGGATGGAAGGCCGCCCGCTCGTTCGGATGACCTTCCGGTCATCGGCGTGGACGCGCCTCGCATACCTGGCGCTGATCCCGCTCCCGATGTTGCTACCGCACAGCGCGCAGATCTGGGTGCTGATCGGCCTCACGGCCCTGATGTCGGTCCCCGGCACTTTGCTGGCCATCGGTTTCAACGCGCTGTTCGCCGACCTGGTGCCCCCGGATTGGAGAGCGTTCGTCGTGGGCCGGCGCAACGCCTTACTGGCCGTCACGTTGACAGTCACCGTCCTGATCTGCGGGCTGGTGTTGGATCGCCTGCCATTCCCGTCCAACTACCAGTGGGTCTTCGTCATCGGGGCATTGGGCGCGGCCGGCAGCACGTACCACCTCGGCCGGCTCTCGGCGCCATCGGATGACCAACTCCCGCCCCGTGTCGGACAGCCGCTGCTCGACGCCGCCAGGCCGGAGTCCGTCCGCGCCGGCGCCGACGCCGATCGGCCGGAAGCTGACCTGCGCTTCCTGACCCGGTCCCGAGGTAGGCGGCTGCTGCGGCTTGATCTGCTGCGCGGGCCGTTCGGTGGATTCCTGCTGGCCTACCTGGCCTTCTACACCTTCCAGTTCCTGCCGCTGGCGGTCTTCCCGGTGTTCTGGGTGCGCGAGCTGCGGCTGACCGATGGCGCCATCAGCCTGGGTAGCGCCCTGTTCTACATGGCGATGATGGCGACCTCGATCGCACTGCGCCGGGCGACGGGCGCCCTCGGTCACCGGCGTTTGCTGCATGTCAGTTCGCTGCTGTACGCGGTCTATCCGTTCTTGACCTGGCTGGCGCAGGACGCTACGCTGTTCTGGGTGGCGTCGCTCGTGGGCGGGGCAGTTTGGGGGCTGTTGAACGGCGCCCTGGTCAACCGCCTGATGGAGAAGGTCCCGGAAGGTGATCGCCCGGCGCACATGGCGCTGCACAACCTGGCCCTCAATCTGGGCATCCTGGTCGGCTCGCTGCTGGGGCCGTGGCTGGCGTCGGGTCTGGACCTGCGCGGGGCGATGCTCGGGGCTGGCATCCTGCGGTTGGTGGGCGGTGTGATATTGGTGTTCGGCGCTTGAGCGTTCCGTCCTGTCCTGCCCGCCGGGCCTGGCGGGCACGGAGGTGCACATGTCCTCGGCAACAGGGAAGCGCATTCGCCTCGGCCGGCTGATCGAGGCCGAGAACTCGACCTGCCTGATCGTGGCCATTGACCACGGGATGACCTCGCCGCGCTTCCTGCCTGGCTTGTTCGATACCGGCCAGCGCGTTCAGGAGGCCATCGCCGGCGGCGCCAACGTATTGATGCTCGGCCGGGGCATGGCCAAGGCCTACGCCCAGCACTTCCGCCGGCAGACCTCGCTGGCGATGATGCTGACCGCCTCGGCCGCGGGACGGCCCTCCGGAGCCAGCATCACACCCATCGGGTCTGTCGAGGAAGCGCTGCGGGCGGGCGCTGATGCCGTCGTCGTCTACGTCGCCCTGGCGGGCGAGGACGAGCCCGAAATGATCTCCTACCTGTCGCGGATCGGGGAGACGTGCGAGTTCAAAGGAATGCCCTTGATCGCCGAGGCCGAGTACCCGAATGCCTACCAGAGCCTGGACTCGATGTCGGATGCGCTCGGGCCAGAGTACCTGAAGCGCAACGCCCGGCTGTGCGCCGACCTGGGCGCGGACATTGTCAAGGTCAATTGGTCCGGCGATGGCAAGTCCTTCGGAGAGATCATCCGTGCGTGCGGCAAGCCAGTCGTCCTGGCGGGCGGAAGCCGCATCGCAGATCTTGAGCTGCTGACCCGCATGGCCCAGGCGCGGCAGGCCGGCGCTGCAGGGTGCTCGGTGGGGCGGAATGTGTTCGAGCATCCTTCCCCGCGGGCGATGACAGCTGCCATCAGCCGCATCTTCCGCGACGGCTGGCCCGCCTCGCACGCGCACGAGGAACTTCAATCCTCCGTCCAGGCGAAAGGCTGAGCGTCCCGGATGCCGAGACCGCCGAGCGCGCCCAGCATGAGCACAGCGCCCGCAGGCCGGGGCCTGGATCACGTCCGCTGCTTTCTGCTCGACATGGACGGCACGTTCTACCTCGGGGAGGCGCTTCTCCCGGGGGCGCTTGAGTTCATCGACATTCTCCGGGAGCAAGGCCGGGACTACCTGTTCCTAACCAACAACTCGTCGCGCTCCCAGGATGACTACGCGGCGAAGATCACGCGCCTGGGGCTGCCCGTCGGGCGCGAGAAGATCTTCACCTCCGGCGAGGCCACCGCCCGGCACGTGCGCTCGGCGCACCCCGACGCTCGGGTGTTCCTGGTGGGCCCGCCGTCGCTGGAATCCGAGTTCCGCGCCCATAGCGTTGCCCTGGACGGGTCGAATCCGACGCACGTAGTGCTCGGCTTCGACACGACGCTGACCTACGCCAAGCTGTGGCGCCTGTGCGATCTCGTGCGCGCCGGCCTGCCGTACATCGCCACGCACGGCGACTTCAATTGCCCGACGCCAACCGGCTTCATGCCGGACGTCGGAGCGATGATCGCATTCGTTCGAGCATCTACCGGCCGGGACCCCGATCTGATCGTTGGCAAGCCCAACCGCATGTTCGTCGAAGCGGCGGCGGCCAAGCTCGGCCTCCCCTTGGACTCCCTGGCGATGATCGGCGACAGGCTGTACACCGACATCGCGCTCGGGAAGACGAGCGGGATCACCACCATCCTGGTGCTTTCCGGCGAGACCCGGTTCGAGGAGCTCGCCGCCTCTCCCCACACCCCCGATCTCGTGTTCGCCGATCTGGCGGCCGTGGCGGGCTACCTACGCCTCCAATCGCCAGGCTAGAGGGCATGGAACTGCTGACGTACGATCCTGGAAGCGGGCCCCGCTTCTGGGAGGCCATTCGATCCCTCCCGGGCTACCCGCCTGGCGAGGTCATCCGACTGCGCCAGATGGTCTTCGAGTCCGACGCTGTCCTGCGTCTGCCCGAGATCCTATCCGACGCCGGCGCAAGCCCCGCCTCGCCGCTGCTGGTCGTGATGGATACGACCACGATGCGGCGCGGTCGGGATGATCTCAAACCCTTCGTGCTGGCGATCCTTCGCCGAGCGGGCTGGGCCGTCGAACCTCACATCGCCGATCCGGATGCCGCCGGCCAGGTACACACGGACCTGGAGCGGATCGGCCGGGTGCAGTCCCGATTGAGCGCGGGGTGGGCTGTGCTGGCCCTTGGGTCCGGGACGATCACGGACATCGCCAAGCACGCCTGCCACCTCTTTGAGCAGGCAGCGGGCCTGTCGGTGCCGCTGGTGGTCTTCCAGACCGCCAACAGCGTCAGCGCCTACACCTCGAACATGGCGCCCACGTTCATCGACGGCGTCAAGCGCACGCTCCCGTCGCGCTACCCGGACGCACTGGTATGCGACCTCGAGACGCTGCGCGACGCGCCGTATGCGATGACCGCTGCCGGGGTGGGCGACCTGCTCGCCGCGGGCGTAAGCTTCGCCGACTGGTACCTGGCCCACAGCCTGGGCCTCGACCCTGCGCACACGCCGTTGGCAGAAACAGTGATGGGCCCGCTCGACCGGACGCTGCTTGACTTGGCGGCCGGAGTCCGGGCGAGGGACCTGGAGGCGATGCGCGTGCTGGCCAAGCTCATCGCGCTGGCCGGGCTGGCGATGTCGCTCTCGCACGCCACCACACCCCTTTCGGGTTTCGAGCACGTCTTCTCGCACGTGCTGGATATGGCCGCCGAATCGCGTCATGAACCCCTCGGCATGCACGGGGCGCAGGTGGCGGTGGCCGCCCTGCACACGGCCATCGCCTACGAGATCGTCCTGCGGGAGTTCGAGCCGACGCGGTTCGACTGGGTTGGCAGCTTCCCTGATCCCGACGGGATGCGGGCGCACGTAAAGGATGCATTCGCCTCGATTGATGCCAGTGGGCGCGTGGCCGAGGAATGCTGGAAGGATTACTCCGTGAAACTGGATGCGTGGCGCAGTCAGGCGGCGCGGATCCCGGGACGGCTGGCGGATTGGCAGGCCATTCGTACCGAGTTGGGGAGGCGCGCCTGGCCGGCGGAGACGATGCAACAGATCATGCGGGGTGTGGGGCTGCCCCGAACCTTCCGGGAGCTCGCGCCGCCGATCAGCGAGATGCAGGCGCGCACGGCCTTCCTGACCGCGCACTGGATCCGGCGCCGATTCACGCTGGGCGACTTCCTCTACTTCATGGGGTGGGATCGGGAGGTCTTATGGACGCTCCTTTCGGGGGCAGCTGCTCAGGCCGCCTGAGCTGACCTTGGCGATCGAAGAACCGATGAACGCATCGGCGCCTGCAGGGATTGTGATCCTTGCCGGCGCCGTTCTCTATGTCGACTGGGCCGCCGCTCGGTCCCAGTGAGGCGAGGCGCTACCCCAGGGCGACGTCGAGCAGCATCATGACCGCGAAGCCGCCCATGGCGCCCAGCGTGGCGATGTCGGTGCGTCCCCCGGCTGGCTTGCCGGCCGGGGCCGGGCTATCGTCCTCGCGCTGCGACTCGGGGATCAGCTCCTCGACGACGACATAGATCATCGCCCCGGCAGCAAACGCCAGGGCATAGGGAAGGATCGGCCGCATCGCCAGGACCGCGACCGCGCCCAAGACTCCCGCGATCGGTTCGACCACGCCGGAGAGCTGCCCCAGGAAGAACGAGCGCAGCTTCGTCAGCCCCTCGCCGCGGAGCGGCAGGGAGACTGCCAGGCCCTCGGGGAAGTTCTGCAGGCCGATGCCGATGGCCAGTGCCACGGCGCCAGGGAGGGTGGCCGATGGCAGCCCCGCGGCCACCGCGCCGAACGCAACCCCGACGGCCAGGCCTTCCGGGACGTTGTGGAGCGTGATGGCCAGGACCAGCAGCACACTCCGCTGCCAGGAAGTCTTGATCCCTTCCGACTCCTCCATCGGGAGCCCGATGTGCAGGTGCGGCAGGAGGCGGTCGACGGCATACAGGAAGGCGCCGCCAGCGAGGAACCCGACCACCGCCGGCAGCCAGGCAACACCGCCGCTCGCCTCGGTCATCTCGATGGCCGGGGCCAGGAGCGACCAGAAGCTCGCGGCAATCATCACCCCCGCGGCGAAGCCGAGCATCCCCTGCAGCAAACGCTTGTTCACCTGGCGAGTGACGAACACGGCCGCCGCCCCAAGGGCGGTGACCCCCCACGTGAACAACGTTGCCAGGAGAGCCTGGAGGATCGGATTCAATCCCTCAAGAGCAACGACCATGAGCAGCCCTCGTGTACTTGGACGCCGGCATGTGGGAGCTGGCCGGCAGATGCTTGCAGTCCGCCGCCCAGTGACTCCTGCCGGCGGTCACAAGCAAGAGGCGACGAAGGACAGCGCGCCGTCGGGTCATATCCGCCGGAACGAGGGGTTGGAGGGATCCGGCCCGGCGCCCTCGCTCACCCGCGTCCCTCGTTGCGGCACGGGGCAATTGTCGAGCGCCCCCGCCGAGATTCGAACTCGGAACCTACTGATTCGAAGTCAGGCGCTCTATCCATTGAGCTACGGGGGCCTGCAACTCGATTATACCGGGGGGAAGGAGCGTGTCAACGCGGCGCCTGCCCGGGCGCCCATGCTGCAG
>Ga0209253_10003545_pt1 | contig 13733 bp, 7 predicted proteins | sample FrelakmetBRP12BR_FD_187145 | JGI IMG/M metagenome (GOLD analysis project Ga0209253, IMG submission 187145) | Freshwater lake sediment microbial communities from the University of Notre Dame, USA, for methane emissions studies - BRP12 BR (SPAdes)... | ecosystem: Environmental > Aquatic >...
CCGCTCGCCCCCTCGAAGCGCGAGGGCCTCCGCCATGTAGGCCACGATGTATGGCTGGCTGATGGTCTGGCCGCGCCCGATGGGGAGCGGCTGGTCCTGGTAGGCACTGGGCATGAGCGTGACCGGGACGAATTCGTGCCGCGGGACGGTCCGCATCGCGTCGAGCACGCGCGGGTCCCGGATTCCGCGGGGTACTAACTGCCGTTCGATCATCGTGCGCCTCGCCACCTCCTCGGGGACGGACGGCCCGCCACCCGCCGCGAGCGCTACGGCCCAGCCGAGCACGGCGAGGAGACGTCCGGTCACTCGTTCATCTTACCACCGGTCATATGGCCTGGACCGTGCCGGCCGGGGCCCCACCTATGCCCGGGACCCGCGGTCGGTGGCCGCTAGCAGGAACACCTTCATGCAGCTCCCTTCGACGTGGCCGATCGGGCCTGCTTCACCCTGCCCGCATGTGGACGGGAAGGCGGCCTTGGAAGGCGTGACCGCGGCGGCGCCGGTAGGCCTCGAGGTACAGGTCCTCGTAGGCGTCCGCCGAGGCGTCCCAGGAGAAGTCCTTCTCCATGGCCCGCTGGCGCATGCCGCGAATGTGGTGCGGGCGGTCGTGGTAGGTCGAGAGCGCCCAGCCGATGGAGTTCCCCAGCGCGTCGGCGGTGAGATCGTCGAAGACGAAGCCGGTTCCCGCTCCGGCCGCCTCCTCGTACCGCTGGACGGTGTCGGCGAGACCCCCGGTGGCGCGAACGATGGGCAAGGTGCCGTACCGCATGGCGTACATCTGGCTGAGGCCGCAGGGCTCGAACCGGGACGGCATGACGAGGAAGTCGGATCCCGCCGTGATGCGGTGGGCCAGGCCGTTGTCGAAGCCGAGCCAGGCCTTGAACTTGTCGGGGCGCCGCGCGGAGAGCGCCCCGAAGAACTGCTCCGCGTCGCGGTCGCCGTTGCCCAGCAGCACGAACTGGGCGTTCCAGGACAGCACGCGGTCCATGCAGCTGGCCAGGACGTCGAAGCCCTTCTGGTGCGTGAGCCGCCCCACCACGCCGAAGAGGGGGATGGACGGATCCGCCGGCAGCCCCGCCTCTCTCTGGAGCGTCGTCTTGCAGACCTGCTTGCCGGCCATGTGGGCCGCTGAGAAGTGCGCCTCGGTGTGCGGATCGGTGGCCGGATTCCAGTCGTGGACGTCGACCCCGTTGAGGATGCCCACGAGATCGGAGCTGCGGCCTCGAAGGACGCCGTCCAGCCCGCACCCGAACTCCGAAACCTGGATCTCTCGGGCGTACGTGGGGCTCACCGTGGAGAGCATGGTGGCGTGCTGCAACGCCGCCTTGGTCAGGTTCAGCGATCCGAAGTGCTCGAACTCGCCCGGGTTGTAGTGCTCGCGGCCCAGGCCGGCGATGAACATGGCGCCGCCGTCGGTCACGCCCTGGTAGGCCAGGTTGTGGATCGTGTAGATGGTGGCGGCTCCGTGGAGCGGCTTCGCCCACTCGATCGTGTTCACGTAGACGGGGACGAGAGCGGTCTGCCAGTCGTGGGCGTGCACGACGTCCGGGATGAACTGGATGGCCTTGGCGAGCTCGAGTGCCCCGCGGGAGAGGAAGGTGAACCGCTCGACGTTGTCGGGATAGCCGCCCTCGGGCGGACCGTACAGGTGGGGACGGTCGAAGTAGTGGTTGTACTCGAGGAAGTAGACGGGGACGTCGCTGCCGGGGAGGCTCCCGAGCCTCACTCCGGCCCGCGCGTTCCCCCACCACATGGGCACGGAGAGCACGCCGTCGAGGCTCTCCATCTCCTGCCGGTTCATCCCGGCGTAGAGGGGCATCACCACCCGCGCGTCGATCCCTCGCCGGCGCAGCGCCTTCGGCAGCGCCCCGAGGACGTCGCCCAGGCCGCCGGTCTTGGCGAACGGCGAGACCTCCGACGAGACGAGGAGGACCTTCAGGGGCTGGGAGCTCTTCGCCATGGCGGGCGCCACGTCACGTGGCGTAGACGCGGTAGTCCACCTTGGGGAAGATGTTGTTCCGGCCCTCGATGTCCGCGATCCGCTTCTCGTCGAGACGGCCCGCCTTCAGCTCGTCGTAGAGCTCCGTGAACTGGAGGATGTGCTCGTTGAAGCGGCGGGTGGCGTAGGGAACCGTGGTCCCGGTCGTCATGATGAAGGGCCAGTCGCTCGACTGGGCGAGCATCAGCTCCCGGGCCGCCTGGTTGAGCGCGCGGAGCTCGAGTCCGGTGGCCGCGGCGTTGCGCCGTGCCAGCTCGGTCATCCGCTCGGCGGCGGTGTGCAGGTGGCGATGCGTCCAGGCGTTCTTGTCGTTGCACCAGTACTCGGCGTAGCCCTTCGCGCCCCAGGAGGACATGCTGGGCGTGGCCATCTGGTTCGTGGAGTGACGCTCGAGGTAGTCACCCGGCGTGATGCTCTCCACGCTGCCCTGGTCGAAGTGGAGCTGCCGGAAGACGTCGTTTAAGAAAATGGGACCCTCGTACCACCAGTGGCCGTAGAGCTCGGCGTCGTACGGGCTGACCACGATCGGCGGGCGATCCATGCGCGCTGCCAGGGCCTCCACCTGCTTCTCGCGGTTGCCGCGGAAGTGGGAGGCGTGCAGCCCGGCGCGGGCCCGCGCCGCGTCCGGGTCGTAGACCCACTTGTCGTGCAGCTTGGCGTGCGTGATCGCGTGGTACTTGATGCCCGTGTACATCCGGATGCCCTCGGGGTGCACGTGGGGCCCGATGTAGTCCATGGGCAGGTCGAAGCCGATGTCCCGGTAGAAGTCGCGGTACTGCGGGTCACCGGGGTAGCCCTCCTTGGCGCTCCAGACCTGCTGCGACGACTCGGTGTCGCGCGCGAAGGCCGCGACCCCGGTGGGGCAGTAGATGGGCGCGTGGATGCCGTAGACCGGCCGGCGATCGGCGAGCAGGAGGGCGTGGCTGTCGACGAGGAAGTAGCGGACGGCGGCCTCGCGCAGGAGCTCGTCGGAGCCGGGGACGTAGCCGCATTCCCCGAGCCACATGCCGAGCGGGCGCCGGCCGAAGTGGTCCTCGTAGAGGTTCGCCGCCACGTGGACCTGGGCGCGCATCGAGGCCCAGTTGCGGTCCATCATCGGGAAGAAGGCGTGGGTGGCGGTGGAGGTGATGACCTCGACGCGACCGGCCTCCTGGAGACGGCGGAAGGCGCGCACCAGGTTTCCGTCGTGGGAGCGCCAGGTGTGGCGCAGGCTCTGGAAGCGGTCCAGGTACATCTGGGCAAGCCGGCGGTAGTGCGGCTCGGGTTTCGTCCGATCCAGCTCCTTGCCGGCGAGCTCGATGAGGGCATCGAGATGCCGGGCGTACCGATCCTTGAGGAGGTCGTCGGCCAGCATGGTGAGCAGCGGCGCGGAGAGCGACACCGTCACGCGGTAGGGAACCTGGTCGGCGAGGAGCCCCTCGAACACCTGAAGGAGCGGCAGGTAGGTGCCTGTGATGGCCTCGTACAGCCACTGCTCCTCCATCACGGTGGCATCTTCCGGGTGACGGACGAACGGAAGGTGCGCGTGGAGGACAAGCGCGAAGTAACCCTTGGTCATGGCCGCCGGTCCTCGACCTTCGGGTAGAGCCGGGGCTCGCTGCCGCCCAGGTGACGCTCGCTGGCGCCGCCGAGGTGACGTTCACTCGCGCCGCCGAGGCGACGTTCGCTGGCACCGAGCAGGCGCCGCTCGCTGGCGCCGGCGAAGAGGACCTCGCTCGCCCCGCCCAGCCGTAACTCGCTCGCCCCGAGCCGCCAGAGCTCGCTCGCTCCTGCGAGTCGCAGCTCGCTGCCAGCGAGCCAGCGCTGCTCGCTCGCGCCCAGACGCTCCGAGGCGCCCAGTGCCCGCACCGGTCCCGACGGGACCTCGCGGCGGATCTCCACGCCCTCCTCGGCCACCCAGGAGCGGTACATCTCCCAGCGTCCCAGGACGGCGCGCTCCTGGTGCGCACCGAGGTTCCGGATCACCACCTGCCACGGACCGTGGATGACGTGGGTGACCCCGCCCACCTTGAAGGAGATGGTGGGCCCTCGCCACTCCTCACGAACGGGCGGCTCGACCTCGACCGGATACCGGAAGGGCCCCGATTCCCACGAGCTCGTGGTGATCGGTTCCATCCAGTCGATCCGGCCCTGGAGCTCGTACCATCCCTCGCCTTGCTCCTCCCGCCATTCCACCCGCTCCCAACCTGCCTCGAGGAGCTCGGCGATGCGGGTCTCCCGGTCCAGCCCGGACTCGTGGAGCCTCCAGAGCGCGATGGGCGCGAACGGCGGTGGCAGTTCACCGCCAGAAAGAGGGCCGACGCCCATCGCCGGTCCGACTCCCGGCGGGGCTCCGGCGACAGGCGTGGCTCCGGCGCTTCGGCCCAGGACCGGCATGCCCTTGCCGGAATGGTGCACTTCGCCCGCTCCCGGCAGGACCGTGAGCCACTCCGGCTCGCTCCAGGCGACCGCTTCCTTCCTGGGAAACTCGACCCGTCCCGACCGGGCGATCCGGACGAAGAAGCCCTCCGTCGACTTCATGCCGATCTCCACCTGGGTGGTGGAGGTGGGCTTGCCGATCGTGAAGAACCACTGGCGATCGGCGCGATCGACTCGCTGGTCGAAGTAGCTGTGCGCGTTGGTCCCGTCGAAGAGGAGGCCGGTGGTGTCGTGCACGCGCAGGTTGAGCCAGGCGCCGGGCCCTCCCGGCCCGAGGCCCGATCGAGCGCGATCGATCGCAGTGTCCGTGACCTCCCAGTAGACGTAGAGGCGGTCGGGGTCCACGGCAGCAGCCACCACCCGGTCGTGGCCATATCCCCAGGGGATGTGGCTCACCGGCTTCTCGGACTTTCCCGCCGGTCCGAGATCCAGCTTTGCGACGCCGGACGGATCCTCTTCGTGCCGCAGGACCTTCTCCTTCAAGTTCACGTTCACCTTTGCCTTCACGTTCACCTTCGTCTTCACGTTCACGTTTGCCTTCGCCTTCGCCTTGGGCTTCGGCGTCGGCGTCGGCTTCGGCGGCTTGGACTTCGGCGCCTCTGCCCTGGGGGGCACTCGATTCGCAGCGGCACGGGCCCGCGCCCTCAGTCCGTCGAGGACGCACTTCGCGAGCTCGTTCTTCGGCATCCGGCTAGCGCCCTTGAGCTCGAGCCACCTCGCGACGTCGAGGAGGTCCTTTCGCGTTCGCTCCCGGATCGCCTCCAGGCGCAGGGAACCCAGGCCTGCAAGGCTGGTCGCCGCCGTTCCCAGCCGTTCGGCGATCTCGTGGAGGCGCACGAGGGGAGAATAATCCAGACGGACCCGTCTGTACGGCCACGATCGCGAATCGACGAGGCCCCGGGGCGGTGGACGGCCGGGAGCAATGAAGTCCATGGGTTACGCGTGCGGGGGTTGTTCGCATTGTCCGTCCCCCTCTGTACTCTCCCGGGTCCATGCCCCTGCGCCTCCTCCACACGGCCGACTGGCACCTCGGCCACGTGCTGCGCGAGTTCGATCGCACCTTCGAGCACGAGAGCCTGATCGCCTGGCTACTCGACACCATCGAGCACGAGTCCGTGGACGCCGTGCTCATCGCAGGAGACGTCTTCGACGCGGCCAACCCGCCCACTGCCGCCCAGAACCTCTGGTTCCGCTTCCTCGTAGAGGCCTGGCGCCGCGTGCCCCACCTCCAGGTCGTCGTCATCGGCGGCAACCACGACTCCGCAGCGCGCCTCGACGCCACGGATCCCTTCCTGCGCGCCATGGAGCGGCTCCACGTGGTGGGCGGCGTCACCCGCAAGGACGGCGCGCCCGACATCGCGCGGCTCGTGATTCCCCTCACCGACCGCGACGGAACGGTCCGCGCCTGGGTCGCCGCCGTTCCCTTCCTGCGCGCCTCCGAGACCGGGGCCGGATCCGACGAGACCGTCGCCGACGGCACCCGCCGCTTCTACGCCGAAGTCCTCGCCGCCGCCCGCGCGCGCTGCGAACCCGGCCAGGCCCTCGTCGCCATGGGGCACCTCTACGTGGCCGGTTCCCAGATCTCGGCGCTCTCCGAGCGGAAGCTCGTGGTGGGCAACCAGACCGCCGTCTCCCACGACCTCTTCCCCGAGGACCTGGGCTACGTCGCGCTCGGCCACCTGCACCTGGCGCAGCGGGTGGGCGGGCGCGACAACGTCCGTTACTCCGGGTCACTGCTCCCGCTCGACCTCTCCGAACGAGGCTACGAGCACCAGGTCGTGCTGGTGGACGTCGACGGCCCGAGCGCGGTCGCAAGGCCCGTTCGCCTTCCCCGATTCGTGGAGATCCTCCACGTTCCGGGGAGCGGGAAGGCCGGCACCCAGGACGAGGCGCTCCAGGAGATCGCCCGGCTTCCCCCGCGCGGCAGCGGCCCCGAGGTGGCGCGCCCGCTGCTTCAAGTGACGGTCGCGCTGGCCCGACCGGACCCCATGCTGCGAGAGACCGTGGAGCGCGCGCTCGAGGGCAAGGAAGCGCGCTTCGCCCGACTCACCGTGGAGACGGCGGGCAGCGGCCAGGCACTCGGCGACGTGGACGATCGCGCCGTCGCCGACCTCCAGCCCGAGGAGGTCTTCAAGGCCAAGCACGAGAAGGACTTCGGGTCATCGCCCTCCGACGACCTGCTCGCGGCCTTCCACGAACTCCTCGACCAGGTGAACCAGGAGGAGCGATGAGGATCCTCGCCATCCGCGGGGAGAACCTCGCGAGCCTCTACGGTCCGTTCGAGCTTCCCCTCGACAAGGGCCCCATCGCCGGGGCCGGGCTCTTCTCCATCTCCGGCCCCACCGGCTCCGGGAAGAGCACGCTCATGGACGCGCTCTGCCTTGCGCTCTTCGGCCAGACGCCCCGGCTCGACCAGCGCGGCAAGGGCGTCATGGTGGGGCGCGAGGACGACGAGCCCGCCATCCGGGTCGAGGCGAACGACGTGCGCGACCTGGTGTCCCGCGGGACGCCCGGCGGCCATGCCGAGGTGGACTTCGAGGGCGTCGACGGGAGGCGCTACAGGGCCCGCTGGTCGGTTCACCGCGCGCGAAACCGGGCCGGCGGAAGGCTGCAGGCCGCTCGCGCGCTCGTCACCGACCTCGCCACCGGCGAGGACATCGCCGGGACCATCACCGAGCGCGACGCCGTCATCCCGCGACTGCTCGGCTACTCGTTCGAGGAGTTCCGTCGCGCGGTGGTCCTCCCCCAGTTCGAGTTCACCGCCTTCCTGAAGGCGAAGTCGGACGACCGCGCCTCGATCCTGGAGCGGGTCACCGGGACAGACATCTACTCGCGGCTGTCGGTGGCCTCGTTCCAGCGGTCGTCGAGCGAGATGGGGAAGCTGGAGGAGATCGACCGGCGCGTGGGCGACATCCAGCTCCTCACCACGGAGGAGCGGGCGGAGGCCGAGGGGATGGAGACGGCGCTCCGCGTCGAGGAGGAGGGTGCCCGCAGCCGCCACAGGGAGGCCGAGGGCGCGGTTCGCTGGCACGAGACGGACGGGCGGAACCAGGTGGAAGTCGAGGCGGCGGAGGGAGAGGTGCAGCGGGCGAGGGCCGACGAGGCCGCGGCAGAGGGGGTGCGCGGTGACCTGGCCGAGGTCGAGCGGGCGGAGGGGCTCCGGCCCCAGCACGTCGAGGCGGTCCGCACGGGGAAGGAGCTGGCGCTCGCGAGTTCGCGGCTCATGGCGGCGGAGGAGGCCGAAAAGGTCGCCGTCGATGCGGGCGCGAAGGCGGGGGAAGCGGAGAGGGTCGCTGCGGAGGGGCATGCCAGGGCCGCCAGGCTCCTCGAGGAGGCCCGTCCGGAGATCGAGAAGGCCAGGCACCTCGATGGCTCCTTGAAGGAGGCGAGGGAACGAGCCGATGCGGCGACGCGGGAGCGCCTGGCAGCGGCGGAAGCAGCGTCCGCCGGGGCAGTCTCGACGGGGAAGGCCCGGAGGTGCGTGACAGAGCTCGAGGCCCGTCGAGGCGCCGCCTCTACCTGGCTCCTCGAGCACGCCGCCCGGACGAGCCTGGCCAGCGAGTGGCCCAGGTGGGAGGCGCTCCTCCGCAAGCACGCGGGGCACGTGGCCGACATCTCGCTCAAGGAAGGCGTGGCGTCGGGCGCGGTCGAGCGACTGAAGGCCGTGACCGCACAGAGGGACGAGGCCGCCTCGCGGGTTGCCAGGCTCGACACAGAGTTCGGCTCGCTCGAGCAGGCGGCGAAGGAGGCCGAGGAGGCGGCGGGCGCAGATGCCCTGCCGGCGTTGCGGCGGGACCACGCCGAAGCCGATTCACTGCGAGGGCATCTTCAAGACCTGGCCGCCCTGGCCCGCGAGGCGGCCAAGGCGAGGGGGGCACGCGACGAGGCGGCCAAGGAGGCCGGGGAAGCGGAGAAGCTGGGGCGCGCGTCGGCCGCCGACCTCGGGGCCCTCGAGAAGCAGGTCGCCAGGGCGGACGGGGCCCTCGAGGCAAGCCGGCTTTCCCTCCAGCATACGCGCGAGGCCCTGTCGCTCGACGACCGACGCGAGACCCTTCAGGCTGGGCAGCCCTGCCCTCTCTGCGGCGCCACCCAACACCCCTACTCCCGCAAGGCGCCTGCCGGGTCCCTCCTCGAGAAGCAGCAGGAGATCGTTTCACGCGGAGAGAAGACCGTTGCAGCGCTCCGGAAGGACGAGACCGAGCTCCAGAAGCGAGCCGCCCGGGAGGACGAGCGCGCCAGGAAGGGGCGCGAGCAGCGCGATCGGCACGAGGCCGAGCTCGAGAAGGCAAACGGGGAGTACGCGAAGCTGAGGGGGCGCGTGGAGATCGCCGGCGTGCCGGCGCGCGCGCCCGACGCTGTGGAGAAGCTCGGGAAGCTGCTCGCCGAGGCGGAGGCGGCGCTGGCCGGCGCGAGGAAGGCGCTCGACCTTGCGGTGGAGCGAAAGCAGGCGGCGGAGTCGGCGCGGAAGAAGGTGGAGGAGAGGCGCAAGGAGGTCGAGAAGGCGCGAGAGGCGCATGGCACCGCGGAGCGGGAGGCGGAACGCGCCGCGGCCGACCTGGCGAAGGCGGGGGACGTCCTCCGGACGCTGGTGTCCCTGCGGGACGGGGCGGAGTCGGAGCTCGATTCGGCACTCTCGTTCCTGGGGGAGTGGCGCTCGGCGGCGCGGGCGGACGCGGTCGCCTTCGGGAGGTCTTGCGAGAAGGTCGCGTCGGAGCACACCGGGCAGGAGCGTGCGCTGCGCGATGCCGAGAACGAGTTCGGGCCCGCGCGCGTGGCGCTGGAAGGCGCGCTGGTTGGAGAGACGGCGAAGCGACAGGCGGCGGCGGCGGCCGAGGCGCGGGAGAAGGACCTCCTCGAGCGGCTCGCGGCTCTGGAGAAGGACCGGAGCGCGCTCCTTGGGGGGCGGGAGGCTGGCCAGGTGGAGGGAGAGCTCACGGCTGCGGAGTCCGATGCGCGAAAGGCGGTGGAGGCGGCGCGCCTGCGGGTCGGGACGGCCCAGGTGACGGCAGCGACCGCGGGGCAGGAGTTGAAGGACGCCAAGGTCCGGCGAGGGGCGACGGAGGCCGAAGCCACGGCGGCAGATGGAAGGCTCGCCGCCTCGCTCCTGGCGGCCGGCCTCGACCGGGCCAGGCTCGAGGCGCTCCTGGCGCTGGGGAGCGAGTGGATCCGGGCGGCGCGCGAGCGGCTCCAGGCCATCGCGCGACGGCTACACGAGGCCGAGTCCACGCACTCGGAGCGGGTGAGGCGGGCGGCGGCGCACGCGGCGGAGAGGCGGCCGGCGGTCTCGCGGGAGGAGGCGGCGGCGCAGATGGCGTCCGCGGAGCAGGCCGCGCTGGACGCGAAGGGACGTCTCGTGGAGGTGCAGGTCAGGCTCAGGGCCGATCTGGATGGTCGTTCACGAGCAGCGAACCTCGCCCTGGAGCGGGACGCGCAGAAGCTGGTCGCGGCGCGCTGGAAGGCCGTGTCGGATCTGATCGGCTCGGGCGACGGGAAGAAGTTCCGGAGCTTCGCCCAGGGGCTGACGCTGGATGCGCTCCTCCGGCAGGCGAACCACCATCTCCTCGAGCTCGCGCCGCGCTACCAGATCATGCGGGTGCCCGGGCAGGATCTGGAGCTTCAGGTGCTGGACCGCGACCTCGGCGACGAGGTGCGCAGCGTGAACGGCCTGTCAGGCGGCGAGAGCTTCCTCGTGTCGCTGGCGCTGGCCCTGGCGCTCGCGTCGATCGCCACGCGGGTCACGCAATCGCGGACGCTCTTCATCGACGAGGGGTTCGGGACCCTCGATCGCGACACCCTCGAGCACGCCATGGTGGCACTGGAGACGCTGCGCCAGAGCGGTCGGACGGTGGGGGTCATCTCGCACGTGCCAGAGCTGCACGAGCGGATCGGCGTGCGGGTGGAGATCGAGCGCACGGGCGTGGGCAGGAGCCGGGTGGTGGTGCCCACGTGACGAGGGGGTAGCGGCGGCGCCGGGAAGGGATATACCCAGCCCTTCCCAGGAGGCCAGACATGAAGACCAAGGCGGCGTTGGCGTTTCTCTGGCTGGCCATCGCTGGACTTTCGCGGGCAGCACCCTCCCCTCCACCTGCGCAACTTGGCCCGGCCGTCCAGGCGATGGTGCGCTACCCGTCTGCATGTACTACATCGCCCGGGCCGCACCTGGACGTCACCGCCCCGTACCTGCAAGGCAAGAGCGATCTCTTCATGCAGATGTACCAGCTCCGCGACGCGACCGACGCGCGCCGCTTCGTCTCCTTCTGGGCCGACGCCGGCGCCACCTCCTTCAAGGCCTACATGCACATCACCCGGGCCGAGCTGGGGGCGGCCATCGAGGAGGCCCACCGTCGCGGCCTCAAGGTGACCGGTCACCTCTGCTCGGTGACCTACCCGGAGGCCATCGAGCTCGGGATCGACAACCTGGAGCACGGCTTCATGGTCAACACCCAGCTCGCGCCCGGGAAGCAGCCGGACGTTTGCCCCATGGACCAGTCGGCCGCCTTCGTCGAGCGCGCCGAGCCGGGCGGCCCGGAGGCCACCGCGCTCATCCGGAGCCTGGTGAGTCACAGGGTGGCGGTCACCTCGACGCTCCCGGTCTTCGAGCACTCGGTGCCCAACCGCCCACCGCTCGACCCCAGAGCCATGGACGTGCTGACCCCGGAGGCCCGAACCGCCTACCTCTACCTTCGCAATCTTCGGGCCGCGCTGCCGGCCGAAGAGGCGGCCAGGAAGGCGGCTCTCTTCCGGCGCGAGCAACGGCTGGAGCTCGACTTCCTGCGCGCGGGCGGCCTGCTCGTTGCGGGTCCGGACCCGACGGGCAACGGCGGGACCATTCCCGGCTTCGCGGACCACCGGGGAGTGGAGCTCCTGGGCGATCCGTCCACCCGCATCTCGGACCTGCGCCAGGTCGAGCTGGTGTGGAAGGACGGGGTGGCCTTCGACCCGGTCCGGTTGCTCGAGAGCGTTCGCGGCCGCTACGGCCAGTACTGACGAGGAGGGTGAACGAATGACGACGAGCGCCTGGAAGCCGACCGCCTGCATCCTCTGCGAGTGCAACTGCGGTCTCGAGGTCGAACTCGGAGGCGAGGGCGGACGCCACCTCGTTCGCCTGCGCGGCGACAAGCGCCATCCGTCGTCACGCGGCTACGCCTGCGAGAAGGCCCACCGGCTCGACTACTACCAGAACGGTCGCGACCGCCTGACGACGCCGCTCCGGCGCCGCGCCGACGGGACCTTCGAGGCGATCGACTGGGACACCGCGATCCGCGAGGTCGCGGCGCGGTTCGCGGCCGTGCGCGACACCCACGGCGGCGACGCCATCTTCTATTACGGCGGCGGTGGCCAGGGAAATCACCTGCCCGGCGCCTATGCCACGGCGACCCGCCGGGCCCTCGGCTCCAGCTACCGATCGAGCGCGCTGGCGCAGGAGAAGACCGGCGAGTTCTGGGTGGCGCACCGGATGTTCGGCACGGCGATGATGCGCGCCGACTTCGAGCATTGCGACGTCGCGCTCTTCCTGGGGAAGAACCCGTGGAACTCCCACTCGATCCCGCAGGCACGGGTCTTCTTGAAGACGATCGCCAAGGACCCGGCGCGGACCCTGATCGTCGTGGACCCGCGCCGCTCCGAGACCGCCGAGCTGGCCGACATCCACCTCCAGCTCCGCCCCGGCACCGACGCATTCGTGATGTCGGCGATCCTCGCCATCCTCCTGGAGGAGGGGCTGCTCGACCGCGCCTTCCTCGGAGCGCACGCGGTCGGCCTCGAGCCGGTCGAGGCGGCCATCCGGACCGTGCCGATCGCCGCTTTCTGTGCGCGCGCAGGTCTCGACGAGGCGCTCGTGCGCCGCACCGCCCGCGTCATCGGCAACGCCCGGGCTCTCTCGAGCTTCGAGGACCTGGGCGTGCAGATGAACCGGGGCTCGACGCTCGTGAGCTACCTCCACCGCCTGCTCGTCGCCCTGACCGGCAACTTCGGCAAGAAGGGGACGGTGTTCGTGCCCACGTCGATCGTCGCCATCGCCGGCGGCCCCTCGAAGCGCAAGAGCCCGGTCGTGGGTGCACCGATCATCGGCGGCATGATCCCGTGCAACGTCATCGCCGACGAGATCCTGACCGACCATCCGGGGCGGTACCGCGCCATGCTCGTGGAGGCGGCCAACCCGGCGCATTCGGTGGCCGATTCGAAACGTTTCCGCGAGGCACTGCGCGCCCTCGACACCCTCGTGGTCATCGACGTGGCCATGTCCGAGACGGCGAAGCTCGCCCACTACGTGCTGCCGGCCTCGACGCAGTTCGAGAAGGCCGAGGCAACGTTCTTCAACTTCGATTTCCCCGACAACTACTTTCAGCTCCGGCCCAGGATTCTTCCGCCCCCCGACGGCGTGCTCCCGGAGGCCGAGATCCATGCGCGCCTCTGCGCCGCGCTCGGCGCCATCACCGAGGAAGACCTCGCGCCGCTCCGCGCCGCGGCAGCAGCGGGGCTGGGCGCCTACGCGGAGGCGGTCGTCGGGCTGCTCATGACCGACCCGCGTCTCGCGGCCCAGGCGCCGGTCCTGCTCTACCGGACGATGGTGCTCCCGCCGGAGGTGCGAGAGGGTGCGGTGCTCCTGGGCCTCGCGCTCCGGGCGGCGATGCAGAGCCCGGCCTCGCTGGCGCGCGCCGGCTTCGACGGCTCACCGCTGGAGGCGGCGCAGAAGCTCTTCACCGCCATCCTCGAGAATCCCTGGGGAGTCGTCTTCGCGGTGGACGAGTGGAGCGAGGTGATCGGCCGAATCGCGACGCCCGACGGGAAGATCCACCTCGCCCTCCCCGAGCTCCTCGTCGAGCTCGGCAAGCTGGCGGACGAGCCGCCCGCAGTCCGGGACCCTGCCTTTCCCTACGTCCTGTCGGCCGGGGAGCGGCGGTCATTCACGGCCAACACGATCATCCGCGATCCGGCCTGGCGGAAGACGGACGCCGAGGGCGCCCTGCGGATCGGCTCCGCGGACGCATCCGCTCTGGACGTGCGCTCCGGGGACCGCGTGCGGCTCTCGACCAGGCGCGACTCGATGGTCGTCGCCGTCGAGGTCTCGGAGATGATGCAACCCGGCCACGTCTCCTTGCCGAACGGCCTCGGGCTCACCTACCCGGGTGGGGCGGGAGAGGAGGTGACGGGCCTCGCCCCGAACGAGCTGACCGCGAGCGAGGATCGCGACCCGTTCGTCGGGACGCCCTGGCACAAGTGCGTGCCGGCCAGCATCGAGCGCGTCTGACGTCGACGGGAGAACCAACGTTTACGCCCCGACTGTCCCGTGCCAAGCCGGGCGACGCCCAGCATC
>Ga0209253_10003546_pt1 | contig 13733 bp, 13 predicted proteins | sample FrelakmetBRP12BR_FD_187145 | JGI IMG/M metagenome (GOLD analysis project Ga0209253, IMG submission 187145) | Freshwater lake sediment microbial communities from the University of Notre Dame, USA, for methane emissions studies - BRP12 BR (SPAdes)... | ecosystem: Environmental > Aquatic >...
GGAGCCACTCCGGCTCCCGCTCGTCGGCCTCCGGCGCCCGGGCAGGCCCGGTGTGCCCGTACTCGTCGGCGATGTTGATGCCGCCGAGGAAGGCCACCTCCCCGTCGACGAGCAGGATCTTGCGGTGGTTGCGGCGGAGGCGCCCCGCCAGGAGCGAGGTGAGCGGGTGGTAGATGAGGACCTGGCACCCCTCGGCCTCCAGCTCCCCCTGAAGCCAGCGGCCGTCGAGGGCCGTGCCCCAGCCGTCGAGGACCACGGTGACGCGGACCCCGCGCCGCGCCGCCGCCGCCAGCTCCGCGCGGAACTCCTCCCCGATTCCGTCGCGCGCCAGCCGGTAGACCTCGAGGTGCACCGCCTCCCGCGCCGCGCCGATGGCGGAAAGCATCCGCGGGAAGGCTTCGCGCCCCCCGTCGAGGAGGGTGACCGCATCGGCCGGCCGCCTCGGCCCGGCCCGCGTCGGCATCGGATCGCCCACCAACCTTCAAGGTAGTGCACCCGGGCGCCGGCGGCCGTCCCACGGCTCGCGGACCCGCAAGGGGCCGGCCCGGCGCCTGGCCGGTGGCGTAGGATGTGGTCGCTGGACGCATTCCAGGCGGTGGAGGTGGGTCATGAGACGGATCCTGGTGGCAATCGACGGCTCGGAGCCGTCCCAGAAGGCCACGCGCATGGCGGTGGACATCGCATCCCGCTTCGGGGCGCGCCTGACGCTGGTCTACGTCGTCCCGCGGCTGCTCCTGCCGCCCGACGTGTACGGGCTGACGATCGCCGAGGTCGAGCGCGAGCAGCGCACCCACGCGGAGCGGCTCGTCAACGAGACGCTCGCCAAGCTCGGCGAGCCCGGCGTGGAGGTGGACACGTCGATCCTCTCCGGCCCGCCGGCCGAGTCGATCGCCGAGGCCGCCGCCGCGCCGGACGTGGACCTGGTGGTGGTGGGGAGCCGCGGCAAGGGCGCCGCGGCCCGGGTGCTCCTCGGCAGCACCTCGGATCGGCTGGTGCACATCAGTCCCAAGCCCATCCTGGTCGTGCACTGAGGGACCGATGATCCAGGTCGGCGACTTCATGACCCGCGAGCTCGTGACGGTGAAGGAGACCGACGACCTCTCGCTGGCCGCGTCGATCCTCCGGCTCGGCGGCATCCGCCACCTGCCGGTGGTGCGCGACGGGCGGCTCGCCGGGCTCCTCACCCAGCGCGACCTCCTGCGTGCCGGTGACACCGGTTCGGCCTCCGGGGCGATCCTCGCCCGGGACGTGATGACGACCAACCCCACCACCGTCCCGCCGGACGGCTCGCTGGCGACCGCGGCCCGCCTCATGCTGCGCCACAAGTTCGGATGCCTGCCGGTCTGCGAGCCGGACGGCCGGCTGGTGGGCATCGTCACCGAGAGCGACTTCGTCCGCTTCGCAGCCGACGTCGTCCAGGACCTCGACGTCGTGCAGGACGCCGTGACGGCCCGCGCCACCTGACCCGGACACCGGCGCGTGGTCTGGCGGCGCGCCGGCGGCGGCACCGGAGGTTGCCCCGGGGTGCCCGGACGGCTTAGATCCGGCCCTCGCCATGGCCGAGACCGTCTTCGAGGAGCTCAAGCGCTACGTCGCCTTCGGCGACGAGGACGCGCTGGCGCTGCGGGCCCTGCACCACCTGGTGGCGCCGCGGATCCCGGCGGTCGCCGAGACCTTCTACGACCGGATCCTCGCCCACGACGGGGCCCGCCGGGCGCTGGCCGGCGGAGAGAGGCGCGTCGGGAACCTCAAGGTGACGCTCCAGCGCTGGATGGGCGAGGTCCTCTCCGGCCCCTGGGACGATGCCTACTTCGAGGCCCATTGCCGCATCGGCCGGGTCCACGTCCGCATCGACCTGCCCCAGCACTACATGTTCGGGGCCATGAACGTGGTGCGCGAGGCGCTGGGGCGAGCGGCCGACGAGGTCCTCGCCACCGACCCGACGAGGCGGATGGGCTCCCGCCGCGCGCTCCACAAGATCCTCGACCTCGAGCTCGCCATCATGCTCCACACCTACCGCGAGGACCTGCTGGCCAAGGTGTCTCGGACCGAGCGGCTCGCCACCTTCGGGCAGCTGGTGGGGTCCATCGGCCACGAGCTGCGCAACCCGCTCGGCGTCATGGAGACCTCGCTCTACCTCGTGCGCGGTCGCACCGGGGAGGACCAGCGGGTGAAGAAGCACCTCGACCGCATCGGAGAGCAGATCCACGTCGCGAACGGCATCATCACAGACCTCCTCGACATGGTCCGCGATCGGCCACTGCGGAGGGAGCGGGTCCGGCTGGCGGCGCTGGTGGCCGAGGCGGCCGGTGCGGTGGCCCGCCCGGCGGAGGTCGCCTTGAGGCTCCAGGGGCTCGAGGCGCTACCCGAGGTCGAGGGCGACCCCGGCCAGCTCCGGCAGGTCTTCGTGAACCTGCTCGGGAACGCCGTCCACGCGGCCTCGCCGCGGGGCACGGTGCGGGTCGCCGGATCGGCCGAGCCCGCCGCGCCCGGCGGCGCGGTGTCGATCGCGGTCGAGGACGATGGGCCGGGGGTGGACGAGTCCGTGCGCAGCCGGCTCTTCGAGCCGCTCGTCACCACCAAGGAGAAGGGCATCGGGCTGGGTCTGGCGCTGGTGAAGCGCATCGCCGGGCGACACGGCGGCTCGGTCTCCTACGAGCCACGACCGGGCGGAGGCTCCCGCTTCACCGTCCAGCTGCCGAGGTCCTGACCGATGCGCCGCTGCCTGGTGGTGGACGACGACCGCGACTTCGCCGAGAACCTGGCCGAGATCCCGTGGGACGCGGGCGCCGAGGCGGAGGTGACCCACTGCGGCGGACAGGCGCTGGGCCGCGTCCGCGCCCGCGGCTTCGCGCCGGTCACGGCCGCCTCGGTGCTCGAGACCGAGCGGCTCGACGCGCCGCCGCCCCACCGGGGTCCCTCCCCCGAGCCCTTCGACACCACCGCGCCGCTCGAGGCCGTGGAAGGGCTCCACCGGAAGAGGACCACCGCTTGACGCCCCCCTCGCACGCCCCGCGCCGCCCGCGGGTCCTCATCGTCGACGACAGCGCCTCGCTCGTCGACAACCTGCGGGAGATCCTGGAGGAGGCGGGGTACGCGGTGCGCACCGCGGGATCCTGCGCCAGCGCCATCGCCGCCGCCCGGGATGGGTTCGACGTGGCGCTCGTGGACCTGCGCCTGCCCGACGGGGACGGGACGCTGCTGGCGCCGCGGCTGAAGGACGAGAGCCCCGACGGCGAGGTCGTGCTCCTGACCGGGTTCGCCACGCTGGAGTCGGCGGTGGCGGCGGTGCGTGCCGGCGCCTGCGCCTACCTGGTGAAGCCCTGCGCCACGCAGGAGTTGCTCGTCACCGTCGAGCAGGCGATGCGCCAGGTGCGGCTCCACTCGGAGAAACGGGAGCTCTCTCGCCGCGCCCAGACCGCCGAGAAGCTCGCGGCGGTCGGCACCATGACGGCGGGCCTCTCCCACGAGATCCGCAACCCGCTGAACGCCGCGGCCCTGCAGCTCGCGGTGCTGGAGCGGCGGCTCCGCAGGTTGCCGGCGTCGGAGCAGGCGCCGCTCGTCGAGCCCCTGCAGCTCGTCCGCGACGAGATCCGCCGCCTCGACCACGTGCTCGAGGACTTCCTCCAGTTCGCGAGGCCGCGGGTCTTCTCGCCGCAGCCGGTCGAGGTGGTCCCCATCCTCGGCCGGGTGCTCGACCTCGTCGCCGGGCAGGCCGAGGAGCGCGGCATCGAGGTGCGGCGCGAGTTCGAGAAGGTGGCCCCCATCGCCGGCGACGAGGAGCGGCTGCGCCAGGTGGTGATGAACCTGGCGCTGAACGCGCTCCAGGCCGTCCCCGCCGGGGGCTGGCTCAGGGTCTCGTGTCGCCCCGCCGAGGACCCGCAGTCGATCGAGATCCTGGTCGACGATGCGGGACCCGGCGTGCCTGACGACATCCGCGGGCGGATCTTCGAGCCCTTCTTCACCACCAAGGCCGAGGGCTCCGGCCTCGGGCTGCCCATCGTCCACGCCATCGTCACCCAGCACGGGGGCACCATCAGCGTCGAGGAGGCGCCCGAGGGCGGCGCGCGCTTCGCGCTGCGGCTGCCGCGCGCGAGGTGAAGAGCCGGCGCGCCTGCCCCGGCGCCGCCGGTCAGGACCCCGTCGGCTCGTCGGCGGGCTCGTCGGACTCCCGCGGCGTACGCCCGTTGCCCTGGGCGTACTCCTTCAGGCGGTACTGGATCTTCCGGACGCTGATGCCCAGGATCTCGGCGGCGCGCGAGGTGGAGCCGCCCACCATGTCCAGGGTGCGCAGGATGGCCTCGCGCTCGATCTCGTAGAGGGTGGCCCCGGGGATGAGCGCCCCGGGGCTCCGCTCGCGGAGCCGGGGCCCGCGGAGCGACGGTGGCAGGTCGTCGGCGGTCAGCTCCAGCCCCTTGCAGAGGACCACGGCGCGCTCCACCACGTTCTCGAGCTCCCGGACGTTGCCGGGCCAGTCGTGGGCCAGCAGCGCGTTCAGCGTGCCGGGGGCGAGACCGCCGATCTCCTTGCCGTAGGCCTTCGAGTACTTCTCGACGAAGTGGCTCACCAGCGCAGGGATGTCCCCCTTGCGCTGCCGCAGCGGCGGGAGCGTCACCGCCACCACGTTGAGACGGTAGAAGAGGTCCTCGCGGAACTTGCCGGACTTCACCTCGGCGGCCAGGTCCCGGTTCGTCGCCGCGACGAGCCGCACGTCCACCTTGATGGTCGAGGTGCCGCCGACCCGCTCGAACTCCTTCTGCTGGAGGACGCGGAGCAGCTTGATCTGGAGGGCCGGCGTGATGTCGCCGATCTCGTCCAGGAACAGCGTCCCGCCGTCGGAGAGCTCGAACCGCCCTTCCTTGCGTCCGATGGCCCCGGTGAAGGACCCCTTCTCGTGGCCGAAGAGCTCGCTCTCGAGCAGCGTCTCCGAGAGCGCCGCGCAGTTCACCTTGATGAAGGCCTTGTCGCGCCGCGGCGACTCCTCGTGGAGGGCCTGGGCGATGAGCTCCTTGCCGGTGCCGGACTCTCCGAGGATGAGGACCGTGGCCTTGGTGGGCGCGGCCCGCTTGACCACCTCGTAGACCGCCTGGAGCTCCGGGGCGTCGCCCACGATGTTGTGGAACCGGTAGCGCTCCCGGACGCGCTCCCGGAGGTTCTGGGCGTCGCGCTGCAGCCGCAGCTTCTCGAGCGCCTTCTCCAGGACCACCAGCACGGCGTTCACGTCGAGAGGCTTGACGAGGTAGTTCTCGGCGCCCGCGCGCATCGCCTCGACCGCCGCCTCGACGCTGGCGAAGGCGGTCATCATGACGAAGACCGCGTCCGAGCCCTGCTCGCGGGCGCGCCGGAGCAACGTGAGCCCATCCATGCGCGGCATGCGGACGTCCGCCAGCACGGCGGCGGGCGCGAACGACTCGAGGATCTGGAGGGCCTCCTCGCCGTCCGCCGCCTCGGCAATCTCGTAACCCTCCTCGGAGAGGATGGTGCGCAGCGCCACACGCGCGTTCTGCTCATCGTCCACGACGAGGATTCGCTCCTTCCCGCCTCGCGAACCCATCTTGACTCCCGCCATTCTCCGGCCTCTCCAGGCTTCCGTTCGCACGCAAGGAATGCGGCGCGCCGCATCCTATGCACGATCCGCTCCCTGGTCTACCCCTAGAGGCGCAAGAATCTTCCGGGTATCGACGAGCCCTCGCCGGAGCGTTCCGAGGATCGCCCGACGTCTTGCACCGACCGCCCGAGACCGCCTGCGCGCGGACCGCGGCCCGACCGGAGGCCCCGAAGAAGGCCCCCGAAGGGGTTACGGTGCCGGCCGCCGGGTCTCAAGCATCGCCGCCGGCCTCCCGGAGCCTCCCGACCCGGTCATAGGGGCGCCAACGAAACGCCGCGCCCAGCGACTCGGCCTCGCGGCGGCACGCAGCCTCGTCGAGCCCGGGCACCGCCACGAAGCTCGCCTGGACCTCCGGGATCTGGCGCCGCGCGCAGCGGATGAACTCCCGCGCCCCCTGCCAGGCCGCCTCGCCGAAGCGGTTGGGGCAGAGGCGGAGGTAGGTCGCGGGGTCCGGGGCGTTCAAGGAGACCACCACCGCGTCCACGCCGGCCGCCGCGAGCTCCGGGGTGACGTCCCGCCCCTCGCGCCGGTTCGCGAGTCCGTCGGTGTCGAGCCGGACGCGCCCGACGCCGGCCGCCTTCAGGCGCCGCGCCACGTCGAGGAGCACGCCGAGGTTCCGGGTCGGCTCGCCGAGCCCCGTGAAGACCACCTCCGGCCGCCCTTCCAGGCCCGCGGCAACCACCTGCGCCCAGACCTCGTCGGCGCTGGGCGGCCTCTGCAGCTTCAGGTCCCAGCCGCCGATCACCCAGTCGCCATCCCGGATCTTCGGGCAGAAGACACAGGCCAGCGTGCAGGCGCTCGTCAGGTTCAGGTAGAGCGCGTCGCCGAGGACGTATGCGTAGGAGGGTGCCGCGGCCACCCCCTGCCGGACGTGGGTCACTCCTGGGTCTTAATCCTCGGCGATGCGGTGGCCACTGCACCCGAGGCAGTAGCGAGCCTCGGGGATGGCTCGCAGCCGCTGCAGGCCGAGCGGCCCGCCGCAGGCGAGGCAGGCTCCGTAGCGCCCCTCCGCGATCCGGCCGAGCGCCTCGTCGATCTCGGCGAGCTCGCGCCGCACGACCTCGCTCGGCGCCTCGGCAGGGCCGTGGTCGTCTGCGAGGACGGTCCCCCGCACCGCGTCGTGAGGCACGGCCTGCCGCCCTCGCAGCGCCTGGCGGCGGTGCAGGAGCACGGTCTTGGCCTCTGACTCGATGCGGCTCATCCGGTCGGGTTCCCCCGCAGGCGACCCTCTCGCCCGAGCGGAACCCCAGGCTCTTTCACGCGTCGTGCCTAGCGCCGAATCACCCGATTCCACGAGAGGATTCCGCACCGACGAACGCCGCGGGCGACGGATGGCGCATCCATTGCGCTGCTGGGGCCGGCGAATGGCGACCGGTGCGCCGGGATCCGCGCGCCGCCGGGGACGCTGGCAGGGCGGCCCCAAGGCAGGCGCCGTCAGCCCGTCTCGCCGCCGCCCTCCTCGCCGTCCCGGCCGCGCCGGCCGCGGCGCAGCAGGGAGACGAGCGCCTTCAGGGCATCGGTGGTCGTGAAGATCCCCACCACCGCGCCCCGATCGACCACCACCGCCGACCCGTGCCTCTGGGCGGCCATCTGCTCGGCCACCTCGTCGAGCGCCGCATGGGGCGGGACGGCGATGGGCTCGGCGCTCATGGCCTCCTCGACGAGCTCGCGGGCGACGTCCACGCCCTTCAGCGTCTCGAGGAGGTAGAGGTCGCGCTGGGAGACGATGCCCACGAGCTTGCCGCCGTCGACCACCGGGAGATGCCGGACGCCCTTCTCGCGCATCGTCTGGTGGGCCTGGGCCAGCGTGTGCCGGCTCGAGATGACGTGGGGGCCCACGGTCATGAATCGCTGGACGATGAACTTGGCCATGCCATCCTCCACCGGCCGGGGACCCCGCTGCCGTGACCCCAAGACTACTCCGGTCCGGGCCGCGCTGGGTCTCCCGGAAGGGCCCCGGCGGCTGCGGGCGCGCCGGCGCCGCCGGGCTCGCGCACCGGGCGCGGCGGTGTGCCCCGTCGCCCCGCGCCACGGCCCGTTGGCGGTTGTGCGGCGCGTCCGGCTGGGTTAGCTTCCGCGAACCATGGAGAAGACCTGGGTCAAGGACGTGAAGGAAGGCGAGCGGGTCAAGGCCCTGTTCGCCGTGTCCCGCAAGGCCGTCCCCACCGCAAAGAGCGGCAAGAGCTACCTCTCGGTCACGCTCGTCGATCGCACCGGCGAGCTCGAGGCCCGCGCCTTCGAGCGCGTGGAGGAGGTCGCCACCCTCTTCGAGGAGAAGGACCTCGTCGAGGTCGAGGGTTCGGTGGGCACCTTCCAGGGCAAGCCGCAGCTGCGCATCGAGGCCATCGCCAAGGCTGACCCGACCGGCGTCGCGATCGACGCCGCGGACTTCGTCTGGGTGGCGCCGCCGGAGCCGAAGAAGCCGGAGAAGCCGGCCGCCGACGACGCCACCGCCGCGCTCTGGGCCGAGCTGACCGGGCTCGTCGAGGCCGTCACCGATCCCCACGTGAAGACGCTGGTGCGGGCCTTTCTCGACGACGAGGACGTGGCGACGCGGCTGCGGCGCGCCCCGGCCGCCAAGAGCGTGCACCACGCCTACCCGGGCGGCCTGCTCGAGCACACGGTGAGCTGCATCAAGCTCTCCCACCGCGTCGCCGACCAGTACCCGCAGCTCGACCGCGACTTGCTGGTCGCCGGGGCGTTCTTCCACGACCTGGGCAAGATCCGCGAGCTCACCTTCGAGCGGTCGGTGGACTACGGCGACGAGGGGCGGCTGGTCGGCCACCTCGTCATGGCCGCCCAGTGGATCCACGACAAGGCGCGCCGCGCCGGCGTCCCTCGCGACCTGGAGCACCATGTGGTGCACCTGGTGCTGGCGCACCACGGGAAGCACGAGTACGGCTCGCCCAAGGTCCCGCTCACCCTCGAGGCACTCGTCACCCACTTCATCGACGACCTCGACAGCCGGATGAACTCGTGGGTGAACCTGATGGGGCGCGACGGCGGCAGCCGGCGCTGGACCGACGCCAACAACATCTACGGCCACCACATCTGGCGGGGGCCGCTGCCCACCGCCCAGGTGGAGAAGAAGGGGCCGCCCCCGGAGCTGCTCTCACCGGTCATCTACGTTCCGCGCGACGCGCCGCCCCACGGCGGCGAGACGCGGAAGGCCTCGCAGAGCAAGAGGCCCAGGCCGGCGCAGCGCCCCCCGCGGCCCGAGGTGAAGGCGCCGGAGCCCTCGGCGGGCGCCGAGAGCGCCGCGGCCGCGCCGCACCCCGAGGGCACCGCGCCGCACCCCGAGGGCGCCGCGGCCCATCCGGAGCATCCGCCGCGCCCCGAGCGAGGCAACCGCCCCGACCGCGGGCCACGTGGCTCCGGCGGGCCAGGCGGCCCGGGCGCATCGCGCGGGCCCATCGGTCCGGGAGGAGCGCGCGGGCCGGGCGGCCCGGGCGACCGCAAGCCCCGCTACATGGGGCCTCGCCTTCCTGGCGACCGCGGGCCGCAGGCCCGCCCGGAGAAGCCCCGCTCGCTGACCCACAACCCCTTCGCGGCGCTCGCGGCGAAGGTGGAGGGGGCCTCGCCGGAGCCGCGCCGGGAGGAGGCCATCGCGGCCGCGCCGGCGGCGCCCGAGCCCCCGCCGGCGCCCGAGCCCCTCGCTCCGGAGCCGGCCGCCCCGGCGGCCGGCGAGCCCAACCCGCCGGCCCCCACCGGGGGAAGCGAGACGGCGACCTAGCCCGTGGTCTCGTTCGGCCGCACCGCAGCCATCTTCGACGTCGACGACTCGCTCCTCGACGGCAACGCCGGGACCATCTTCAGCTGGTACCTCTACAGCGAGAAGATCATGCGGCCGGAGATCCGCGCCCGGGTCCCGCGCCTGGTCTACGAGTACGCCCGACGCCGGCTCACCGAGCGCGACATGGTGGAGCTGGGATCCCGCTGCCAGGCAGGGCTCTGGGCGGACGACCTCCGGGGCCACGCCCACGCCTGCTTCGAGAAGTTCCTGCGCAAGCGTATCACCGCCGGGGCCGTCCGTCTGATCCGGAAGCACCTGCTCTCCGGGCACTTCGTGGCCATCGCCTCCGGGTCGCCGCAGTACATCATCGACGAGGTGGGCCGCCACCTGCGGGTGCACGAGGCGGTGGGGACGCGGACCCGGGTGGTGGAAGGCAAGGCCACCGACGAGATCCTGGCGCCGGTGGTCTTCCAGGAGGGCAAGCGCGCGGCGGTGGAGCATCTCGCCGGGCGCTACGGCCTCGACCTGTCGCGGAGCTGGCTCTACTCCGATTCGGCAGCCGACGTGCCGCTCTTCGAGGCGGTGGGCAACCCGGTGGTGGTGAACCCCAAGGACTCCTTCCGGCCCGTCGCCGAGCAGCGCGGCTGGCCGGTGGTCGAGTGGAAGGAGCGAAACAAGGGGCTCACCCCGGACCTGGCCGACGAGTGGGGCAGCTGGGACGGGTGAAGGCGCGCGCGGCGCCGACCCGTCCCGGCACCACGGTCCCGGCGCAACGCTCACGCCGGCAGACGGAACAGCCGGCGGGCGTTCGCGGTGGTGGCCTCCGCCACCTCCTCCGGCGTCGTTCCCCAGATCTCGGCTACCTTCTCGGCCACGCGGGCCACCCAGGCCGGCTCGTTGCGCCGGCCGCGGTGGGGCGCCGGCGCCAGGAACGGGCTGTCGGTCTCCACCAGCAGTCGGTCCCGGGGGACGTGGCGCACCGCCTCCCGGATGGGCCCGGCGTTCCGGAAGGTGACGACGCCCGCCACCGAGATGAAGAGGCCGAGGTCCAGGTAGGCACGCGCCGCCTGCCGGTCGCCGGTGAAGCAGTGGATGACCCCGCCCGCCTCGGGCACCCCCTCGCCGCGGAGGATGGCGGCGCAGTCCGCGTCGGCCTCGCGCACGTGGATCACCACCGGCTTGCCGGCCGCCCGCGCGATCGCCAGCGATCGCCGAAAGGCGTCCTGCTGCACGGGGCGCGGCGAGAGGTCGTAGTGGTAGTCGAGCCCGGTCTCCCCGACCCCGACGACGAGCGGGTCGCGCGCCAGGCGGGCGCTCGCCTGCCAGTCGTCCTCCGGCACACGGGCGCACTCGTGAGGGTGGATTCCGATGGTGGCCGAGACGGTCCCCGGGTACGCGCGCGCCAGCTCCAGCGCGTTGCCGAAGTCGCCCGGCCCCCGCCACAACCCCACGGCGACGATGCGCACGACGCCGGCCGCGGCAGCCCGAGAGACGACGCCGGGGACGTCGTCCCGGAAGTCGTCGAAGTCGAGGTGCGCGTGGCTGTCGACGAGCGTCACTTGACGCGGGTCCCCGGCGCCACTTCGTCGCTCACCGAGAGGAGCCGGGGGGGGTCGCCCGCGGCGAGCAGCATTCCCTGGGACGGGATGCCGCGCAGGGACCGCGGCTCCAGGTTCGCCACGACCACGATGCGCCGGCCCACGAGGGCGGCCGGCTCCGGGTAGGCCAGTGCGATCCCGGCGACGATGGTCCGGGGCTCGGCCTCGCCGACGTCCACCGAGAGCTTGAGCAGCTTGTCGGCCTTCTGCACCCGCTCGGCCGCCTTCACCAGGCCCACCTTGAGCTCCACCTTGGCGAAGTCGTCGAAGGCGATGGTCGCCGGGGGCGGCGGCGCGACCGGCTGGGCCGTGACCCGGCTGGCGGTCTCCGAGGGGCTCGGGGCCGCCGACACCCTGGCCGGGGCCGGCGCGGCCGCCGCCGGGGTGGCGACGAGCTTCGCCACCTGCCGGGCGTCGAGCCGGGCGATCTGGGGGGGCTTCTCGCGCGGCTGCACCGGCGGCCCGGCGAAGGGGTCGAACTCCGGCGCCCAGACGGGAGGCCGCGCCTGGCCGAAGGCGCTGGCCAGGCCGTCGGCGAAGGTCGGCATCACCGGCCACAGGAGCACGGCCACCGCCCGCAGGGCCTTGGCGGTGGTGAAGAGCAGCCGGCGGGATCCGGGCGAGCCGGGGTCCTCCCAGGGCTTCGCCTCCTGGAGCCGCTTGTTGCAGAGGTCGGCGACCTGGTTCGCGAGGCGCACCACCTCGCGGTACTCGAGCGCCCGGTAGGCCGACCGCCCCAGCCGCAACGCCTCGCGGGCGGCGCCGGCGAGGCGCTCCTCCGGCTCCTCCTGGAGCGGCGCGCCGGACCGCTCCAGGAGCGCGAAGACCCGTGAGGCGAGGTTGGCCACGTTGTTCGAGAGGTCGGCGTTGATGCGGTTGCGGAACTCGTCGAGGGACAGGTCCAGGTCGGAGACGCCCGGGCCCAGGTTCGCCGCGTAGTAGTAGCGGAGCAACTGCGGGTCGAGGCCGGCGTCGAGATAGGTGCGGCCGGTCACGAAGGTCCCGCGGGACTTCGACATCTTCTCGCCGTTCACGGTGAGGTGGCCGTGCACCGCCATGCGGTCGGGGAGCTTGAGCCCGGCGGCGTGGAGCATCGCCGGCCAGAAGACCGCGTGGAAGCGCAGGATGTCCTTGCCGATGAAGTGCTCGAGCCGCGCCGGCGCGTCCGGCGCGAGGTAGCGCGCCTCGTAGGCGGCCGGGGTGAGCCGTCGGTCGGCCGGTGCCTCGGCAGCGAAGTAGTGCTCGCCCGACGACAGGTAGCCGATGGGCGCGTCGAGCCACACGTAGATGAACTTGCCGGGGAACTCCGGGTCGCGGACCGGGAAGCCGAAGTACGGCGGGTCGCGCGTGATGCACCAGTCCTGCAGGTCGGCGAGCCAGCCCTTGACCTGCTCGCGGACGCCGGGCTCGAGGTGCCCCTCCCCTTCCACCCAGGCGCGGATGACCGGCTCGACCTTCTTCAGGTCGACGTAGGCGTGGTCGCTGGAGCGCACCACCGGCGCCGTTCCGCACAGCGCGCAGCGCGGCGCCTTCAGGTCGCGGGGGTCGTAGGTGGTGCCGCACCTCTCGCAGACGTCCCCGTACTGGTCGGGTGCTCCGCACTTCGGGCAGGTGCCCTTCACGAACCGGTCGGGCAGGAAGCGCGCATCCGTCTCGCAGTAGAGCTGCTCGACCGAGCGCTTGTAGATGAGCCCCTTCCCCTTCAGCGCGTCCCAGATGCGCCAGGCCCACTTCCGGTTCTCGTCGGAGTCGGTCGTGTAGTAGGTGCTGAAGTCCACGCCGAACTGCTGCAGGTCGCGGTGCTGCTCCTCGCGGTAGCGGGCCACGAAATCTCGGGGGGGGACGCCGGCCTTGGCGGCGTTCACCTCGATGGGCGTGCCATGCGAATCGGCGGCGCACACGTAGGTGACGTCGTCCCCGCACGACCGGCGGAAGCGGACGTGGACGTCGGTCTGGATGTACTCGACGAGGTGCCCCAGGTGGATGGAGCCGTTCGCGTACGGCAGGGCGCTGGTCACCAGGACTCTCTCGCTCAAGCGGTCCTCCTCTCTCCGTCCCGGGGCCCGAGCAGTCCGATGAGGCAGCGCTCCAGGAGCAGCGCGCCGTCGGCCCCGGTCTTCATGGCGTGATCGGCCTCGGCGAGCCCCGCCAGCGCCTCGAGCAGCTCCTCGCGCGAGAAGCGCTGCGACGCCTGGTACTTCATCCACAACCCGTAGGGCTTCCGGTCCCCCAGCTCCTTCTCCGGGATGGTGGGAAGGACGCGGGCCTGCCACTCCCCGAAGGAGCCGAGGCGGGCCCCGCCCGCCGCCCGCCGCCCTCGCTCCCCCTCCACGATCAGGCGGCGCACCGTGCCGGCGAGCGAGGCCACCAGCATGTGCGGGCTCCCGCCGCCGGCCAGCGTGCGCCCCATCACCTGCAGCGACGTGCCCAGATCCCGCGACTCCACCGCGTTTCCCAGCGCGAAGAAGGGATCCTCGGCCACGCGGGCCACCAGCGCGTCGACGTCCTCCGCCCGGATGGCCTTCCGGTCGCCGACGTAGGCGGCGAGCTTCTTCAGCTCCGCGGCCAGCGCCCGGGCGTCGTCGCCCAGCAGCGTCGCCAGCCGCGCCTCGGCCCCGCGGTCCAGCGACTTCCCGGTGCCCTCCAGGAGCGAGGCGGCGAGCGGCCCCAGCGCCGGCCGCGGGTCGTCCCACTTCCCCTCCATCTCCACCGCCAGCGTGACGCGGCGGCCGGCTCCGGCGAGCCGCCTCACCAGCGGCAGGCGCCCATCCACCTTCCCGGCGGCCACGTCGCG
>Ga0209253_10003547_pt1 | contig 13731 bp, 8 predicted proteins | sample FrelakmetBRP12BR_FD_187145 | JGI IMG/M metagenome (GOLD analysis project Ga0209253, IMG submission 187145) | Freshwater lake sediment microbial communities from the University of Notre Dame, USA, for methane emissions studies - BRP12 BR (SPAdes)... | ecosystem: Environmental > Aquatic >...
CCGACCAGGATCTCAAAGACGGACAGTCGATCGGGCTAGTTGAGCTTGTGGCCAAAACGGGGCTGGTGACGAGCAAGAGCGAAGCACGGCGTCTAGTGGTCCAGGGCGGAGTGGAGTTCGATCAGAAGAAGCAGAGTGACGCCAATGCGATGGTCACGATCGAAGCCGGTCGTCAGTACCGCATGAAAATAGGCCGGCGAAAGTTTGCTCTCGTGGAGCGGACATAGAACGCGGGTTTGTTGCCAATCACGTGACTCTGATCGCTTGTCCGGTGTTACTTGTTCTCCCCTTCATGTGTCTAATCTGAAATCATAATTGTGACTGACGCGGCAGTCCAGTCCGCTGCGGGGGCGCTTGATGCGACGACCGGAGCGGTCGGTTCGCTTGCAGCAGGCATGACCGGCGTGAGCGCGGTCAGTTGCTCGGGAGAGGCGGCGGGCGACGGCACCGGCGCGGCCGGAGGAGTCTGATCAACCGGCGGAGCGCTGATCGCTCCCGGAACCGGGGCCGTCGTATCCGCGACGGTGATGATGCCTCTGGTTGCGACGGTGGCGAGGCTGCGCCGGAGAGACTGAACGGTATTGGCGACCGAGCGTGTCTTGACCGTCGTGCCGGTCTGCGTTCCGGACGTCTGCAACGCCGTAATTCGATCACGAATCATCTGGGCTGTTTGCAGATCTGTACTGGTGAAAACTCGAATCGTGTCCGTGCCCTTCGGGGGGCTGTAGTCCCAATAGAAACCGGCTCGATTGCCGGGCTTGAGGGAATCCGGAATCAGCACGGGCTCGCTCGCCCGGATGAAGCCGTCGCCGTAGAAACTACGCTGTTGGTAGCTGTTGGGGAATAACAGATTGACCCCGCCTTCAGAGTCGACATCGACGATGGTGATATAGGCGTCGGCATTCACGCGTACTTCCAGTTGTAAACTGTTGTGTTCCGTGCGGGGTTTGCCTGACTTCCTGATGTGATACTTGGCTGCTCGGGTGTCGCCGACGACTTTGATGCCGCGCGTACTCACGGTCGGTTTGGGCTTCACGGCGGTGGCGACACGCACGTCAATCTTCAGTTGCGAAGAAGGATTGTCCAGTGTCAGGAGCTCCGAGGCATTGGCCGATCGCGAGATGACCGTCGCCATGCCGGTCCCCCAGGGTTCATTCAGCCCGAATGTGCCGACCACCTGCATCCCGTCGGCGGCGAGCAGTCTGAGCGTGCTGTCTTCCACATCGACCGAAAAGCGTGCCGCTTGATCGGGCCCGACCAGGTCCACGTCCTTGATATTCGTCCGCAGCGTTTCTTCGACGACCGTGCGGGTATCAGGAGGCATATCGAGCAGGCGGATGGGAATCCGCTGACCGGTGGGAGCCGGCAACAATGAGACGGCTCTGGCCCTGGCTGGAATTTTGCCTGCTGATGATTGCACTTTTGCGGTGGAGTCTTTTCCGTTGAGCTGTGTGACGGTGGCTACGGCCAGGGCATGACCGGGGGCGAAGCGGGTTTCGCCGGGAGGATAGAGCGACCATGTGGAACCGGGGGCCGCGCCGAGGAGGGGGCCGTTGATCAAGGTGACCAGACCGGCCTCACCGGGCATCACGTCCAGCCAGGGGAGGCGCGCGCCGGTCCCGTTCCCCGGACCGGCGGAAGCGGCCGGCGATGAGCCGAACAAGGCTTTCTCAATCAGATCCGGAGGCGCTTCCAACTGAGGTTCCGGCATCGAACTCCGGCCGAAGTGCGTCTGGATCCGCTTTAATTCCTGCTCAACGCCGGTGAAGACTTCGCGAGGAGAGGCCCCGGGCCCTGCGGAGCTTAAACTTTTTGCCAGCGAATAGGTGAAGAAGCCGTGGTAGCGGCCGTCGACCGGGCCGTCCAGTGCTTCCTGATGGGACGCCGCGCCGGTCATGACGATGTAACGCGACGTGATCACCGGAACGATGGCGCGGGTCTTCGGCTTCGCGTCTTCGGCTTTTTTGTAGATGTCGACCCGGCTGTCCTGGGGGATCGAACGGGTGCGGATATCCAGGGAGCGGGTGGCGGTGCCGGAATGGCAAGAGTCCAGGACGATGAACGCGTTCTTTGCGGCCATCCGTGAAAACACGGCATCAAGCTCGTCGTCGGTGATGTCCCGCACGCCGGCGGTTCGGCCGTCTTGCGGCACCAGCGTTTCATCGAGATGATCGTCGGGCTCGTCTCCGTTCAGATCTTCGACCTGCGATCCGTGACCGGAGTAGTGAAAGTAGATGGTGTCGTTCGGGCCGGCATCCTTGGCCAGCTGCTCAAGGGCGGCCAGCATGCCGGCCCGCGTCGCCGCTTCGTCGGTCACCACCGAGATGTTTTTGTCTGCGAACCCCCAGCGGGTCAGCAGAATCTGCCGCATCGTCTCAATGTCGTTCAGCGAACCTTGCAACTTTGGAACAGCCTTGTATTTGTTGATGCCGATCAGGAGTGCGCGTTTTGTGCCGGGGGGCGTGTCAACGGAGGGTGATTGAGCCTGCGCCCGATCACTGGGCCCCGTCCAGGCGACGAGGCTCAACAGCATGAGGAGGCTCAACAGCGAGCGTTGAGATGGTTTCATCGAGAGCACCTCTTCTTGTGGTCCGTCAAAAAAACATGTGACTCACATGTGACTCATGAGTGTGAGGCATCAGTGAGTCGCCGCGTCCGGCTGCCAGGTTCATGGTGATGTCGGGTCTGCCGAACGGATGATGGCTTCCCGCCCCCTGAGCAGGTCGAGTTTGTACTGAACGGCTGAGGCGTCGGCGGCGGGGATTTCGACGGTATAGCGCCCGTCGGTTGTCGGGCCGTCGATGATTCGTCCGTGAATGTCCTGAAGCAGCCCGCGGATCTGTTCGTCAGTTGCGGTATTCCGGAAGGTGACGATGATCCGGGCCGTCTGCATGCCGAGCGCACGTGTCGTGATCTGTTCCGGATGGGGCATCGGCAGGCTGATCCACATGATCAGACCGATTTGGGCGATGATCAGCGTGGCTGCAAGGGTGGGGACCCACCGAGGAACGAAGAGGGAGCGAAACCATTCATCGACCGCGTCCAGCCGGGAACGCTGCCCGACAGACCTGGGATGTCGAACAGCGGCCTCTCGATCGATGCTCTCCCGAATCTTCCGGGACATGTCCGACGAGGGGCTGGGCTGCGCGGCGTAGAGTGCGGTGAGGGCGCTCTTCAAGCCGGTCAGGTCCTCCAGCTCAGCCCGACAGGTTGAGCAGCCGGTGAGGTGTTGATCGACCTGCCGGCGATCGGATTCATTCAACGTGCCGTTGGCATACCAGGGAAGCAAGGCTGCTTCCGGATGGACCTGGGCGGGGAGTGTGTCCTGGTCACTCATCGAATCGACTCCTTCTGGCCCAGCCGTTCCAACTGCTGCTTAAGATGCTGCTTGGCGTAGTACACACGGGTCTTGACCGTATTGGTCGGAATCGAGAGGAGCGCGGCGATCTCTTCATACGGCAGCTCTTCATAAAAGACGAGCCGGAGGATTTCCTGATGCTCTCGCGAGAGGCCGGCGAGCGCGCGTTGCGTCAGCGAGGCCACCTGTTTCCGATGGACGCCGTCGAGGGGACTGTCTTCCGTATGAGGAAGTTCCGCTATGCCGTCGAGATCGACTTCGCGTTGCTGCCGCCCGGTGCGTCGCATGGCGTCGAGCGCCTTATGGCGCGCAATCCCGAAGATCCAGGTGGACACGCGCGACGTGTGCGAAAACGTTCCGGCGCCCCGCCATACCGCCATCATGGTATCGCCCACAATCTCTTCGGCCAGGGCGGAGTTGTAGACGAGCGTACAGACATATTGAAAGACGCGGTGCTCATAGAGAGAGTACAACTGGTTAAACGCCGATTGTTGCCCGGCGGCCACGGCTGCCAGGAGGTCCGATTCCGAGCCATCGTGTCTGTGAGTCGTATCCATGCCCGCCTAAGTTCACCCCGCGTACGCCGCGACCTTCTCAAGGCCCCTGCTCTAACACATTTATCCGGCCCCCTCAATAGAGACGCTTCGATTGACCGGCTTCCAACAGCGGTCTAGAATGCAATGAACCTTTTGCCGGCTCGTCCCGACATACGGGGCAGGACGGGAGGGAGCTGATGATGACTATCACAGGTACCATGAGAAAAATGACGAAACGGAGAGGGCAGGGGATCGTGATGCTGCTGCTCGGTCCCATCGTGCTCAGCTCCTGCGCAGCTGCGCCGTTCCTTGTTCCTATTGCCTTTGAGTTTGCGAGAAATCTGTTTCAGACCGGCCTCCAGAATTATGGGTCCAAGCATCGGGATAACCTCAGCAATCTCGTCGGCCGCCTGGCCGGACCCTATACGCAGGGTCTCCCTTCAATGGCAATGGCCGGGCCCGGTTTGCCGGCCCAGCCTGGAATGCCGGGACAGCCGGGATTTCCCGGTCAGCCAGCCCAGCTTGGACAACCGGGTATGCCGCAGCAACAGTTTCCCGGCCAGCAGGCCATCCCTGCTCAGCCCGGCGCCTACGACCCGAATAATCCTTACGGCGGGGCAGCTCCGGCTCCAGCCTATCCAGGCGCTGTCACCGCCCCCGGATCGCAGGTCAATCCCTACGGAACGGCACAGCCTGGAATGACTCCCTACGATCCGAATAATCCCTATGGAACGGCTGCGCAGAGCCCGAATCCCTACGGGCAACAGCAAGCCAATCCTTACGGAACACCATCACCCTACGGGCAGCAGCAGAGCAACCCGTACGGTACACCTTCTCAGTACGGACAACAGACAAACCCCTATGGGCAACAAGCCAATCCATATGGAGCACAGCCGCAATATGGCGCGCAGAATCCCATGGGGGCAAATCCTTATGGCGGGACAACTCAGGGGCAGCCGGCTTACGATCCGAATAATCCCTACGGGCAGGCTCAGCCCGGCTACGGGCAGACCCAGCCTGGCTACGGGCAGACCCAGCCTGGCTACGGGCAGACCCAGCCCGGCTACGGACAGGCTCAGTCCGGCTACGGACAGGCTCAGTCCGGCTACGGGCAGACCCAGTCCGGCTATGGGCAGGCTCAGCCCGGCTACGGGCAGGCTCAGCCCGGCTATGGTCAGACGCAGTCTGGATATGGCGCAGCTTCTCCCTATGGGACTCAACCTGCGCAACCAGCCTATGGTGCTCAACAGCAACAATACGGCGGGCAGGCTTATGGAGGGCAGCAGGCGTATGGAGGAGCGGCCGGCATCTATCCTCGCGGGCTTGGCGCCGAGCCGGTCGCGGTCGACGTAGCGATGGTTCGCCAGAAGCAAACGGGTAAGGGAAAAGAAGTCGTCTTGATGAACGACGGTGAAGTGCTGAAAGACGGGGGCGTCAACAAAGAGGCCGGTGACCGGTTCAAGATCGTCGTGCGGACCAACTGCGAATGCTACCTCTACATCACGTCGATTGATGGGTCAGGATGGGCCGAACCGGTATTTCCGACAAAAGACAGCAAGACTCCGAATCCGGTGAAGAAGGATCAGGAGTATGCGTTCCCCGAAGACGGGCATTGGTACACTCTGGACCAGATCAAGGGGATCGAGTCGTTCTTTGTGGTGGCATCGGCCAATCGGCGAACAGATTTGGAAGAAAGCTTTGCGCAACTCGCCGCGGAGAAGCGGCCGGAGACGAAGATTGTCGCCAAGGTGGAAGAGCCGCCGGTCATTCCGCGCGGGGTCGGCTCAGTGACGTCTCGCGGTATCATCAAAATACAGGACGACACCGGCGCCACATTGCAAGTTACACCCTTGTCCTATGCCGCGGCGCAGTCCGGTCAGGATGTGACCGTGACGCGCTGGTTCAAGCATGAATAACGTCAGCAGAGGTGTCGATACCATGAGGACGAAGCAACGGTCGGTCGTGCTGAGTGTGCTGACGGGGCTGGCGATGATCGCGTCGCTTGCCGAGGCGCAGGTATTTCCGCCGCGACAGCCTCAGCCCGCTCCGGCGCCGATGCCGGCTCCGGTCCAGCCTCAGCCGCAACCACAACCTGGTCAATTCGGTCAGCCGGGAGCGGTGCCGGGGCAGCCATCCATGCCGCAGGCCGGCGGACCGCCCGGAGTCCTGACCAAGACCATTCCCTTTACGTTGATACTGGGGGATCCCACGAAGTCGTTCATTCAGCTGGGCAACATGCGGAGCCCCTTCGATACGAATTTTTCGCTCGGACGAGGATTGGCCGGCCGGATTGCACTGGAGAAGTATTCCCACGAAGCGGGGAACGGGCAAAAATCGTATATCCATATCACCGGCGTCTCCAATCCTCCGGTTGTCACGACGGAAGGGGCCGAGCTTCGTCTTCAGTTCGTCTTCCCGGTCATTCAATTCAAAACCTATTATCGCGATTACAGCGGAGAAGGAGACAGTGCGCTGACGGATCTCGTCGCCGAGAAAGTCATCGTCGATCTCTTTATCACTCCGACCATCGACCAACGGCGCTATCCGACCTATCATTCCGTTCGCCTGGCGGTGATCGGAGCGGTCAAAGAGTCCGACAAGTGCACCTACTTCTTCGATGTGATTTTCCCCGTGAACATCTGTAAAGCCACGGTGGAATATTTCAAACAGCTCCAACCTGCTCTGGAGAATGGTTTGCGGGAGATCCTGCTCCAGCCGCAAACCCGCATGCAGTTCGATCAGCAGGTGGCGCAATTTCTCCGCGCCGATCTTCTTTCGAAAGCCGGGGTGAATCCCATGAGTCCCGCTCAGATCGAAATTGTCGACGCAGAATTTCGCGGGACGGACTACACGGTCTCCTACCGGCCTCGATAGCGCAGGCTCAACTCACTCTACGGCTGACGCTATCACCTCGCTGTGCGGGGCTGAGTTCCCTTTCAACGGCCGCTCACGTCCTATCCCAATCCAGCGACCTCGGCATGAAGCGTACGTGCACTGTTTGCGGTGCAGGTCGCGTGCTATACTGCGCCCCTCTCCACTCACTGTGCTCCGGAACGAGGTTGAAGGAGACAGGTCTCATGGCTTCATCAAAACGTTGCTGGACCACCCTCTCAGCGGTACTGCTACTCGCCCTTCTGCCGGCCGGTTGCGGCTGGTACTACATGTTTTCGAGTCCATCCGTCCCGGATTATCGACAGCCTACCGACGCCGATATCGAACAGATGACTCAGCGGATGATGGGTAAGGCGCCGAAACGGGAGGCGACTGTCAATAAAGACGGTGTCCAAGTGGTCTTTCAAACCGGCCATGCGAGCGGTATCCGCACCCTCGCGCTCAGCCCGAACGGCCGGTACATTGCGTCGTCCGGTCAGGATGCCACCGTGAAAATCTGGGATGTCGCCAGCGGCCAGGAAGTGCGGACTTTGACAGGCTACGGCATGCTGGGGAGCGACCTCCTCGCGTTCAGTCCGGATAGCACACGAATCATTTCTGCAGAGATGGGGAGCGGGATCAAAGTGGTGGAGGTGGCATCGGGCCGCGACGTGCGGACGGTGGGATCTGGTCCGGCGGTCGGCGGGACGGTCAGCGCCGACGGGCGGATTGCCGTGGCGCACGATCGGGGCTTCACCATGTCCCAAGGCCAGCGCTCCCTGACGGTGATCGACCTCGCGACCGGCCAGACTCTGTGGACGCTTCCTGATGCGGACTCGCAGAATCCTGTCGCTCTCAGCCCAGACGGCAACATTCTCTTAACATCCAAGGTCGACACCAGCATGCCCGCGTCGATCGGTTCCTTCTTCGGGTTCGGAACGCCTGCTTTACCGTCGATGCAGTATGAATTGCTGCTGTGGGATGTGCCCGCCAGGAAGCTTCGCAAGAAATGGCCTATCAAGATGGCCGAGGGGGCAGGGGGGAAAATCAGCCCGGATGGCCGTTGGTTTGTTCGGGAAGATATGACGACGCGGAGCCTCATTCTGTCCGACCTGGAGACCGGGAAGCCGGTTCAGACGATTCCCACCGGCGCATCGGCTATGAGCGGCATGACGAACAGTCTGGTCTTCAGCCCTGACGGGAAACTGCTTGCATTCGCCACAGTCGATGGGACGACGAATCTGATTGAGATTCCGGGCGGGCGGGTTCAGACGACGTTGCAATCGAGTGCCATCAGTTTCAGTCAGGACGGGACGCAACTCGTTCTGGCGTCGCAGGGTGGAGGCGCGCCGTTTCTGCATGATCTGGCGAGCGGGAAGGAAACCAGGCTGGCCGGCGGCGTCAGCGGGGTGGCGGATCTGGCTGTGGCTCACCATGGGCGAGCGCTGGTGGCTGCCATGGAAAACGGCAGCGCGAAGCTCTGGGATCTGGGAGCCGGCCAAATCGTTCGGACCTTCGATTGTCCCGGTGGAACCGGCGTGCGTTCCGTCGCAGTGAGCGAGTTGTTGCCGATCCTTGCGACGGGTTGCATGGATGGCTCGGCCTGGCTTTGGGATCTGAATACCGGACGGCAAGTGCACAACCTGATGCCGCCGCTGCCGGCCGGGGAATTTGTCCTGACGGCCGTCCGCTTCACGCCAGACGGCAAGCGAGCGATTACTGCGGTCCGCGATCAATTGGTGGTCTGGGATGCGGCGACGGGGAAGGAATTGCGACGAATCGCAATTCCTCATGGCCCACCACCCAAAGCCTTGGGCTTAATGGCCAATCCGGCTGCCTCCTATGAGGCGATGGATCCAAAACTTCAAGCTATGATGGAGGAACGCGCGTCGGAGCAACCGGCGATGGATCCCAAGATGCTGGAAAAGATTGAAGAGATGTCGCATTGGGTTCAGACGATTGCCGTCCACCCACGTGAACCTCTGGTGGCGGTCGGGAAGCAGCACGAGGTGAGCCTGTGGGATCTGCAGACCGGCCGGCTGGTCCGGATGATCGGCGGAGCGGGGAGCACCTCGCCGGTTTCAACAGTCGGCGGGATGCCGAAGGGGGGAGATCTCCAGTCGCTATTGGCTCAGGGAGGTTTTCCGGGAATGCCGAGTCGAGGCGGCGGACTCGGTTCGCTGTTTGGGCTCGGCGATGCGCCGAGTGGCCCGCCTGTCGTGACGATACAGGATCCTTCAGAGTTTCTGGATCTGGCTTCGGAGCAGATGGGGGGCGGAGCGAACAGTCTGGCTTTCAGCGCCGACGGCCGGTTGTTGTTGAGCGACGGGGCCAAGGGTAAAGATATGTGGGACGTTGCGACCGGCCAAAAGGTTCGGCCGCCGAAAGCGCCGCGAGGAGCCGGATTCGATCCGATGAGCATGTTAGGCGACATGGAATTCAACATGGGGGGGATGGGGGCGGCATTCAGTCCGGATGGGCGATTCGCAGCGCGCGGTCACGGTGAGGTGATCAAAATCTGGGATGTGGCGACCGGGCAGGATCGGCTGGAACTGATCGGGCATACCGCTGCGGTCAAATCGATCGAGTTTGCGCCGGATGGCCGCTTGCTCATCAGCGGGGGGGGAGACGGCGCCGTGCGGATCTGGGACCTTCAAACGGGAAAAGAGCGGGTCTCTCTCATTGCCCTGGGGCAGGAAGATTTCGTGGCGGTCACGCCGGATCAATACTATCGTGCGTCGAAGACCCGCATCAAAGGCGTCTCATTCCGCGTCAAGGGCCAGCTGTATCCTTTCGAACAGTTCGACCTTCGGTTTAACCGTCCGGACATCGTGCTGTCACGCCTGGGGGCGGCGTCACAAGAAATGATCCAAAGCTACCGCCATGCCTATGAGAAGCGGATCAGGAAGATGGGCCTTACCGAGCAGATGTTGGGCAGTGATTTTCATTTGCCGGAAGTGCAGATTCTCACCGGCGACGTACCGGTGTCCGTCAATCAGGCGACGCTGGCGTTGCGTGTGAAAGCCACGGACAGCAAGTACACCCTCGACCGGTTCAACATCTTCGTGAACGACATTCCGGTCTATGGCACGTCCGGGCTGCCCCTTCAGAACAAACAGGTAAAGACGCATGAGCAGGAGATTCAGGTGCCGCTCGTGCCCGGACGCAACAAGATCCAAGTCTCCGTGCTGAATCAGCAGGGGACCGAGTCGTTGCGCGAGACGATCTACACGACCTCGACGGCCGAAGTCGCCCCGCCCGATGTGTATGTGGTAGGCATCGGCGTCAGCGAGTACAAAGACAAGGCCTACAATCTGCGCTATGCCGCCAAAGATGCGAACGACCTCTTGAGTGTGTATAAGGCGATCGAACAGCGCCCCGGCGTGAAGGGCAAAATTCATCTGCTGGATCTGACGAATCAGAGAGCGACAAGGCCGGAAATTCACAACGCGAAAGCCTGGCTGAAACAATCGAAGATTAACGATCTCGTCGTGGTGTTTGCGGCCGGTCATGGCATGACCGACGAGCAGTCGAACTACTATTTCGGCACGCACGACATCGATCCCAAGCATCCGGCGACAAACGGACTGCCCTACGAAGAGTTCGAGCTCTTGCTCGACGGGATCCCCGCCCTGCAAAAAGTCCTGCTTCTCGATACGTGTTTCTCCGGTGAAATCGACAAAGACCAGGCGGTCGTCGTCGCGCAGGCTGAGACCGGGGGCGCGCGCGCCGGGACGGTGAAGATGCGCTCGTTCAAAGCAGCCCGCGGTATCAGCGTGGTGGCGGAGAAGGGCGACGGGCAGACGGGCGCGACCGGCGGGCCGAGGCTTTCCACCGACATGCTCAAGTTCCAACAGGACTGGTTCGCCGATCTTCGGCGTGGCACCGGCGCGGCGGTCATCTCCAGTTCCAGCGGCAATGAGTACAGTCTCGAAGGGGAACAATGGAAGAATGGTGTCTTCACTTATGCATTGTTGAACGGGTTGAAGAATCGGGGCGCCGACGCCAACAAGGATCAGACCATCACCGTCAGCGAGTTGCAGGCCTATGTGATTGATCAGGTTCGCAAACTGACCCAAGGCGGCCAGAACCCCACCGTGCGTCGCGAGAACCTGGAATATGACTTTGCGGTGTATTGATCCGATGGTGGATGAACCTGAGGGGATATTTGACCGACAAACGGTAGGAATCGTGGTTTAGTAAGGAGGTCTCGAATGTACAGTCTGTTTGTTCAAAGCCTGGTAGGATTGGCCGCAATGAGCCTTGGTCTGAGTGTGGGAGAACCGCTCCTTGCTGCCGAAGCCGATCAGTCTGAGATTGAAACTCGCGGCGTGATCGAAATGCAGAAAGGGCCAAGGACTGTCATGCCATTGGGACAGCCATTGGAACTGAAGCAGCTGACGGTGGTCGCTCCTGCCGATCCGCTGGCTGCGCCGCCTACAACGGGGTGGCAGTATCAGATGCTTTCTCCGTTGGTATTTGAAGAGCGGGATGTCTTTCATTCAACGAGCACTAACCCGGTTGGGGTCACGACGGATATTCCGAATCCGGCGGCAACTCTTTCCAGTAGCGGGCTGACGTGGTCGATGGGTGCGAGAGTATTAGCGGCCGTGCATTTGCCGGAGGGCGCACGGGTGCAGGCCTTCACCTGTGTGCTTAACGAGGCGCCATTTCAGTACAAGAATAATCAAGGTCAGATGGTGACCGTACCGCTCCGGCTAACTGCAAGCCTTCGACTCCACAAGTTTGGTGATCCGGTGGATCAGATGAATGACGAGTTATTTTCTTCAGCCGTTCCGTTTGGTGTCCGCACGGGCATGACTGTAGTGCAGGGCGTAGCCTTCACCAACCGGATGCCGCCGGTTGAAAACTTTCGATATGACTATGTGCTTGTCATCTATCGAGATTCCCAAACCGCGACCCCTCCGATGCTGGTCCCGCCGGTGGAGCTTCGCGGCTGTCGTATCGGGTACACCCTTCAATGAGAGAGGTGCGGGGGCATTGGCTAACGCAGGAGAAATCAGATTCGCCGTTACGGCGTGTTGAACCAATTGTCATAGAGCGACGACTGACCCAATACGGGAGCTACTATGCCTCAGTCGGGAAGAGTCATCATGAAACAGCGATGTGAATTACTGGGAATTGGGCTGGTCGGGATACTCGCCGGCTGTGGCGGTGCAGACTCGATGGCTGATCCCAGCCCGGGTGGGGTCGAAAGCCGTGGCCTGCCCCAGTTGCAGCGGTCGTTGCAGCCAGGTGCGCCTAACCAATCGACAGCGCAGCTCCCGACATTTTCTCAGAAACACGAGGCTCCTGATCGTAGCAATGAATGGATTTCAATGCCCGGGTATAAAGCTTGGGAGGGGCAACGGAAAGATGTTATCTATCCGGAAAATTGGGTGGCAGCAGAAAATGAATTACTCGCCGACTTGATTGTGACTCTGAACGGTGTAGCCGACCCCGTCCATCAGGTGCAGATCTATCAGATCACTGTGCGGAATCAAGGGAACGCTCGTGCTCAAGGGGTCGCGTTCACGCATGCATTTTCTATGGCCTTGCCTGGAACCAGTATCGCCAAGCTTGAAGGTACCGGACCTGTTACAAAGTGCTCATCGAAGGAGGCGATGCCGGGCTTGCCGATAATCAGCTGCATGGTGCAGCAGCTCGATGCCGGTGCGACCGCCGGGGCTACGATTGTATACCGCAATCCAGATAATGTGCCGCGCACCAGCACAGTGCAGGCCAACAGTTCTGTCCGGGAGCTCAAACGAGCTGATAATGCCATGACCATCACTGTGCCTGCGCCATCCCGGTCTGCAAGATAACAGGCTCACAAAAGGAGAGGGGATTATGAGCTACCGAGCGTATCGAAACACAGGAGTCAACAAGGTGCAGGCGATCGTCGCCGGATTGTTCATCGCAGGACTGACCTTAGTGAGTCTCGCATCGGTGTCAGCTCAGGAGGAGAAGCCGGGCGAGGTCGAGAGCCGCGGGATGCCACAGCTCCAGCGGCCGCTGCAGCCGAGGGCACAAACTCAGCCAGGCGCGCCGGGCCAGTCGAATGCGCAGCTTCCGACCTTCCCTCAAAAGTTTGACGTGCAGGGACCGGAGTCCGATTCATTCGGTTTCGCAGTGACGCAGCCGGGGCCGATCGTCGTGGAGGTGCAGGCGCAAGGAGCGCCTGTGTTGGTAACGATGCAATCCACCGGGGGACAACCGATCACGCAGCAGGCGACAGGTAACTTGCGGATGAACTACACGGTGACGCCCCAGGATGTCCAGCGGAGTCTTTTCTGGCACGTGCAGATTCGGCTCGCGCAACCGAATCCGCCGCAACTGGGTGGGAAGGCGACCGGTATGGTTACCGTCCAACATCCACCGGTGAATCAGACGGCGGTTCAGCAGGCGCTCCAAGCATTAACGGCGCAGCAGAAACAGCCTACTCCACAGGAACAGCAGCAAGCCGCCGCGCAAGCTACGGCGCAGATGGAGACGGCGTTTCAACAGCGCAAGGCTCAATTCGACCGGCAGCAATTGGATCGCCGGGCCGCGCTCCATGCGCAGATCCAGCCCCAACTCGATCAGTTGCGGAACAGGATGGGCGCGCAGGTTCGCCCTCGCGGAGTTGAAGGAAACGAGGGACCAGCAGCGGAGACCGGCGCTCCATCAGAGGGTGAAGTCGGGACGCGGGCGCTGGAGTTCCAGCGGATACAGAAAATCATGCCCCTGGCGCCTGTAGCACCCCCGCCTTCCGCGATTGCGTCCCTCAGCGTGGCGCAGGGGCAGCCGGGTGATCCGGTCATGATCACGGGGAGCGGGTTTGGAGCAGGGGGCGAGGTGCATTTTGTGATTGCTCCGGGGAAAGATCTGGTGGCACCTGCCGCGGCGTTCTGGAGCGACAATCAGATTTTTACCTCCGTACCGGATGCGAGCGGCGTCCCCGGTTTTAATGGCATGGTCTACATC